>WNFL01251383.1_pt3 | contig 21526 bp, 19 predicted proteins | sample 5400361 | NCBI WGS metagenome assembly WNFL01 (sample SAMN13153351, study PRJNA577476) | soil metagenome | isolation source: 40 cm soil on Douglas fir-dominated hillslope | place: USA:California | collected 2013-09-17
ATGCTCATCACTCCGAGAAGCGGCCCACCACCTCGAGCAGCTCGTCCACCTTCTGCCGCTGCCCGGTTCGGCTACCGCGGATCGCCTCGGCCACGCAGTGCTCCACGTGGTCGCGGAGCACGCCCTCCTCGACCCGCCTCAAGGCCGCCCGCACCGCGCGCAGCTGCGTGAGGATGTCCACGCAGTAACGCTCTTCCCCGACCATGCGCTCGAGTCCCCGGACCTGACCTTCGATCCGCCGCAGGCGGGGGAGCTGTCCGAGGTGCCGGGCGTGTGACTTCACTGCAATACCGTACCCTGGTAGGGTATCCGAGTCAAGTCCAGGGAAAGGATGCCACCCCGGGGTCATGGAGGATCCCTGAGCGCGCGGCCGGCCCGGTAGAAGAAGAGGAGACCGGCCATCTGGAACACGTGGAACAGATCGTTGTGGTTGAAGAGCGGGTGGGGGGCGAGGCGCTGGCTCTGGGCGAGGCCTCCCGCGATCGCGACCAGGATCCCGCCGAGCAGGGGACGGCCGGCTCCGTCCCCCCGCCGGATCAACTCGAGCGCCAACAGGAGGAGCAGCAACAGGGAAAGCGCGGCATCGGCGACGACGAGCCGCAGCTGGCGAGACGGGAGGACCAGGGTGGCGAAGGCCACGAAGCGCAGCCCCAGGAGGACGAAGGCCGGCCGCCGGGCCCCTGGGGGAAGCACGGCCGCGGCGGCGCCCGCCAGCAAGAACAGGCTGGCGAGTCCGACCGCCGCGTAGGTCACCAGCCAGAGGGTTGCCCGGACCGCGGCGTACCCGTCCGGCGGAAGGGCGTGGCTCATCCCGCCAAGGAGGGCGCCGACCGCCAGCGTGAGAAAGGACCACCCCCACAGGCGGCGGGAGAGGGGCGCCAGAGCTCCGGGAGCGGTCATCCGCAGCAGGCGCAGGCCGAGCACGACCGCGAGCGCCGAGAGCGCCCAGTCGGTGAGAGCGGTGGTCGGCTCAGCCATGAGCCCGAGCCCTTGCGTCGCGAGATCGCCGCGGCATCCGCCAAATGGTAACGGACGACGAGCGAAGCCGCGTTCACCTCGGCGGAGCGAGCGGGGGGTCTGGGGAGGGGCGGCGCAGCCCCCCCCAGCTCAATTACTGAAGCTCTATGACCTTTCGGTCCACCAGGCGGACGAAGATCATGAGCGCCTCTTCCTCGGGCATCGGGCAGAGCTTGAGGATCGAGCGCACGTCCCACTGGCCGTTGATCCGGGAGAGGACGAAGCCCTCCTGGTGATCGAACTTCTGCTGGCTGAGGGTCATCGCGCCCAGGAGCAGGATCGGCACTTTGTCCAGCGGGACCGTCTGGCGCATCCTCGCCGCGTTGCGCCCCTCGGCCACCGCGATGAGCCCCTTCTTGGCCTTCTGATTGAGGCCGTCGATGGCGAGCACGCGCTCGTAGTACTGGAGGGCCGCATCGAAGCGCTGCTGGCCCAGGTTCTCCTCTGCCCTGGCGATGAAGTTGGTGATCTGCCCGATCGGGTCGGACTCCCCGAACGCCGTCACCTCCTCCACCGCCAAGGCGCCGCGATCGCAGAGGTCGGCGAGGAGCAGCGCGGTCTCGAAGCCCGAACGCCGGGTCTCCAGGCTGATCGCGGCCAGGGTTTTTCCGGCCGCGGCGAGGCCCAGGATCTGGCGCTCGATCGGATCCTCCACCGCATGGCCCTCTCGCAGCACCTTGAACGTGACCTCGGCCGAGGGGAAGCGCTCCTTGGTGCGATCCCACGCCTCGAGCCGGTGCCGGCCCTCCTCGATCAGGAGGCGGACGGGAAGGCCGAGCTTCGTAGCGGTCGGCCCGGGGGGCTCGTTGTCACGAAAGTCGAAGTGGCCGTCGGGCCACAGGAAGAGGTCGTAGACGTGCTCCTCGGCGTTCGCGCGCAGGGTGCCGAGGAGCTGGTCTTCGGTGAGGCGCCCCTCGCCGATCAGGATCTCGCCCAGACGGCCCCCTTCCTTTTCCTGACGCAGGAGCGCGGAGAAGAGCGCTTCCTCGCTGACGAGACGCCGGCGCACGAGGGCCTGGCCGAGGGTCTCGCGGGGATCGTTGGACCACGAAGCGTGGAGCGCACCGTCCTGGAAGGCCAGCCCCTTCTTCGTGGACTGGCGCGTGAAGTGCACGGTGCCCGTCAGGCCGTGCAGGGCGATCCAGGCCAGCACCTCGCGCAGAGGAAAGGTGTGGAAGTCGCCGGCCAGCGCCATCAGGGGGCCACGATCAGGGGCCGGGCGGCCGGGCGGTTCGCGGCCGCGAGGCGGCCCGCCAGGCGGGCCGCGGTGTCGAGGAAGGTCGTGGGCGCCGCCCCTTCCCGGCCCACGTCCAACAGCGCTCCCTCGAGGGCCCGGAGCGCGGCCAGGAGGTCGGAGTCCGTAGGAGAGTGGGCTTCGCCTTCCTCGTCCTTCGCTTCGAAGAGGCTCGAGAGCTCGTGGACCAGTCCCTGGGCGCGCACGTCGTCGGCCGGGTGCTCGTAGAGGATCCCCTTCTCCCGGGTCTCCACGGTCTTCCGCAGCGCGGCCACCGCCTCGTGAAGCAGCGCGTCGTCGAGGTCGCGCCGACGGGCGCGCAGCGCCGTCAACCCGACGAGAGAAAGGAAGAAGAGCCGGGCCTGGGGGTCCGAGAGCCGCTCGAGCCGGGGAGCGAGCCGGCGCAGGTCGCGGGTGCGCTCGGTCTCCCGTCCCTCCCAGGTCCCGGCGTGCCCGCCGAGCCAGGTACAGTCGTCAGGGCAGTCGATCTCGACCCGCCGCTTGGCCCCGCAGCATTGGGCGCAGATCAGCTCTCCCTTGGCGGGACAGGCGCGCTTGCCCTTGCGCTGCCGGCAGAGCGGACAGGCCGCCATCTCAGGGCCTCATCCGATCTTCACCATGTCCCGCAGGCCGGCCAGCATCTCGTCGGCGGTGGCGAACCGCAGCTCCTGGCGGGGGGGGAGGCAGCGCAAGAGAAGCCTGTCGAGGGCCTCGGGAACGCCGGTAGCGAGGGTGCTCGGCAGAGGAAGGCCCACCCCCTGCGGCTGCGACCGGGGATGGGTGCCCGTCAGCATGTGGTAGAGGACGGCGGCCGCCGCATAGAGGTCCCCCGCGGCATCGAGCTGGTTCTCGGGCGCGCGGTAGCTCTCCGCCGGAGAGGCCGCGTGGGCGAGCCGCCCGAGGCCGAGGTCCGCCACCTTGATCACGCCCGAGGCCACCATGATGTTCGAGGGCTGGATCGAGCCGTGCACGAGGCCTTTCGCATGGACCGCGGAGAGGGTCTGGGCGAGGACGCGGCCCAGGCCGTGCACCTGCTGGAAGGTCATGCGGCGGCCCGCCTTGAGCGCCTCAGCGAAGTTCTTGCCGGCCACGAGCTCGGTGACCAGACAGCGCTGGCCCTTGACCTCGACCATGCCGAGCACCTTGACCAGGTTCGGGTGCGACACCGAAGCCGCCGCCTTCAGGTCGGCCACCAGGGCGGGAAGGACGCCGTCGCCCTTGATGAGGTCCGGAGGCAGGACGCGAAGGGCGACGTTGCGGCTGTCCGCCGCGTCCTCGGCGCGATAGACCGTGCCCAGGGGGCCGCGCCCGATCTCCTCCTTCGGGGTGAAGCGGGGCGCCTTGGCCACGCGAGCGGCGGACGCGCCCGGGGCGAGCGCCGGGGACCGCTGCGGGTTGGCCGGGGACGGCGCGGGAAGCGGGGCCCCGCTCTGGATCCGCGCCACCCGCTGGTTCACGTCGCGGAACTGCAGGTCCTCGGCTTGGATCTTCCCGAAGGTGGCGAGGGCCTCGGCCCCAGTCCCCGAGTACTCTTGGGCCCGCCCGAGCCAGTAGTAGAGGTCGAGGTTCGAAGCCGAGACCGGCTGTCCCGCCAGGGCCTTCTGCGCGCGCTCGACCGCGAGGGCGGGCATGCCCGACTCGATGAAGAGCTGGGCCAGGAGCTCGGTGGCGGCGCGGTAGTTCTCGTCGCTCGCCCCCACGCGCTGGAGCAGCGCGATCGCACGCTCGCGCTCGCCCGCCTTGGCGGCGGCCTCTCCGCTCTTGAAGGTGAGCCCGGCCTTGCCGAAGAGCTCGGTGGCCTTCCGGCCGTTGCCGGCCTCCTCGTAGAGCTTGGCCGCGGTCTCGAACTCGCCCCCGCGCTCGTAGGCGGCGGCGGCCCTGTCCTTGAGGCCCGCACGAATGTAGACCGATCCCGCGGCGGGCCAGCTCTCCCCGGCCTCGTAGGCCCCCGCCGCCTCCGCCAGCAGGCCCACGGATTCGAACAGCTCGGCCGCGCGCAGGAAGTCGCGGCCCTTCACGAAGTGAGCCGCCGCCTCCGCCGCCTTGTCCGACCTGAAGGCCACCTCGCCCCGGAGGTTCGACGCCTTCACCAGGTCCCCTGCCTTCTCGTAGGCGGCGGCCGCGCTCTGGGGGTCCTCGGCCCGCATGAAGACCTCGGCCGCCTTGGCGTGCTGGCCGAGCTTGACGAGGGCCGCCGCCGCCTCCTTGAAGTAGCTCCCCTTGTTGTAGACCTGAAACGCCCGGTTGAGGTCGCCGGCTTTCTCGTAAAGGCGGCCGGCCAGGAGCGCGCTCTTCTGGTCACCGGTCTGGCCGCTGGAGGAGAAGCTGGTGGAGTACGAGACGTTCTCGGTGAAGTGCTTCTCGTAGGCCTCGGCGGCTTTGACGAACTGGCCCTGCTTCTCGAATGCCTCGGCCGCGCGCAGCGGATAGCCGCTCTTCCCGTAGAGCTCGGCCGACTTGTCCCACTGGCCTGCGAGGCCGTAGAGCCGCGCCGCTTCGAGGTTGTTGCCCTTCTCCTGGAAGAGGGTCGCCGCCTTCCCGGGCTTGCCCACGCTGATGAGCAGGGCCGCCGCCTTCTTGTAGTCGCCGGCCTCGAGATACAGCTCCGCCGCCTTTTCGCCCTTGCCCATCTTCTCAAGAGTGGCGGCGGCGGCCCAGTTCTCGTGGCCTTCGAGATAGGTCTCCGCGGCTTCCGCCACCCTGTCCGCGTCCTCGAGCAATTTGCCCGCGGCCAGCCAGTTCTCCTGCTTCTTGAGCTTCCTCACGGCTTTGTCGAGCTTGGCCTGCGCGTAGCCCGACCCAAGGACCTTGCCCAGCATGTCGTCCTGGGTCATGCCGCCGCCCGGGACCCGGATCTTCAAGTGGTGGCCGAACTTCTGGTAGACGAAGAAGAGGCCGCCTGCGAGCAGGATCCACGGAACGTATGGGTTGTTGAAGAGAAAGTCCATGGAGCCGGCACTCCCCCTGCGCGGGTGCTGGATGCGGCGGATTATACCAGACGAGACAGGCCTAAGTTCCAGCGAGCGTTGACCTAAGCGCGGCGGCTGACCTATGCTGGTCCTGAAGACGCATCATGACCAGCAGCCGCGATCAACCCAAGAAACACCACCCGGCGCCGCCGGACTCGGTGCCGGACCAGGATTACGTCTCTGCCGAGGACCTCTTCGGCGAGCTCGTGGACGCGCCGATGCCTTCCGCGCCGACGCCGGCGCGGCAGTCCCGCACGGTGCCGATCAAGGTGCAGGTGACCGATCCGCGGCCGGGGGCGGAAGCGGCACGGTCGGGAGCCGAGCGTGCGGCGAGCGATACCGAGGTGGAGGCGCTCCTGTCCCGCATCGAGCCGTTCGAAGCGCCCGCGGCCCCGCCGGCCCCCGACTTCGAGGAGGAGCTGCCGGTGGTGGCCGCGCGCACCAGCACGAAGTTCCAGGTGGCCCCGCCGGCGCCTACGGTGGCCGAGGACGCCGGGCTCGACCTCGCGGTCCTGGCCGAGGACGCGCTCGCCGAGGCAACGCCCAGCCCGCCGCCGCGCGGGAAAGCGAGCAAGGAGGGCGCCTGGCGAGACGACCACTACGGGCCCTATCGCCTGCTCGACCGGATCGCGGTGGGCGGCATGGCCGAGGTGTTCAAGGCCAAGCGCAGCGGCGTCGAGGGGTTCGAGAAGATCGTCGCCATGAAGCGCATCCTCCCCCACCTCTCCGACAACAAGGAGTTCGTGGACATGTTCGTGGACGAGGCCAAGATGGTGGCCGGCCTCACCCACCCGAATATCGTCCAGATCTTCGACCTGGGGCGGATCGACACGAGCTACTACATCGCCATGGAGTACGTTCATGGCCGCGACCTGCGCACGATCCTCAAGCGGGCCAAGGAGAAGGGGCTCCGGATGCCCCTCGACCTCTGCCTGCGCATCGTGGGTCAGGTCTGCTCCGCCCTCGAGTACGCCCACCGGAAGAAGGACGACCGCGGGCGGGCCATGAGGATCGTCCACCGCGACGTCTCCCCGCAGAACATCCTGATCTCGTTCGAGGGGGACGTGAAGCTCACGGACTTCGGCATCGCGAAAGCCGCCACCAAAGCCTCGAGCACCGATCGCGGCGCGCTGCGCGGCAAGCTGCTCTACATGAGCCCCGAGCAGGCCTGGGGCAGGTCCATGGACCGGCGCAGCGATCTGTTCTCCCTGGGGATCGTGCTCTACGAGATGCTGACGGACCAGAAGCCGTTCCTGGGCGGCGGGACCGAGATGAGCATCCTGGAGATGGTGCGCCAGTGCCGCATCGAGGCCCCTCGAAAGATGAACCCGCGGATCCCGGAGTCCCTCGACGCGGTGGTCATGAAGTCGCTCGGCCGCGAGCCCGGGGAGCGCTATCAGGACGCGGGGGAGATGTACCGGGCGCTGGACAAGGTCCTCCGCGAGCGCCAACCGCCCTCCGCGAGCGAGCTTGCACGGTTCATGGAGGTGCTCTTCGACCGCCACGAGCGCGAGGAAGCGGTCCCCGATGAGCACCCCTCGGGAGAGCACAAGACCGGCTCCGGAGAGCACATGACGGGCCCCGATGACGAGGAGGACGGCATCACCGCCTTGCCCGATCCGATGTCGGTCGACGTGCTCCTGAAGCGGTTCGGCATCAAGTGACGGCCGCCGCCCGCGGGCGGGGACGAGGAGGCAACGGGATGGCGCTCTCGGACGAGCAGGCTCGGTTCTACCGGCAGACCATGGAGATGACCCAGCAGCAGATCAACGACCTGAACGGCCAGATCGAGGAGGAGCTGGCCAAGGTCAAGGAGCGGCTGGCGGAGCTCCAGTCGGCGAAGAACGCGGCCAAGCAGATCTACGACGGGGCCTGCAAGATGCTGGGAATCGAGAACGACCTCGAAAAGAACGAGGAGAGCGAAGGGTGAGTCGCTAGGCAATGGCCTGGTTCCGACGCGAGCAAACGGCCCTCACTCCCCGGGAGACGGAGAGCCGTGTCCCCGAGGGCCTCTGGGTCAAGTGCACGAGCTGCAAGGAGATCCTCTACCGGAAGGACGTCGTCAAGAACCTCTCGGTCTGTCCGAAGTGCTCCTTCCACTTCCGGATCTCGGCCCGCGAGCGCCTCGAGCTGCTCTTCGACGGCCCGTGGCAGGAGTTCGACCAGAACCTGGTGAGCGCGGACCCCCTCCACTTCCGCGACACCAAGGCCTACGCCGACCGCCTGAGGGATGGCAAGGCCAAGACCAACTCCTACGACGCCCTCGTCTCCGCGGTCGGGGAGATGGACGGCCGGGCCCTGGTGGTGGCGGCCATGGAGTACGGCTTCATCGGCGGCTCCATGGGGGTGGTGGTGGGCGAGAAGGTGACCCGGGCCATCGAGAAGGCCGGTTTCCTGCTCGGGCGGCGCCCGCATGATGGAGGGGACGCTCTCCCTGATGCAGATGGCCAAGATCGCGGCCGCCCTGGCGCGGCTGCACGAGGCCCGGTTGCCCTTCCTGAGCGTGCTCACCGATCCCACCACCGGCGGGGTCACCGCGTCCTTCGCCATGCTGGGAGACCTCAACGTGGCGGAGCCCGGCGCGCTCATCGGCTTCGCGGGGCCGCGGGTGATCGAGCAGACGATCCGCCAGAAGCTCCCGGAAGGCTTCCAGCGCTCCGAGTTCCTGCTGGAGCACGGCATGCTGGACCTGCTGGTGGACCGGCGCGAGATGAAGAAGACCCTCGCGCGGTGCCTGAAGTTCTTCATGGACTGAAGTCCCCCTCGGAGCCCCCATGCGCATCGAAGGCAGGACGTTCCTCGTCACCGGTGGGGCCTCGGGTCTGGGGGGCGCCGCGGCCCGGATGCTGATCGGCGCCGGGGGCAACGTGGCCATCCTCGACCTGAACGCCGAGACCGGCGCCCGGGCGGCCAGGGAACTCGGGGCCAAGGCCTTCTTCGCACGGACCGACGTGACCAGTGAAGCCGACGTGAAGGGCGCCCTGGCCGCCACCACCGAGCGCTTCGGCGGCCTCCACGGAGCGGTCAACGCGGCCGGCATCGGGGTTGCCGAGAAGGTCCTGGGCAAGGCGGGGCCGCACCCCCTAGAGCTTTTCGAGAAGACGATCCGCATCAACCTCGTGGGGACGTTCAACGTGATCCGCCTGGCCGCGGCCGCGATGGCGGCGGGCGAGCCCACCGAGACGGGCGAGCGCGGGGTGATCGTGAGCACCGCGTCGGTGGCCGCCTTCGACGGCCAGATCGGCCAGGCCGCCTACTCGGCCTCGAAGGGCGGGATCGTGGGAATGACCCTGCCCATCGCGCGCGAGCTGGCGAGGAACGGGATCCGGGTGATGACGATCGCCCCCGGGATCTTCGACACCCCGCTGCTGGCCGGGCTGCCCGAGCCCGCTCGCCTCTCCCTCGGCCAGCAGGTCCCGTTCCCCTCGCGCCTGGGGCGCCCCGACGAGTACGCGGCCCTCGTGCGCCACATCGTCGAGAACGAGATGCTGAACGGCGAGGTGATCCGGCTGGACGGGGCGCTGCGCATGGCGCCGAAGTAACCGCGCGGCGTCAGTACCGGATCCCCTGCTTGGCTGCGCGGTCGCGCAGGGCCTGCACCACCTGCTCGTCGAAGCCGTCCGCCCGCGGAGCGGCCTTGGCCAGGTAGTCCTCGCGCTGCTTCTGCAGGGCCCCGATGCGCTGCTGGAGCTTTTCGCGTTTGTCCTTCTGTCCCTGCAGGTAGGTGAGCGCCTCCGCGTCGGACTTGCCGGCGATGGCCCGCGGGGCCTCCGCCGGCCGATCCGCGAGGGCCTTGAGCTCGCGGCGCTGGCCCTCGGCCGACAGCGACACGAGGTCGCGCTCGGCCAGCCGTTCCGCGCTCGCGTAGTAGCCAGCAGCTTCCGTGGCCATGGCCGCCGGCATGGCCGCCCGTTTCTCCAGCTTACGGCTCGTCGTCACCTGCTCGGCCACGCTGCCCGAAGCCACGACCGTCGTGGTCAGCTCCGCGCCGAGGTGGGCCAGCTCCGCATCCACCGGAGTAACCAGGGCCGGCATCCCGCCCTGGGAGTCGATGCGCGCGTAATGGCCGTCGCCCAGGCTCGCGATCTCCTGCCAGTAGCGCGCCGTCACGGGATCGCCGCCGCACTGGATCGTCTCTATCGCGATGCCGCGGGCTCGCGCCGCCCTCGCGTAGCGAGCGTAATCGTGGCCGTCCTGGTAGTCGACGTGCGGAGGCGCGTCGCCCACGAGGAACACGATCTGCAGGGCCGGGCCCTGCGACCAGGAGAGCTGGTTGACCGCGGCGCCGAGGGCGGCCGAGACGTGCTCGGGGGTGTCGCCGCCGCCGTTGGCCTGGAAGGCCATGAGCCGCTCCTGGACGTCGTCCATGTCCCGCGAGAAATCGTGCACACGGGTGACGTACTCGTCGCCCAGGTCTCGGTAGCCGACGAGGGCGATCCGCAGGTCCGGACGGGGCCGTCCCTCGCCGATGCGGCGGGCGATCGACCAGATCTTGCGCTTCGCCCCATCGATGAGGCCGCCCATGCTCCCGGTGGTGTCGAGAACGAAGGCGACCTCGACGCGGGGAGCGGTGGCAGCGGGAGCGGTGGCTTTGGTAACGGCCACCCGGGCCGGGGAATTCGGGCGGTCCAAGGGCAGCGCACCCGGGGCGACAGCAAGGAACAGGAACGGGATCAAGACAGGCATGGTCGGCCTCCAGGACGATTACAGGCAAGCCGCCTGCTTATTCCCGGATCTTTCACCGACTCCACCCAACCCTGTGGCATACGCTGTGGCCGTCGCTACCCTCATCCGATTATCCTTGTAGGAGACCATGTGGCCCGTTTGAGATCGGCGGCGCGTACGCCAGCACCGTGAGCTCGTCTGGTCTAGTGGTGTAGCCCTGCAACCATGAAGACATTGCTTGTGCGGACACTCGACCAGTGGCGCGATTGGCTCACCAAGCATCATGCATCGGCGTCAGAGGTCTGGCTGATCTTTCACAAGCGACACACCGGCGTTGCGTCAATCGACTACAAGGACGCGCGCGACGAGGCGTTGTGCTTTGGCTGGGTGGACAGTCTCGTCAAGCGCCTGGACGACCGGCGGTACGCGCTAAAGGTCACGCCGCGCAAAGCGAACAGCCGCTGGTCCGCCGTGAATCGGCAACGCTACGCCGAACTGAAGGCCAGCGGGCGATTGAAACCGCCAGGGATCGAACGGTCCCCTACCGACCGCGGCTATGGGCCTCGACCACCGCGGCTTCCGATGCCCTCAAAGCTTCCGGCCTACATCCAGGCAGAGCTGAGGAATCACCCGAGAGCCTTGCGCCACTTCGAGGGGTTGCCACCCTCGCAACGCCGGCGGTATTTCGCCTGGATTGAGACCGCCAAGCGCGAGGACACGAAACTCAGACGTCTAAAGGAAGCGATTCGCCTCCTGGCTCGCGGCAAAGTGCTGGGACTGAAGTAGCAGGAGAGCGGCGTCGCGCGATACGCCAAGCCAAGGTAGGCTACTGACCCTGCTCGAGGAAATGCCTAATGGTCGCTTGCGAGGTTTCGTCCTTGATCCGGGTGAACAACTTCTGACCGAGTTGGCGTATCGTCTCGGGACGGTCGAAGGGCAGGCGCTCGTACATCCGCCCACCCGCGAAATGGCACGGCTGACAGCGCGACTCGAGAATGGGCTGTACGTCTCGAGCGAACTCAACCGAGGTGTCCGCTGGCTGGGCACGTTGCGTGGCGACCTGCGGTGCGGAAGGAGCGGCTACCGCCGCTGGCGAGGCAGCAGGCTCCTTCTGGGCGGGCGGATGCGCGCAGCCGGCGAGGAGCACGGCGACGGCGGCCGACCTGCGCAACATCACAAGCATGTTACCTCAGGAACCGCGGGCTAAGGGATTGTGATCAGAACATGTAGCGCACCACGAACTGGATCTGCCGGGCGGGGGTGGCCGCCATGATGATCGTTCCGAACTGAGGCGTGTTGACGAACCGCTCCGGAGTGCCGAGGTTCGTGTGGTTGAACAGGTTGAAGGCCTCGGTTCGGAAGACGAGCGCTCTCTCGCCCCCCACGGGGATTCTCTTCTCCAGGGCCAGGTCCACCTTGTGGAGCGCCGGCCCCGTCATCGTGTTCCGACCGGCGTTCCCGAAGGTGAAGGCTGGAGGGGTCGTGAAGGCAGCCGTGTTGAACCAACGGTCGGTGGTTCGTTCACCGCCGGGTAGGTTCGGGTCCTGGCCGGGGACCGTGTTGGCCCGGATCGGATTCACGTTGAGGAGCGCGCCCACGTTGGCGGTGTCCCCGACCACTCCGATGGTGAAGGGAAAGCCGCTCTGCGCCTGGTAGATCATCGCCAGCTCCCAGTCGCCGAAGGCGTGCCGCAGGAAACGACGGTTGGAGCCCCCCGACGTCGTGAAGGGGATCTTGTAGAGCAGGCTGGTGACGAAGCGGTGCCGGATGTCGCAACCGTCCCTGCCCCACTCGGCGGCCAGGTCATAGCTGTTCTGCGGCACCTCGGACTCCATGGCGGGGGAGCGAAAGGCCGGGGCGTCGCTGTAGCTCCGCGCGTAGGTGTAGTTCGCGAGGAAGCTGAGGCCGTTCGAGAACGTCCGCTTGGCCAGGATCCAGCCGGCGTTGTACTCGGACCGGCCGCTGTTGACGAGGCGGTTGATCGGCCCCACGGGAAACGTGAGGCCGGCGCCCTCGAACTGGGGCGGCAGCACGGTTCCCGGCACGAAGGAGATCGTCTGCACGGGCCGCCGCGGCTGCAGCGCCGCCGAGGAGGGTGAGGGCGCGTTGTTCACGAGCACCGCGCGGTCCAGGTTCCGGCCCCGCGCGCCCATGTACCCGACCTGCACCATCGTGTTCTGGCCAAGCTGCCGCTCGAAGGTCGCGCTCGCCTGCTGGATCAGCGGCGTCTTGGCGTGGGGGTCGAGGGTCGTGAAGGCCACGCGGGTCTGGCCGAGGACCGGAGGGGCGAAGCCGAACCCGTTGATCGAAGGGATGAAGTTGTTGCTCTGGATGATCTGCGGGAACACCAAGGGCACGTTGTGCACCTGGTTGCACCAGAGGTTCATGTCGGAATAGGAGTAGAAGATTCCGTAGCCGGCCCTGACCACGTTCCTTCCCGAGCCAGGCGCGAAGGCGACGCCCAGGCGAGGCGCCAGGTTGTTCTTGTCCGCGAAAGCCAGCCCCTCGGGGTAGCCGGCCTGGCCGCCGACATAGGCCATGGGCTTTCCGTCGATCCAGTCGAGGTTGGTGAGGACCTTGTTGACGTCGTGGAGAGACGTCTTGAATTCGTAGCGCAACCCGAGGTTCAGGGTCAGGTGTTCTGACACCCGCCAGTCGTCCTGGACGAAGGCGTCGAAGGCGGTCTGCCGCATGTTCATCGACGGAAGCCCCGCCTGGCGCTGAGCGATGGCGGGCAGGCCGAGCAGGAAGCTGGCGAGAGCGTTGCCGGTGCCGTCGTTGGTGGCCGTCCGCGTGGTGAACCCCGGCGTGAAGGAGAAGAAGCCCCGGTTCTGGAAGAATCCCAGCATGTCCCATTTGAAGTAGCGGAGGTCGCCTCCGAGCTTCAGGGAGTGGTTCCCCTTGAGCCAGGTCAGGTGCTCCCCGATCTGATAGACGGAGTCCGAGTACTGGCAGGGCGTGCACAGGAGCGCGTCGCCAAAGGGCTCCTGTCCCTGCACGCTGAAGCGGGGAAGGCCGTAGGCCTCCGGGCCCCCAAAGCCGACGCCCGGAATCCCGAGCACCTTCACCCAGTCCGTGCCGTTGGCCATCTCCCCCAGGCGGTGGAGCTGCATCTTCTGGAAGCCGACGCGCAGCTCGCTAACGACGCGGGAGCCGAGGGGGTTGATCGCGGTGAGGCTGAGGTTCTGGACCTTGTTGTCGTGGTTGGCGCCGAAGCCGGGCAGGTTCTCGGGAGTGAAACCGTCCTCCTTGCTGAAGCTGTAACGCGCGAAGGCCGAGGCCCCGCTCGCGAAGCTGCGGTCGAGCCTCACGTTGAACTGGTCCGAGTGGAGACGTTGGGCCCGCGTGTCCAGGTAGTTGCTCACGCCCCCCATTCCCATCATCCCGTCACCCTCCATGACGTTGGGCATGGGGACGAACTGGTCGAGGACGGTGCGCGAGACCGGATTGATGCGATTGGCCGGGATCTGGTTGTTCGGGAACTGGTCCCGGATGATGCGCGGGTTCGTCGGGCTTTCGGGCCGGGTGGGGTCGAAGGCCGGGTTGGGCCGAGCCGTGGCGGGATCATAGATCGGGGGACCGCCGCTGAAGTCCCCCATCCTCCACGCTTCGTTCGGAACGGTCATCAGCATGGACTGGCCCTGGACGCTGCGGAAGCCCTCGTAGCCGACGAAGTAGTGCATGCGGTCCGTGCGCAGTGGTCCGCTCAGCGTGCCCCCGAACTGGTTCTGCGAGAAGTGGGGCAGCTCCTTTGGGCTGGTGAAGAGCCGGGCGTCGAACGCGCTGTTGCGGAGGTACTCGTAAAGGGTTGCGTGCACCTTGTTCGTCCCGGACTTGGTGACGACGTTGACCTGGCCGGTGCCGGCGCCGCCCAGCTCCGCCGTGTAGGTGCCGGTCTCGATCTGGAACTCCCGGATGCTGTCGGGCGGCAGGCTGATGACGTAGGTGTTGAAAGCGGGATCGGTGTTCGTCGTGCCGTCGAGCAGATAGGCGTTCGAGTTCGGCCGGCCGCCGGCGATGCTGACGGCGGAGTTCTGCCCCGGCCGCCAATAGAGCGCGCTGGTGCTCCCGGTCTGGGTACCGTGGGAGGTGTGGACGCCAGGCACGAGCAGGGCCAGCTCGAGGAACTGGCGGCCATTGAGGGGCAGCTTGGCGACCTGGTGCTCGTCGATCACGCTGCCCAAGGCCGCGTCGTTCGTGTGCAGCAGGGGTGTCGTCTCCACGACGTCGACGCTCTCGTCCAGGCGCTTGGCGGAGAGGGTCAGGTCCAGGCGCATGCGCTGGTTGACTTCGATCCGGAGCCGGACCTGCTTGGGCTGGAAGCCGTCGGCCTCCGCGGTGAGCCGATAGTCGCCCGGCTGCAGGGCGGCGAACTCGAAGGAGCCCCCGCTCGTCTCGATGGATCGCCGGAGGCCGCCGTTCAGATCGTCGATGCGCAGGGTGGCATGAGGGATCGCGAGGCGCTGTTCATCCAACACCATGCCGCGCAGCGAACTGGTATTGCCTTGGGCCGAGAGTCGGCCCGCCCCGAGCACGCTCAGCGCGCCCAGGAGCACGGCTCCAAGGCCGATCCTTCGCGTTGGCACCATCACGCCTCCCATTGATTCAGGAACCCCACGAGTCTTGGACCTGTACGAGCGTCCGGTAGCAAGATCGAGGCCAGCATTGGCTGTCGCTGAGCCACGCTCTCGAACTGGCCGTCTTCCTGGGGGTTGCCGACGCACGACATCCCACGGCGGGGGCAGCCAGGGAGCGCCCGACACATCGGACCTAAGGGTGACCTGCCCCGTTCCTCATAAGGGTTATGCGCGAGCGAGCGTCGTCCGCAGCGTCGTTCCAGACGCTTCGCCTCCCCGGCGTCAAACCCCCCTTTGCTCCGTGAATTCCCGCCCGACCTTGAAGAGGAGAGGCGCGGGGGGTACAATGTGGGTACGGGTGGATGAGGATGAAAGCGCGTCTGATTCGCATCGGCAACTCGCGTGGAGTCCGCCTTCCGAAGCCCGTGATCGAGGGAGCGGGCCTTCAGGAGGACGTTGAGCTTCAGGTCCGGGGAAACACCGTGGTGATCGGTCCCCCTAAGCGGCCTCGCGTGGGATGGGCAGAGGCGGCGAAGCAGATGCGGCAAGCGGGCGACGATGGGCTCCTCGACACGGCGATCCCGACAGAGTTCGACGAGCAGGAGTGGCGTTGGCGGTAGCGCGCGTGGCTCGGGGCGATGTGTTTCTGGTGAGGCTGAACCCCACCCGCGGAAACGAAATCCGAAAGACCAGGCTCTGTGTAGTGGTCTCCCCTGACGAGTTGAACGCCCACCTCCGCACCTACATCGTGGCGCCCCTCACAACAGGGGGCCATCACTATCCGTTTCGAGTGGCCTGCACGTTTCAAGGCAAGGCCGGCCATGTGGTACTGGACCAGGTCCGCACCGTGGACCGCGAGCGACTGGTCAAACGCCTCGGAATGTTGTCTTCCCCAGTCCTTGGGCAAGCGCTTGGCGTGCTCCGGGAGATGTTCGCAGCATAATGGCGTAGGCTCGGCGTGATGGCGGGCAGGATCGACGTGAACGCGGACCTGGGCGAGTCCTTTGGCGCCTGGACCATGGGAGTGGACGAAGAGCTTCTGGGCCTCGTGTCCTCCGCCAACGTGGCCTGCGGCTTCCACGCCGGAGATCCCACGGTGATGGACCGCACCGTGGCCCGGGCCGTCCGGGCGGGGGTCGCCGTCGGCGCCCACCCGAGCTACTTCGATCTGCGCGGCTTCGGCCGGCAGGCGATCGCGGCCAGCCCGGCCGAGGTGGAGGCCGACGTGGTCTATCAGGTGGGGGCGCTCGCCGCGTTCGCGAAGAGCCACGACACTCGCCTCACCCACGTGAAGGCCCATGGCGCGCTCTACAACCAGGCGGCGACCGACGACGCCCTGGCGCGCGCCATCGCCCACGCGACCGCGCGGGTGGACAAGGACCTCGTCCTGGTGGGCCTCGCCTCCTCGGCCCCGATGCGTCGGGCCGCCGAAGAGGCGGGCCTTCGGTACGCCGCCGAGGCCTTTGCCGACCGCGCCTACGAGCCGGACGGATCGCTCTGCCCGCGCACGGTCGCCGGTGCGGTGATCACGGACCCGGAAGTGGCCGCCTCCCAGGCAGTGCGGATCGCGCGGGACGGCACGGTGACGGCGCAGCGCGGAACGGCGGTGCTCCTGCGCGCCGACACGCTCTGTCTGCACGGCGACAACCCCCAGGCGCTCGCCATCGCGCGGGCGGTGCGGCGCGCCCTCGAGGCGGCCGGCATCGAGGTGCGGGCCCTCGGGCGTTGATCGCCACCGGCCCGGTCCGACACAAGTGACCGGCCCCCACGTCCTTCCCGTCGGGGACCGCGCGTTGACGGTGGAGTTCGGCGACGCGATCGACCCGGCCCTGAACGCGCGCGTCCGGGCGCTCGCCGCTTCCCTCTCCGCGGCTCCGCTGCCCGGCGTGGTGGAGACGGTGCCGACATACCGCGCTTTGCTGGTGCTCTACGAGCCATCGGCGATCCGCTTCGCCGCGCTCGCGTCGCGGCTCCTCGAGCGCGCTGAAGAGGCCGGGGCCGCCCCCCCGGCTGGGCGGCTCCACGAGGTCCCCACGTGCTATGGGGGTGCTTGGGGACCGGACCTGCCCGAGGTCGCCCAGGCTTGCGGCCTTGCCGAGGACGCCGTCGTGGCCATACACTCCTCGACCGACTACACCGCATTGATGCTCGGCTTCCGCCCGGGCTTCGCGTACCTCGGAGTGCTGCCCGAGGCCCTCGCGCTGCCGCGGCGGGCCACGCCACGCGTGCGTGTGGAGGCGGGGTCGGTGGCCATCGCGGGCCGGCAGACCGCCATCTACCCGAGCGCGTCGCCCGCCGGCTGGCACGTGATCGGGCGCGCGGCTCTCCGCCTGTTCGACGCCGCGGCCGAGCCGCCCGCTCTCATCGGTCCCGGGGACCGTGTTCGGTTCGTGCCCGTCGCCCAGCTGCCCCCTTCCCCACCCGAAGCACCTCCTTCCCCGGGCACGTCGTCCCCGTCTGTGGAGGTGCTCGAGCCGGGGCTTCTGACCACCGTTCAGGCCCGCGGCCGCGCGGGATACCGGCGCTTCGGGGTTTCTCTCGCGGGGCCGCTCGATTTCCGCGCACACGCCGAGGCGAACCGGATCGTCGGAAACCCCGAAAACGCCGCCACTCTGGAGTGCACGATCGCGGGGCCCACCCTGCGCTTCCTCGCCTCGGTCCGGTTCGCGTTGACCGGCGCGGACCTCGGCGCCGTCCTTCACCGCGCCGACCTCGGAGAGTGGCCCGTGCCCCTCGGCGGGCCTGTTCAGGCGCGAGTCGGCAACGTGCTCGCGTTCACCGGCCGGCGCGCGGGGGCGCGGGCTTACGTTGCCCTGGCAGGGGGCATCGACGTACCGCTGCTGCTGGGCTCGAGAGCCACCGACGTGGGCGCCGGCTTCGGCGGTTTCCTGGGCCGCCCGCTGCGCACGGGCGACTCGCTCTCTCTTGGGCAGCGCGCGCACGGGCCCACCGGGGAATTGGCGGCGTGGTCGGCGCCGGCCGCACGGGTCACGGTGCGAGTGGTCCTCGGCCCCCAAGACGACCACTTCGCGGAGGCGGTGCGGCGGCGATTCCTCGAGGAGCCCTGGCGCGTCGCCTCGACATCAGACCGCGCCGGCTTTCGACTCGAAGGGCCTGCTCTCGCCCACCGAGGGCCATCCGAAATCGTGTCGGACGGGCTCGTCCCCGGCGCGATCCAGGTGCCGCCCGACGGCGCGCCGATCGTAATGATGTCCGAGGGCCCGACCACCGGCGGCTACCCGAAGATCGCGACCGTGGTGAGCGCCGACCTGCCGCTCCTCGCCCAGCTCGTTCCCGGCGAAGGCGAGGTCCGATTCCGGGCGGTGAGCGTCCTCGAAGCGCGCTAGCGGACCGCGTCCAAAGTCATCGTCACCGTCGGCGAGCCCGTGGAGCCGAACCAGGCGATTCCCTCGTCGACGAGGTCCAGCTCGAGGATGAACCGGCCGGGCTCAACGGGCACCGGCGCGACGACCAGGAGATCGACGGCCTCCCCGGGCGCGACGTCGCGGGGGAGAGACGAGCGCAGATAGTCGAAGTCGATCACCTCGCGACGCTCGTTCAGGAGGTGGGCCCCGAGGGCCACCTGGCCGCCCCCGGCTCGCGCGGCGTGCAGCCAGCGCGTGTTGCCGAGGTTGGTCGCGCGGAGGCGCACCGCGAGCCCCGAGCCGCAGTGGGCGCTCACCCGGCCCTCGACCGGCGCGAGCCGCTCCAGGGTCGCCCTGAGCAGGCCGGGGTTCGCACTGTCGGGCACGTCGTCGGTCACCACGAGCGGCCACTCGAGCGGCACGGAGCCCCGCTGCTCGAACCAGCACACGTGCTCCATCACGAGGTCGAGCTTGAGGCGGTAGGTCCCCGGAGCGCTCGGGGCCCGGACGAACGCCACGACATCGACCGACTCGCCGGGCGCGACCGTGCGGGGAAGGGCCTGGTGCAGCGCGTCGCGCTCGCGCATGACGCCGTCGGCCTCGAGCAGGTGGCCGGCGAGGCTGACCGTGTGGGGCCGCGGCTCGGGAGCGTGCGGCCACGCCTCCCGTCCCTCGTTCGTGAGGCGCAATGGGAGGGGCACCATGACGCCGCCGGGTGCCTGGAGCGGGTCCGTTCCGCGAGGCTCGATCCGCCCGCGCCATTCGTCCGACGGCTGGGCTCGCTCCACCTCCAGCGAGAGGTCGAGGGGGTGGGAGCCGGCCTGGGCGAACCACATCACCTGCTCGTCCACCAGGTCGAAGCGCAGCACGTAGCGCCCCGCTTCGAACGGCAACGGGACCGCGGCGGTCAGCTCGACCGCCTCGCCCGGGGCAACCGCCTTCGGCAGCGGCTGGCGGAAGAACCCGTGCCGGACCAGGTGGCCGCCTTCCTCGATCAGGTGTCCCGACAGCAGCACGTAGCCGCCCACCGCGTTCTCCTCGTGAAGCCAGAGCGTGTCGCCCTCGTTGCGGACCCTGAGGGGGACGTCGAGGCGGGAGATGGCCGCCCGCAGGCGGCCCGGGCTGCGGCTGTCGGGCCGCTCCTCGCCCTTGGCGAGGGTCACGAGAAAGAAGTTGCGCAGGCTCTTCGAGAGAGCTTTCAGGGGAAAGACGCGGCCGTCCCCGTCCATGAGCGCGACGTACTCGGCGGGCGAAAGGCGGATCGTATCCGGGTCAGGGTAGGGCTTGAGGTGCACTGCGGTGAAGCCGGCCCGCCGCGCGCGGCGATCGAGATCGAGGACGTCCAGCTCGTTCTCCAGCACGCCGCAGCGGTCGGTCTCGAAGGCCGACAGCTCCGAGTGCGAATGGCCCTCGCCCGGCTCCGCCAGCACCGCGCGCCCTCCGGGCCGCAGGACCCGCTCGAACTCGCCCAGCACCTCGTCCTGGTTCGGCACGTGATGGAACGCGTCGAAGCAGGCGATGCGGTCCACCGAAGCGTCGGGCAGCGGCAGGCGGTGGCCGTCGTAGGGAAGGAAGCGCGGCTCGAGCTCCGGGCGGTGTCGTGGATCGAGGCGGAAGAGCTCGCGGCCCAGCTCGAGGGCGGTGGGGCTCACGTCCACCGCGATGGTTTGGCAGCCCAGGCGGTTGAGGCAGGAGGAGAGCCACCCGCTGCCCGCGCCGAAGTCGAGGACCGTTTGGCCCAGTCCAAGCCGCAGCTCGGAGAGCAGGAGGCCGAGGCGGTAGATCATTCCCGGCGCGTCGGTGACGTTGCCGAAGGGCTTGTTCAGGACATGGCGGCGCGCCGAGGGCTCGGCGAGGACGTCCTTCCAGTAAACCTCGGCCGCACGGTTGAAGGCGTCGGCCCGGGCGAGCAGCTCGGCCTCGGTCAGCATCCTCTGGAGATCCTACCCCGCGCTATACTCGCGCGCTCATGTCCGCGACCGCCGTCGGGCTCGACCGCCGGTCCGAGCGGTGGGCGGTCGGCGTCATCTACCTCTCGGGCATCGTCCAGGGCGTCATGATGGTGAGCTTCGCCGCGAGCAGCGCGGTGCTACGCTCCCGCCACGGGTTCACCGACACGCAGTACGGCTCGATCTTCCTCCCCCAGGTCGCGCTGGCGGCGGCGGCGGCGATCGGGAGCGGGGCCCTCCTCCGTGTCCTCGACCTGCGGCAGATGCTTGCCCTGAGCTTCGCCGCGATGGTGCTCTCCCAGGCTGCTCTCGCCGGCAGCCATTTCCTCACCCCGGCGCCCGCGCTCGTGGTCGTGAGCCTGGGCACCGCGCTCATGGGACTGGGCTGCGGGCTGAGCGCGTCCCCTCTGAACACCTACCCGCAGCTCTTCTTTCCGGCGAGGAGCGAAAGCGCGGTGGTCGCCATGCACACCGCCATGGGCGTGGGGCTGGCGGCAGGGCCGCTCTTCGTCGGGTTCGCTGCCCCCCGCGGCCTCTGGCTCTCGTTTCCGCTCACCGGCCTCGCCGCCTGCCTGATGCTGCTCGCGGGCACCCTGCGGGCCACCCTGCCGCGGCCGACTTCGGCCCGGACCCTCCAAGAGTCCGGGCCCTCGTCCACCGGCCGGTCCCGCTTCTGGCTGTTCGCGGCCATCGCGTTTCTCTACGCGGTGGCGGAGGCCGGCTACAGCAACTGGGCGATCCTCTACCTGCGCGAGGAGAAAGGCCTGACGGTGGCGGCGGCGAGCCTGGGGCTGGCCGCCTTCTGGCTCGCCCTGTCCGTGGGCCGGCTTCTGGTCGGGCTGTTCGTCCTGCGCTTCCCCGCCGAGCGCGTCTACCTGGTCCTGCCCGTGATCATGGCGGGGGCCTCGCTCCTGCTGCCCCTGGCCGACACCCCGCGGCGCGCCGCCTTCCTCTTCGGCCTGGCCGGCCTCCGCCGCTTCCCCGGCCACGTCGCCTGGGTCAGCGCCATGGCCTACGCGGCGCTCGTCACCGGCATCGGCGCGGGCTCGTTCTTCACCGGGATGCTGCGCGTCCGTTTGTCCCTGACGACGATCTACCCCTGGTCCGCCCTCTGCCCGCTGCTCGCCCTGCTTCTCGCCATCCCCGCCCTCGCCACGCCGGCGCTGCCCGTGAACGCCCGGGAGTAAGATTCCGTCGTCTGGAGGTTCTCATGCCGACGTATCAAATTCTCATCGACGGCACGTGGGCCGAAGCCGTCTCCGGCAAGCATTTCGACGTCTTCGACCCTGCGACCGGCGACGTGCTCGCGCGCGTCCCCGACGCCGGCCCCGAGGACGTGGACCGCGCGGTGGCGGCGGCGCGCCGCGCCTTCGAGGGCGGCTGGCGGGACGCGACCGCCCAGGAGCGGGGACGCGTCCTCTTCCGCCTGGCGGAGGCCGTGCGCCGCGAGGCCCCGCGCCTGGCCGAGCTGGAGACCCGGAACTCCGGGAAGCCCATCGTGGAGTCCGAGTTCGACATTGCGGACGTCGCCACCTGCTTCGAGTATTACGGCGGCCTCGCCACGAAGCTGCACGGCGAGGTCCTGCCCGTCCCCGACAACGCGATATCGATGGCCCTCAAAGAGCCTCTCGGGGTGGCCGGGCAGATCATTCCCTGGAACTATCCGCTGCTCATGGCCGCCTGGAAGCTGGCCCCCGCGATCTGCGCGGGCTGCGCCATGGTCATCAAGCCGGCCGAGCAGACGCCCCTC
>WNFL01280999.1_pt1 | contig 21524 bp, 16 predicted proteins | sample 5400361 | NCBI WGS metagenome assembly WNFL01 (sample SAMN13153351, study PRJNA577476) | soil metagenome | isolation source: 40 cm soil on Douglas fir-dominated hillslope | place: USA:California | collected 2013-09-17
CGTCAGGCTGCGGGAGGGGTTCGTGGCGATGCCGAGCGAACCTGAAAAGGCATGCATCAGCCGTGCGCCGGAATTGTCGGGATTGGTATCCGTCGGTGTCGTGAAAATCAGATTGTCCTGAACGCCGAACTTGACCCAGTCGTAGCGCACCCCAGCCGTCAGCGTCGTTCTTGGCGACAACTCGAGCACGCTTTGCACGAATGGCCCGATTTCCGTCACGTGCTCGAGCTGGTCGAGGGCGCGGACCGTGTCCCGCTTCGCGGAGTCACCAGGAGTGTTGAGATAGTTGAAGTTCTTGCGGTTGTCGCGCTGGCGTTGGAAATCAAAACCCGCCGTGAGGCGGTGACGCAAGGTACCAACGGGAAGCGGATAGCTGACGCTGGCGCGGGCCCCGTAATCCACGCGAGTGAGATCGATGTAGGTCGTGGTGATCGGATTCGTGAGATCGCGCGTCAAGCCAAAAATCGTGAACGCTGCTTCGCCACCATTGGTCATGGTGCGGTGCAGCGTGGCGCCGGTCTGCACCTGTGTCACGGCTTTGCCGGCGTTGCGATTGCGGTTGAGCAGCGGGACCGTATCCCGGTTCGCGGTCAACTCCGCGAGCGTCAGCGAGCCGGGGTTGTCGGCGCGCGGATTGTCGCCGACGTCCGTCACCAGCGCGAGCGACCACCCCGTACCGAGCGGCACCCGCACGCGCGCGTTGAGCACGCGGTTGTCCGCCGCGCTGTGGTCGCGTTCGCCGTCGTAGTCCAGGCGTGAGACGGTCACGAGCGCGCTGCCGCTCCCGATTCGCATGCTGGTCGTGCTTTGCCACTTGTTCCACGATCGTCCGGCGCGTTGCTCGAACCGACCGGCCACGAAGCGGGCCTCTTCGTTCACGCGCGCGACGTCATTTGGCCTTGTCCAGATGCTGATCACACCACCGGACGCGTTGCCGTAGAGCGCCGATGCCGAGCCGCGCAGCACCTCGATGTGGTCGACTTCGCCGAGCTCGAGATTGGTGAGTTGGCCCTGGCCGTCGGGAAGCGTCTGCGGGATGCCGTCCACGAGAATCTTGATGCCGCGCACGGCGAACGCCGACCGCGCGCCGAAGCCGCGAATCGAGATCCGCTGATCCTGCGAGAAGTTGTAGCGGTTGGCGACGAAGACGCCGGGCACGCTCGCGAGTGTTTCGTCGAGACCCCACGTCGGCCTGGCCCGGCTGATCTGCGCGCGGTCGACACTCTGCACCGCCAGCGGGACTTGGGTGAGCGGCAGATCGGCGCGCGTGACGGACACCGTGGTCGGAGCCAGCGTCACTGGTTTAGTGGTATCGGGCGTCTGGCCGCACAGCGTTCGTGGCGCAGCGCACAGCGCGATCCAGATCGCCCACCGCATCATGCGAGTCATTGAGCGGTGGGTTCTAACCCACCGCGCCAGAGCACGTCAAGAGCGCGTTACATTCGAGGACATCATGCGACGAGCGTTGGTTCTCCTGTCGGCCGGCATCCTCAGCGCGGCGTGCGGCGACGGCTCCGGCCCCGGGGTGCGGCCGCGCTCGTACCTGATGGGCTTTTCCGCCATCCCGCCGCGCTTCGACACATCGACGGCGAACCTGATTGCGGCTATCAACAACTGGGTGCCGCACGCCGACGCCGCGATCATGCACGTCTCGCCGCCCTGGGCCGCCATGCTCGGCGGCGCCACGCCCGATTCTGCGGTGCGCACGGTCGAGCTGCCGCTGGCGCAGTATTACCGCTCCAGGGGTCTCGACATCGTATTCACCGTGGATGCCACGGATGGCTTGAACCGCGCTGGCGAAGCGCCCGAGCTCGTCGCCCTCGGCCGCAGCATCACCGATACGATGATCCAGCGGCTCTATCGAGAGTGGGTCTACGCCGTTGCCTTGAGAATACAGCCGCGCTATCTCGGGCTTGCCGCCGAGACGAATCTCATCCGCCAGCTGGCGGCGGATTCCGTGTACCAGGCCGTCGTCACGATGACCAACGCGGTCGCGACGCAAATCAAAGGCGCGAGCTTGCCGAGCAAGCTGTACGTCAGCGTCCAGGTCGAGACGGCATGGGGCCGGCCCCCTGGGCCGTATCAAGGAATCGCGCAGGACCTCACCGATTTCCCGTTCGTCGAGGCGCTCGGCCTGTCGAGCTATCCGTACCTCGGCGGGTTCGCGGACCCGGAGTCGATTCCGCTCGACTATTACAGCCGTATCCCGCTGGGAACCACTCTGCCGGTGCTTGTCGTGGAGGGAGGCTGGCCGTCAATCTCGGTCGGGAGCGTCATGTCGTCACCGGCGGAAGCGGCGCGCTACATCGGCCGGCAGGAACAGCTGCTCGACAGCGCGAAGGCGAAAGGCCTGTTTCAGCTGACGTTCTACGATCTCGATCTCAGCGCGAATCCGCCGCCACCCGGATCGATTCTGCCGCTCTTCCCCCATCTCGGGCTGGCCGATAGCGCGATGAACGCGAAGCCGTCCCTCGCGGTGTGGGACGGAATTCGCGGGCGAGCGTACCTGCCCTAGCGGTGCGTCAAGGCGACTACGGCGACGGCGGCGGTCACGATCATACCGGCGACCCGCCACTTGGACTCCGCATCGCGCTTCCCCGGCACCTGAATGCGATCACCGGCCCGGACGCCGAGGTCATCCAGCGTCGCGCCGCGCGCAATCGCGGCCTGGAGTCGTTCCCCACCCCACAGCGAGGCGCTGCCCCGCCAGATTTGCAGCTGATCGATACGTGCCGCCTGCGTTGCGCCTCCGGCGAGCATCAGCGCATCCGCCAGCACGAGGTCGATGGGAACGGCGTAGTACCCCGGATGGATCACCTCGCCGACGACCGAGACGCGGACCAGAGCGTGCGCCTGCACCACGGGATCCTTGAGGTAGCGGCCCAGCTCACGCGTCAGATGGGCCTCGAGGTCGCCGCGCCGCACGCCCGCGAGCGAGACTTCACCGATGTTGGGAAGCCGCAGCGCCGGCCCCGGCACAACGGTAAACGTGTCCGACAACGCGGAGTCACCCTCCACGCGAATCAGGATGCGATCGCCGGTCTGGAACATCGCCGCCGGGGTTTGCGCCGGCACAGCCGTCGTTCCCACGCTCATCGCGAGGAAAACGGCGGCACCCGTCAATGACCACAGAGAGCGTTTCATTCGACCACTCGCGGACCTGACGTACGGCCTTCGCGTTCTTCGACGGCCTCGTAGCCAGGCAGGTAGTAGGAGTAATACGCGTAGTAGCCGTAGGCGGCACCGCGCGGGACATCGTTCAACACGGCACCCAGCAGGCGGATCGGCATGCGATCCAGCACCTCGAGTTTCGCCCCAATGATGTCGCGATTGCTGTGGCCGGTCCGCAGTACGACCAGCAGCGAGCCGGTCACCGTCCCCAGAATGAATGGGTCGACTCCCGCTGTGAGGGGCGGGCTGTCGATCAGGATCACGTCATACTGGCCGCGCAAGTCGGCGACGAGCTGCGTCATCACCGTTGAACCCAGCACTTCCGGGGCGCGCTGTGTGCGCGTGCCGCAGCCGATGAAGCTCAGCCGCGGATACTCCGTCTGCTGCACGATTTCGTCGAGCCTCGCCTCCTCGCGGAGCAGATCGACCAAACCAGGCTGGCGGTTGAGCTTGAACCGGCGGTGCAGCAAACCGCGGCGAATGTCGCCATCCACGAGTAGCGTGCGATGGCCGGCGTCCGCGAATGTGAGCGCGAGATTGCCCGACACGAACGACTTGCCGTCACCCGGTCCGGGGCTCGTGACCGTGACGAGCACCGGCCCTGGGCCGTGTTCGTTCATCAGCGCGAGACGCAAGCCCCGCAGCGCCTCGACGACTTCAGCCGGCTCTTTCGCTCGCAGGTGCGGCACCGCGCCGATGATCGGCAGCCCCAGGTCGCGCGACACCTGCTCGGGGTAGCGCACTTTGGGATCCACGCGATCGAGCGTGATCGCGCCCACCACCCCGAGTCCGAGGCCGGCCAAGAGGCCCATCAGCAGCAGGCGTGGCGCCGTATTCTTGAACGGACGCTGCGGCACCACTGCCGGATCGAGAATCCGCACGTCTGGAACCGTGGCCTCGGCGGCGAGCCGGGCTTGATCGAAGCGCTGTTGCAGCGCCGTGTACGTCTGCTCCTTCAACTGCGCGTTGCGACTCAGCCGGACTTCCTCCATGGCCCGCCCGGGAATCTGGCGCAGGTCTTGGGAGGAGGCGTCCACCTGCCTCCCCAGCTCCGCCTCGCGCGTCGCGAGCTGCGCCACCAGCGCGCGTGCGAGGGTCGGAATCGTCTGCCCCTGTAATGCCCGGACCTCGCCCACCAGATGCAGCAACGGCGGGTACGTCTCGTTGTAGTGGTAGCGGTAGGTCCGGAGCGTCGCCTGCTTGTCGCTCAGCTCCTTGAGCGCATTCGACAGCTCCGGTGAATGCTGTACTGACTCGATCGCGGACAGGGCATCCGTCGGTAATCCGGACTCCCCGTTCACGCCCTGCGCCAACAGGCGCTCTAGCGCGTCACGGTCGCGGCGCAGCTGATCGCGCTCCACTGCCATCGTGAAAAAGCTCGTGCGGACCGGGTCAGGAGTCTCCGGCGCCGCCGTGCCGCGCCCGGTCTGCTGATCAGAGGGAAGCGTGATGGTGCGCGTGCGGAACCGTTGCAGCGCGGTTTCTGAGGAGTCGAGATTCCGTTGCGCCGTCGCCAGCTGGTCTTCGAGAATTTTCGTCAGCTCGGTGAGCTTTTCGCGCTTCAGTTGTGCCGCCACCTCCACATAACGCTGGGCGACCGCGTTCAGGATGCCGGAAATCCTAACCGGATTCGTGCCACGCAGCTCCAACGCCAGGAAGTTGCTATTCAAGTCCATCCGAACGTCCAGTTGCTCGCCAAGCCGCAACGCGGCGTCGCGCGGCGGCACCACGGAGAACTCGACGGTCCGGCCGGGCGCCAGAGTCGCACGCGCCGGGAGCCAGCGGAACCCCAACCGCCTACCGACTGAGTCACCAACCGTTCCCTGCTCCAGCTCCGCGCCTGCCGCCGAGGCTAACGTGTAGCGCCGCCCGTCGGCACCGACGGTCAGGCGGTAGTCCCCGGGCCTGAGCGTGTCAGTCACCTGGAAGCCGTCCAGGCTCACCCGGTCGCTCGGACGCTTCACGTCGACATAGAGCCCGAGATCTTTCACAACCTGGTCGAGTACGACGTAGGACCGCAGCAACTCCACCCACGCATCGGCATCGAGCAGCGCACTTTGGCGAATCGGCCCGCGCGCATCGGACGCGGCATCCCCGCGCCGGTCCGGCACGTCGACCCACACGTTGGCCTGCGCCCGGTAAATCGGACGCAGCACGCGCGTGGCGGCGACGGCCGCACTCAGACCAACAATCACGATGAGGGCCACGACCCATTTGAAACGGAGTAGCGCACTCATGATGCGGCGCCAGTCGGGGCCCGGGTCTTCGGGAATGGCCGGCATGTGTGGTGGACTGGCTCGGCGCAGGAGCGGCGCCGTGCCCTGACCGCGGACCGCTGGAAGGGACCTTGGATTCATTAGGCCATCACACGAGCAAGACCTATACCGGGCACGCCCCAAGCAGCGCGATAAGGTCAGCGTGGCGCGCGTCCAACACCGCGGTGCGCGCGCCATGTCGCGCAAGAGCCGCAACTCCATGTCGGCACGCGCTTTGCGTTCGAGGCTGGCATGACGACGTCTCAGCTTCCACAATTCGATTGGACCGCGACGCTCACGCCAGGGATGCGCGATGGGGGGCGGCGTGCCGTCAACGTCGTGATTGCATCAGTCGCGTTGGTACTTACACTGCCCGTGATGGCGGCAATCGCCGCCCTGATAAAGTTGACGTCGCGTGGTCCGGTGCTGTTCACGCAGCGGCGCGTCGGCCTCGATCGGCGCGCGGAAGGCAACGCGGGAGGCAATGCCCGGCGTCATTCCGACGACGGCGGACAGACGTTCACCATATACAAGTTTCGCACGATGGAGGTGAACGGCGGAGTGTCCCGCGAAGTGTGGGCGCAACCCGATGATCCCCGCGTGACCGCAATCGGAAGGGTGCTGCGCAAGTTTCGACTCGACGAGCTGCCCCAGCTCTGGAATGTGTTGTGCGGGGACATGAACGTCGTGGGCCCGCGCCCCGAGCAGCCCACAATTTTTGCGGCCCTGTGCCAGCAGATTAAGGAATACCCGCGGCGCCAGCAGGTCCTGCCAGGAATCACCGGATTGGCCCAGATCAGCCGCGGGTACGACAGCAGCATCGACGATGTCCGCGAAAAGCTGAACTACGATCTCGAGTACATCCGTCACCGCTCGGCGCTCGCGGATTTGAAGATCATGCTGCTCACGCCTGCCGTGATGCTGGGCCGGCGAGGCGGCTGGTAGAGCCCAAACCCTTGTTCGGAGGGCTATGTTGCGTTGCCGCAACACTTACGACATGCACGCAACGACGCCGCCGACAACGAGATGGAACTCTGTAGCCCTCCGGCGTACTACTGCGAATCCGCACGTCCACAATCTTCTTGATGCGCCGGCGCGACCGTGCTGCGGGATCGCGACAGCGTGGCCCGATCCCTGCTTAGGGTGTCGGCGGGAGGAACACACATGTCGACACCGATAGGCTCGCATCACGGCGGAAACGGTTCCGATTCGGGTAGCGTCAACGCGCTGCTGTCGATCGACGCGGAAGCCAAGGCCAAGATCCGTACGCTGGTCGTAGACGACGAACACACCCTGCGCGAAACCTGCGCCGTCCTGCTTCGCAATGAAGGCTACGATGTGACGGTGTGCGCCCGGGGGAACGACGCCCTGGACTTGCTCAAGCGCCGGCCCTTCGACATTGCGCTGGTGGACCTGTACATGTCGCAGGTCGATGGCCTGAAGTTGTTGCAAGCGGCCCTGGCCACCAACCCCGACGCGATCGTCATCGTGATGACGGGCAATCCCAGCGTCGAGTCGAGTATCGAGGCGCTGCGTCTCGGCGCCTGGAATTACCTGCCGAAGCCGTTCGCGGCGCAGCACCTCCAGATCATGATCGGCCGAGCCGCCCACACCGTGCTCGTCGGCCAGGAGACACGCGAGCAGCAAGCGGATCCTGAGCGAGCCGAGGATGCGAGCCATAAGGCCACCCTGCTCGGAACGTCCGCAGCCTTCCGCAGAGTCATCGAGCTTGCCGGGCGCGTGGCGCCGACCGATGCCTCGGTCTTCATTACCGGCGAGAGCGGCTCAGGCAAGGAGCTCATCGCCCAGTTCATTCATCAGCACAGCCGGCGCTCCAGCCGGCCATTTGTCCCCGTCAACTGCGCCGCGTTGCCCGAGCCGCTCCTCGAATCCGAGATGTTCGGCCACCGCAAAGGTGCCTTCACCGGTGCCGTCCGCGACAAACCCGGCCTGCTCGAGACGGCCAACGGCGGAACGCTGTTTCTCGACGAACTGGTTGAGATGTCGAAGCCGATTCAAGCCAAGCTGCTGCGCGTCATCCAGGATGGCGTCGTGCGACGCGTCGGCAGCGAAACGACGGACGCGGTGGTGAACGTCCGGTTCATCGCGGCGACGAACGGTGATCCCGAGTCCGCTGTCCAGACCGGCACCATGCGGGAAGACCTCTACTACCGCCTGCGCGTGGTGCCGATCCACGTACCGCCCCTCCGCGAACGTCCTGAAGACATCCCGCTCCTCGCCGAGTACTTTTTGTCGACGTACTGGGTGCGGCACCGGAGGAAGAGCGAGGCATCGCCCACGCTGTCCGAGGGAGCGATCCGGACGCTGTGCAGCCACGTCTGGCGGGGGAACGTGCGCGAGCTGCAGAACGTGATCGAGCACGTCGCCGTGCTCACCGAGCCCGGGGCGGTCATCCGGCCGGAGGATCTGCCGCTCACCGCCGAAACGCGGTCGACCGCCAATACGAACCCCGCATCACTCGTCTCGACGATGCTCGAGGAGAGTTACCACGACGCTCGCGAACGCGTGATCGCGCAGTTCGAGATGCAGTACTTGACGTGGCTCCTCAACCGTGCGAACGGGAACATGTCGAAGGCCGCGCGCATCGCCGGGGTCGATCGTACGACCCTATACCGCTTGATGGAGCGGCACGGCCTGCAGCGCAGTCCGAATGCCGCATGGGTGGTGGATCGAGACCCCGCCGACGAGTCCGATCAGACGGTGCAGCCGCAGCCAGCCGCGTAAGCGGCCGGCTGTCCCTACCACTCGCCTTCCAGGCGACTCAAGAACGCGTTGCCGGCGAGGATCGCATCGAGGATCTCCGCCTGCTTGGTGTGCACCAGCGTCCAGAGCCCGGCCTCGCGAAAATAGCAATGGCGTGCCGACATTTCGGTCACCATCCCGGGCTCCAGCCGGCCTGACATCATCGCAGCCCCGGCATTCGAGGCGTCGGCCAGAAGTGCCTGAAACACCGCAGCGGTCGCATTTTTGCGCGCCACCAGTTGCACCACGTCCGCCTGTCCCTGGGACTCGAGGAAATAAAGGAACCAGCCCGCGGGATCCTGTCGGCCATCGCGCACCAGGCGCCGCCGGAGCACACGATGTGGCTCGTTCCGCTGCGCCAACTCCAAGATCCAGCGCAACCACCGCTCCTCGTATTCCGGCTGCAGCATGCGGTTACCCAACAAATCCGGGAGCCGTGTCGCCATGACGTCCAGCGGGAGACCCTCAACCGAATATCCGGCGAGTGCCGAGCCAACGGGCGCCGCGCTCCAGCGAGTCAGGACGGAGTCGGCAACGGAACCGAGCGGGTGCAACGCCCGTGTGATCACGCGGGGCACGCCGCGGGCCCGCAACCAGGAAAGTGCATGACGCGCGGGACGCAGCGGCCGCTGCCACTGCAGGCTGTACAGCAGCACCGTGACGCCGCCAAGCCCTTCCCAGATCCGGCGCCCCGCAGCGTTGCTGATATCGGAGAGCAGCAGGTCCTGCGGTCCGGCAAACACCCGGCCGAGCAGGCGCGCCGCCACGAGCGGCCCGGCGGCTCGAGAGACCATCAGCTTTGTGGCGACGGCCACGCGCAGGCGGCGCCCGCGCAAGCTCAGTCGCTTGGGCTGGACGCCGACAAAACCATCGATCGAGCCATCGCCCTTGGCGTGGACAAAAGAGGGAAGTTCCTCGTCGTACCAGGGATTCTGAAAGATCGCGCGATCGAAGTACGAGTCGAGTCCTCCGGGCGCATGGTTCCCGTTAGTCAGGAATGCGGTGCGAAAGAGTTCCAGAACCCCGGGAATATCCTCGCGCTGGAACGGCCGAATCAGGTCCACGCGCCCTGTCTCTGCGCTCCCCGGAGTGCCGCGAGGTCGTGCTTGCCACTCGGCAGCCGCGGCAAGGCGTCGCGCACCTCAAATCGGGCGGGTTGCATGTGCCGCGGCAACTCTGTCCCCGCGTAGCGCCGGAGCCGCTCCAGCGAGCCTTCCCCACCGCCCGCGAGCACCACGAAGGCGACAATACGCTCCCCACGCGCCTCGTCGGGCTCGGCGGTGATGATACACTCCGTGACTTCACCCGATGCGTACAACACCGTCGCGATCTCATCCGGGCTGATGCGATAGCCCAACGTCTTGATCATGCGTTGGCTGCGACCGACGAAGTACAGCCAGCCCTCAGCATCACGACGTACCAGATCTCCGGAGAACACCACTCGCTCGGCATCCGGAGCGCCATTCGCGCGCAACGGATTCGGACGAAACACCTGCGCGGTTTCCGCGGGGTCGTTCCAATACCCGAGAGCCACCGTTGGCCCACGATGGACCAGCTGACCGACTTCCCCGGGTTCGCAGGGCGTCAGATCCTCGCGCAGCACCAGCACCTCTGCCCCCGGGATCGCGCGACCGATCGAATCCGGCCGCCGGTCGACCTCTTCAGGCGGCAGGAACGTGCTCCGCAGGACTTCGGTCAGACCGTACATCAAGAAGAGTCGGGCCTGCGGCTGCGCCCGCCGGAGCGCGTGCACGACGTGGATCGGCAGATGCCCGCCCGCGTTCGTCACGATCCGCAGGCTCTGCAGCGGTTCGTCGCGAAAGAGGGGAACACCCAACAACTGCTGCCACAATGGTGGGACGGCAGCCAGCACACTCACCCGCTGCGCGCGCAAGTTCATCACGAGTTGCGAGGCCAGCGGGGAACGTTCGACGACGAGCGCGGCACCACTGCCGGCGGCGCACAGCACCTGACTCATGCCGTAGACGAAGCTGAACGGCAGCACGCTCGCAACCCGATCGTGCGCGGCGATGCCGAGGTACCCGATCACCGTCTCGGCGGCGGCCACGAGGTTGCCGTGTGTGACCGTTACTCCCTTCGGCAGGCCCGTCGAGCCAGACGTGAAGACGATCTGGACTGGGTCCATAACGAACCGCGGGATCGGGGTGAATGTCGCGGCGGACGCCAGATCGTGAGCCAGGAGAATGCGGGATGGCGTGTCGAGTGGTCGCGGCTGTCGTGCCAGCAGGTCCTCGGACGTGATGAGTGCCGTGGCACCCGACACCGCGAGTGTGTGCTCGACTTGGCGTGGTCGCAGCGATTCGTTGATCACGACCGCGATGCCACCGGCCGCTGCCACACCGAAAAACGCGGCGATCGCGTCGGTCCCGCCCTCCAGGAAGATCCCGACCCGGTCGTAGACCTTCAGGCCCCCCGCAATCAGGTCGGCGGCGATCCCGGCGGCGCGCCGCTGCAGGGCCGCGTAGTCGGTGACACATTCGCGCTCGATGACGGCAGCGTGCGCGGCATGCGTTGCAGCCGTCTTCCAGAGCAGATTGGCGATGTTCAAGGTCAGGGCACCTCCGGCCGTCACCGACGTATCGCATCCCCTGTACCACCACACGCCTGCGCCTTGTGAGACTCTTGGTGTTGCGTCCACGCATCACCTGAGGAGACTTCGGGCAGGTCCGGCGCACCAGTCCTGCGGCGCCATCCTTGCATAAAGGCACCGCGCCATCTCTTCGAGGATCGACGTGAGTTTGGGGAACGGCCTGCAGATCAATCCAGCAGCGGAAACCGAAAAGATCGCCGCCGCACTGCGGCACCAGCTTGGCGAGTCGCTGAGCCGGCGTGGACTCGTGGTCGGGATGAGCGGCGGGATCGACAGCTCCGTCTGCGCCGCCCTGGCGGTCCGCGCGGTGGGAGCGGCGCATGTCTTCGGGCTTCTGATGCCCGAGCAGGATTCCGATCGCGCGAGCCAGGGGATCGCCGCGCGGTGGGCCGATGCGCTGGGCATGCAATACACCGTCGAAGACATCACACCGATGCTCTCTGCCGTCGGCTGCTATCGCCGCCGCAACGCCGCGATCCGGCGGGTGGTCCCCGAGTTTCAGGACGATTGGCGCTTCAAGGTGGTGTTGCCGGGCGGCCGGCTCGACTCCGATCGGTTGAACGTCTCGACGCTCGCAGTCGAGGTCCCGCAACACGGGCGACGCGAAGTACGCCACGTGCGACTACCGCCGGCTGAGTATCGGGAGATCGTCGCGGCGACAAACTTCAAGCAGCGCGTCCGCACGATGCTCGAGTACTACCATGCCGACAGGCTCCACTACGCGGTCGTGGGCACGCCCAACCGACTGGAGTACGATCAGGGATTCTTCGTGAAGGGCGGTGACGGCCTCGCCGACGTGAAGCCGATCGCGCATCTCTACAAGTCGCAGGTGTACGCGCTGGCCGAGTATCTGGGAGTGCCCGCCGAGATCCGCTCGCGTGCGCCGACGACCGACACGTACTCGCTCCCGCAGACGCAGGAGGAGTTCTACTTCGCCCTCCCGACCGCGACGCTCGACCTGATCCTGTACGCGCACAACCCTGATCCTGTACGCGCACAACCTCGGCAAGGGCGCCGCAGCCATCGCGGTGGAGCTCGGCCGCACGCCCGACCAAGCGGCCCGGGCGCTGCGGGACATCGAGCAGAAGCGCGCGGCGACACGCTATCTCCACCTGCCCCCGCTTTTGGTCGAGCCCGTGGCCGAGCTCGCGCAGTTCGAGCAGGAACCGGCCTGATGTGCGGACTCGCCGGCGTGGCCCGTCGCGAGCCGCGTGGTGTGGCGCCTGATATGCTCGACCGCATGGCGGGAGCGCTGCGGCACCGCGGCCCCGATGGCGCGGGACGCTACGCCGATGCGCGGGTGGGTCTCGCGCATGTGCGTCTCAGCATCATCGATGTCGCAGGCGGTGCGCAGCCACTCGGCAACGAAGACGGATCCGTGCTGATCGTGTACAACGGTGAGGTCTACAACTACCTGGAGCTGCAGGCGGAGTTGCAGGCCGCCGGCCATCGCTTCCGCACACGCAGCGATACCGAAGTGCTGGTGCACGCCTACGAGCAATGGGGCACCGCGATGCTGTCGCGACTGAACGGGCAGTTCGCGTTCGCGATCTACGACACCCGGGCCGGAACCGTGTTCCTGGCGCGCGATCGCTTTGGCGTCCGGCCGCTCTTGTACACCCTTGTGAAGGGCGATCTGTTCTTTGCTTCCGAGGCCAAGGCGTTGTTCGCGACCGGTGAGGTCGAGGTCGGGCTCGATCCGATCGGGCTCGATCAGGTCTTTACGTTTTGGGCCGCCCGCCCGCCGCGAACCGTGTTCCGCCACGTCTCAGCGCTCGAGCCCGGGACGTTCGCAGTGTGGAATTGGCGCGACGGCATGCTGCGCCACGGCCGGTATTATGCGCTCGACTATCCGGAGGCACGCGAGGAACCGCCCGACGCGCTCGCGAGTCTCGGCGGGTTGCTCGACACGAGCGTCACGCTGCGCCTGCGCTCCGACGTCCCCGTCGGCGGGTACCTGAGTGGCGGCCTCGATTCGTCGATTACGTGCGCGCTCGCGGCCCGCGAATCGCCGTTTTCGCTGCGCACGTTTTCCGTAACATTCGACGACCCGGAGCTCGATGAGCGGGAGTTTCAGCAGCTGGTGGCTCGGCAGCTACAGAGCCGTCATCACATCCAGGCCATCGGCGCCCACGACGTCGCCTCGGTCTTCCCGGAGGTCGTGCGTCACGCCGAGACGCCGCTGGTGCGCACCGCGCCCGCCCCGATGTATCTGCTCGCCCGGCTCGCGCGCGAGCACGACATCAAGGTGGTCCTCACGGGGGAGGGATCGGACGAGCTGTTCCTCGGCTACGACCTGTTCAAAGAGACCGCACTACGGCTGTTTTGCCTCCGCCAACCGCAATCGCAGCTGAGGCCCCGTTTGTTCGATCGGCTGTATCCTTATCTCGATCCCCGCGGCCGCCGCGGTGACTTCTGGCGCCGCTCGTTTCTCGACGCCGGCTCGCCCGACGACCCCCTGTTCTCGCATCTGCCGCGGTTCCTCCTCACCGCGCGGATCAAGGACTTCTACTCGGGCGACCTCCGCACCGCGCTCGCCGGAACTGCCGCGCTAGAGGAGCTGCGGGCGAGCCTGCCACCGCAGTTCGCCACGTGGTCACCGCTCAACCGCGCCGCGCATCTCGAGATGGTCACGCTCCTGTCCCCCTATCTCTTGAGCGCGCAGGGCGACCGGATGTCGCTGGCCCACGGCGTCGAGGCCCGCTACCCCTTCCTCGATCATCGCGTCTTTGAGTTCGCGGCACGCCTGCCGACTCAGAGCAAGCTCCGCGGTCTGCGGGAAAAGGCCATGCTGCGCCGCTGGGCGCGGAACGTAGTTCCGCCGGTCGTACAGCAGCGGCCCAAGCAGCCGTATCGCGCGCCGGATGTGCCCGCTTTCTTCACGCCGGCGCCGCCGGATTACGTTGAAGCGTTGCTGGACCAGCACAGCATCGCGCGGACCGGCCTGTTCGAACCGGAGGCGGTGGCGGGTCTGGTGCGACGCTGCCGAGCCGGCGCCCCGATGGGATTCCGCGAGAGTCAGGCGCTCGTCGCGATTCTCTCGACAGAGTTGTGGCATCGACACTTCATCGGGAGTAACGCCCGAACCACGGCGCCCCCAATGCCGCTCGCAGACCGCGTCGCGGCGGTAGGATGATGAACCCAACGGAGACACACCCCGCTATGGACGAGGCAGCCATCCTGGCGCGCACTCGCGCGTATGTGACCGAGACTTTCCTGTACATGCGTCCAGGTTTCACGCTCGCGGATCAGGATCGCCTACTTCAGCGCGGCGTGATCGACTCTATGGGGGTGATGGAATTGATAGCGTTTCTGCGAAGTGAATTTGGCGTCGACGTTGCCGATGACGACATCACCGAGAGCAACCTGGGCACCCTCGCCGATATCGCCCGTTACGTCACGGCCAAGCGCGGCAACGGGACGCCGCCTTCCGGTACGAATGGTGGACGCCGCTAGCCCGTAGGCAGCGCGTCGCGACGAGTCGGCTCCCACACCGGCGCGGCCCGCCCGGTGACGAAACGCAGCCAGGCATGCAACACGGCCACATTCCCCGCCACGACATAGGCCGGGAGCGCAAGCGCGCGGGGTAATCGGAACGTGGCGGACCACAGCCAGCCGATTCCCGCGAGTGCTGCCACAATTCCGGCGGCGGCGAGCAACGCGCGGGCCCACAGGGCGGTGAACGCCAACGCCCCGAGTGCGGCGAGCGCCGCCACGCCGGCCCATGGTAGGAGCCAGCGGCACACCTTGTGGCTGAAGAGCATCCAGGAAAACGCACCGTAACGCAGTGGGTTGAGCAGGGCACGTTGGTGCGCCAGCGTGGCCAGGCCCCGCGTGATGGTGCGGACCTTCCGCCGATACTCCTGGTGCAGTGAGCCGCCACGCGGCACGTAACAGATCGCCTCCTGCACCGACACCGCCCGAAACCCGTGCTCGCGGGCCGTCAACGCTGCGGCAAAGTCACGGCTCAGGTCTTCCCGAACGGGGAGCATGTGCAGTGACGCGCGGATCGCGTAGAGGCAACCGGACGCACCCACGATGCCGTGCACGGCCGTCTCGAGACCGCGAATCCACATTTCGTATCCGACGTACGCGCCTTCCCCCCCGTTTACTGGCGCGGCGGCGACGTTGGTGACGCTCACGTCGCGCGCCGAGGCTACCCCGACTGAGTCGTCGGCGAATGCCGCAACGAGCGCGCGGATCGCGCCGCCATCGACCCGCACCGATGCATCCGTGTTGACGATAATCTCGCCGGTGAGCAGCGGTCGCGCGGCGTTCTCGGCCGCGGTCTTCCCCTGGCGCCGCGGCAAGCGCAGCAAGTCGACGCCGCGGTTCGCAAACCGGGCGACAATCTCATCGGTGCCGTCCGACGACGCGTCCGACACGACCAGGATCTGCCGGCGGTTGGAGGGATAGTCGATTGCGAGAATCCGTTCGAGCGTCGCGGCGATGACGTTCGCTTCATTGTAGACGGGCAGCACAATGCTGATCCGCGGAAGACTCGAGGCTCCTCCCCTCGCACCGCGTGGCGCGCGGGCGCGCAGGCTCAGCAATTTTAGAATGGCGGGATACCCGACATACGCGTACAGGCCGACACCCAGAGCCAGCGCGAGCACCACACCAGGGAGCATCAGGCCGCAGCCGGTGCCGCTGCGCGCCGGGTGATGAGTCGGTAGATGTCCACGTAGCGATCGAGCCAGGGACCAACATCGAATTCGCGCTCCAAACGGACACGCGCTTCCTGGGCGCGCCGGGCCGCCGCGGCGGCGTGCTCATACACATCCCGGATTCCCGCCGCCAATGCGGCCGGGTCCCCGGGCCTGACGACCACGGCCTCTTCTCGCGACACGACATCCGGCACGCCGCCCACGTCGGTCGCGACGACAGGAACACCTGCGGCAATCGCCTCGAAGAGAACCATCGGCGTGCCCTCCGTCCGCGAGCTCAACACACACACATCGAATGCTGCGAACACTCGATCCGCATCCGGCACGATGCCGTGCCAGCGCACGCGGTCGGCAACTCCCAGCTCGCGGGCGCGCCGCTGCAGTAAGAGCTGCTGCACCCCGGTTCCCATGACCGACACCAGCAGTGGCACGTCGTTGAGATGCGGCAGGGCATCGAGCAAAATGTCCGGTCCCTTCTCGCCGCTGAGCCGGCCGACCCAGCCGGCCACAAACCCCTCTGGTGGGAGGCCCAGCAGCCGGCGTGCCGTCGCGCGATCGAGCGCAGGCGCGCGCCGACGCCACGCATTCGGCACGGTGTGGATTCGCGACTGCGGCACGCGGGCCCGCGTCAGGTCGGCGGCGAGCACGCGGGAGACGGCCACGACGGCGTCGAACCGGCGGAACGCGCGTCGCTGTAGATATTCATAGACTCGATTTCGCAGGGGGCCGCCGGTGAATCCATGCGCCGTCGTGACAACCGGAATCCTCAGGTGTCGAGCCACGCCCGCGTCGACGACGTCCGGTCGATAGCCATGCGTATGGACCGCATCGGGGCGCACTGCGCGACACAAGGCCGCGATCGCCGCGCGCTCGCGCCGATACGCCCGGGCGGGTACCACAATCCGATGCGTATAGACCCCGGCGCCGCTCAGGGGAGCGAGGAACGGGTCCCCGGTCGCCGCAGCGGGGAGGACCGCCGCGACGTGCACCTCATGACCCAGGCCCCGCAGCCCTCCCCCCAGCATTTGTACCACGCGCTCGAGGCCGCCGAATTCGGCGGGCGCGACGACGTGGACGATCACCACGTGCCGCTCGACACCGTCTCCAGCGTCACCGTGGCGGCGCCGCGCCCTTCCCCATGGCGAGGGGGGCGAGGTGCCGTGCGGGTTCGTGTACCCTCCAGAATGACCACAGCCGCGGCGAGGCCCGGTTGGTGGGTCAGGCTGACATGCGCTCGCCGAGCGCCGCGACCTCGCGCGCGCTCGGCGAGCGCGCCGGCCAGCCGCAGCTGCGGGGCACCCGATTGCATGGACAAGATCTCCACTTCGTGCAGCGCGCTCTCGAGGATCCCCGCGCCCAGCGCCTTGAGGCAGGCCTCCTTAGCGGCGAAGCGCGCGGCCAACGCTTGGACCCGGTCCGCCCGGCTCGCGCAGGCCATCAGCTCGCGGGCCGTGAAGACGCGCCCCGCAAACCCCTCCTCCGCGGATCCCAGGGCGCGTGCAAACCGCGTCGTCTCGACGACGTCGAGCCCAATCCCGATGATCACACCTGCCCCCACCGCAGGTTGAGTGCCTCAGGGAAACGGCTTACGCACCGGCGGGCGGGAACGACAATCGCTGCGCCGACGCAACACTCGCTGGGCACGGTGTGCGTGCGCTCGATGAAGGATTCCGACGTTAGGGACCGACGAGGGACCCGGATGCACTCACGGCGGGCGCGGGAGCCGCCGACGGTGCGGGTCCCTCCAGCAGGGCGGTCGCCACAGCCCGTGCAACGACTGCCGCCCCGTCGGGCGTAAAGTGGTCGTGGTCATAGTAGTGGTGTAACCCCTGGCTCAACAGCGTGCGCAGGTTCATGTGGTCGACACCGAGCGCGTCCGCGACTTGAATCGCGCGGGCATCGACGAGCCCCAGGAGCCGGTTCACGACTTCCAGACTGAAATACACGCTGACCGTTTCCCTCCAGGGCTTGCCCACCCCGCCATGCCAGAAACGGGCTGCCTCCTCGGGCGTGTAGTCCTTCTCGAACCACGGCTGTCGCACCACCAGCACGCGGTCGGCACGAGCCAGAGCCCGCCGCAAGAGGCGCCGGAAGTGGTGCTCGAAGTGGTCCAACACGAGGGTCGGATCGGGAACCGTGGCGCGAAGCTCCTTGGCCTGCGCGCGCATCTTGCGTCCCGCCACCAGCCAGGCCCCGGCATGCTCCTTCACCTCCACGGGATGCAGCCACGCGCGCCGCAGCCGGCGAGCCACCTCGATCAGGGCGCACCCGCGAAGCGTCCAGGTGAAGGGCCGTCTGGGGTGGCAGGAAAACAGCAACAGCTCCGGCACTACCGAAGGGGGCTGCGATGGCTGAGCGCCGTCTTCCAGCCAGTGGTACACCGTGCTGGCGCCGACCATGATGATAATCAGATCGAGACGACGGTACTGAGGAAGCACACGCTCCAGGATGCAGTCCAGATCGGCCGCGCCGACGCCGGAGTGACCGATGTTGCCTACGTGCACGCGGCGGGCTTGCAGGACGTCGAGGCTGTCCGGTTCGTTGAGCAAGCGCTCCAGCGCTCCGGGCCAGCTGGTGGGCTGGTCCAGCGCATAGCATTCGACGGAGCTCCCCCCAGCCACCAGAATCCGATACAAGCCGTCCTCGTCACCGCGCACGTCGCCGCCCCGCTCACCGTCGGTATTAATGTCGAAGCGAACGCGCGGCTCCACCTCCGGAAAAACCTCAGGGTCCTGCCGTGTCTCGTAACGCATCCCGGGCGGCCACACGTGGTAGCGGCTGCGCCGGCGGATCCACCAGCGGCTTCCGATCTCGGCAGCGACCAGGAGAGCGAACGCCGCGAGTCCGGCGACGACAATCCAGGTCGTCATACTCGGACCAGCGACCGCAGCCGCGGCAGCCACCGCCGCACATCCACGTACGGATCGTTCCGATACACGAAGCCCACCCAGGTCACGGCGAACACCAGCACCATGGCGAATCCTGCACCGGCCAACGCGGCGACACCATGAACGTCGAGGCCGAGCTTGAACCACAGGAGCAGCGCCAGGACCGGCAACGCCCCCAGCACGGCTCGCGGCGCCACGTAGCGGAGGAACTGAACCACCGAGACGTCCAGCTCGTGGCACGCTTGCAGGAACACAGCGCCGGCGAACAGCACATTCGGGATGGCGGTGCCGAGCGCGACTCCGGCCAGCCCAAACGGACGCACCAAGAGGATGCTCAGGCCGAGGTTCAAGACGCCGGCCACGAGGAAGCCGATCGTCGGCAGGCCCGCCTTGCCCAGCCCCATGAGAATCGGGAGGGCGACGCCGCGGACGGGTAGGAAGATGAGGTACGATAGCATCAGGATCTGAAGCACCTGGCCCGCCGGCTGCTCGAAGGTCGGGTCGACCCACCACGCGATGAATCTCGGTCCGAGCACGATGAGGAACAGGCCCGCCGCCATGGTCAAGGACAACGCGATCTTGGACCACTTGAAAAAGATCTCCCGCAGCGCCGCGCTGTTCCCCTGGGTTTGCAGCCGGGTGGCGGTCGGCATCACGACCGCAGCGATCGCAATCAGAAACTCCATGAGGTAGATGATGAAGCTGTTGGCGACGGTGAAGTAGGGAATCGAGCCGACGTCCATGTACGCACCGATCACGACGGAGTCGGTCTCAAACGAGAGCCGGGCGCCGGCGTTCAACACCAGGACGTAGAGGCTGAACGCGAAGATCGCGCGCGTCATCCCCCAGTCGAAGTCCGCCAGCCGCATGCGCGTCGTCGGGTACTTGCGCCGCACCAATAACAAGCACAAGACGAAGTCGAACACCATGCAGGCCAGCTGCACGATGGCCAGCACGGTCAGCGACGCTTGCAGCGCCAGCAGCCCGAACGTGAGCCCGAGCCGGAGCAACACGCCCCACAACCGGACGATATTGCGCGGTACGAAGTCGTCGTGTGCCGCCAGGACGGCGTTCGGCAGGAGTCCCACGAACCCGAGGGACACGAACACCACCGTGACCGCAAAGGCCGACTTCGCGTCGGCATGCAGGGTCGTTGGGATGTTGTAGGCGTGCGTGAAAAAGAAGTACATCCCGCCGCCCACAACGAACGCAATCCCGCCGAGCAGCACATACAACGCCGTGCAGCTGCCGATCGCTTGATTCAGCTTGCGCGTGTCGCCGTTGGCAACGTGTTGGGCGAAATACCGAACCGACGCCATCGGCACGCCCGCCACGAGCAGTCCCAAGTACCCGGTGATCGAATTGATGAGATTCCAGGTTCCGTAGCCGGCGTCGCCGAGTTTATGGATGGTGAACGGCGTGAGGAAATAGACCGCGACCACGGTCACTACGGTCACAATCCAGTTGCTGCCGACGTTCTTAATCACAGATCACCACCCGGAGTGAGGGACCGCGCCCGCAGCCGCACGCCGAAGCGCACGTGTTGTGCCATCGCGGTGTTGCGTCACCCCAACAGGGCTGCGGCCTCGCTGAGCGTGGCGAAGGTGAGGGGAGTCATCCGCGCAAGGCCCTCCAGATACGCCTCTACCGCGGCGTACAGACGCGCGACATCCGCGGCCGTGGCGGCGAAGGGGCTCAGCCCCGGCTTGAGGCTGGGAGTGTGCCAGGCGAGCTGCAGGTAGGGGACACCCTGCTCGAGTAGCCGCCGCGACAGCGTCAGCATGTCGGCCACCGAGTGGAGCTCAGGGCTCAACGACACGCGTCTGAGCAGGCCTGTACGGTGCGCGATCCCGGCCAGGTGCAGCCAGCGAAACGGCGCCGCCTCGAGGAGGCGACGCGCCGGATCCCAGAAGCCGAACGGGTTGCGGTTGAACCCGTAGGAGAGCGGAATCTCCAGCACCGGCCCACCGGGGTCGGGCCGCCGGACATCGCGGTCGGGCCCGAGGCGATACGGCGTGATCGGCGCACCTACGAACGTCGGACCGTCGTCCATCTTTTCCAAGTTGATGAACGGGCTGACACTGCTGTCCACGCGGTAGCCGCACACCCCTAGCGAGGCGACGGTGTCGGGACCCAGACCGTACCGCCCGGCGCGAAACGACCGTGGCGTGCGATCGAACGCCTGCTCCAGCGCCGCCGTGAGTTCCCGCAGCTTGGCCAGTTGCAGCTCGGCCGGCAGGTTCTTGAGCATCGAGTTTCGAGCGACGAACGCTTCGGTGACGGGAGGAGTATTCCACGGGTGCAGGTGGGCGCCGATCTCACCCCGGTCCCCGTCACAGACCTCGCGCAACACGTCGGCCGCCTCCGGCTCCTTGGCGACATGATAGGTCGTGAAGTAAGTCGGCCGCACGCCGAGGCGGTCGAACAGCGCCGCCAAGCGGCGGAGCTCGCAGATGTTCTCGACGGTGACGTCGTCGCGGCTGCGATACCAGTTGTCCTCCTCGGTGTCGAGCGACACGAGGAGCAAGACGCGGTCCTTAGGCATTGTCTGGAGCGCTCCGGCGCAGCGCCGCAACGGCGTCGAGCGCGCGCAGCCAACGGCCCCCCCACCCCGATCGGAAGACAACCGTCTCCCGGGTCGTACGCCGGGACGACGTCCACTGCTGCTTGTACGCGTCGTCCCCGCGCAGGAAGTTGAACGCGCGGTACCCCCGCTCGATCGCGCGTCGAATCATGATACCCATCAATACGAGCCCGACGCTTTCCTTTTCCCAGCGCGGGTCGCGTCCGCCCTGGTAGAAGTACACGGTGTCGCCCGACGCAAAGCCGTACCACGCCGCCGCGGGCTGCCCGTCCAGGTCCAGCGTGGTGAGCCACAGCTGCCGTCGCTCCACCATGGCGCGCGCGAACTGGAGCTGCAGGCGCGCACTGCGCGAATCACGAAAGGCGCCACCTCCGGCACCATCCCAGCGCTGCTGGTGCAACGCCATCAGGTGGGCCCACCCCTCGTCGAGCCGATCCGCCCCATAGTCGGTGACGACCACCGCGTGACCGCCGCGCAGACTGCGCTCTTTGCGACGCACGATCTGCCGGCGATTGGCGCTGAGCGTGGCGAGGTACGCCTCCCACGAGGAGGGAAGATCGAGCTGCGGGCAGGTCCACAGCGGAC
>WNFL01434471.1_pt1 | contig 21524 bp, 21 predicted proteins | sample 5400361 | NCBI WGS metagenome assembly WNFL01 (sample SAMN13153351, study PRJNA577476) | soil metagenome | isolation source: 40 cm soil on Douglas fir-dominated hillslope | place: USA:California | collected 2013-09-17
CTCGATGGAGACGTCGCCGAAGTCGATGTCCACCGGGCAGGGCGACAGGCACTTGTGGCAAACCGTGCAGTGGTCGGCCACGTCGCCGTACTCGTCGAAGTGGCGGATCGAGACGCCGCGGCGCGTCTGCTCCTCGTAGAGGAAGGCCTCGGTGAGCAGCGCCGTGGCGAGGATCTTGTTCCTCGGGCTGTAAAGGAGATTCGCGCGCGGCACGTGGGTGGTGCAGACCGGCTTGCATTTTCCGCAGCGCAGGCAATCCTTGAACATCCCCGCGATGCGCCCTATGTCGTTGTGCTCGAGGATGAGCGACTCGTGGCCGATGAGCGCGAAGGACGGCGTGTAGGCCCCGCGAAGGTCCGCCCCAGGCAGGAGCTTTCCTCGGTTGAAGCGCCCCTCGGGATCCACGCGCGCCTTGTAGTCGACAAAGGCCTGGATCTCGTCGGGCTCCAGGAACTCGAGCTTGGTGAGCCCGATGCCGTGCTCGCCCGAGATCACCCCGCCCAGCGAGCGGGCGAACTTCATGATGCGCGCCACGGCTGCGTTCGCCTGCTGGAGCATCTCGTAGTTGTCCGAGTTCACGGGGATATTGGTGTGCACGTTGCCATCGCCCGCGTGCATGTGCAGCGCCACGAAGACGCGCCCGCGCAGCACCTCGGCGTGGATCTTCTCGATGGCGGCCATCACCGGCTCGAAGTCGCGGCCGCCGAAGACCTCGCGCAAGGGATCGCGAAGCTCCTGCTTCCAGGAGATGCGCATCTGGTGCAGCTGCACCCGCTCGAACACGGTGAGCTCGGGATCGTCGCCGATCCTGGCCGACTCCATGCCCAACCCTTCCAGGTCGGTGCGCACGCCCGAGGCCACACGGTCGAAGTTGGCGACGACGAAGCGCCAGCGGCGGGCGACCTGCTCCAGGAGGTCGAGCCCGCGTTGCGGCCGGTCGCCGAAGAGCGTGTCGCGATCGACCTTCGCGTCCGGGTGCGTGGGCAGCTCGCCCGAGAAGAATTCCCGCAGCGCCTCGATGAGCTTCAGCTTGTTGGCGATCGAGAACTCGATGTTGATGCGCTCGATGCCGTCGGTGTACTCGCCCAGGCGCTCGAGCGGGATCACCACGTCCTCGTTGATCTTGAAGGCGTTGGTGTGCCTGGAGATGGCGGCGGTGCGCGCGCGGTCGAGCCAGAAGCGCTTGCGCTGTTCCGGGGTCGTCGCGATGAATCCTTCCCCGTCGCGCGCGTTGGCGATGCGCACCACCTGCGAGGCCGCTTCCGACGCCGCGTCCTCGTCGTCGCTCACGATGTCGGCGATGAGGATCATCCGCGGGCGCCCGCGGCTCTTCGCCTTGGTGGCGTAGCCCACCGCCTTCACGTAGCGCTCGTCCAGGTGCTCGAGGCCGGCGAGAATGGCCTTAGGGTGCGCGTCGAGGTACTTCTTGATCTCGACGATCGACGGCACCGCCTTCTTCACGTCGCCGAAGAATTCAAGGCACACGGTGCGGATGTGCTTCGGCATGCGATGCAGGATGAAGGTGGCCGAAGTGATGAGGCCGTCGCAGCCCTCCTTCTGCACGCCGGGCAACCCGCCCAGGAATTTGTCGGTGACGTCCTTGCCGAGGCCTTCCTTGCGAAGGCGCCTGCCCTCGATCTCGAGCGTCTCCTCGCCTTTCGCCGTCTTTCCATCGGGGCCGAAGCGGCGAAGGCGGAACTTCGCCAATGGCGCATCGTGGATGCGCCCGCGGTTGTGCTCGAGCCGCTCCACCTCGAGCCAATCGCCGTCGGGCGTGACCATGCGCCACGAGGCGAGGTTGTCGAGCGCGGTGCCCCACAGCACCGCCTTCTTGCCTCCGGCGTTCATCGCCACGTTGCCGCCGATGCACGAGGCATCGGCCGAGGTGGGATCGACCGCGAACACCAGCCCTTTTTCCTCCGCCGCTTCCATCACACGCTTGGTAACGACGCCGGCGCCGCAGCGGATGACCGGGCAGGGCTCCTTCAATCCGGGCAGGACACGTTCCTCGACGGCGTCGTACCGGTCGAGCTTCTCCACGTTCATGACGGCGGACAGGCGTTCGAGCGGAATCGCGCCGCCCGTGTACCCCGTGCCGCCCCCGCGCGGGATGATGGTGAGGCCGAGCTCGATCAACGCGCGCACGATCGGGCCGCACTCCTCCTCCGTGTCGGGATTCACGACAACGAACGGATACTCGACGCGCCAGTCGGTGGCGTCGGTCACGTGCGAGACGCGCGCCATGCCGTCGAAGAGCACGTTGTCCCTGCGCGTGATCGCCGAGAGCCTGCGCATGACCTTGCGCCGCAGGCTCCGCGTCTCGGCGAACTCGTTCTCGAAGGCGTCCACGGCGGTGCGCGCCGCCTCGATCAGCTCGCTCACGCGGTCGGGCGCCGGCTTGTCGCCGCGGCGCTTGTCGATCTCCGCGAGGCGATGGCGCATCGCCTCCACCAGCATGTTCAGCCGGCGCGGGCTGTCGAGGAGGTCGTCCTGCAGGTAGGGATTGCGGCGCACCACCCAGATGTCACCCAGCACTTCATAGAGCATTCGCGCAGAGCGGCCCGTGACGCGCTGGTCGCGCAGGTCCTCGAGCGCGGTCCACGCGTCCTCGCCCAGCAGCCGGATCACGATCTCGCGATCGGAGTAGGACGTGTAGTTGTAGGGGATCTCACGCAGGCGGGAGTTCATGTTGATTCGAGCCCGCGGACAAGGCGAAGTTGCCGGGAAGTGCGTGGGGATTCGATTTTACCGCAGCGCATCAAACGGCCCGGGCTTTGGTACCCTTCCGAGGATGGAACCCCCCGTTGCCCGGGTGCGCATCGCCACGCGCGAGAGCCGGCTCGCCATGGTGCAGACCGAGATGGTGTCGGCCGCCTTGCGCGCGCGCTACCCCGGGCTCGAAGTGGCGATCGTGGGCATGACCACGAAAGGCGACAGGGTGCTCGACCGCCCGCTCGCGCAGGTGGGCGGCAAGGGCCTTTTCGTGAAGGACCTCGAAAGCGCGATGCTCGAGGATCGCGCGGAAATCGCGGTTCACTCGATGAAGGACGTCCCGATGGAGCTTGCGCAGGCGTTCGCCCTCGTAACCTTCGGCGAGCGCGAGATTGCCGACGACGCGTTCGTCTCGAACCGCTATCCCGGCATGGCGGCGCTGCCCGCGAACGCGGTCGTGGGGACCTCGAGCCTCAGGCGCGAGTGCCAGCTGCGCGGGCGTTATCCGCACCTGCAATTCCGGGCGCTGCGCGGCAACGTGAACACGCGGCTCGCCAAGCTCGACAATGGCGACTACGACGCGATCATCCTGGCTGTCGCGGGCCTGAAGCGGCTCGGATTCGAGGCGCGCATCCGCGACACGCTGAGGGACACGATCCCCGCGATCGCGCAGGGAATCCTCGCCATCGAGTTCCGGCGGGAGCGCGACGACATCGCCCGCATGCTCGCGGGCTTCGAGCATGCGCCCACCGCCTGCGCGGCCGCCGCCGAGCGCGCGCTGGGACTGGTCGTGGAAGGCAGCTGCGAGGTTCCCGTCGGCGCGATCGCGAAAGTGCAGGGCGATTCCTTCGATCTCGAGGCCTTCATCGGAATGCCCGACGGTACACAGATCGTGCGCAGCCGCGCGAGCGGACGCTGCGCCGAAGCGCGCTCCGTGGGACACGCCCTGGGGGAACGGCTGCTCGCTTCCGGCGGGCGCGAGATCCTGAAGCGGCTGGCGGGAGTCACCTCATGAGCGGCCGCCTCGAGGGATTGGGCGTGGTGCTCACGCGCCCGCGCGCGGCGGCCGAGGCGACTGCGCGCCCGCTCGAGGCCGAAGGCGCGCGCGTCTTCATCTTTCCCGCGCTCGGCATCGAACCCATCGCCTCCACCGTGGCGCTCGAGGCGCTCGCCGCCCGGCTGCCGACGTTCGATCTGGCCATCTTCGTGAGCGCGAACGCGGTCGAGCACGGGCTGGCACTCACCTCTCGCGCGGGATCGTGGCCGCGCAGGCTCGCCGTCGCGGCCATCGGCGAAGCGACCGCGCAGGCGCTGCGGAACTCCGGCATCGAAGACGTCATCTCACCCCCGGAACGCCACGATAGCGAGGGGTTGCTGGCGCTCGCGCAATTGCAGCCGGTGAAGGGGCAGAATGTCATCGTCTTCCGCGGTGAAGGCGGCCGCGAGCGGATCAAGGAAACCCTCGAGGAACGGGGCGCGCGCGTGGAATACGCGGAGTGCTACCGCCGCGTGAAGCCCCAGGCCGATGCGCGCCCGCTGGTCGAGTCGTGGCGCCGGGGCGAGATCCACGCGGTGAGCGCGCTCAGCGCCGAGACGCTGCGCAACTTCGTCGCGATGGCGGGCCCCGAGGCGCAGGTGCCGATGGCTTCCTCGACGCTCGTGGTGCCGCACGAGGCCATCGCCGCGGAGCGCGAGGCGCGCCGCTTCGCACGCGTCGAGATCGCCGCGCACGGCGCGGCGGGATTGGTCGAAGCATTGAGCCGCATCCGGGTCACCCCATGAGCGATGTCCAGCCTGCGCAGGTCCCGCCCTCCGCCCCACGACCGGTCGACCGGCGGCTCAATCCGCGCGACCTCGTCGCTCGCGGCGTGGCCGTCGTGGCGCTGCTGCTGGTGATCGCGGCGGCCTGGCTCGCGTGGGACACGCGCATGGGCGTGCAGTCGGTGGAATCGAGCGCCGGGGTGAGGCTCGCCGAGCTAGGCGCCGCGACATCGCAATCGAAGGCCGCCCTCGCCCAGGCCAACGCCGCGCTGAAGGATGCCCAGGCGCGCATCGCGGAGCTGGAGGCGCGCGTCGCGGACACGCAGGAGCAACGGGTGGCGCTCGAGGAGATGTACCGCGAGCTCTCACGCAGCGCGGACGACCGCGTGCTGTCCGAAGTCGAGCAGATACTGGTGCTCGCAAGCCAGCAGCTGCAGCTCGCGGGCAATGTGCGCGGCGCGCTCGCCGCCCTGCAGGCCGCCGACCAGCGGCTCGCGCGCGCCGACAAGCTCGCCGCCACGCCGCTGCGCCGTGCGATCACGCAGGACATGGACCGCCTGAAGGCCGTGCCGCAGGTGGACACCGTGGGCATCACGGTGAAGCTCGACGGCCTCATCGCGCAAAGCGAGAACCTCCCGCTCGTGATCTCCGAGACGCTGCCCGCGGCACGCATGGCCTCGCGCGCCCGCTACGCCGACGATTCCGGCGCCGTCCAGCGCGCCGCGCGCGACTTCTGGGAGGAGATGAAGGGCCTCGTGCGCATCCGCGACCTCGAGGGGCAGGACGCGGCGCTCCTCGCGCCGCAGCAGAGCTACTTCCTGCGCGAGAACCTGAAGCTGCGCCTGCTCTCGGCGCGCGTGGCGCTGCTCGCCCGCGACGAAGCCGGTTTCCGCGACGACCTCAAGGCCTCGCAGGCGTGGATCGCGAAGTACTACGACATGAAGGCGAAGCCCACGGCGTCCACGCTCGCGACCCTCAAGCAGATCGCCGAGACGCCGGTGGCGATCACCGTACCGGACATCAACGCGAGCCTCGCGGCCGTGCGCACCGCGCGCACCGCGCGGGAGAAGCGCTAGCCATGCGCTTCGCGCTCTGGTCGGTCGTGCTCGCCGCATTGGCGGTGGCGATCGCGCTGCTCGCGAAGGACTCCACCGGTTATGTCGTGATCGTCGCGGCACCGTACCGGATCGAGCTTTCACTGAACCTGCTCGTCTTCCTGGTGCTTGGCGGCTACGTCGCGTTCTACGCCCTGGCACGCTTCCTCGCCACACTGATCGCGATACCGGCACGCGTGCGCGCGTATCGCCGCGACCGCCAGCTCACGCGGCTGCGCCAGTCGCTGAACGAAGCGCTGATCGCGTTCTTCCAGGGCCGCTACGCCTCGGCAGAGAAGAGCGCCGCGGCAGCGCTCACCGGCGACGAGACCAAGGGCGTGGCGGCGATCATCGCGGCGCGCAGCGCCCACGAGCTGGGACGCTTCAACGAACGCGAGCAGTTCCTGGACCACGCCAAGGGCGGGGCCGAGGAGCTCGACCAGGCGCGCCTCACGACGCTCGCCGACCTCTTCGTCTCCCAGGAGCGCTACGAGGAGGCGCTCGCGGTCCTGAACGACCTTTCCGCGCGCGACGCGCGCAACCTGCGATTGCTGCGCCTGAAGCTGCAGGCCGAGCAGGCGCTGCACCTGTGGGATGCGATGCTCGACACGCTCGACGCGCTCTCGAAGCTGGGCGGCGTGGGACCCGCGGAGGCAGCCTCGATGCGGCGCGTGGCCCATCTGGGCAACCTCGCCCGTACGTCGCAGGATGCCGCGGCGCTCACGACCTACTGGAAGCAGATTCCGTCCGCCATGCGCATGGATCCCACGGTGGCGGCCACGGCCGCGCGCCACTACCTAGCGCTCGGCTCGCAGGCCGAGGCCCAGGCGATCATCGAACAGGCGCTGGAACGCGAATGGAACTCGAGCCTCGTCGCGATCTACGGAGAGACGGGTGGCGCGAACGCGATGCCGCAGATCGAGCGCGCGGAAAAATGGCTCCGCACGCACGCCCGCGATCCCGCGCTCCTCCTCGCCCTGGGCAAGCTGTGCATGCGCCAGGAGCTCTGGGGCAAGGCGCAGAGCTACATCGAGGCGAGCCTCGCCCTCGAGCCCACGCATGACGGCCACATGACGCTCGCCGCGCTCATGGAGCACATCGGCCGGCACCAGGAAGCAGTCCAGCATTTCCGCCGCGGCGCCGAGCTGGCGGGCTGACAATGAAGGAGACACGCATGCGCGAATACGCCCCGCTCAACCTCACGCTGCTCGAGCACGGAGCGCGCGTCGCCGAACCGATGACGCCCGGACGCGTCACCCTCGACGATCCCGCGTTCGCGGTGATGACGGACCTGCGCGAGGTCTCGGCCGCCACCACCCGGCCCGAGGAGTCCATCGATACCGCGCACGCCGTCATGATCCGCCGCGGCGTGCGCCTGCTCTTCGTGCTCGACGACGATTCCACGGTCTGCGGCGTGATCACCGCGACCGACCTGCTGGGCGAGAAGCCGATCCGCTTCATGCAGGCGCGTGGCGTCTCGCACGCGGAGATCCTCGTCGAGGACATCATGACACCCGCGTCGATGCTCGAGGCGATGTCGATCCTGGAAGTCGCGCAGATGCGCGTGGGCCACGTCGTCGCCACGCTGAAGGCGGTGGGCCGCAAGCACCTCATGGTCTCGGAGGAGAACGGCCGGCGCGTGCGGGGCCTGTTCTCCGCCTCGCAGGTCGCGCGCCAGCTGGGCATCGAGGTGCAGACCTTCGAGGTGGCGTCGTCGTTCGCGGAAGTCGAGGCGGCGCTGGTGCGCTAGCCGTGGCCGACCGGTACCAGGACACCTACCGGTCTTTCCGCTGGCACGTTCCGCCGGACTTCAACATCGCGCATTACGCGTGTGCGCGATGGGCGCAGGCGGGCGACAGGCTGGCACTCCACTGGGAGGACGAGTCGGGCGCGACCGCGTCGTTCACGTATTCCCAGCTCCAGGAGGCAGCCAATCGCCTCTCGAATACGCTCGCCGCCATGGGAGTGGCGCGCGGCGATCGCGTGGCGCTCATCCTGCCGCAACGCCCCGAGACCGTGATCACCTACCTCGCGTGCTTCCAGATGGGCGCGATCGCGGTGCCGCTTTCGTTCCTGTTCGGCCCCGACGCGCTCGAGTACCGCCTGGCCGACAGCGGCGCCAAGGCCGTGGTCGTCGATGCGCAGACCGCCGCGAATCTCGAGGCGGTGCGCGAGCGCCTTCCCGCGCTCGCGAACGTGATCGGCGCCGCGGGCGCAACGGGTTCGCGCTATTCACCGTGGGACGACACGCTCGCGCGCGCGTCGCCGCGATTCGAGCCCGCCGCGACGAAAGCCCGCGATCCGGCTGCCATCATCTACACGAGCGGCACGACCGGGCCGCCGAAGGGCGCGTTGCTGCCGCACTGCGCCCTCATCGGCAACCTCCCCGGCTTCGAGCATTCCCACGACGGCTTCCCGCAATCGGGCGATCTCTTCTGGTCGCCCGCGGACTGGGCGTGGACCGGGGGGCTGTGGGACGCGCTGATGCCCACGATGTACCACGGTCACGCGATCGTGGGATTTCGCGGACGATTCGATGCGGAGCGCGCCTTCCACCTGCTCGCGAAATACGGCGTGCGCAACACGTTCCTCTTCCCCACCGCGCTCAAGATGATGATGAAGGCCGTGCCGAAGCCTCGCGAAAAATACGGCGTGAAGCTGCGCACACTGATGAGCGGCGGCGAGGCGCTGTCGCCCGCGGTGTTCCATTGGTGCCGCGAGGAGCTGGGCGTGACCGCCAACGAGATCTTCGGGCAGACCGAGATGAACTACATCGTGGGCAATTCGCACACGGTCTGGCCCGTGAAGCCCGGCTCGATGGGACGGCCATACCCTGGCCATCGAATCGCCGTCATCGACGACGAGGGGCGCGAGCTTCCTGCGGGTTGCGCCGGCGACGTCGCCGTCCATCGCACATGGATCGACGGCACGCCCGACCCCGTGTTCTTCCTCGGCTATTGGGGCAACGAGGCGGCGACGGCGGCGAAGTACAGCGGCGATTGGTGCCGCACCGGCGACCAGGCGCAGGCCGACGACGATGGCTATCTCTGGTACCAGGGGCGCAACGACGACATCTTCAAGGTGGCCGGTTACCGCGTCGGGCCCACCGAGATCGAAAACTGCCTCGTGAAGCACCCGGCCGTCGCGAACTGCGCCGTGGTTCCCACGCCCGACGAGACTCGCGGCACGGTCGTGAAGGCCTTCGTGCTGCTCGCGCCCGGACACTCGGCCTGCGATTCGCTCAGGGACTCCATCCGCGAGCACGTGAAGCAGTCGCTCGCGCCTTACCAGCAGCCGCGCGAGATCGAGTTCGTCACGGAGCTGCCGATGACGACGACGGGGAAGGTGCAGCGAAAGGTGTTGAGGGAACTGGAAGTGAAACGGAAAGCTATTTCCTAGGATCGACCGAAGGCGTGAACGCATCGCAGAAGAATTCGTCCTCGGGCAGTCCCTTCTGTTCCACGAAGGTCACGCGCGCGACGTCGGTCATCGCCGGCGCGCCGCACGCATAGACCTGGAAGTTCGAGAGGTCGGGGAAATCGTCGAGCACGGCCTGGTGCACGAATCCCGTGCGACCCGGCCAGTTGTCCTCGGGCAGCGGGTCGGACAACACGGGAATGAACGAGAAGTTCGGGTGGTCCTGCTGCCACTTCACCGGCAGGTCCGGCATGTACAGATCCTTGCGCGCGCGCGCCCCCCAGTACATGACCAACGATTGGTCGAAACCCTTGTGGAAGGCGTGCTCGACGCCGTGCCGCCCGCAACGAAGATGAGCGGCTTGTCCGATTCCTCGCGCAGGTAGAACGTCCCGAGCGGCCCCTCGAAGCGGATGATGGCGCGTTCCTTCATCTCCTCGAACACGTAGCGGGAAAAGGCGCCGCCCGGCGACTTGCGTATGTGCAACTCCAGGAACTGGTCGTCGTGCGGCGCATTCGCCATCGAGAAACTGCGCCGCTTGCCGTCCTTCATGAGGATGTCGAGGTATTGGCCGGCGAGGAACTGCAGGCGCTCGCCCGTGGGCAGCTTGAGGTGGAGGATCGCCACGTCGTCGGCTGGACGCTCCACCTTCTCCACGCGCGCCGGCATCGTGCGGATCGCGAGGTCCTTCGCGCCGGCGAGCTCGCGCACCTCGAAGACGATGTCGGTGAGCGGTTTCGTGCAGCACGTGAGCGCCTTGCCCGCCGCCTTCTCGTGCGCGTGCAGCGCACGCTCCTGGTAGTCACCGTACTCGAACTCGCCCGAGCGAAGGACCCCCTTGCATGCGCCGCACGCGCCGTTGCGGCAGCCGTATGGAAGGCCTATGCCCTGGCGAAGCGCGGCCTCGAGGACGGTCTCGCCGGGCGCGACGGTGAACGTGTGGCCGCTCGGTTCGAGGCGGACCTGGCGGGAGTCGGGCAAAGCCTCAGCGAGTGCGGCGGAAATCGCCCTCGATGAAGGTGCCGCGGCGCTCGCGGCGCGCGGACGTCTCGACGACGCGCGGGCCGGGGGTAGATGAGGAGGAAACCGGCGAGCACGGTGCGCGCGCTGTCGGTGAGCGCGGCGACGGGGAACTGACCTTGCGCGAAACCGGCCGCGAGCCTCGCGACCAGCGACAGGCGCGCTTCCTTGATGAGGGCCATGCCCGCGACCGCCGCGAGCACCATCCAGGCGAGGACCCACCAGCCCAGCGTCTGGCTCAGGCGCACCAGAACCACGGCTTCGAGCACGGGGAAACCCAGTAAGATCGCGAACAGCAACAGCCGCATCACTTCGACATCTCCATCATGCCGCACGAGGGCGGGAGAACCTCCCAGTTGGCCATCATTGCGGTGCTGACAAACCTACCCGACTCCGGGTCCGCTTTCAATCTGGCGCGCGAGCTGGTGAGCCTCAGACTGGCTGCCTGCGCCAATGTCTTGGCGCCCGTCACGTCCTTCTATCGCTGGGAAGGCCGCGACGAAGAAGCCACCGAGTACCCGGTGCTGATCAAGTCCACTCATGCCCGCTACGCCGAGCTCGAATCGGCGATCCGCGCACGCCACCCGTACAGCGTGCCCGAAATCATCGCCTGGCCGATCGAGCAGGGATTGGAAGCGTACCTGAATTGGGTCGAGGGCGAGACGCGAGCTTGAGCACGAAGTGGCAGTACGCGCTGGTGGGGTTGCTTGCCGCGCTGGCGGGCACCGCGCTCCTGCTCGCCACCCGCCCCCCCGAGGCTCCCGCGCAGGTTACGCCCGATGTCTCGCCGGCCGCTGTCATGGCCGCGGGATTCCGCGACCTGCAGGGCGGGCCGCGCTCGCTCGGGGAGTTCCAGGGCAAGGTCGTCGTCCTCAACTTCTGGGCGACGTGGTGCGCGCCCTGCCGCGAGGAGATGCCCGCCTTCGAGCGGCTCCAGGCGAAGTGGAAGGCGCGCGGCGTGCAGTTCGTGGGCGTGTCCGCCGAAGAGGGGCCAAAGGTCCTCGAGTTCGCCAAGCGTTTCGGGGTCACTTATCCGCTCTGGGTCGGGGGAGACGAAGTGCCGGAGCTGTCCCTCCGCCTCGGAAACCGCAAGGGTGTGCTCCCGCATACGGTCGTTTTCGATCGGCAACAAGCCCTGATAGCCGAGCGAGTGGGCGCTTACCCAGAGGATTCTCTCGATGCGCTGCTTGCTAAACTCACAGCGATTGGCAGCGAAACGTAGTTAAAGGCGGCGATCAGCGACGAACTGGTTTCGCGTTCGCCCACCTAAGCTCAAAGCGTGCCCAGCGGGCTGCGGCCCGCGCAGCGCCTTTCCAGAAGCGTGCGTTAACTTCGGCCAAAACTGGACATTCGCCGGCGATCTGCGGCAAACTCGCCGGCCATGTCCAAGATCCTGGTGGTGCACGGGCCCAACCTCAACCTCCTCGGCGATCGCGAGACTCAGCACTACGGGCAGGACACGCTCGAAGCGATCAACGCCCGCCTGGTTGAACGGGGACGCAAGGCCGGACACGCGGTCGATGCATTCCAGAGCAACGCCGAAGCGCCCCTCATAGAACGAATCCATGCCGCGAAAAGCGACGAAACGGCGTACATCATCATCAATCCTGCAGCCTTCACGCACACCAGCGTCGCGCTACGCGATGCGCTGGCTGCGGTGCGCATCCCCTTCATCGAAGTCCATCTCTCCAACGTCCACGCTCGCGAGCCCTTCCGCCGCCACTCGTACTTTTCGGACCTTGCAGCCGGTGTCATCACCGGGCTTGGCCCGCTCGTGTACGAGCTCGCCCTGGACGCCGCCTGCCGCGCGCTCGAGCGCGGGAGCTAATCCATGGACCTGAGGAAGCTGAAGAAGCTGATCGACCTCGTCCAGGAATCGGGCATCGGCGAGATCGAGATCACCGAGGGAGAAGAGAAGGTCCGCATCAGCCGTCAGTCTCCCAGTGGGGCACCGGTCCTCATGGCCGCGCCCAACATGCCGTATGCGCCTGTCCCGACCTCGGGCGGCCCTTCCGGGGGAATGCCTGCGGCGGCCCCGGCAGCGCCTGCTCCTGCCGAGCCCAAGGGACACCAGCTCAAGTCGCCGATGGTAGGCACGTTCTACCGCGCCCCCTCGCCCGGCGCGCCGCCCTTCGTCGAGGTGGGCCAGCAAGTGACCAAGGGCCAGACGCTTTGCATCATCGAGGCGATGAAGCTCCTGAACGAGATCGAATCCGACGCGTCCGGCACCGTGAAGGCGATCCTGGTGGAGAACGGCCAGCCGGTCGAGTACGGGCAGCCGCTCTTCACGATCGAGTAGCGCGTGTTCGAAAAGATCCTCATCGCCAACCGCGGCGAGATCGCGCTGCGCATCCAGCGCGCGTGCCGCGAGATGGGCATCAAGACCGTCGCCGTGCACTCCGAGGCGGACGCGGACGCCAAGTACGTGATGCTCGCCGACGAGTCGGTGTGCATCGGGCCGGCGCCCTCGCGCGACAGCTACCTCAACATCCCGGCCATCATCAGCGCGGCCGAGGTGACCGACGCCCAGGCGATCCATCCCGGGTACGGCTTTCTCTCGGAGAACGCCGATTTCGCCGAGCGAGTGGAGAACTCCGGCTTCGTCTTCATCGGCCCGCGCGCCGAGTCGATCCGGACCATGGGCGACAAGATCTCGGCCAAGGTGGCGATGAAGAAGGCCGGCATCCCCTGCGTGCCCGGCTCCGAAGGGGCGTTGCCGGACGATCCGAAGGAGATCCGGCGCCTCGCGGCCGCGGTGGGCTATCCCGTGATCATCAAGGCGTCGGGCGGGGGCGGCGGCCGCGGCATGCGCGTGGTCCACACGGAGGCTGCGCTGGTGAACGCCGTCTCGATGACGCGCACCGAGGCGCAGAACGCCTTCAACAACCCCACGGTCTACCTCGAGAAATTCCTCGAGAACCCGCGCCACGTCGAGATCCAGGTGCTTGCCGACGAGCACAAGCAGGCGATCTACCTGGGCGAGCGCGATTGCTCCATGCAGCGGCGCCACCAGAAGATCATCGAGGAGGCCCCGGCCCCGCACGTGAAGCCGCGCCTCATCGAGCGCATCGGGGAGAAGTGCGCCGAGGCGTGCCGCAAGATGGGCTACCGCGGCGCCGGCACCTTCGAGTTCCTGTACGAGAAGGACGAGTTCTTCTTCATCGAGATGAACACGCGCGTGCAGGTGGAGCACCCGGTGACCGAGCTCATCACCGGCATCGACATCGTGCAGGAGCAGATCCGGGTGGCCGCGGGCCTCAAGCTGCGCTACCGGCAGAAGGACATCGTGAAGAAGGGCCACGCGATCGAGTGCCGCATCAACGCGGAGAACCCGTATACGTTCGTTCCATCGCCCGGGCGCATCACCCAGTACCACGTGGCGGGCGGCCCCGGCATCCGCTACGACTCGCACGTCTACGCGAACTACTACGTGCCGCCGTACTACGACTCGCTGGTGGGCAAGCTCCTCGCGTACGGCGACACGCGCGAGCAGGCGATCGCGCGCATGCGCGTGGCGCTATCGGAGATGGTGATCGAGGGCATCCAGACCAACATCCCCCTGCACCAGGAGCTCATGAACGACGCGGCGTTCATCCGTGGGGGCGTGAGCATCCACTACCTCGAAGAAAAGATCGCGGCGCTCAAGTCCATCTGAGATGGCCTGGCAGCGCGTGACGTTGATCGTTCCCGGCGGCGAGGCCGAGCCGATGAGCGAGGCCCTCGAGGCCGCGGGCGCCATCTCCACGGACCTGGCCGACGCGGACGCGGACAGCGCCGCGGAACGGGAGATATTCGCCGAGCCCGGCGCGCAAGCCGCGTTCTGGGAGCGGTGCCGCCTGACGGCGCTATTTCCCGGCGAAACGGACGTATCCGCGGCGCTGGAGCGCAGCGGCGTGCCCATGACCAACGCCTCCATCGACCGGCTCGAGGACACCGATTGGGTCGCGCTCACGCAGCGCCAGTTCGTGCCCATCCGCGCCGGGCGGCGCCTGTGGATCGTGCCCACGTGGCACGAGCCGCCAATGCCCGGCGACGTGAACATCGCGCTCGACCCTGGCGCGGCATTCGGCACCGGCAGCCATCCGACCACGCGCATGTGCCTCGCATGGCTCGAGGAGAACGTGCGCGCGGGAGATTCGGTTCTCGACTACGGATGCGGCTCGGGGATCCTCGCCATCGCCGCCCTCAAGCTGGGCGCCGCGCGCGCGACCGGCGTCGACGTGGACCCGCTCGCGCTGGAGGCCGCACGCTACAATTCGTCGAGGAACGGCGTCGATCTCGAAGTGCGCGACGCGCAGCGCAGCATCGACGGCGCGTTCGCGATCACCGTGGCCAACATTCTCGCAAACCCGCTGCGCATGCTCGCTCCCGTCATCTGCTCCCACACCCTGCCCGCGGGGCGCATCGCCCTCTCGGGCATCCTCGACGACCAGGCCGACCAGGTCGCGCAGGCGTACGCGCGGTGGGCCGCTCTCGAGCGTGTCGCGCGCGAGGGGCCGTGGGTCCTGCTCGCGGGGCGCCGATGCTGATCACGACGTGCCGCAATTGCGGCGCACGTTTCCGCGTGACGCCGCAGCAGCTGAACGTGAAGCAGGGACAGGTGCGCTGCGGAAGCTGCCAGCACGTGTTCAACGGCTTCGAGGGGCTCGAGCGGCATCCCGACGACGACATCTCCGCGAGGCTCCCCGCCGCGCGTGACGCCGCCGAGCGCGTGCTGCAGGCCGAGCCACCCATCAGCCCCATCGAGGAGCTGGATGACGTGGAAACGCTCCACGCCGCGCCGGAAGAGGCGCCGGCCGCGCCCGAGGCTGCGGGGGAACCGGAAGCATTCCCGCAACCGCGGCAACAGCGCCTGCTCCGTCCCGATCTCATGATCCCGCCGCCGCCGAAGCGCGACCCGCCGGCGCGCGCCTGGGCATTCGGCGTCGCGTTGATGCTCGTCGTGCTTGCGGCCGAATTCGCGTTCGCGTATCGCGGCCCCCTCGCGCAACGCTATCCGGTGGCGCGCCCATGGCTCGAGTCCGCCTGCGCACGCATCGGCTGCGGCGTCCCGTGGTCGCGCGACGAGCAGCTGCTGCGCCTGGAAGATTCCGAGCTGCTCGAAGTGCCCGGCCGCCCGCAGGAGATCGCTCTGGGCGCGCGCATCCGCAACCTCGCGACGGTCTCGCAGGAGTATCCGCACCTCGAGCTCACGCTCACGGACCTCACCGGGCAGGCCGCGATCCGGCGCGTCCTGCGCCCCACCGACTATCTCGGCCGCCCGGTCACCGGCGCCGAGGTGATGGCCCCCGGTTCGGAGATCGCGGTGCAACTGCGGCTGGAGACCCCACGTATCAAGGCGACGGGCTACGAGCTGCTGCTCTTCTATCCCTGAGCGCCCTTCAGGCTCGCGAGCATCGAGCCCACCGCGCGCTGGGTGAGCGGCGAATCGTCGATGAGGCGCGCCTCGCCGCGGCGCATCTGCTCTGCAAGCGCCTCCGGTGACACCGACAGCGCCGAGGATGCGGAGAACGGGTTCGTGAACAGGTAGACGCCTTTGTTCGGGCTGATCCAGGTGAGGCGGGCGCGCGTGCGCGCTCCTTCGCCGGAGGTGAATTCGACCCACGTGCCGCGTTGCACGTGCGTCCAGATGCCGGTGCGCGTGAACACGTTGCGCACGGCGGCATCGCGCGGCGCGCGCAGCCGGATCTCCTCCACGCTGCCCTCGCCCACGGGAACCGTGGCGCGCTCGATCTCGGGCTCGACGGGCTGCGCAGCGGGCGCGGGCGACGATGGCAGGGCGGCGAGACCCCGCACACCCGCCTTCATCGCGCCCGCATGGCAATCGACGAGCGTGCCGAGGAATGCGGTTCGCTCCGCTTCCGGCATTTGCGCGCGCTCCAGCCCGAGCTGGATGCGCTTGAGCATTCCCGGCAGCATCGTGACCAGGCGCTTGCGGTCCTCGGGCGCGTGCTTGGGCTCCACGCTCCACAGGAGCTCGTCCACGGTGGTGACGAGTCCCTGCCACACGATCGAGCCCTCGCCTTCGCAGCGATGCACGCGCGCGAGGGCGTGCGTCCACGCGTCCTGCAGCATCGTCCGTACTGCCGGCGGAACCCATTCGCGCGCGGCAAGGCGCCGCGCCACCGCGTCGTGCGAAGCGAGCCGCGCGTCCTCGTCGCGCTCGCGCTCCTCGATCACGCGCGCGGAGCGTTCCACCAGCGCCGCTTCCCTGCGATGGCGCTCGTCGATGAACGCCGCCATTTCCGCCGCGAGCCGCCCGAACACCTGCTGGTCGGTCACGTATTCGTCGAGCACGCGCTGCACGACGCGCTCGATGAGCTGCACGACTTCCGCCTCGCGGGTCGTGGCGTGGTCGAGCCCCATCGCGGATTCGGCGAGCAAGTCGAGGAGGCGCCGCGCGGGATGGGAGTTGGACGAGAAGAAGCTCTTGTCGAGGAGCGCCACCTTGAGCGTGGGAATCTGCAGGCGTCCCAGGTGCGCCTTCGCGGCCGCGGGAATGTGCTCGTCGTCGAAGATGAAGTCGAAGAGCATCGCGACCAGGTCGATCGTGATGGAATCTTGGGACGCCAGGCCCGACGTGCCGGAGGCCCCGCGTATGCGGCGCACCACGTTCACGAGCGCGTGCTCCGCGCCCGCCGGAACCGCCGCCTCGCGGTGCAGCCGCGTGAGCTCGCTCACGAATGCCGGAGGGATGCTTGCCGCGCCGTTCGGCACCGGCGTGGCCAACAGGTTGGCGAGCGCGGAGAAGAGATCGCGTGACGACGACGCCGGCGCCGCCTGCGCCGGCGCGGGCGCGGGCGCGCGCGCCGCGGGGCGCTGCACGCTCGTCGGACGCGAAGGCTGCGGTGCGCGGCGATACGAGGGGCGCAGATCCGGCAGCACGCTGCGAGCGACGAGGTGCGCGTTCAGCTCACGGTAGAGGCCCTGCAGGTCCGCGGTGACATAGCGTTCGAGCTGCTGCAGCAGCGTCATGCGCACCTTGAAGCTCGCCTCGAGGCTGTCGCACGCGTCCTTGAGCGCCGCGCACACCAGGGCGGGGCTCAGCGGGTTGGCATCGTCGGCGAGCTCCGGGCGCTCCATGAGGAAGCCCAGGCGCTGGCTCAACGCGAAAAGTTCGCCCTCGCACGAGGCGCGCACCTTGCGCGCCATTTCCTCGAGCGCGAGGCTTGCCGCGAGCTCATCCTCGTTCACGAGCGAGAGCTGCGAATCCTCGCCGCGAAGCGAGGCGGGCACCTCGCGTCCGCTCACCTTGCGATCGAACAGGTCCGAGAAATGCCTGCAGAAAGCATCCTGGATGAGCGTGCGCTTCTCGCGCGCCTGCGCGCGCGCGTCGAGATACGCGTTCTGCGATTCGCGATCCGGAGATTTCTCGGCGAGATCGAAGAGGTCGTCCTCGATGTGGTCGAGCATCGCGGCGAGCGACTTGCCCATGCGCTCCACGGCGAGGCTCCTGCAGTCGGAGATCATCTGCGACGACTGCTGGCGGGAGAGCCGCCCCTTCGCCCTCAGGTGGTCGCCCATGGCGACCACGTTGCCCTTCGGGACTTGCGTCATTGCCGCACCGCCTTCCTGGCAATCCCGCTGCCGTGGGGCGATGCCCTTTAGGCCGGTGATTTTGCGTCACCACCTTTCGGTGGCTTTGCCGTTTTTTTCAGAGTCGTGCGTCCTGCACCTGCCAGATTGCATTTGCAACAGGCGCGGGTCAATGCCGCCGGTCGGGCCATTGCGCCCGCGCGTCGCCTATACTCCCGGAATGACAATTCTTGTTTGCGGTTCAATGGCCTACGACACGATCATGGTGTTCCCGGACCAGTTCAGGAAGCACATCCTTCCCGACCAGATCCACATCCTGAACGTCGCCTTCATGGTCCCGGACATGCGCCGGGAGTACGGGGGCACGGGGGGCAACATCGCCTACAACCTGCGGCTGCTGGGCGAGTCCCCCGCCTTGATGGCGACGGTCGGGCACGATTTCGGCCCCTATCGCTCGCGCCTGGGCGAGCTGGGCATTGCCGCCAACCACGTGCGCGAGCTCGACGACCAGTTCACCGCGCAGGCTTTCATCACCACCGATATCGACGACAACCAGATCACGGCCTTCCATCCGGGCGCCATGTCGTTTTCCCACCTGAACCGCATCGGGGACGCGCCGCAAGCAAAGCTCGCGATCGTCTCTCCGGACGGAAGGCAGGGAATGGTCGAACACTCGCGCGACCTCGCCGCCGCAGGCTTGCCGTTCATGTTCGATCCGGGACAGGGGCTGCCGATGTTCTCGGGCCCTGAGCTGCTGGAGATGATGAAGGGCGCGCGCGCCCTCACGGTGAACGACTACGAGGCGCGCGTGGTGGAGCAGAAGACGGGCAAGTCCGTGCCGGAACTCGCCGCAGGCGATCGCGCGGTGATCGTCACGCGCGCCGGCGAAGGATCGAGCGTATTCGCGGACGGTCAACGAATTGACATACCGGCCGTTGCCCCGGAATCGGTTGTCGATCCCACCGGATGCGGCGATGCTTATCGCTCCGGGCTACTCTATGGGTTGGCGCGGGGCTGGGCGTGGCGCAAGTGCGCGCAGCTCGCCTCGGTGATGGGATCGATCAAGATTGCGCACCGCGGGGGCCAGAACCACCGCCCCACGCGAGACACGATCGCCGCCGCCTTTCGGTCGGCTTTCGGCGAAATGCTTTGAAGAAGGAGAGGCGAATGACACGGAATATCTGGACGATCGCCGCATGCGCGCTGGTGCTGGGCGCGTGCGCCTATCCGCAGGGCAGCCGCGACTACGCTCCGTACGAAGTCCGCGGCGAGCAGGCGGTGCGCTTCGGCGTGGTCGAATCGATTCGCGACGTGCGCCTGCACGGCGGCGAGAGCGGGGTCGGCGCCGCGAGCGGCGCGGCCGTCGGGATGGTGGCCGGCAGCAATGTGGGCGGCGGCAACGGCCAGATCGTGGGCGCGATTGCCGGCACGGTGCTGGGCGGCATTCTCGGCTCGAATATCGAACGCTCCGCCAACGAGCAGATGGGCGTCGAGGTGACCGTGCTCCTCGACTCCGGCCAGTACCTCGCCGTGGTCCAGGGAGCCGACGAGATGTTCCGCGCCGGCGATCGTGTTCGCGTGCTCTCGGGACGCGGCGCGACGCGCGTCACGCATTAATCGCACCCACCGCGTTGTCCGCGTCCTGCGATGGACGCGGATTCTGGCCCACTCGGCCCGCGCCGCGCTCATCCTGCGTTTCGTGTATCCGCGCGCGACGCCCGAGCGACGCCGCGCGCTGACGCATTGGTGGTCCGGGAAGCTCCTGGCGATCCTCAACATCACGCCGCAGGTCGAGGGAGAGCCGCCTGCCATGGGCGAGACGCAGGCGATGATCGTCGCCAACCACGTCTCTTGGATCGACATCTTCCTCATCTCGAGCGTGCGGCCCACGCGTTTCGTGGCGAAGAGCGAGATCCGGGGCTGGCCGCTCGCCGGCTGGATCGCCGAGCGCGCCGGAACGCTCTTCATCAGGCGCGACCAGATGCGCGACATGGCGCGGATCGACGCGCGCGTGCGCGAAGTGTTGCAGGAAGGCGATTGCGTGGGGCTGTTTCCGGAAGGGATCACCACCGAAGGCGACGAGCTGCGCAAGTTCCACACGTCGCTCTTCGAGCCGGCGGTGGCCAACGGCGCGCACGTGCATCCGGCCGCGATCCGGTACGAGCATCCCGACGGGACGCTCTGCCGGCAGATGTCGTTCATCGGCGAGCGCACGTTCATGGAGTCGATCGAGCTGATCCTGCGGCAGAAGGCCGTGCGCGCCCGGATCATGTTCGCACCGCCCGTGGAGACGGCGGGCGCAGCGCGCCGCGAAATCGCGAAGAGCGTCGAAGCCTCTGTCGCTAGCCTTCTCGGCCTGAGCCCGGGGGGCAGGGCACCGAGTACACGCGCCGATCGCTGAGGCGCATCGCCGAGAGGGTGCGTCCCCATACGCATCCGCTGTCGAGGCAGACGACGTCCGGCCTCACCACGAGCCCAAGCGCCGACCAGTGGCCGCAGATCACCGTGTGGTCGCGGCTCGCGCGATCCTCGACGTCGAACCACGGCGTCCAGCCGTCATGCGCATCCCCCGGCTCTCCCTTGAATGCCAGCACCATCGCGCCGTCGTCATCGACTACTCGGATGCGCGTCATCGCGTTCACCACCACGCGCAACCGGTCCCACCCTTCGAGACGATCGCTCCAGCGGCGTGGCTCGTCGCCGTACATGCGCGCGAGGAATTTGCGATAGCTCTTCCCACGAAGCGTCGATTCGACTTCGCCTGCGAGCTCCTTCGCGCGCTCCACGCTCCATTGCGGAAGCAGGCCCGCGTGCACCAGGGCCCAGCCGTCCTCCACATGAATCAGGGGGCGGGCGCGCAGCCAGTCGAGCAGCTCCTCCCGGTCGGGAGCACCGAGAACGTCTTCGAGCGTGTCGCGCTTGCGCTTCGATTCCACGCCCTCCGCGACGCATAGCAGGTGGAAATCGTGGTTGCCGAAGACCGTGACGGCACTGTCGCCGAGCGACCTCACATAGCGCAGGCACTCGAGAGACTGCAGCCCGCGGTTGACGAGATCTCCCGTGAACCACAGCCGATCACGCGCGGGATCGAACTGCAGCGCGTCGACGAGGCGCCGCAGGGGCTCGTAGCACCCCTGCAGGTCGCCGATCGCGTATGTGGCCAGCTTACTTGGCCGCCGAGACCATGTAGTCGACGGCCGCGGAGACGTCCGCCTCGGAAAGCGAGGGATTGCCACCCTTGGGAGGCATCGCGGCCTTGCCCTTGATCGCGTTCGCATGCAGCTGCGCAACGCCCTCCTTGATGCGTGGCGCCCACGCCGCCTTGTCGCCGAACTTCGGCGCGCCCGCAACGCCCGCGCCATGGCAGACGTGGCAGACCGCGTCGTATGTGGACTTGCCCGCGCCACCGGCGGCACCTTTCGCCGGGGCAGCCGGCGGCGCGAGCGCAACCGCGGCGGCGGCCGGCATGGCGGCCGCTGGCGCAGCGGCGAGCGCATTGGGATCCACCGAGAATTGCGCGACGGGCGCGATGCGCTTCGTCACTGCCGCGTCCGACATCGCAGGGTCGTCCTTCTGGGAGCGGGAAGCGTAGGCGTGCTCCGCGAGCTGCACGAGGAGAAGGATGCCCACGATGAGGGCCACGGCGCCGATCGCGACTCCAATGGCGAGCTTGCCCGGGTGGGCGTCGATGTTGTCCTGGATCGGGTCGTGATGCTGATGATGCGGGTCGGCCATGGTATTTCCTCGGGGGAGCGCGCGATTATATTAAAATTGCCCTGATACGCGCCCGTAGCTCAGCTGGATTAGAGTACTGCCCTCCGAAGGCAGGGGTCGCACGTTCGAATCGTGTCGGGCGCGCCAGCTTCAGTTGCCTCCAGTCGTACCGGTGCGGACCTGCGGGATCGCGGTCAGGCGCGGCCGCACCTGCGACTGGAATTCCGGCACCCAGCGCTTCAGGTCGCGGCGCACTTCCGAGTCGGTCGG
>WNFL01375557.1_pt2 | contig 21509 bp, 25 predicted proteins | sample 5400361 | NCBI WGS metagenome assembly WNFL01 (sample SAMN13153351, study PRJNA577476) | soil metagenome | isolation source: 40 cm soil on Douglas fir-dominated hillslope | place: USA:California | collected 2013-09-17
CGCGAGCTTCGCCATCGCCGCCTACCGCCAGACCCAGGGCGAGCGCCTGGTGATGGGCGACCTCTTCGCGGCATTCAAACGCAACATGCGCCCGCTCGTGAACCTGGGAGCGCTGCTGCTGCTCGCAGAGATCGCGATCTTCGCCCTGATGGCGCTCCTCGGGCTGCCGATGGCCGCCTCCAGCGAGCGCAGCTTCACCCTCGCGGAATACGTGGACGCGCTCAAGGGAAAGGAATGGATCCTCTCCGTGGGATTCCTCATGACGGTGGTGGTGAAAGGCGCGCTCTGGTTCGCCGCACCCCTCATCGCCTTCCACGGCATGAGCACGATGCAGGCGATGCGCTGGAGCGTCTTCGCGGCGATCGCCAACCTCGGCGCGATGATGGTCTACGGCGCCGTGCTCCTCGCGCTCTTCCTGGCGGCGCTCATCCCGTGGGCGATCGGCCTCCTCCTCGTGATCCCGATGATGGTGATCAGCACCTACATCGGCTATCGCGAGGTCTTCGAAACCGGGGATGCGAAAGTGGTGTCAGGTACAACTTAAAAAGTCGTACCTGACACGACTTTTCAGAATGCCGAGAGCTTGGCGTACTGCAGGGCGAGCCACTTGGTGCCCTCGGAGGCGAAGCGCACCTGCACGCGGGCGTCGAGCCCGCGGCCCTCGAAGTTGATGACGACACCGTCGCCGAACCTGGCGTGGCGCACGTTCTGGCCGATCGCGAACGGCTGCTCGTCGGGACGTTGCATCTCGAAATTCGCGCGCTGCGTGCTCTTGTACATGTCGCGGTCGGCCGGCGGCGCGCGCCCCCCGCCGGCGCTCCACGAGCTCGAGCTCGCCGCCCCGCCGCGGTTGCCCCAGCGATGCTCGAACTGCTTTTCCGGCAGCACGATCCACTTGCACAGCTGCGCCGGGATCTCCTCGACGAAGCGCGACACGATCCCGTAGCGCGGCTGGCCGTGCAGCATGCGGCTGCCGGCGTACGAAAGGTAGAGGCGCCGGCGCGCGCGCGTGATCGCGACGTACATGAGGCGGCGCTCCTCCTCGATGCCGCCGTCCTCGAGCATGCTGTTCTCGTGCGGGAAGAGTCCCTCCTCGAGCCCGGAGATGAACACCGCGGAGAATTCGAGCCCCTTCGCGGAGTGCACCGTCATCAACTGCAGCGCGTCCTGGCCGGCGGCGGCCTCGCGCTCGCCCGCCTCGAGACTCGCGTGCGAAAGAAACCCGGCGAGGACCTGCTGCTCGGGCGTGCCGGCCACCGCGGCGACGTCCTCCTGCGCTTCGCCGGCGGGCTCGAGGCCGTGCTCGAAATCCTCGGCGAAGAGGGCGGCCGCGTTGATGAGCTCGTGCAGGTTCTCGAGGCGGTCCCGGCCGTCCTTCTCCGCGGCGTAGTGATCCTTGAGGCGGCTTTTCTCGAGGACCTGCGTCGATGACGGCGATGAACTGCGCGATCGCCGCGCCGCTGCGGCCGCTGACGATGCCGGAGCGCGCCACGTGCATGAGACTTCCCATGCCGCGCTCGGCGGCCTCCTGCAGCTGCTCCACGGATCGCGAGCCGATGCCGCGCGGCGGGAAGTTCACCACGCGCGAGAACGCCGTGTCGTCGTCGGGATTGCCCGCGAGGCGCAGGTAGGCGAGCGCGTGTTTCACTTCCTGGCGCTCGAAGAAGCGCAGCCCGCCGTAGACCCGGTACGCGATTCCCGCGCGAAAAAGCGAATGCTCGAGGATGCGCGACTGCGCGTTGGAGCGATAGAGGAGCGCCATCTCGGAAAGCGCCATGCCCTCGCGATGCAGTGCCTTCACCTCGTCCACGATGAAGCGCGCTTCCTCGTCGTCGTTGGCCGCAGCGTACACGCGCAGCTGCTCGCCCTTGCCCTGCGCGGTCCACAGGTTCTTGCCCAGGCGCGCCTTGTTCTGCTGGATGATCGCGTTGGCGGCGTCGAGGATGTGGCCCTGAGAGCGGTAGTTCTGCTCGAGCTTCACCACCTCCTTCACGCCGAAGTCGCGGACGAACTCGTTCATGTTGCCGACTTCGGCGCCTCGGAACCTGTAAATCGATTGATCGTCGTCGCCCACCGCGAACACGCACCCGTTCGAGCCGGCGAGCATCTTGATCCACTGGTACTGCAGCTTGTTGGTGTCCTGGAACTCGTCCACCAGGATGTAGCGGAAGCGGTTCTGGTAGTGCTGCAGCAGGTTCAGGTTCTTGGCGAGCGTCTCGAAGGTGCGCAGCAGGAGCTCGGCGAAATCGACCACGCCCTCGCGATTGCACTGCGCGTCGTAGTCGGCGTAGAAGGCGACCATGCGGCGCGTGAATTCGTCGCCCGCCTCCACCGCGTTGGCGCGCAGCCCCGCTTCCTTGCAGTTGTTGATGAAATTCTGCAGCTGGCGCGGCGGGAATTTCTCCTCGTCCAAGCCCTGCGCCTTGGCCAGGCGCTTGACGAGCGACTGCTGGTCGCCGGAATCGAGGATCTGGAAAAGCTGCGGCAGGCCCGCGTCGCGATGATGCGTGCGCAGCAGCCGGTTGCAGAGCCCGTGGAACGTGCCCACCCACATGCCGCGCGTGTTGATCGGCAGCATCGCCGAAAGCCGCGTCAGCATCTCGCGCGCCGCCTTGTTGGTGAAGGTGACCGCGAGGATTCCCGCCGGGCTCACCTCGCCGCTCTGGATCAGGTGCGCGATGCGCGTGGTGAGGACGCGCGTCTTGCCGCTGCCCGCGCCGGCGAGGATGAGCGCGGATTCGCGCGGCAGGGTGACGGCCTGGTGCTGCTCGGGATTGAGGTTCGCGAGAATCTGGGGCATCGATCAAAAGTGGTGTCAGGTACGACTTTTCCAACCGCACAAGCGATGGATTTTGCAGTCGATTTTCCGGCAAAAAGTCGTACCTGACACCACTTTTCTCAAAAAAAGAGGGCGCATTATGCGCCCTCAACTGTCTGCCCCAATTGCAATGTCACGCCGCAATGGCGCGACCCGTGGAAAGACACGCGGCGCGCGCGGGAAGTTCCCGGACTAGTTCGCGGGAAGCACTACCGGCGCCAGCACGCCTTTCACCGCTCTCAAGTTGGCCATCAGGGCGCGCGCCTCGGCTTCGCCGGCGAGATTGCCGACCACCACGGCGAAATCGCCCTCGCGCATCGCGACCTCGGACGGATAGCCGCCGGAGCGAAGCGCCCGATTCAGGGCGAGCGCCTCGTCGCGCGTGCGGAAGGTCGCGGCCATCACGCGCCACTTGCCGCCGGCGCGCGCCGCCGGGCCATCCGCGGCGATCTCGGTCTCGCGCGCCCAGATGTCGATCTGCTTTTGATCCACCTTGGCGACCGCCGGCGCCCCGTCGCGCGGCTTCTGGTAGAAGTCGAGCGGCTGGTCGAGCGTGACGGTCGGATGGCCCTCGGAGCCGACCGTGATCTTGCCTTCGAGCAGGCACACGATGTCGCGCTCGTCCGTGGACTTGCCCCACAGGTCCGTGCCGCGAATTCCGGCGGTCGCGTTCTTCACCTTGATCGCGATGTCGCGCCGCTGCCCCTTGCGCAGCGCGTCGGTGGTGAAGCGGAATGCGCCGGCGAGCACCGAGAGCGTCGCGCGGAAGACGCCGCGGTCGTCGGCGCCGCGCTCGAAGACGAACTGCGCGTTCTCGCCGAGCTTCACCGCGCTGCCCTCGGGCATCTTCAACTGCACGCGCGCGTTGGCGCCGGTACGCAGGCGGTCCTGCGCCTGCAGCGGCGTGCCCGGCGTGAGCGGCACGGCGTTGCCGCCGCGCTCGAGCCACGCGGGATACTGCACCGACTCCACGATGGCGGGTGCCGCATCGGCGAAGCGCGCGCCTAGCAGGAGCGCGCACGCGAGCGAAACGATCGTTCTTTTCATGTTGTCCTCCCGAATGCTTCCCCGTGCTGTACGGCGTTCGCCCCGGCGCGGATGCGGGTAGCTGGAAAATGCCCGAGACTGCGCGCCAAATCAAGGGTTTGGAGCACCCCTCCTGATATAATTTCGAGTCTATGGAATCCCAATATCACCCGCGCGAGCTCGAGCCGCGCATCCAGGCTCGATGGGCCGCGACAAAAGCGTTCGTCGCGCCCGATCATTCGCCCAAGCCCAAGTACTACTGCGTGTCCATGCTGCCCTATCCCTCGGGCAAGCTGCACATGGGGCACGTGCGCAACTACACGATCAACGACGTGCTCTACCACTACATGCGCATGAAGGGCTGGAACGTGCTCATGCCGATGGGGTGGGATGCGTTCGGGCTGCCCGCCGAGAACGCCGCGATGGCCAACGGCGTGCCTCCGGCGAAGTGGACGTGGGACAACATCGCGTACATGAAGAAGCAATGCCAGGCGATGGGCTGGGCGATCGACTGGACGCGCGAGCTGGCGACCTGCTCGCCCGACTACTACCGCTGGAACCAGTGGTTCTTCCTGCGCCTTTGGGAAAAGGGCCTCGTCTACAAGAAGACAGGCGTGGTGAACTGGGACCCCGTCGACATGACCGTGCTCGCCAACGAGCAGGTGATCGACGGCCGCGGCTGGCGCACCGGCGCGGTGGTCGAGAAGCGCGAGATTCCCGTGTGGTACGTGCGCATCACCCAGTACGCGGACGAGCTGCTCGATTCGCTCGGCGCCCTCGGCTGGCCCGAGCAGGTGAAGCAGATGCAGCGCAACTGGATCGGCAGGAGCGAGGGCATCGAGTTCACGCTCCCCTACGACGAGGAGACCGCGCGCCGCATGGCCGACGCAAAGCTGGGCCTCAAGGTCTTCACCACGCGCGCCGACACCATCATGGGCATCACCTTCGCCGCGGTGGCCGCGGAGCATCCGCTCGCCACCGAGGCCGCGAAGGGCAACGCCGCGCTCGCCGCGTTCATCGAGGAGTGCAAGAAGGGCGCCGTAGCGGAGGCCGAGATCGCCACCATGGAGAAGAAGGGCATGCGCACCGGCCTGCACGTGCGCCATCCCTTCACCGGGGACAAGGTCGAGGTGTGGGTCGGCAACTACGTGCTGATGAGCTACGGCGAGGGCGCGGTGATGGCCGTGCCCGGCCACGACGAACGCGACTTCGCGTTCGCGAAGAAGTACGGCCTCGAGATCAGGCAGGTGATCGACGTCGACGGCCAGCCCTACGCGCTCGACGCCTGGCAGGCGTGGTACGACGCGCCCGGGCGCAACGTGAACTCCGGCAAGTACGACGGCCTCGAGCAGAAGGCGGCCCTCGACGCGGTGGCGAAGGACCTCGCGGCGAAGGGCCTGGGCAAGAAACGCGTGCAGTATCGGCTGCGCGACTGGGGCATCTCGCGCCAGCGCTACTGGGGCACGCCGATCCCGATCGTCCAGTGCCCGAAATGCGGCGACGTGGGCGTGCCCGACGCCGATCTCCCGGTGAAGCTGCCCGAGGACCTGGTGCCCGACGGCAGCGGCAGCCCGCTCGCGAAGACCCCATCCTTCTTCGAGACGAAGTGCCCGAAGTGCGGCGGCGCGGCGAAGCGCGACACCGACACCATGGACGTGTTCGTCGATTCGTCCTGGTACTACATGCGATACGCGAGCCCGGGTGCGAGCGCGATGGTGGATGCGCGCGCGCAGTACTGGCTGCCGCTCGACATCTACATCGGCGGCATCGAGCACGCCATCCTGCACCTGCTCTACGCGCGCTTCTGGACCAAGGCGATGCGCGACATGGGTCTCATCAAGGTGGACGAGCCGTTCGCCAACCTGCTCACGCAGGGCATGGTGCTCAACCACATCTTCTCGCGCCGCACCGACAAGGGCGGCATCGAGTACTTCGCGCCGGATGAAGTCGAGACCCGCGTCGATGCCGAGGGAAAGATCACCGGGGCGACGCTCAAGTCGGACGGCTCGCCGATCGACTACGGGGGCATCGGCACGATGTCCAAGTCGAAGAGGAACGGCGTCGACCCGCAGGACATGATCGAGGAGTATGGCGCCGACACTTCGCGCTTCTACGTGATGCAGGCGAACCCGCCGACCGACACGATGCTGTGGTCGGACCAGAGCGTGGCCGGCTCCTTTAAGTTCCTACGCGGGCTCTGGACGACGGTGCACGAGCACGTGAAGGCCGGCGTCGTCCCGCGTTACGCGAGCGGCGAGCTCACCACCGAGCTCGCCCAGCTGCGCTTCAAACTTCACAAGACCATCGAGAAGGTCGGCGACGACTACGGGCGGCGTATGCAATTCAACACCGCGATCGCGGCGATCCGTGAATTGCTGAACCTGCAAGAGACGCTGAAGGACCTGAGCCCGGTCGCGCGCGCCGTCGCCCAGGAGGTGATCGAGGACGCGGTGCTGCTCCTCTCCCCCATCGTGCCGCACATCGCGACCGCACTCTGGAGCGAGCTTCGTCCCGGCACGGAGCTCATCGACCAGCCGTGGCCGGCGGTGGACGCGGCCGCGCTGGTGCAGGACCAGATCGAGCTCGTGGTGCAGGTGAACGGCAAGCTGCGCGGCCACATCCGCGTGCCGGTCTCGGCGACTCGAGAAATCATCGAAGCACTTGCGCTCAAGCTCGAGGCGGTGCAGAAATTCCTCAACGGCCAGACGCCGAAGAAGGTCGTCGTGGTCCCCGGACGCCTGGTGAACGTCGTTGTCTAGATACGTCGCGATGGCGGCGCTCGTCCTCCTCGCCGCGTGCGGCTTCCAGCTGCGCGGCGACCCCGAGGTCGGCATCAAGAAGCTCTACATCTCGAGCGTCGGGCCCTCACAGGTGGTGGCCGACATCCGCCGCGCGCTCGCCCTCGGACCCACGCGCCTCGTGACCGCCGCGGTCGAATCCGATGCGCACCTGCGCATCCTGCAGGAAGCGCGCGAAAAGACGGTCTTCACCATCACCGGCACCGGGCGCGTGTACGAGTTCCAGCTGCGCCTCACGGTGCGCTACGAGCTCGTGGTGCCCGGACGCGAGGAACCGGTGATCCCGTCGACCGAGGTCGAGACGCGGCGCCTCATCACCTACAGCGAGACCGCGCCGACCGCCAAGGAAGCCGAGGAGGCGCTCCTCTTCAAGGACATGCAGCTGGACCTGGCGCGCCAGATCCTGCGCCACGTCGCGGCCGCCAAGCGCGAGATGTGACGCGATGAAGATCGGCACGCGCCAGCTCGAGACGCACCTGAAGAAAGGCCTCGCGCCGCTCTACGCGATCCACGGCGCCGAGGCGCTCCTCGCGCTCGAGGCCGCCGACCGCATCCGCGAGGCCGCGCGCAGGAGCGGATGCACCGAGCGCGAGATCTTCTTCGCCGAGCCCGGCGTCGACTGGGCGAAGCTGGGGGCGAGCGCTGCCAATCTGTCGCTGTTCGCCTCGAAGCGCCTGGTGGAGCTGCGCATCCCCACGGGCAAGCCCGGCGCCGAGGGCGGCAAGGCGATCGCGGCATGGTGCGCGAAGCCTCCCGCGGACGCGCTCACCCTCGTGATCCTTCCCGAGCTCGACTGGCAGCAGCTCAAGACGAGCTGGTTCGCCGCTCTGGAGAGCGCCGGTGTCGCGGTGGAGGCGAAGCCGGTCACGCGCGACGAGCTTCCCGACTGGCTCGCCGAACGCCTCGCGCGCCAGCGCCAGCGCGCATCCGTCGAGACCCTCGAGTGGCTCGCCGATCGCGTCGAGGGCAACCTCCTCGCGGCGAAGCAGGAGGTCGAGAAGCTCGCGCTCCTCTTGCCCGAGGGCGAGATCACACTGGAAGCGATCCGCGAATCGGTGACCGACGTCGCGCGTTTCGAGCGCGACACGCTGATCGAGGCGATCCACGGCGGCGACCCCTCGCGCGTGGTGCGCGTGGTCGCCTCGCTGGAGGCCGAGGGCGAGCCGCTGCCACTTCTCCTCTGGACGCTCGCCGAGGAGCTGCGCCTCCTCATGGCGATCTCCGCGGGGCAGCGCCCGCGCCGCTTCATCCCGCCGGACCGGATGGAGCGTTTGAGCCGTACCGCACGCAAGCACTCGGCGGCGACCTTCGACCGCGAGCTCTTGCGGGCCCATACGATCGATCGCATGATTAAAGGCGTCGAGACCGGAGATCCGTGGTCGGCCGTCGTGGAGCTGGCCCTCGGCATCTCGGGACGACCCGTCATGAGTGAAGCCGCGTGACATGCCCAACGACCTGAACGCATCCGCCGACCTGAAAGCCCTGGTGCACGCCATGGGCGAGTCCGCGCGTGCCGCGGGGCGTGAGCTCGCGCGCGCCTCCACCGCCGCCAAGAACCGCGCGCTGGAAGCCGCCGCCCAGGAGCTCGTCGGGCGCGAGAAGACGATCCTCGCCGCCAACGCGCAGGACGTGAAGGCCGCGCGTGCCGAGGGGCGCGACGACGCCTTCATCGACCGCCTCACCCTCACCGCGAAGGCGATCGAGTCGATGGCCGAGGGCTTGCGCGAAGTCGCGAAGCTTCCCGACCCCGTGGGCGAAGTCACGGGCCTCGCCTATCGGCCGTCGGGCATCCAGGTCGGCAAGATGCGCGTGCCGCTCGGCGTGATCGCGATCATCTACGAGTCGCGTCCCAACGTGACGGCGGACGCGGGGGCGCTCTGCCTCAAGTCCGGCAACGCGTGCATCCTGCGCGGCGGGAGCGAGTCGTTGAAATCGAACCGCGCGATCGCCGCGTGCCTCGCCACGGGGCTGAAGGCCGCGGGCCTTCCGGAGAACGCGATCCAGCTCGTCGACACCACCGACCGCGCCGTGGTGGGCGAGCTCGTCACCCTCGAGAAATTCATCGACGCCATCGTGCCCCGCGGCGGCAAGGGCCTGATCGAGAGCATCTCGCAGGACGCGCGCGTGCCGGTGATCAAGCACCTGGACGGCGTCTGCCACGTCTACATCGACGATCGCGCCGATCCCGCGAAGGCGATCGCCATCGCCGACAACGCGAAGACGCAGCGCTACGGCACCTGCAACACCATGGAGACGCTCCTCGTGGCGCAGGCGATCGCGCCCGCGGTGCTCCCGGAGATCGGGCGCATCTACGCGCAGAAGAAGGTCGAGATGCGCTGCTGCCCGGAGTCGCGCGAGATCCTCAAGAAAGCCGGCATCAAGGGCACCAAGGCCGCCAGCGAGCAGGACTTCTACACCGAGTACCTTGGGCCGATCGTCTCCATCACGACCGTCCCCGGTATCGACGAGGCCATCGCGCACATCGCCAAGTACGGCTCGCAGCACACCGATGCGATCGTGACCGGCGACTGGTCGCGCGCGCAGAGGTTCCTGCGCGAGGTGGACTCGAGCTCGGTGATGGTGAACGCGTCGACGCGCTTCGCCGACGGGTTCGAGTACGGCCTCGGCGCCGAGATCGGCATTTCCACGAACAAGCTGCACGCGCGCGGGCCGGTCGGGCTCGAGGGCCTCACGTCGCAGAAGTGGATCGTGCTGGGCGACGGGCAAGTGCGCACCTGACTTGGCGGCGATCGGTCTCTTCGGCGGCACCTTCGACCCGGTCCACTTCGGCCACCTGCGGCTCGCCACCGAGGTGGGCGAGGCGTTTCACCTGGAGAAGGTGATCTTCATCCCGGCGGGCCTGCCCTACCACCGCGGGCGCGGCGCGCACGCCACCAACGAGCAACGCCTCACGATGCTGAAGCTCGCCACCGCGCGCGACGCGCGCTTCGACGTGGACGACCGCGAGCTGAAACGCGGCGGCAACACCTATACCTACGACACGCTCGCCGAGATCCGCAAGGAGCGCGGCCCTGACGTGCCGCTGATCTTCCTCGTCGGGACCGACGCCTTCGCCAAGATCGACACCTGGCACCGCTGGGCCGAGCTCTTCGAGCTCGCCCACTTCGCGGTCGCGGTGCGCGCCGACGACGCGGCCTGGTTCTCCAGGGGGCCCGGGACCGTTCCGCGCGACGTCTGGCCGCGCATCACGCTCGATCCCCATGACCTGGACGGCGCGCCCGCCGGAAAGATAATGACCTTTGCGATGACGCCGCTGTCTATCTCGTCGACCGCCATTCGCGCCGCGGCAAGCGAGGCAGCCTCGATCCGCTACCTCACCCCCGACCCGGTGGTCGAATTCGTCCGATCCCACGCCCTGTACACATGAAGAAACTCACCACGCTCGCCAAGAAGAAGCTCGTCATCAACGCCCTCGAGGACATCAAGGCGCACGACATCCAGGCCATCGACGTGCGCAGGCTCACCGCGCTCTTCGACTGGATCGTGGTGGCGAGCGCCGACTCCGCGCGCCAGACCAAGGCGCTCTCGCGGCACGTGCGCGACGCGCTGAAGGAAGCCGGCGCCGCCATCATCGGCACCGAGGGCGAGGAAGGCGGGGACTGGGTCCTCGTCGATGCCGGCGACATCGTGGCGCACGTGATGCAGCCCGCGGTGCGCCAGTACTACAACCTCGAGGAGCTGTGGAGCGACGGCAAGTTCGACCAGGTGGTGAATTCCACCGAGCCCGTCGCCGCCAGGCGCGTGCCCGCAAAGCGCGCGCGCAAGAGGCCCGACGACAAGGGCGCGTCTCGCCGGCGCGCGGCGTAGAGTCCTGCCGCGTGCGGGTGACCCTCCTCGCCGTCGGGCACAAGATGCCGGCATGGATCGAGGAAGGGTTCCACGAATACGCGCGCCGCATGCCGCCGGAGGTCCGCGTCGAGCTGGTGGAGCTCAAGCCCGAAAAGGGCAAGGCCGATGAAGGCAAGCGCATGCTCGCCGCGCTGCCCGCGGGCGCCACGCTCCTCGCCCTCGACCAGCGCGGCAAGGCGATCTCCACCCAGGGGCTTTCGGTGATGCTCGCCGGCTGGATGCGCGATGCCACCCATCCCGTGTTCGCGATCGGCGGCGCCGACGGGCTCGCCGACGACGTGAAGGAGCGCGCCGACAAGCTGCTGTCGCTCTCCACGCTCACGCTGCCGCACCAGCTCGTGCGCGTCGTCCTCGCCGAGCAGCTCTATCGCGCCTGGACCATCCTCGCGCGCCATCCCTACCATCGCGAATGAGCCAAAGCGCCGCGGCCACCGAGATCGTGCTCCTGCCGGGCTTCGACGGCGTGGCGGAGCTGCGCGCGGAGTTCGTTGCGGCGCTCGCGGAGCACCATCCCGCGCGCGCCATCGGCTATCCGGCCCGCAAGCTCGATTCGCTCAACGGCTACGCGCGCCATGCGGCGGGGCAGGTCGGGCCGCAATCGCGTCCGGTGCTCATCTGCGAGTCGTTCTCGGGGCTGGTCGCGGCGCGCTGGGCTTCCCAGGACCCGCATGTGGCGGGGCTCATCCTGTGCGGCGCCTTCGCGCGCGCGCCCGCGCCGTGGGCGGCGCTGGGCGCCTCCATGCCGGCGCTGGCGCAGTTCCTCGGCGCCAATTTCCTCAATCCCATGGTATTCGCCACGCGCGATCCCGCGCGCCGGCGCTGGTCCGAGGCGCTCGCCGCCGCACTCGCCTCGATGCCCCGCGACGTGATCGCCGAGCGCCTCGCGCTCATCGCCGGCGAGGACGTGAGCGCGGAGCTCGGCCGGCTGCGCATCCCGATCGTCATCGCGCACTTCGCCGACGACCTGGTGATCGGCGCGGCAGCGCGCCGCCACCTCGAGTCGGTCTGTCACAATGCCGAGCTCGTGCGCCTGTCGGGGCCGCATTTCGCGATCGAGACGCGGCCGCGCGAGTGCGCCGCCGCCCTCGCACCCTTCCTCGCCGCACTCTTCGGCAAGCCCGTTTCGCCCGCAGGGACCTGATGATCTACCTCGCTTCCCGCAGCCCGCGCCGCCGCGAGCTCCTCGCGCAGATCGGCGTGAAGTTCGAGCCCCTCCTGTTTCGCGAAGGACCGCGCCAGGACGCGGACACCGACGAGGCCGTGCGGCGCGGCGAGCTCGCCGATGCCTACGTGGAGCGCGTGACGCGCCTCAAGGTGGAGGCGGCATGGCAGCGCGTGGTGATGCGCCGCGGGCTGCAGAGAAAGCCCGTGCTCGCCGCCGATACCACCGTCACCCTGGCGGGCGAGATCCTCGGCAAGCCCGCGGACCGCGCCGACGCCGAGCGCATCCTGAAACTCCTCGCCGGCACCCGGCACCGCGTGCTCACCGCCGTCGCGCTGGGCTTCGAGGAGCGCTACGAGATCGCGGTGAGCGAGACGCTCGTCACCTTCGCCGCGCTCGACGAGGCGCGCATCGGCGCGTACGTGCAGTCCGGCGAGCCCTTCGACAAGGCGGGCGCCTACGGCATCCAGGGCCGCGCGGCCGCCTTCGTCGAGCGCATCGAGGGAAGCTACTCCGGCGTGATGGGGCTGCCACTGTACGAAACTGCCGAGCTCCTCCGCAAATTCGGAATTGCCGTACCCTAGGGGTACCTAAAGCTTTGGATCCGCAGATAAACGCAGATGAACGCAGACAAAACCTTGATGGATATGTAACTCCCACACGATCGCGAATTGCGGGCAACGGCAAATGATTGCCCCGAGGGTTTATCTGCGTTCATCTGCGTTCATCTGCGGATCACGGTTTAACTCGATCGTGAGCGGTGATGAACGAACAGATCCTCATAAACGTCACCCCGCAGGAGACGCGGGTGGCGGTGACCGAGCAGGGCGCGGTGCAGGAGCTGCACATCGAGCGCGACTCGAGCCGCGGCCTGGTCGGCAACATCTATCTGGGCCGGGTGTGCCGCGTGCTGCCCGGCATGCAATCGGCCTTCGTCGAGATCGGGCTGCCGCGCGCGGCGTTCCTCCACGTGGCCGACATCTGGATGGCGAAGGCCGGCAACGGCGAGCTGCGCCCCATCGAGAAGATCCTGTCCGAAGGCCAGACGCTCCTGATTCAAGTCGTCAAGGACCCGATCGGCAGCAAGGGCGCGCGCCTCTCGACCCAGGTGTCCATCGCCGGGCGCCTCCTCGTCTACCTGCCGCAGGACCCGCACATCGGCATCTCGCAGAGGATCGAGGACGAGGTCGAGCGCGAGCACCTGCGCGAGAAGGTCCAGTCGCTGATCCCGCCCGGCGAGACCGGCGGCTTCATCGTGCGCACCGTGGCGGAGGCGGCGAGCGAAGCGGAGCTGAACGCGGACATCGAGTACCTCGTCACGCTCTGGAAGCAGATCCAGCTCGCGGCGCAGAGCGCGCCGCCGCAGGCGCTCCTCTACCAGGACCTGTCGCTCGCCGCCCGCGTGCTGCGCGACCTCGTCACCGATTCCACCGAGCGCATCATCGTCGACTCGCGCGAGACCTTCGGCAAGGTGCAGGAGTTCGCGCAGAAGTACACGCGCCAGGCGCTGCCGATCCTCGAGCACTACTCCGGCGAGCGGCCGTTGTTCGACCTGTTCGGCGTGGAGGACGAGATCGAGAAGGCGCTCGCGCGCCGCGTGGACCTGAAAAGCGGCGGCTACGTGATCATCGACCAGACCGAGGCGCTCACCACGGTCGACGTGAATACCGGCGGCTTCGTCTCCGGGCGCTCGTTCGACGACACCATCTTCAAGACCAACCTCGAGGCGGCGCAGTCGATCGCGCGCCAGCTGCGGCTCAGGAACCTGGGCGGCATCATCATCGTCGACTTCATCGACATGGAAAGCCTCGAGCATCGCGACGCGGTGCTCGCCGAGTTCAGGAAGGCGCTGGCGCGCGACCGCACGCGCGTGACCGTGAACGGCTTCTCGCAGCTGGGGCTGGTGGAGATGACGCGCAAGAGGACGCGCGAATCCATCGCCCACGTGCTGTGCGAGCCATGCTCCACTTGCGCGGGGCGCGGCGAGCTGAAGACGCCGCAGACGATCTGCTACGAGATCCTGCGCGAGATCCTGCGCACCGAGCGGCAGTTCAACGCGAAGGAGTACCGCATCCTCGCCTCGCAGAAGGTGATCGACCTCTTCCTCGACGAGGAATCGGCGAGCTTGACGCAGCTGGGCGACTTCATCAAGAAGCCCATCTCGATGCAGGTCGAGAACGCCTACATGCAGGAACAGTACGACGTGATCCTGGTTTAAGGGGTCAGAACCCTTTTCGGGGCTAAAAGGGGACAGATCGCGGCGCCGGCCCGGCGAGGCCACGATCGACGCGCCACCACGCCAGCGCAAAGGCCGCGGCGAGAATATTGCAGGTGATCAGCAATCCCGGCGCGATCGCCAGCGATGGGCCGAAGGCAAACGCCACATCGATCAGCGCGTGAAGGCCCGCCACAAGCCACAAGTTCCCGGTCCGCTGGTAGATGGCTCCCAATAAGATTGCCGTCGCAGCGATCCCGGTGATGGAAACGACATTCATGGGTTGGGCGCCGATGTGAAACGCGACGAAGGCCAAGGTCGATGTGGCGATTGCCATCCACGGCGGGGCGAGCCGCTCCATGAATCCCTGGACGATGGCGCGGTAGAAGAGCTCTTCGCGAATCGCAACGACCGGAGCGCTCGCCGCGAGAGCCGCGCGATAGTCGAGGCTGCGCTCGGGCTGGTTGAAGACCTCCGCCAGCGAAAGAACCAGGGCCAGCAGGAGAAAGGGGTGTCGCGGCACCGTGCGGCACGCAGTCGCTTTGGGGAGGAAGGCGGCGAGGAGCCAGAAGTAAATGCCGATGAAAGGCAGCCGCCAGACAGTCCAGGCGAATTCCTGCGCCACGCCCGGTGGCATGTTGCGCAGGAGCCAAGTCCGGCCCGTGAGATAAATCGCCTCCGCAGCCAAGGCCAGCACGAAGCGGGCGATCAGCGCGTTGTCGGGGAGCAGACGGATGATCTGTCCCCTTTAAGTGCGAAAAAGGGTTCTGACCCCTTATTTCGGCGTGATGCCCTTCAGGATCCGCCGCGCTTCCTGCAGGCGCCAGATGGAATCGTCGATGCGCTGGGTGGTTTCCGCGCCGGCGACGTTGGAGCCTTCGAGGGGCTGCGTGGGCGCATTGAGCTCGATCTTCTGCGTGACCTCGGGCTTGTACGCCGGGTCGAGCCTGGGGATCTTCATGGTCTTGTCGCCGTCGACCATGGGCTTTTGCGCGGGCGTGGGCGTGGGGCCCAGGCGCTGCGTGTCCTGATCGTCGAGCTCGATGCGCTGCGTGGTCTCCGGACCCGGGGCGGCGGCCATGCGCTGGGTGCTCTGCATGTCCGCGCCCATCTTCTGCGTCTTCATCGGATCGAACGCGGGCGCCTTGGGCTTGGCGAGGTGCGCGAAGGCGTCGTCGCCCATGAGCGGCGCCTCGGGCGCCTTTGGCGCCGCGGGGGCGGGCGCCGTCTTCGGCGCGGCCTTGGGCATGTCGAAGGTCGCCATCTTGGTGGTCTGCATGAGATCCACCGGCACGTTCTGCTCGGGGCGCCCGGCGGGCGCGGGCGTCTCGGCGAGCGCGGAGCGCGCCTCGTGCGCGGAGACGCGCTGGATCAGGCCCTCGATCATCTCGCGCTGCTTCTTCAGCTCGTTCTCCGCGGCCTTGAGGATCGCCATCTGCTCGTTGATCGAGGTGGTCTTCTCGTTGATCTTGGCGAGGTTGTCCAGGCGCGACTGCAGCTGCGCCTTGTGGTCCTTGATCTGCACTTCCAGCGGCAGCACCACCGCCTGCAGCCAGCGCTCGGTCTGGCTCTTGGCGTCGCCGAAATTGCGCCGCGCCTCCTTCACCAGCGTCGAGTAGAAACTCTTCACGACGAAGTGCTTCTCCTTCACCACCACGTTCACGGACGTTGACCGGGTCCTTCACGAAGGCCTCGGTCTGCATCACCAGGAGCTGCAGCTTGGTGCGATGCGGGTCGAGGTCGAGCGTGGGAAGCTGCATCTTCTGGAAGCCGAACTTCTCGATGAAGGTGTTGTAGACGCCCTGCATCAGCTTCTTGATGTCCTCCGAGGCGGCGAACGTCTGCTCGAAGTCCTCGTTCATGTTCTTCACCAGGGAATTCATGCCGCGCTGCAGGGTGATCGTGGTCCACGAGTCCTCGATCGCCTGCGCGCTCCTGGCGAGGGCGGCGTCGAGCTTCTGCGCGTTCAGCTGGTCGAGGAGCGCCGTCTTCTTCGCGCTGAACTGCGCGTGGTTCACCTTGTACTCGGCGAGCGCCGCGTTGTAGGCGTTCTTCTCGGCGGTGATCTTGGCCCACAGCTTGGTGACCACCTCGCGGCTCTTGCCGACCAGGCCGTTCAGCTCGACCACCTCGGCCTGGTTGGCCTGCTGGCGCTTGGCCACCGAGGCGCGCGAGCCCATCATCATGCCGCCGATCTCGTTCACCACCGCCTTGCACAGGATCTGGCGCTTCATCGGCACCACTTCCTCGGCGAGGAATTTCTCGAGCGGCTCGATGCCGCTCTTCCTGATGAGCCCGGCGTCCTCGCGGATCCGGCCGAGGAGGGCCTTCTGCGCCGAGAGCGGAAAGATGCGCTCGCGCGGAAGGTGCAGGTGCTGCGAAGTCGTCTCGACCATGCGGTTGACGGCCTTGTCGATCTCCGCGGGCGTCTTCAGCTCGTCCCACATAAGGTCGATCTTGTTCAGCACCGCGAGCTTCTGCGGCAGGCCCGCCTTCACGTAGCGGTCCCAGATCTCCATGTCGCTCTTGGTGACGCCGGTATCGATCGACAGCAGGAAGAGGATGGCGTGCGCGCTGGGAATGGTGCTCACCGTGAGCTCGGGCTCCATGCCCATGGCGTTGAGGCCCGGCGTGTCGAGGATCGAGATGCCGTTGGTGAGGAGCGGGTGGGGGTAATTGATCATGGCATAGCGCCACGCGGGCACTTCCACCAGCTCCTCCTCACCGGGGAGCTCGCCCTTCTCGTTCACCATGGGCGCGAGGCCCAGCATGCGGGCTTCCAGCGCGTAGACGCGCTTGGTGTCGGCGAGCGCCTTCAGCGACTTCTTCATGTCCGCCGCGGAATTCGTGTTGAGCCGGATCTTGCTCCACTCGATCGGCATGTTCTTCAGCTGCGAGATCGACTCGTCGCGGTAGCGCGTCTCCACCGACAGCAGCTTGAGGTACGGCTCCTCGCTGGGGTCGTGGAAGATCTCGGTCGGGCACATGGTGGTGCGCCCGACGTCGGAGGGCAGGAGCCGCTCCTTGAAGCTCGAGAAGAAGAGCGCGTTGATGAGCTCGGACTTGCCGCGCGAGAACTCCGCGAGGAAGGCGAGCATCAGCCGGCCCTTGTTGAGGTTCTCGAGAAGGTCGTAGAAGCGAATCGACTGCTGGACGTCGAGCTGGCCGTTGGCCTCGAGCCAATCGTGGTACGCGTGGACCGATTGCGTAAGGTCCTCGCGCCAACGGTTATAGCGGGCGATCTCGGTCTCGAAACGGTTCGAGGTGGCGGCGGCGTCCATCGGAAGCTCGTTCTTGTCCCTGGGATTGGCCCAGTGTACCCGCGTTTCGCCAGAATTATTAGTGACTTGGCACACAGTCCGCCAACAAAAAACCGGGCTCGGGGCCCGGTTTTCGCTACCGCTGAAACGCTCTCAGGCGGCCCGGACGCACCCCAGCCGGATGCCGCGCAGCGACCGCGTGGGAAGGAAGCGGGCGCGCAAGCCCCGGACCGGATCGAGCGGCTCGCGGCGCGGGGCGCCGGCGGACTCGAGCTCGCGGGCGATCGCGAGGAAGCGCTCGCGCCACAGGGCTCGTTGCTCGGAAGGGAATCGGTTCTTCATGGATGCAAGCCTAGGCGCGAATGCCCGCGGATTCAGCGGCGCAATGCGCAAACCGAACCGCGACAATCCGACGAGCGCCTGTGCGTTCATGCACTTTCCTAGGCGGCGGCGCGCAGGCCCGCGACGTTGCCGATCACGGTCGCGGCGATTGGGGCAAAGAAGGCGAAGGTCACGAGGATGGCGAATGTCATTTCTGTCTCCGGTGCGGTGGGGTTGCGTTGAGCTGATGGCTGCACTCTAGGGGGCGGGGCGGGCGACGGCCATCCGAAAGCGACGAAATGCGAAATTCGAGGGGCGAACGCCGCCGGCAGCGGGCGAACCCGTCCGCCGGCCTATGCCGCGAGGCGCATTTCTTCCTCGGATTCGAGCTCGGCCACGCTCGCCGCGGGGGCCTGGGTGCGGGGCAGCATCTCGAGCGCCGACACCGGGTATTGCGCGCGGGCCGGCAGCAGGAGCGTGCCGCGCTCGCCGGCGAGATACAGGGCCAGGTTGATCGCGGCGATCACCGCGACGGGGGAGGCGACCGCGACCAGCATCGCGACTTCGTGGATCACATTCATGGTCTCGTCCTTTTTGGGTTTCGGTTCACTCGCGCCGTTTGTGCGCCGCGCTTGAACGAGACATTACGCCCGTAACGCGCGCGCTTCCGCAGCGGATTCGGCGTCGCCATGGGGGACAAAGCGCGAGCGCGAGTGCCGAATAATCGGCCCCGCGAAGGTGCTACAGGAGCGCGCGGCGCAGCATCGCGGCGGTCTCGGCCTCGAGCCAGGTGACCGGGATCATCAGCAGCAGCTGGAAGAAGATGAAGACGAAGATGGGGGAGATGTCGAAGCCCCCGATCGGCGGGATCACCCGCCGCACCGGCTTCATGAACGGGTTGATCAGCGCGTCGAAGAAGGGCGCGACCGGGTGGTGCGGGTTCACCCAGGACAGGGCCACCCCGATGATGAGCGCGCCCATGAACACATAGATGGAAAGGCGCACCAGCTTCACGAACGACATGAAGAGGAGCACCGAGAGGACGTTCGGGTTGTCCAGGGCCGATCCGCCGGCGAGGATGAGCAGCAGCAATTGCAGCACGAACTCGAAGGCAAGGGCCACCACGAGCGACGACCAGTCGAGCTTGCCGAAGCCCGGGATCACGCGGCGCAGCGGCTTCACCGCCCAATCGGTGAGCGCCATGGTGAACTGCGCGATGGGATTGCGCGAAGGCGCGCGCAGGGCCTGCATCCAGAAGCGCACCAGAGCGGCGAGGATGAAGAGGCTGAAGAGCGTGTCGAGGACGAGGACCAGGGCCTGGTTGATCACGTCAGTCCTTTCCCAGCGCAGCGCCCAGCTCGCGCGAGCGCTCGCAGGCCGCGCGCACCGCCGCGACGAAATGCTCCTTCACCTTCGCCGCATCGAGGACTTCCAGCGCGCGCTCCGTGGTACCGCCCTTGGAGGTGACCTGCGCGCGCAGCGTGGCCGGATCCTCGCCGCGCTCGATGGCGAGCTTGGTCGCGCCGACGAAGGTCCACAGCGCGAGCGAGCGCGATGCGCCCTCGGCGAGTCCCAGCTCGCGCGCGGCCTTTTCCAGCGCCTCGATCGCGTAGAACACGTAGGCGGGGCCGCTTCCCGACACCGCCGTCACCGCGTCGAGGTCGGACTCGCTCTCGAACCAGAGCGCCGCCCCCACCGCGGACATCAGCCTCTCGGCCGTGTTGCGGTCGTCGCTTCCCACTACCGACGGGGCGTAGAGGCCGGTCACCCCGGCGTGCACCAGCGCCGGGGTGTTGGGCATGGCGCGTACGATGCGCTCGAGCCCGCCCAGCCAGCGCGAGAGGTCGTCGATGCGGATTCCGGCGGCGATGGTGACGAGGAGCGGATCGCCGAGGTGCGCCGCCGCGGCCTTCGCCGCGGCGCGCATCTGCTGCGGCTTCACCGCGAAGATGACGACGTCGGCGCGGCCGAGCTGGGCGCCGGGGCTGTCGACGGCGGCGATGCCGAACTCGGAAACGAGCTTCAGGCGCGCGATGGGATCGGGCTCGACCACCACCATGTCCGCGGCGCTCGAGCCTTTCGCGGCGAGCCCGCCGATGATGGCGCGCGCCATGTTTCCGCCGCCGATGAATGCGATCCTCATTTCACCCTCTCCCTTGGGAGAGGGCCGGGGAGAGGGTCGCTTCCCCGTCCCCAAAAATCGCCTTCCCGATGCGCAACATTGTCGCACCCTCGGAAAGGGCCGCCTCGAAATCCTGGCTCATGCCCATCGAGAGTGTATCCACGGGGATGCCGGCCGCGCGGATTTCCTGGAACGTGCGCCGCAGGAGCGCGAACTGGGCGCGCTGCTCGGCGGCCGCGTCGGTCGCGCTCGCCATCCCCATCAAGCCGCGCAGCCTCAAGCGCGGCAGCGCGACGACCTCGCGCGCAAGGCCGAGCGCCGCGCCCGGCGCGACCCCGCCCTTGCTCGCCTCGCCGCTGATGTTCACCTGGATGCACACGTCGAGCGCGGCAGCGTCCTCGGGGCGGGCGCGCGCGAGCGCCGCGGCGATCCGCGCCCGGTCGACGCCGTGCACCCATTGGAACGTGGCCGCCACCTCGCGCGCCTTGTTGCCCTGCAGGTGGCCGATGAAATGCCAGGTCGCGTCCAGGTCGTGGAGCGCGGCGATCTTGGGCACGGCTTCCTGGACGTAGCTCTCGCCGAAATCGCGCAGACCGGCGGCGAATGCCGCGCGGATTGCCTCGGGGGGCTGCGACTTGCTCACCGCGACCAGCGAAACGTCGCGGCTATCCCCTTGTAACGCCTCGGAAATGCGCCGTCGAATGGCTTGCAGGTTCACGGCGATTGGGGACATAATCGAATCGACTTTTCGAGGCGATTCTACCCTACGCCCCGCGCTTTCCGGCGGGCCCGCCTCGGCCTTCAGGGAAAAGACCCAATAATGGACATCGCAGAGCTGCTCGCCTTCTCGGTCAAGAACAAGGCCTCCGACCTTCACCTGTCGGCGGGCCTGCCGCCCATGATCCGCGTGCACGGCGACGTGCGCCGCATCAACGTGCCTCCGCTCGAGCACAAGGACGTGCACGGGATGACTTACGACATCATGAACGACTCCCAGCGCAAGGTTTACGAAGAGACGCTGGAGGTCGACTTCTCCTTCGAGATCCCGAATCTCGCGCGCTTCCGGGTGAACGCCTTCAACCAGAACCGGGGAGCGGGGGCGGTATTCAGGACCATTCCGTCGAAGGTGCTCACGCTCGAGCAGCTGAACGCGCCGAAGATCTTCGCCGAGATCGCCAAGTACCCGCGCGGGCTGGTTCTGGTGACGGGCCCCACGGGCTCGGGCAAGTCGACCACGCTCGCCGCGATGGTGAACGACGTGAACGAGAACGAGTACGGCCACATCCTCACTGTCGAGGATCCGATCGAGTTCGTGCACGAGGCGAAGAAGTGCCTGATCAACCAGCGCGAGGTGGGGCCCCACACGCTCTCGTTCGCCAACGCGCTGAGGAGCGCGCTGCGCGAGGATCCGGACATCATCCTGGTGGGCGAGATGCGCGACCTCACCACCATCAGCCTGGCGATGACTGCGGCCGAAACGGGCCACCTGGTGTTCGGGACGCTGCACACCTCGTCCGCGGCGAAGACCGTCGACCGCATCATTGACGTGTTCCCGGCGGCGGAAAAGGAAATGATCCGCGCGATGCTCTCCGAGTCGCTGCGCGCGGTGATCTCGCAGACCCTGTGCAAGACCAAGGACGGCACCGGGCGCGTCGCCGCGCACGAGATCATGATCGGCACGCCCGCCATCCGCAACCTGATCCGCGAGGCGAAAGTCGCGCAGATGTATTCGGCCATCCAGACCGGCCAGGCCCTCGGCATGCAGACCCTCGACCAGAACCTCACCGATCTGGTCAAGCGCAACCTCGTCTCGATGCCCGAGGCGCGCAACAAGGCCTCCAACAAGGACAATTTCGTCGGCGGCTGAGCGATCGGCCAACCAGGGGACACGCAATGGAACGCGAACAATCATTGAAA
>WNFL01043245.1_pt1 | contig 21498 bp, 22 predicted proteins | sample 5400361 | NCBI WGS metagenome assembly WNFL01 (sample SAMN13153351, study PRJNA577476) | soil metagenome | isolation source: 40 cm soil on Douglas fir-dominated hillslope | place: USA:California | collected 2013-09-17
TTCGCGTTCCTGATGGTGGCCGACGCCTACGACGCGGTCTCGGCCCTGAAGGGCCTGCGAAGCACCCAGGTGGTGCTGGAAGACCATTTCGCCGGGGACGCGATCAACAACGGCGTGGCGGCGCGAGCCGGCTTCGCGACGACGTTCGACGGCGAGGCCGTCGGCGAGCTGGCCGGGCTGCGCGCCGACTTCCTGCGCAAGGCGGTGCTGGCAGGCACCGACCTGGTCTGCCGGCCCCTGGTGCAGGCGGGCGCGACACCGGATCAGCTCACCGCGATGGCCCTGGGCGACCCGCCACCGTCTCGCGAGCTTGGCAGGCTGCGGCAGCGCCGGGCCGAGCTCGGGCTGCCTGCGGACGATCGGTCGCCGCTGGTAATTGATCCCGTCACCGGTGCCGGGGTCACGGCCGAGTCGCTGCCGCTGCACATGCGCATGGCGCGCACGACCAGGATCAGCGTGCAGGCGAACACCGGTATCTGCCGCGGGATGCTGCGGCACAGGTACGCATCAGCAGGGATAGGCGAGGAGGAGTCCGCATGAAGGCGGTCCGATTGCACGCATTCCACCAGCAGCCAGTGATCGATGAGGTGCCCGAGCCCATCATCAGCGGCCCGCTCGACGTGATCGTTAAGATAGGAGGGGCCGGCGTCTGCCGGACCGACCTGCACATCATCGAGGGTCAGTGGGATGCCGCCATGGGAACCCCGCTGCCCTACATCCTGGGCCACGAGAACGCCGGCTGGGTGCACGAGGTCGGCTCTGCCGTGACCAACGTGGCCGTCGGCGACACGGTGATCCTGCATCCGACGCCGACCTGCGGGCTGTGCCGTGCTTGCCGGGCCGGGGACGACATGCACTGCGTCGCCAGCGAGTTCCCCGGGTTGTCCCGCGACGGCGGGATGGCCGAGTACCTGCTGACCTCGGCACGGGCGTGCGTCAAGCTGGACCCGCAGACCAGGCCGCAGGACGTGGCCGCGCTCGCGGACGCGGGCATCACGGCCTACCACGCGGTCCGCAAGGCCATTCCGCTGCTCTATCCCGGCACGACCGCCGTGGTGATCGGGGCAGGCGGACTTGGCCACATCGGCATCCAAGCCCTGGCGGCGCTGACCGCCGCGACGATCATCGTGGTGGACCGCAACCCGGACGCGCTGAAGCTCGCCGAGCAACTCGGCGCGGAGCACACCGTCGTCGCCGACGGCGGCCAGGTCGCCGCGGTCCGCGACCTAACCGGCGGCCGAGGCGCCGAGGTCGTGCTCGACTTCGTCGCCGAGCAGGGCGCGGAGCAGGACGGTTTCGCGATGACCGGCCGCGCCGGGTCATACTTCGTGATCGGCTACGGCGGCACTCTCACGATCCCGACGCTGGACATCATCAGCACCGAGCGCAACATCATCGGCAACATCGTCGGCACCTACAACGATCTCGCCGAGCTGATGGTCCTCGCCCAGGCCGGCAAGGTGACCCTGCATACCAGGACCTATCCGCTTGACGCGGCGCCCGACGCGCTCGCCGACCTGGACGCCGGCCGGGTCCGCGGCCGCGCCATTCTCGTGCCCTAGCCAGCCGTCCCTATCTAGGGTCCAATTTCCCGCACTCCGAATTTCCCGCAGGTCAGAGGAGGGCCGATGGCCAAGGAACTGCGATTCAGCGATGAAGCCCGCGACCTGCTGATGGCTGGCGTCGACCAGCTGGCCGAGGCTGTGAAGTCCACCCTCGGGCCGAAGGGGCGCAACGTCATCCTCGAGAAGATCACCGGCTCGCCGGTAGTGACCAACGATGGCGTCACGATCGCCAGGGAGATCCACCTGAAGAACCAGTTCGAGAACATGGGTGCTCAGCTGGTCAAGGAAGCGGCGATCAAGACCAACGACATCGTCGGTGACGGCACCACCACGGCGACCGTCATCGCGCAGGCGATCGTGCGGGAGGGAAACAAGGCCATCGGGGCGGGCGCCAACCCGGTGCTGGTCAAGCGCGGCATCGACATGGCGGTCGCCCGCCTGGTCGCGCGGCTCCAGGAAGTCGCTTACCCGGTGACGACCGAGAGCGACTACTGCCGGGTCGCCGCGATCTCGGCCAACGACGACGACATGGTCGGGGCGGTGATCGCCAGGGCGCTGCATACCGTCGGCGACGGCGGCACCGTCACCGTCGAGGAATCGGCGGCACACGGCATGAGCGTCGACTTCACCGAGGGATTCGAATTCGACAACGGCTACCTGTCCCCGTACATGGTGACCAGCCCGGCCAGCCTGGAGGCGATCGTCACCGATCCCTACATCCTGCTGTGCAGCGAGAAGATCACCAGGGTGCAGCAGCTCATGCCGCTGCTCGACAAGATCATGCGGGACCCGCGCCCGCTGGTCATCATCGCCGAGGCGGTCGAGGGCACCGCGCTCAGCATGCTGGTGCACAACCACGTGAACGGGATCTTCCAGTGCGTCGCCGTGCGCGCTCCGGGTTTCGGTGACCGTCGGCTGCACAAGCTGGAGGACATCGCCGCGATAACCGGGGGCGCGGTGCTCAGCAAGCATTCCGGCTTCACGCTCGAGACGATGACCACCAGCCAACTCGGCCGGGCCGCCCAGGTCAGGGTCACGGCCGACCGGACCGCGATCGTCGGCGGAGACGGCTCGAGCGATGCGGTCGAGTTCCGGGTCGTGCAGCTCAGGGCCGAGCTTGAGCGGGCCACCTTCGGGGTTGACGAGGACGTGCTCACCGAACGGATCGGGGCGCTGACCGGCAAGGTCGCGGTCATCAAGGTCGGCGCGCCGACCAATGCCGAGCTGAAGGAACTCCAGCACCGAGTGGAGGACGCCCTATCGGCCACCAGGGCGGCGATGGCCGAGGGCATCGTGGCCGGCGGGGGCGTCGCGCTGCTGCACGCCGAGCAGGCGCTCGATGACCTGGACGTGGCCGGCGACTACGCGACCGGCGTGGAGATCGTGCGGCGGGTCCTGGGCGAGCCCGCCTACCTGATCGCCAGCAACGCGGGCTACCCGGGCCAGGAGGTCGTGGCCAAGCTGGCCGGGCTCGGCAGAGACGAGGGCTTCGACGCGCTGGCCGGCCGGTTCGGCAACATGATCGAGATGGGCATCATCGACCCGCTCAGGGTCGCTCGCGCGGCGCTGCAGAACGGCGCTTCGGTGGCCGGGCTGCTGCTGACTACCAGCACCCTGATCGCGGAGGAGCAGACGCCCTGGGGCGGCAGCGCGGCGCTGATGACCGAGTTCGGCCCGCTGGACGAGGGCCTCAATCAGCCCTCGCCCGACGCAAGCACCCCGCAGTCGCTCGGGCTCGGCCCGTCGATCGGCTGAGGCCCGCGTCGATGGCTGCGGACTCCGCAGCGCAGCCGGTGATCGCCCCGCCGAGCGCGCTGCGGGTACTGCGCGCCCGCGGCCGGGTTCGCGGGGTCGCGGCGCTGCTCGGCCCGGCGTTCGTGGCCGCCGTGGCCTACATCGATCCTGGCAACTTCGCGACGAACTTTTCGGCCGGCGCGGTCTCTGGGTACGCGCTGGCCTGGGCAATCGTCGCAGCCAACCTGATGGCGATGCTCGTGCAATACCTGTCGGCGAAGGTCGGCATAGCGACCGGGCGCGATCTGCCTGAGCTATGCCGCGACCACCTGCCGCGATCGGTCTCCCTTGGCCTGTGGCTGCAGGCCGAGCTGATCGCCATGGCGACCGATCTGGCGGAATTCGTCGGCGCGGCGATCGGGCTGAACCTGCTCTTCGGCGTCCCGCTGCTGGCGGCGGGCCTGATCACGGCGGTGGTCGCCTTCGGGATCCTGGCGCTCGAGCAGCGCGGCTACCGGAAATTCGAGCTCGCGATCGCCGCCCTGCTCGGCATCGTCTTCCTCGGCTTCGTGTACGACCTCGCCGTGGTCGGCGGGTCGCCGTCGGGAATCGCGGCCGGCCTTGTTCCCAGCCTGGCCGGCCAGGAGAGCCTGCTGCTCGTTACTGGAATCATCGGGGCCACGGTGATGCCGCACGCGGTCTACCTGCACTCGGCGCTGACCAAGTCGCGGGTCTCCTGCCGCGATGACGGGGAGCGCCGCGAGCTGCTTGGATTCGCCAGGCTCGACGTGTTCGTGGCCCTCGGCGCCGCTGGCGTCATCAACCTTTCTATGCTCTTCGTCGCCGCGGCGCTGTTTCACCGCTCGGGTCCGCCGCACGGCGACGCTATCGTCGCCGCGCACGGCGCGCTCGGCCGCGTGGTCGGCGGCGGTGCCGCGCTCGCGTTCGCGGTCGCGTTGCTCGCGTCCGGCCTGTCGTCATCCAGCGTGGGCACCTATGCGGGCCAGGTCGTGATGCAGGGATTCATCGGCCGGCGTATCCCCGTCCTGCTGCGGCGGGGCATCACCATGCTGCCCGCCCTCGCCGTGCTGGGAGCCGGGCTTCCGGCGACGCAGAGCCTGGTCGTCTCGCAGGTGGTGCTCTCCTTCGGCATCCCGTTCGCGCTCGTTCCGCTCGTCGTGCTGACGGCTCGCCCGGCCATCATGGGATCGCTGGTCAACCGCCGCGGAACCACCATCGCGACGAGTTGCGTCGCGGCGCTGATCGTGGGGCTGAACGGCTACCTGATCTACGCCGCTTTCGGCGGCTGATTACGACGATGCCAATGGGGTCGCCGTCCTCGTGACCTCACAACCGGCCTGCCTGGCGAGCCTGGCGAATTCAGCGGCGTCGGCGATCGCCGCGCCGCACTGATCGTTGTTGAAGTAGACAAAGACCGGTGCGCCGTCCGGCCATGTCTCACGTATCCGGCTCAGCCAGGACCGCAGCGCGCTAACGCCGTAGCGCGGCCATGGCTGGGCCGCACCCTCGTGGAAGCGGACGTAGCCCCAGCCGGCCGTCTCCCATAGCGGCGTAACCGGACGCCCGCGCCGGTCTGCCCAGCACAGTGCGGCGCCGCGGGCGGTGAGTACCTCCTGCGTCTGGTCGGTCCACCAGGACGGATGCCGCGGCTCGACGGCAACCCGCACCGGGACCTCGACGCCGCCGGCAGTGACCTTCGCGAATTCGGCGAGGCAGGCGTCAAGCCTGGGCGGGTCGGCCGTCAGGTTGGGCGGAAGCTGGAGCAGCACAGGTCCGAGGCGGCCGCCGAGGCCGCCGGCGGCGTGCATCAGCCGCTCGACGGGCTCAGCCGGATCACGCAGCCGCCTGATGTGGGTCAGGAACCGGCTCGCCTTGATCGCCATGACGAAATCATCGGGCGTCCTGGCCCGCCAGCCCGCGAAGGTCTCGCGCGAGGGTAGCCGGTAGAACGTGCCGTCGTTCTCGACCGTGGCATACAAGGTCGCATAGTGCTCGAGCCAGCGCTTCTGCGGCACGTCGGGCGGGTAGAGCACCCCGCGCCAGTGGCGGTACTGCCAGCCAGAGGTTCCGACGAGTATGCGCACGCATCACTACCTGCCCGGCTGGCTCCGCGGTACTCGGTTGCGCTGCTGCCGCCTCACGAACGCAGGGCAGCCGGCAGGAGGTCGCCGTGTGCTTCGAGCAGCTCGTCGCACAGCGCCACGGTCTGATCGGTCGTGAGCGTCGCCGATGTGTTGGGGTCGAGCAGAGCGGCCTGGTAGACGTGGTCCCTGCTGCCGGTCAGTACCGCTTGGACGGTCAGCTCGACCACGTTGAGGAACGTCCGGTTCAGCGCCGCCAGCTGCACGGGGAGCGACCCGACGGGCCTGGGCGTCGGCCCGCCGCTGCCGAGGTCGCATGGCACCTCGACACAGGCGTTGGCCGGCAGATTCTCGATCAGCCCGCCGTTGCGGACGTTGACGTAGATCTCCTGCTCGGCACCGGTCTCGCAGGAGTAGATGAACTGCGAGGCGAGCTCGCGGGTCGGTTCGAGCTCCAGCGGCTCGCCGGCCGCGAGCTGGCTGCTCAGCTGGTCGAGCTCGCGCAGGTTTTCCTCAGACCGCGCCAGGTAGTCGCCGACGAAGATCCGGAATCGCTCTACTTCGGCGTCGTGCCGCATGAACCACGGGACGTACTCGGCTGAGTGCTCGCTCGACTCGGTCGGGAAATAGCCGAACCTGCGGAATAGCTGCACCCGCACCCGCCGAGCCAGCTCAGGATCGGCGTCGATCACCTTAGCGAGCTGCGGGTACAGCGACGTGCCCTCGTGCTCGAACCGCAGCACGAACGCCTGGTGGTTGAAGCCAGCGGTGACGAAGCTGATCTCTGCCTGATCGACGCCGACCAGGCCGGCCAGGAAGGCGTGGGTGTCGCGTACGGAGTGGCACAGCCCGAAGACCCGGTCGAACTCGGTGCCCTCGTAGACCGCCCACGGCAACATCGCCATCGGATTGGTGTAGTTCAGCAGGTACGCGCCGGGGCAGTAGCGCAGCATGTCCTCGGCGAGTGATACCGCGACGGGAATGGTCCGCAGCCCGCGGAAGATCCCGCCGATGCCGATAGTGTCGGCGATGGTCTGCCGAACGCCGTACCTGGCCGGGAGATCGAAATCAAGCCGGGTCGCGGCGTAGCCGCCCACCTGGACTTCGTTGATCACGTAGGTTGCGTCCCGCAGCGCCTCCTCACGGCTGGCCGATGCGGTGACGGTCGCCGTCGAGCCCGTCTGCGCCACGATCTGGCGGACCAGGCGGTCGGCGAAGGCGAGCCGCTCGGCGCTGATGTCGTGCAGCGCGAGCCGCAGCTCGCCGCCCAGCTCACTTACGCCCAGCTCACTTACGCACAGGTCAGTGACGACATTGCGGGTGAACTCGATGCTGCCAGCGCCGATGAACGCAACCCGGGTCATGGCTCGAAAGTGTTCCATTGTGACCAGATTCGTGCAAGAGCGCGCATCAACGACGTACAGAAGCGTCGTGACATGGGCAAGATATGCGCGATTGTGTCCCCCACCCGGTTGACACCGCGTGTCGCCGGCGCCCAAGATATGCGTCAAACACCGCATGTCCGTTCAAGATGGGCTGCCGTTCAAGATGGGCTGATCGCATCGACAGCGTGAGCGAGGGCACCGATGGGAACCAATCGCCTGCGGGCACTCTGCACCCTGATCGCCTGCGCGCTGGCCGCCGCGGGACTCGCGGCATGCGGGGCTGGTAGCGGCGGCTCTGGCTCCGGCAAGTCCATCTCGATCTGGGAGGGTTACACCGGCGCCGAGCAACAGGAATTCACCCGCCTGGTCGCCGCATACGAGAAGGCGAACCCCGGGGTCAAGGTCAACGTCCTGCAGGTCAACAACGACAACACGCTGCAGAAGGTGCTCACCGCCGTGCGCGGCGGGACGCAACCGGACATCGCATACCTGTATGGCTCCTGGGCTCCGAACATCGCCAAGATCCCGCAGGTCGTCAACCTCACCAAGGCAGTTAGCAAGCCGTCGGTGAACTGGAACGATTTCTGGGTCGGCGAGCGAGCTGTGGCGACCGTCAATGGCAGAGTCATCGGCGTTCCCGCTCTGGTCGACAACCTCGCCGTCGTGTACAACAAGACGCTGTTCGCCCAGGCGGGGCTCACGCCGCCCGCGGCGACCTGGACATGGTCGCAGTTCCAGGCCGACGCCAAGGCGCTGACCAAGCCGGCGATCAAGCAATACGGCACGGCCTACGTCACGCCCGGCTCAGAGGACACCGTCTGGCACTGGGAGGTGCTGCTCTGGGAGGCTGGCGGCCAGATCTTGAACCCCAGTAACACGAAGGCGGCCTTCAACTCTCCGGCCGGGCTGGCGTCGCTCAACACGCTGCGGACCATGGCAGTGACCGACCACGCGATGTACCTCGACCCGACCGACTCTCCATACGCCAACCTCTTTAACTCGGGCAAGGTCGGGATGCTGGTCACAGGGCCGTGGGACCTGTCCGCGTTCAATAACGTGCACTACGGGGTGCAGGTCATGCCGGAGTTTCCGGGAACCGGCGGCGGGCACCAGACGATCGCGGGTCCGGACAACTGGGTGCTCTTCAACAACGGCGCCGCGCAGGTCAGCGCCGCGGAGAAGTTCGTGCTCTGGCTGACCGCACCTGCCCAGGCCAAGGCGTTCTCGCTGGCGACCGGCGACCTGCCGATCCGGCAGTCGGTCGCGAACGCTCCCGGATTCACGAGCCAGATGAACACGGCCCTGCCAGGGGTGGACACGTTCATCGCCAACCTCGGCAACGTCAGGCAGGCCCGCCCGCAGATCGCGACCTACCCGCAGATCTCGCAGGTGCTTGGCCCGATGATCGTGTCGGTGCTGCTCGGCAAGTCCCAGCCGAAGGCCGCGCTCGACCAGGCGGCGGCGAAGGTGAACTCGATCCTGGCCGGCTCCGGCAGCTAACGTGGCGGTGACGGCAGCGCGGGCGTCGCGGCGTTCCGAGTCGGTCGCGGGCTGGGCGTTCGTCACCCCGGCGGCGGTCATCATCCTGCTCTTCGGCGCCGTGCCGATCGTCTGGTCGCTGGTGATGTCGTTCCAGCGGAACAACCTGCTGTCCCCGCACACGCCCTTCGTCGGCCTGCGGAACTACCGGCAGCTCATTCATGACCCCGCCGTCGTGTCCGCGACGGAGCACACGGTCATTTACACCGCGTTGTTCGTGCCTGGCACGATGATCGTCGGCCTGTTCCTCGCCGTCGCGATGAACAGGGAGCTGAAGTTCATCTGGCTGTACCGCACGGCCGCCTACGCGACGATGGCCATCTCCACGATCAGCGAGGCGCTGGTCTTCATCTGGCTGTTCGACCCCTCCTACGGCATCGTCAACTACTTCTTCAGCGCCGTCGGCCTGCCCCAGCAGCAGTTCCTGAATGACCCGTCGCAGGCGCTCGGCGTCATCGTGGTGATGACGATCTGGGGCTGGACCGGGTTCGCCGTGGTCATCTACCTGGCCGCGCTGCAGGGCGTGCCGAAGGAGCTGACCGAGGCGGCCGCCATCGACGGGGCTGGCCGGTGGGCGACATTCCGCCGGGTCACGTTGCCGCTGCTCAGCCCGGCGTCGCTGTTCCTGGCCGTCTGGCTGACGATCAACGCGCTGCAGCTATTCGACGAGGTCTACCTGTCCACCCAGGGCGGCCCGCTCGGCGCGACCACGGTCCTGGTCTATTACGTCTACGTCCAGGCGTTCCAGAACTTCAACTTCGGTTACGCCTCGGCCATTGCCTACCTGCTGTTCATCGTGATCCTGGTGGCGACGGCGATCCAGTTCAGGGTCGGCCGCCGCTTCACCTACTACCGGTCATGACGGCGGGGGTCCAGTGAGCGCCGTTGAGCTTGCCAAGGCCGGACCGGTGCCATCGGCGGTCCCGGGTCTGGCGCGGCCCAAGGGGCGAAGGCTCCTGCCGTTCAGTCCGTGGCATCTGGTGCTGGTTCCCGCGACGATCATCCTGATCTTCCCGTTCTTCTGGATGATCGTGACCTCGCTTGAGACCCCGTCCGAGGCGCTGCGCTTCCCGCCCGACCTAACCCCGCACGTGCTGAGATTCGGGAACTACCCCGCTGCCCTGCGTGCAGCGCCGTTCGGTCGGTTCTTCTGGAACAGCGCCGTCGTGGCGGTCACTACGGTGGTGAGCAACCTGGCGCTCTGCTCGGCCGCTGGCTACGCGTTTGCCAGGTTCAGGTTCCTCGGCCGCGGCCTGCTGTTTGTTCTCATCATGACGACGTTGATGGTGCCGTTCCAGGTGACCATGATCCCGCAGTTCATCATCACCAAGTGGATTGGCGTGAATCTGCTCGCGGGCGCGGGGATCGGCCACATCGGCTCGCTGATCGTGCCGAACGCGGCGACGGCATTCGGTGTGTTCTTCCTGCGCCAGTTCTTCCGTACGCTACCGATCGAGTACGAAGAGGCCGCACGGGTCGACGGCGCCAGCCGGCTGACCGTGCTGCTGCGGATCGTACTGCCGCTCTCGGCGCCTGCTCTTGCGACGCTGGCCGCCCTGACCTTCTTGGACTCGTGGAACAACTTCCTGTGGCCGCTGATCGCGATCAACTCCACAAGCGCCTCGACGCTGCAGCTCGGCCTGGCCACCTTCCAGGGCGCGCACGCTACCGAGTGGACGCTGCTGATGGCCGGGAATGTGATGAGCCTGGCCCCGATGCTGCTCGTCTTCCTGCTGGCCCAGCGCTACTTCGTCCGGTCGGTCGCGGCGACCGGGCTGACCGGGACGTGAGGATGGGGAAGGACCATATGACGCACAACGTAACCCGCAGCGCGACTCCGGTGCGGCAGGCCGAGGCCGGCCGGACCGAGTCGGAGATCGCCTCGCAGCCGGACTGCTGGCGCCGCGCGGCGGCGCTGCTGCCCCGGGTCGCTAGCCTGCTGCCGGCCGCCGGCGAGCGGGTCGCCGTGGTGGGGTGCGGGACGTCGTGGTTCGTCGCCCAGTCCTACGCCGTCGCCAGGGAAGCGGCAGGCGCGGGGGAGACTGACGCCTTCGCCGCGTCGGAGATGCCCACGGGCCGCCGGTACGACCGGTTGGTGGCGCTGACCAGGTCGGGCACGACCACCGAGATCCTGCGCCTGCTGGCCGCCATCGGAGCCGCGCAGCCGACCGTCGCGATTACCGCCGACGCCCGCACGCCGGTCGCCGCGGCCGCCGACGCGCTCGTCGCCCTCGACTTCGCCGACGAGGAGTCGGTCGTGCAGACCAGGTTCGCTACCACCGAGCTGGCCTTGCTGCTGGCGCACCTCGGTACTGACATTGGGCCGATCGCGCGGGCGGCCGAGCGCGTGCTCGCCGCCCCGCTGCCCAAAGTGCTGACGGACGGGCGGCAGTTCACGTTCCTCGGCACCGGCTGGACCTGTGGCCTGGCCAGCGAGGCGGCGCTCAAGCTCCGCGAGTCGGCCGGGATGTGGAGCGAGGCATACCCGGCCATGGAGTTCAGGCACGGCCCGATCGCGGTTACCGGTCCAGGCAGCGTGGTGTGGATGCTGGGCACGGCGCCTGATGGCCTCGCCGAGCAGGTGGCGGCGACCGGGGGGCTGATGTGGCAGACCGGGGAACACCCGCTGGCCGAACTGGTCCGGGTGCACAGGACCGCCGTGGCGATCGCCAGGTCCGCCGGGCTTGACCCTGACCGGCCGCGGAACCTGACGAGGTCAGTCATCTTGGACCCTGCGGTCCCGGCTGGCGGGGCCGACCAAGCGCCGCGATGATCGTAGTTGTCGCGCTCAACCCGGCACTCGATATCACCCATCACGTCGCCGGTGCGAACTGGGCCGGGGTTAACCGCCCATTCGCCGTGCATGCCAGGGCGGGCGGCAAGGGGCTGAACGTCGCGCGCACGCTGCGTGCCCTGGGCCAGCCCGTCACGCTGACCGGGCTGGCAGGCGGGCTGACCGGCCAGGCGCTGCTCGACGGCCTGAACGGCACCGGAATCCTCGCCGCGCTCACGCCGATCGCGGGTGAGACGAGAAGGACATTCACGGTCGCCGACAGCGTGAGCGGGCAGACGGCGTTGTTCAACGAGCCGGGACCGGCCGTGACCGAGGGCGAGTACCACGAGTTCTTTGTTGCGTATGAAAAGGCACTTGCGTCCAGCCAAGTGGCTGTGTTTTCCGGCAGCCTCCCGCGGGGCGTGTCCTCGGGCACCTACGCTGCGCTGATAGCCGCAGCGGCGGGCGCGGGGGTTCCCGCGGTACTCGACGCCAGCGGGCCGGCGCTGATCCGCGGAGCGGCGGCCGGGCCCGCGCTGGTCAAGCCCAACCTGGCCGAGCTCGAGGCGGTCGTCGGGCACGGCCTGCGCGCCGCGGGCGCCCCTGACCTGCCGGCCGTCGAGCGGGCCGCGCGCGTGCTGGCGGGGCCCGGCAGCACCGTCGTGGTGTCGCTCGGGCCGGACGGGCTGCTTGCGGTCGGACCAGAGGCCACCTGGCACGCTCGGCCGCCCGGCCACGTCGCCGGGAACCCGACAGGCGCCGGCGACGCCGTCGTGGCCGGGCTCGCCGACTCGCTGGTCCGCGGCCAGGACTGGCCGGCCACGCTGCGGCATGCCGTCGCGCTCGGGACGGCCGCCGCTGGCGCGCCGGCCGCCGGTGAGTTCGCCGCCGGCGACTATGACAGGCTCGCCCCGACCGTCGAGGTGACCGGGGCTGCTGTCGGACCGGAGCAGGGCTGATGCCGGCGGCCATAACAGGGGAGATCATGGCGGCGGCACAGGCCGATGGCACCGGCGTTGGCGCTTTCAACCTGATCGGGATCGAGCACGCTGAGGCGATCGTCGCGGGTGCCGAGGCGGCCGGGCTGCCGGTCGTGCTGCAGATCAGCGAGAACTGCGTGAAGTACCATGGCGCACTCGAGCCGGTCGCGCTGGCCGCGCTCGCCATCGCTAGATCGGCCGCGGTGCCGGTCGCTGTCCACCTGGATCACGCGACCAGCGTCGAACTGGTGCGGGTTGCCGCTGGGATTGGTATCTCATCGGTGATGTTTGACGCTTCCGCGCTGGAATACGCGGCCAACCTGGCGGCCACGGCGGAGGTGGCAGCGTGGTGTCACCAGCGCGGAGTGTGGGTGGAGGCCGAGCTCGGCGAGATCGGCGGCAAGGACGGCGTGCACGCTGCTGGCGCGCGGACCAGGCCGCGGGACGCGGTCGCGTACGTCCGTGCGACCGGCGTAGACGCGCTCGCGGTGGCGGTCGGCAGCTCGCATGCCATGCTCACCAGGGACGCCGTCATCGACTTTGACCTGATCGGGCGGATCAGGGCCGAAGTGCCGGCCGCTGTGCCGCTGGTGCTGCACGGGTCGTCCGGCATTCCTGACGCGGCGCTCGGCAAGGCGATCCTCGCGGGCATGACGAAGATCAACATAGCGACCCAGCTGAACAAGGTGTTCACGGCAGCGGTGCGGGAGCGGCTCGCTGCCGACGAACGGCTGGTCGACCCGCGCCAGTACGGCGCGGCCGGCCGGGACGCGGTCGCGGCTGAGGTCACGCGACTGCTCAAGGTGGTCCAGCCGTGAGCCGGTACCGGCGGCTGAACGACCTGCTCGAGCTGCTCGCGGCCGACGGTCAGCTCACCGTGCAGCGGGCGGCCGGGGCGCTCGGCGTCTCGGCGGCGACGGTACGGCGCGACTTTGATGACCTTGCCGCACAGCAGATGCTGACCAGGATCCGCGGCGGGGCCGTTGCCCGCGGCGTCACTTACGACCTGCCGCTGCGGTACAAGACCGAGCGGCACCCGACGGAGAAGCACAGGATCGCCGCGGTGGCCGCGGCCATGGTCCGGCCCGGTCAGGTCGCCGGGCTGAACGGCGGCACCACGACCACTGAGGTGGCCAGGGCGCTGGCGGTCCGCGCCGATCTGCAGTCGGGCGATCCGCTCGCTCCTGCCCTCACCGTGGTGACCAACGCACTCAACATCGGCGCCGAGCTCGCCGTCCGGCAGAACATCAAGATCGTGGTGACCGGGGGAGTGGCGCGGCCGCAGTCGTACGAGCTGACCGGGCCGCTGGCGACCGGCGTGCTCGAGCAGGTCGCCCTCGATGTGGTGATCCTGGGCGTGGACGGGATCGACGCCGAGGCAGGGGCGACGGCGCACCACGAGGGCGAGGCCAGCATCAACCGGATGATGACGCAGCGAGCTCACCGCGTGATCGTGGCCGCCGACTCGTCCAAGGCCGGGCGGCGCGCGTTCGCCAGGATCTGCGCGGCCGATGAGGTCGACGTGCTGGTGACCGACGCGGGCATCAGTGCCGGCCAGTCAGCGCGCCTGGCGGCCGCGGGCATCCACGTTGTGCTCGCCTGACCGGGCGGACACTACCTAGCCGACACCGAGCCGACGGTAACCGGGTCACCGACGCTGATCTGGCCGTCGGTCAGGATGTCGGCGTTGATGCCGCCGCGGTGAATCAGGTTCTTGATGATGCCAGGCCTGGTCAGCTGCTGCAGGTGCAGGCATGGCTCGCATAGCTTGACGCCAAAGCACTCGACGTCGCCGACCCTGAAGCGCTTGCCGATCAGGTCGTTCAGCCGCCCGCCCCGGACGACCACCTGCCGGCGGGACTGCGCACCGGTCAGGCCGACGTCCTCGAGCGCCTCCGCCTCGATCAGGGTCAGCGCGTCGCCAGGCTCAGCCCCGTGCTCGAAGAACTGCCGGTCGCCCTTGAGTCCCTGGCCGGCCAGCGCGGCAACGGACTCCACTCGGGCAAGTGCCGCACTGGGCCCGATGTTGATCTCCACGACCTTCATGAGCCCATCATCGCCGCCGGCAGCCGACCGGGCCAAGCCGAATTCCGCCGCCCCGGCTACCGGCTACCGGCTCTGGGTGGCGGCCCCGGCTGGAACCGACTTGCTGCGTGTTGCAGTCATTTGACGCCCTAATTTGTCCGTTTTGAATGACTGGAATCCGCAGGAAGTCGCGAAAACAAGCGCCGACAGCCCGGGCCGCGCCCGCAGAACCGATCGGAGCGCCCGGTACCGGGCAGCTACTGCCGTGGCCGCCGTTCATCAAGACGTTGTCAGGCCCGATGTCGCCGTGGACGAGTTGCCGGGGCAGGCGGTCCATGGTCGGCAACGAGCCGCGCAGCAGGCCCAGTGCCGTCTCGACGACCGGCAGAAGTTCCGGCGGTCTGTCCGGCCCGGACCAGATCTGCGGATCGCGCAGCAGACCGGGCAGCTCACCCAAGAGATGCTCTGAGCTGGCGGCCCGCTTCCAGATGCTGTCGGCGACACGCAGCGCGGCTGGCGGCGGCAGCTTCTTCAGCGCCTCGTGGTACTCGGCGATATGCCGCATCGTCGCTGCGATCTGAGCGGCGGCAGGATCCAGGCAGATCCGCCCAGGCAGGAACTCCTGAACCATGTAGCCGGAGGCGCTGATTGCGGACCCGGTCAATGTCTGGCGGGGTACTGCCTGCCGGATGCCGGCGGTGTTGAGCACCGAGGCGACGCGGGCGTAGAGCTCGACGCTGGTCCGGTCGTGGCCAGGCTTGACGACGAAGACCCCATAGGTGGCTGTCAGCTTCGCCACGTCCGGGGCGCCGCCCGCAAGGGGCGTCACCGCGAGAACCCGGCCGAGGGCGAACTCGGCGGCGATCAGGTTGTAGTCCGGCACGATCGGGATCTTGGTCACAAGGGGCAGAACATGATGTGCAGGCCGACCCGGCCTTGGACGGGGTGCTCGAAGGCGCCTGGAACTGTCCCGATCACGGTGAAGCCGAGGCGCTTGTAGATCTCGACCGCGCTGACGTTTGTCTCCACAACCGCGTTGAACTGCATGCCCGCGTAGCCGTGTTCTCGGGCCCAGTCCAGGGCGTACCTGCACAGGGCGGTGCCGACACCCTTGCCGCGCGCCTCGCCTGCCACCATGAAGCTGGCGGTCGAGATATGCGAGCCAGGGCCCGGCTTGTTTGGTCCCATCTTGGCGGTGCCGTAGATGCGGCCGTCCTCGACCGCCACCACGGCATGTCCGGGCGATGCCTCCACCCAGATGCCGCGGGCCTGCTCGGCGGTCATTTCAGGGTCGTAGGTGAACGTGTCCCTGGCCCGGATCACATCCCGTACGATCGGCCACACCTGGGACCAGTCGGCATCGCCGAGTTCGCGAATCTCCATCGCAAGCACCGTAGCCGTTCGGGCGGAACGCGGCCAATCGGCACTACGGTGTCGCCAGCGTCGTGCCGGCCGGGTGGGCACGGCGCGCGCCGTCGGCGAGCGCCCAGACCTGCTGCCTGCCGTGCACCTGCCAGCTGTGCCCGGCGCCGGTCATGTCGACCAGCGCCGTGTCCTCGTCGATCCCGAGGACGACCGTTCCCGCTGGCGGCTGCATGAGCGCCCTGGTCAGCAGGTCGGGGACCCAGGCGAGCATCTTGTCGAAGTGCGGCAGCACCCGGAGCCCCGGCAGGAGGCCAAGACCGGGATCGGGCGTGCGAAGCGGGGCGCGCATCGAGGGGACCCAGCCGGTCAGCGCGATGGCGCCCGCTGAGCAGCCGGCCAGGGCCGATCCCGAGCGCCAGGCCGCGAGGATGGCGTCCCAGACCAGCGTGCCGCGCAATGTCCGGGCGAGAAATGTGGGGCTGCCGCCGGACAGGTAGATCAGACCCGCGCCAGCGATGAGCGCGGCCAGCTGGGGGGAGTCGGCCTCGGCCCGGTTCCGCACAACGACCGGGACCTGCTTGACGCCGAGCCGTTCCGCCTGCGCGGCCCCAAGGTCGAGCCAGCGACGCAGGCTCTGCTCGCCCTCGGGCGCCGCAGCGGTGGGGAGCTGCACATACCGCGGCGGCCGGCCCTGGAGCAGCAGGCCCTCGGTCTGGGTCATGACGGGCAGGTACTCACCGCTGCCCACCAGGGCCAGGGGGCCGGGGGCTGGTGGATGCGGCACGAGGTCATCATGGCCTGCCGCGAGCCGCTCGCGCCAGCGCATCCTGGCCCGACGCGGCCCCGGGACCCGTGCGGGCGGCGGCCGGGCAATGCGCCCTGGCTTAGGGTAATTGCCGTGACCCATTACAGCCGGCTGTACAAGATCGTCATCGACGTGCCGCAGGAAGTCCACAGCGAGGAACTCGCCTTCTGGCAGGGAGCGACGGGTCAGGAGATGGTCCAGGCGTTCAGATACCCGGAGTACCACGGAGCTGACCTGCCTGGGCAAGAGATCGGGCTGCTCGTGCAGCGGATCGGCGGCGGCCAGTCGCGGGTGCACGTTGACATTCACACCGACGACCTGGAGGCCGAGGTCGGCAGGCTTGAGGCGCTGGGGGCCAAGCGCGAATTCCAGGCGCACGCCTGGTGGGTGATGAGCGATCCGGCCGGGCTGTTGTTCTGCGTCATACCGGACGAGCCGGGGACTCTGCACGACCAGAACGCGCAGCTCTGGGACTAGGGAGTGTCTGCCTAGCCGCCGGTTCGTCCACTCATGGCATCTGCTGGGCGCGTGTTGAGCACCCGGGAGGGCTCGATGCCGAAAGACTCGGCCCGCGCGGCTGCATTGGCGACAAGAGGGTTGAGCGCCGCAAGCTACAGGGCCGGGGCGAGGGGCGGGCATGTCGTGGCAGATGCGGGCCGGGCATCGGCTGTACGAGCCGGACCGGCCAGTCGAGCGTGCAGCTGACGCCGACATCGTCGCTGTCCTGGGGGCGGCACTTCGCTAGGAGGCTTGATGCATTACACATCGGCTTCGCTTGATGCCCATACGCCTGGCCAAGGTGCTCAAGGCTGTCCGCGCAGCTAGATCAAGTCCGACGCCTGCGGCGATGGCGCAGTGCCGCCTTGAGGCCAACCAGCGGGAGACCGCCCAGGCCCAGCGGGGTGCCGGAGGCATCGCGTTCCACGAACACCTGGGACCCGGCGCCGGTGTTGAAGGACTGCAGCCAGGGCTGGCCGTACTGGTCGCTGTGGCCCCAGATGTACCCGTTGCTGCCCGAGGAGGTTAGTTCCCGCTGGTTGCCGCCGGCGTAGGCGTGGGGGGTGGTGGTGCCAAGCGGTATAACGGTCGTTGTGGAACCGGTTTGGGCACTGCGGCAGATCGCGTTCCAGTTGGAGCGCGCGGGCGCGCCGACCTACCGGGTCCGCGCCTTCCGGCGTGCTGCAGAGGTTGTTAGCGGGCTGCCTGCTGGCGAGCTAGACCGTCTGGTGCAGTACGGCACGCTGCAGACTCTGGCTGGAGTTGGCCCGGCGACCGCCGAAGTCATTGCTCAAGCGGCAGCCGGTCAAGAGCCCGAGTACCTCACCAACCTGCTCGGAAATGCCGAACCTGCGCCACCTAGCGCCATCCGCGACGCACTACGCGGCGATTGCCACACGCATTCAACCTGGTCTGACGGAGGCAGTTCGCCTGCCGAGATGGCCGAGGCTGCACGCGATCTTGGTCATGAGTGGATGGCCCTAACCGACCACTCGCCGAGGCTGACCGTTGCGAACGGGCTGTCCGTCGAGCGACTGCAGGAGCAGCTTGAGCTAATCGGGCATCTGAACGCTGAGTTCGCTCGCTTCCGCATCCTGACCGGGATTGAGGTAGACATCCTTGAAGACGGAACGCTCGATCAGCGCGAGGATCTGCTGGCCCGGCTTGACGTCGTGGTCGCCAGCGTCCACTCCAAGCTCCGGATGCCCGCCCGCGAGATGACCCAGCGCATGGTCAGGGCCATAGCCAACCCGCACGTCGACGTGCTCGGGCATTGCACAGGCCGCATGATCGTCGGCCGGGGCAGACCCGAGTCGGAGTTCGACCCGGAGCGAGTCTTCGGTGCCTGCATTGAGCACGGTGTCGCCGTCGAGATCAACTGTCGGCCCGAGCGCCAAGACCCGCCAGACCGGTTGCTGCGGATCGCGGCAGACATGGGCTGCCTGTTCGCCATCGACACCGACGCGCACGCGCCTGGCCAGTTGGACTGGATTGGCAGCGGCTGCGTCAGGGCGGAGGCCATGGGTATCGCTCCTGACCGAGTGATCAACACGCGCAGTGCTGAACAAATCCGTGCTCGCTAAGCGGTGACATAATTAGCCCACTCCGGCCAGTCGGAGTGGGTGTGGCAGTCGCCGCGCAGGGCGGCGCGGATGCTGGTGGGCTCGGACGGTCGCGCGTCGCCGAGCAGCTTCGTCAGGTAGGCCGCCGGCTGGCAGGCCATCGGTCACCGCGGCCGCCCGCCGGAACGCCCGCACCCGGTAGGTCGGCGCACCCGCGCGCCCGAGCTGGAAGGCGATCTGCCGAAGCGCCCAAACCGGGTCCACCCGGTCTCCTCCTATCCGCGCAACTACCTGGGCGGTCAATGTTAGGGCAGTGCGGGCCGGGCCAAGCGCGGTGGCGGCAGCAGAGACCGCTGACGCGAGCGCCACGACTAGTGCCGGGACGGCGGCTGCTGCGACAATGCCTGCATGCGACCTGAAGACCGATCATCGTCCGGCTCGCCTGATTCCTCGGAATCCTTCCTGAGCATCGCATCGTCAGCCTCAATCTTGTCGATCGGCTCGTCAGCCTCAATCTTGTCGATCGGCTCGTCGGGGTCGATCTTGTCGATCGCGTCGTCCGGCTCGTTTGCCTCCGCGTTGTCGGTCGGCTCTCTGTTTAGCATTGCCTCCGTCCTCTCCGGGTTTTCCCGCTGGTCGCTACTGTCCTGGCGGACCGCGGGGGCGATCAGATCCGCTAGCGGCTCGTGGCCTGCGGCGGGGTCGCGGCTCGCAGCCGGCTTCCGGCTGCCGAAGGCGCTGCAGCCGAGCAACGGCGCCAGTTGGCGGCGCCGGGGCACCCAGTGATGGAACCGATTCCCGCGGCGACGTCGTCCGGCCAGGAGGTGGCGCGGCGCTTGATCGAAGACGGCTACGTGGTCGTCTCGGGAATGATGCCTGACGTCGACGTCGAGGCCGCCAAGGCGGATCTGGGCCGGGTGCTGGAGGCGACCAAAACCGGGCGCAACGCGTTCGAGGGGTTCTCGACCCAGCGGATCTACGCCCTGTTCGCCAAGACAAGGACGTTCGACCAGGCCGCCATTCACCCGCTGCTGCTTGCGGTCCTGGACGCGGTGCTCGGGCACTATCAGCTGAGCGCCCCCGTCGGGATCAGGATCGGGCCAGGAGAGCAAGCCCAGGTCCTGCATACCGACGAAATGATCTACCCGATCCCGCAGCCGCACCCGCCGGTCGTGGTCAACACCATGTGGCCGCTTGACGAGTTCACCGAGGAGAACGGCGCAACCCGGTTCATTGCGGGCAGCCACCGCTGGGAGGCTGGCCGGCTGCCCACTGCCGCCGACGCCGACAGCTGCGCCTCCATGTCTCCCGGCTCGGCCATGTTCTACCTGGGCAGCCTCTGGCACGGCGGCGGCGCGAATCGCACCAGCCGTCCGCGGCTCGGGGTCATTCTCGAGTACGCAGCGGCGTGGCTAAGGCAGCAGGAGAATCACTGCCTGGCGGTGCCGCGCAGCACGGTCAGGCAGCTACCCGACCGGCTTGCTGAGCTGCTCGGTTACAACATCTACCCCCCGTTCGTCGGCTACGTAGATGGCAGCCATCCCCGCAAGGTGTTGTCTGCCGACGAGTGAGCGGATCTAAAACCTGCCGTGGAAACGACCCGACGGGCCAGGTGCAGGCGTACCCCCGTACCGCCCGGCTGGCTGCCGCGCTGCATCTTCCCGCCGCACATCGTGCGGCGCGGGGCGGCGCGGTCACGCTCTACCCAGCCCGTCTGGGCCGACGGCTCTCCATCTGGCGGGTACCTCGGGCCCCCCGTGCCCAGGCACTCCACGCAGTGCCTACGAACCGCCTCGTGCGCGGATCCATCGCACACATCGACTTTAGGGGCTCGGAGCGGCAGGGACGACCCCTAGATGGTCCGTTTCACGCCGCGGTCTGAGCCTGCAGCATGGCGATCTGTGCGTAATGCCGTGCTTCCTCACTTAGCCGGGCAGTGTCGTCAAGAGGGCAGCAGCCCCGCCTTGGTCGCGAGCACGACCGCCTCGAGCTGGGTGTGCGCTCCCAGCTTCATCATCACGTTCTTCACGTGGCCACGGGCGGTATACACGCTCACGACAAGCCGCTCGGCGATGGCGCTCGGGTCGAGCCCTTCTCCCATCAGCCCGAGTACTTCCTGCTCCCTCGCGGTGAGCCTGGCTGCCTCAGGTCCCACTTGCGCGGGCTGTTCGCCAGGTCGCTGGGCCTTGCTTGCAGCGGGAACGCTGTCCTTGATCAGCTTATTGACGGCTGCGCCTTGAACGACCATCATGCCCCGCATCGGATTCCTTATCGCCGCCAGTATGTCGGAGAATGCGCCGTCTTTGGCAAGAAATCCGGCTGCCCCCGCCGCGGCCGCGGCCGCTAGACGCTGCGGCGTGGCGCCCGCCGTCAAGATCAAGATGCTGACGCCTGAGTAGCTCGCGCTGATCCTGCGGGTCCCCTCGATGCCGTCTGTTCCTGGCAATTGAATGTCCATCAGGACAACGTCAGGCTTACACGCGGCCATCTGCGCCAACGCATCGTCGACCGTTGCCGCGGTTCCCACGCAGTCCAGGTCAGGCTGGGTCCCGATTGCGATCTCGAGCGCGGACGCCAGCACCTGCTGATCCTCTACCACCAGAACACTGGTCACGTGCCGCCTCCGCACGTATCGCCAGGGGGCGCCGTCAGGCGCAGGACGAAACGCGAACCGCCGCCGTCGCGTGGTTCATACCAGGCCTCACCACCGTTCGCCTGGGCAAGCATGCGCACGATCCACAGACCTAGCCCGATTCCTGCCGCTTTGCGCTCCGCCTCAGGTGCCCTGGCGAAACGCTCGAAGAGCAGTGGCTCGAACGAGCGCGGGACTCCTGGCCCGTGGTCCGTGACCTCGATCACTGCCCAGCCGTCCTTTTCGGCGGCGACGATCTCGACCGGCTGTTTGCCGTAGGTAAGCGCATTGTCGACATAGTTGGAGAGCATCATGGTCAGCTCGGCACGGTCGACGGCAGTGGTCAGGTCTGGGCTGCAGCTCACGCTCACCGCGCCTGGTGTGGCATTGACCAGGGCAAGCTGATCGATAATGACTTCAAGAACCCGGACCGGCTCAGGCTGGCCATGGGAGCCGCCTGCCTCGATCCGGACACTGGTGAGCAGCCTGCGCATCAGCATCTGGAGGCGCTCGGCCAGCTCCGCGATCCGCTC
>WNFL01386926.1_pt1 | contig 21472 bp, 34 predicted proteins | sample 5400361 | NCBI WGS metagenome assembly WNFL01 (sample SAMN13153351, study PRJNA577476) | soil metagenome | isolation source: 40 cm soil on Douglas fir-dominated hillslope | place: USA:California | collected 2013-09-17
CTACAATCAACCTCAGCGTATACTCCCGATTTGGAACATCTTTCAATGTGATATCTGTATGTTAGCTGAAATGAGCGGTATGGATGTAAATTTGAGGTGAAGCGCCGCACGTTCTAGATACAAGCTTGGGATCTTGATCAATGAGAATGTCCGTGGCGCTATTCAGCCGTCGAGGGTGCTCACAGGTTCTCTTTCTTGGGATCTTGAGTCCCCATATTTATTCGATGACTTTGAGGTTGCGACGTGGTGTGGGTGTGACGTGCTTTCAGGGTGGTTGCCCTCCGCCTGGATCGCCGGCAAACAGACGGAACTACGAATAAGTTGAATATATTCCTTGTGTGCAAACGCCACTTCTCTCAGCGCTAGATGGCGGGTTTTGCTTGGGATCAGCCACTCCATCCGTCCCGACATGCTTCATTTGTCCCAAGACGCCTCCTCGACATGTTTACCACTGGCGATGATAAAGTCTGGGACTACCTTTCGAAAAGCGGCGTCCAAACCCTCTGGTTCCGGGGCGGAACAGTCTAGATTACTGCTTGGGTACATACTCAACTGTCCGCTGCACCGGGAACGCAGGGTGTGGCTGCCAGGTTCGACGGTGGTGTTGTTATCCCTCAACTCAGCCGGGGCGAGTCCAGAGGACGCCATGCCTGAAAGCATTCGAATTCCCTACCACCACACGAACTTGGGTCATCGGGTTAATTCCATCATGTATTCCCCCGATGGGCGCTTCGTCAATGTCGTCGGAATCTATCCTGCTTTCGCGTGTTGAGGCCTACTGGAACTTTAGGGAAAAAAGAGTATGACGCTCTAGTGCCTGTATTTAGTGCTGCGTCACCTAATCTGGTTTATTTAGAAGTAGTAAGACATCCTCCTTGTACCTATGCCCATTCCCCGATACCAAGAGGAGCTCATTGACGTTGCGTTCATTTCTAAGACCAAAGCGGCCGTGAGCTTGACGAAACACATTTATTACTCACATCGAGGTGTTTGTGCTGCGACATTGACTGTTTGTTCTCTCTACAGCGCGGGATAGGGACATGGGCGACGATCCCCGATGACGTCACTCAGAGTACGGACCCGATACCGGTGAGCTGCATCACCCTCTGGCTCTTTGGCACGCGCATATCCCCTTGCACGGTACATCCGGCTTTCTTAATACCACTGTCGAGCATCACCCGAAGCGTCCGGTCTTATACGCGGGTAGGTCTCTGCCGAGCTGCGCGACTTTCAACGGCGCCAGATCGAGGTGTACGCATTCAACGAGGGATAAATGGAACGCGAAAGGATTACCGCCATGATTGAACGCGAATGCCAGGAGGAAGAACGGGCTGCCTGCGACTTGGTCAATTGTTGAGCGATTGGTATCGACTTGCCCCATTCTCCCTCTACTACCACGATCGCTCGAACGAGCATCTCCAATACTCTGCTAGCTGCTCTTTCGGCCGATTCTGAACACCCGTCGATACTTTGCTGGACTTTGTTCCATCGTCGTTTGGCATTTCGTCCATGGTTTTCGTTCTGGTCTTGGCTTCACAGTTCCTATTTCCTCTATCATTCCTCTGTCTGTCACCTCTGTCTGTCATCGCCCCGTCAACATTTCGCTTACCTAGTCGTTGCCCTATCCACCTCGTTTCACTGTTGGTGATTGGATGCTTGATAGAAGAACATTACATAGTGCGGGTCCGCTGGTGTTTATTCTGTGTGTAAGAGAGGATCGTAGAACCGCGAATTTATGGATCGGTGTTGTTAATTGGGTTGACGTGCGATGTTGTGTCGACTGGGTTTAGCTTAGACTGACGAACTCCGACTCATACACTGCTCAACTTACTCACATGGGTGCTCTCACCCTCTCATTTCACGCCTTTAAGGAAATTTTGGATGCATGTTTCGCACCATTTACATGACATTTCTCAATCCTCGGCTTTCATATCGAGAGATCCCAGATGAGCCACGATATTGCCACACCTCTGCCTGAGTGGTCAATTTGCTTGAGAAGTAAACTGTTCCCTTGTGTTCACCGTTCCCCCTTAGAATTTCCAGATTCAGCTTTAGTAGAATTGGAGTGAGACTAGAGTACTATACGTACGTATCAGGAATACTGAGGTTGATGTACCGTCAAATACCCTGAGAGCTGCATGTTGTATGCAGTCATCGTCACCCCCCGGTCTGGGCCTCGATTCCAGTGACGGGAACAACCCAACCCAATATTAATGAAGTTGATCCACTGTTTCACTTCGGTTCCTAAGCATCCGAACGCGTTACCACTACGAACACAACCGTAGCACCACTCCCCGGCGCGCTCGTCGTTAGGTTGAAGTTGGATTAAAGCGTACGGCTGAAGAGGGATGGCTTCGAAGGGGCCAGCGAACTCCCCTGACAGAGACTCTTTCAAACGATCCGAAATATTTCGATGGAGTGCCAAAGGGAAACGCAAAGTACGTATTGGATGCAATGACGGGTCCTGCATAGCGAGGTGGTTCCGTTTCTCGATGCAATCTCGAAGGGAAGACCACCGCCAGGGGTAACCGAAATTGTCAATCGTCGTCAGCTTTGGGCACAATGTGGGATTTTTCCATAGGCAGTCGATTACATCCCCGATGAATTCAAAGCCTAGTATGAGTGTTTGCAACGAATGCAAATGAAGCATCCACTGGTCAATTTTCATATTAACGCCATTATCACGACCCGCGTGAAATCTCGGGTCAAGGTGACTATATATATCGAGTGTTATGAGACCGCGCAACATCATTTGCACCCGTTTTGATGATGGGAGCGACTTAAAAACATCGGATTCCTCCGACCGCGACCACAGTACGCGCGAAAATCAAAGCAGAGCAATGTAAAGCTCTGAGCTCTGGAAAACGGGCGAACGGGAACTGTAGTCCGTACGGAAGATTCCCAAAGTACAACCGAAGCTCTCGCAGTGTCACCGATTGGTGAATGACAGGAAGAAAAGATGCGGGCCCTTGAGGGTTCATTATGAGTTCCTGCGCGGGGAAATCTTTTGAGGTATTGTCTCGACTTTTGCTGTATTTTGCGTCACTGATCAGTTGCCTGACTATGTTCGGCCAATATCTATCCACTCGCAAGAGAATGGGGTGGATAGCCCTACCATGGTGCATTATCTCGAGATACTCAAGGGAGGGAGTACGGAGTCTCGGGAGCTGTGTCATCTGTTCGGCCACATAGCCATAATATCGTAGGTCCCGTAATTTTGGGAGCTCTATCACCGGAATGTATTCGTCGCTTACGCCCGCTGGTACCTGCAGCTCCAGTCGCTGAAGATTGCATAGCACTTCGGGGGAGGGCCATATGAAAGGCGCATGGAGATATGGGACGTGCAGTAAACGTAGTTCCTTCAAGGATAGAACGGATTCCGTAAGTTCCCGCAGTAGATCGCCGCAAAGATACTCGACGTTCGCTTCGTAACGTGCAGCACAGAGATATTCCCTGTCAGAGAACGAAAGAGCGACAGTCATGCATTTAATGTTTGGCTGAGCGGCCAGCCGTTTGAATGCCTGTGAGTCCCAAGGTTTAGACCATTCATTTTTTAGGCGATCGAGCGTAACATCAAGCGCAAGAGATCCCAAGCGAGGGTAGGTGAGGGACTTTGCGAGTAGATCCCACCACCCTTCTCTCGAGGTGTCATCAAGGACAACATCGAGACTCTTCAAATTGTTGCACGTCAGGTTTTCTAATACCATAGGTGTATCCTTCATAACTAGTCTCAAACTTTCAACTCTGGGCAATTGCAAGTGGTCCATGTTCGCCACTCCAGGAGCATGAAGTACAAGAGCGATGAGCGATGAGAGCAAAGGCAGAGATTTAATGAGGAATAAATCCGTTTCATTGATAGTGTTCTGATCACCGCTGGCACGTTCAAGCGAACGGTTCGAAGGGACAGAGCTATTCTCATTATAGGAAGCAGACTGAATGGCGAGTCGACACAGGGAGCTTAGGCCATCTGGTGGCGTACCCCCGAGAACACGAAATGGTACTCGTGCTTCTCGATACAGGGATAGCTCAAGTACTCGGATACGGTACACATGTGGAATAAGGCCATTGACTATTTCATCCGATGCACACACACCGGTAATTGCGATATCCAACGGCCAATTTTTGGACAAAAGAAGGGAAAGATGAAGGCTCTCGAGCATATCATCATTATCAACGTCAATTCTGATGTCACTCCATAGTTTAGAGGTTTCGATAACCAGCCTCTTCCACGCCATGCAGGTCATTGCTAACAGAGGCGTAGCATCAGGATCGGCACGAGCCGCCGCCTCGAAGATTTCGCGCACGATCTCCACGGGCATTCTCGTCATTGGGTGAGGGTTAATAACGCGGTCTACGGCGCGTGCCTCCCCGAAGAGGGAGTTGAACTCCTGCTTCAACGCAAACGAACCGTAATTGGCAGGTATAGGGAGCAGCTGGATGCCATGAGACTTGATAAATGAATAAAAATCTCATACAATACTCACCTGGGAGTCCAATGGCTGTTTGTGGTCCTCTTGATTTGCTGCGATTTGCGTCAGGATTTCGCACATCTTCGCCTTCGTATATTTCAACGTTTGGTCGGCATCAGGAATATCGAATTCTAATCCTTGATTCATCGCAGCTGTGTTTATGAAGTGCGGTTTAGTGTTTATTTGCGCTTGGAGTGGAGCAGTCCAAGAGCCAAGCGAGCTCGACAACACGATAGAGGAAACGGAGTTTATCATACTTGCACAAAATACAGGCACAAATTCGACAAACGTAATAAGACCCCATCATCACATGACCTCCTAACGGCAACAATCGCACTGTATACCCTCCGTTGGTTCATTTGGGTGACGCATTGGCCATAACGTGGATAGGGGGCAGGAAATGTGGGTAGTTTATTTGCATATATATAGCGCGCTGCTCAGTGGGAGGACCTTCGCGGGGTTATTCTCCCTCTGACCCGCGCCTAGCATTCCCACACCCTCACCATATTATCCAAATCCTCAAAAGCGAGCCAAACGGAGCCATAATGTTTCACTATAAATCATTTCGTGCGCCCATCTCACCGACTACGCCGAGGGTTGGCCTCGAATTGCCAATCCGGAAGCCAACGAGCAATCTATTACACTCTCAAGGCATACTACTCCTCAGGGGGCGCGTGAGAACCGCACAGGCGGCCGCCGACTTCTTCATCTTCCTGCGCGTGTCCGTGTCGACAATTGTGGCGACTAGTAGGGCACGAGTGCCCCTTTGTAAATGAACGACATCCAGTACTCGGTCTGGCACACGAACGAGATGTCGCTGTCCCTTCCGTTCATACAGAGAATAACGTACAGACATGAACTATGTCTGGTCACTGCACAAAATACGAGAAAATCTGGTGCATACAGCTACAGGACTTGACGGACCACTGTCTGAATCCAATGGAGAGCTTTCTTGTTGCGACGAATATCCAGATTTTGACCCAAGAATTCCTCTAGCTCATGTACCGTCTCGTATATGAGTCCCGCTGCCCCAATGTGCTCCATTACGATCGCCGCAATACGAGAAAACTAGTAAATTCTGAGGGTCTTCGTGAGATACTCGTGCTGCAGGTGGGGTAGAGCTTTTGTAAGTAGGTCGTTACTCGTCTCCTTGGTTGGTACATAGCTATAGTTGAGACTGATTCGCTTCTCTTCAATCAAATCCCACATGAAATGGTATTGGATGTCCATTGTTATAGAACAGGAAAATGATTACGAAGGGATTGGTACACGATGTACGCTCAAGGCAACTTCACCTATGAGTCTTGACGAATTGGATTTAGCTACACTCTATTATTTTAACTCGGGAGCAGAGCGCATTTGAGGCAGGCCTTGAGGGTTTCGTTTGTACTTCATCGGCTTTGTCCCAACTGTGGTATACAAAGTAATCGGCCAGTAAGCATTCATTACTACTGCGACCAAGTTTGTCGGGACGACCTGGCTGATGGTTACTATGTACATATGGCAACCGCAGCAGGGGTGCGTTGTCGTCTACATAAAGGGCGACCCCTGAGCGGACTTTAAAAACAACCTTTCGCCACTTTATACCTAGCACATCCGAAACACCTAAGGGTCCACTAGCGAGCCCATCAATAGGAGATAAGGAGTGCCCAGGACAATAGGTAAAAGATAGTTAAGACAGCTTCCGCAATGTGAGGTGGACCAAGCGCTGATAGGTCGCGCTCCATTCCAAATCCCGACACATAGGGTTCTGCACTCACTTTGAATGGTTGTCAGGCTCGGATCTCAAGTGATACGTGATGCTCATTTGCACGTGCTTGGCATAATGGCATTTCAATCCAGTCAATCAACGTCGTAAATAGCAGCACCTTGGACATGGATACATGCTCCACTGCCTCAGCTCGCCAACACCTTCGCCATGGCACCAGAGATCCATCAGTACTGTGTTCGCTGCCTTCGTAGTATGAGTGTGGACGTTCTTCCAAAGTGGATTTGAGGGATTTCAAGAAGTGGAGTATATCAATTTGAATTCCCGGTCTGCTCTTGAACTACCATACTCTCCTCCACAGCATTTTCATTCCCTCCCACATCCGCGGTCACCTCTCGACCCCCAGGCAGGACCTCCGTGTCGGGGTGCGCCGGCCCGTCCAACCATCCATTCAGCCATGCTCTCTCATACACACCTAGTACTATCTCTTCCTCCACGAGGCCAGGTCCGCTACCCGCTCTCACAGTTCTGATTCGTTCAACGCGATCAGTAAAGCAAAAGATCCGGACTAGCTCCGTTAGTTCATGGGTCAGTCGAACTTTGAGTAGTGCCACTAATGGCGATGAAGCCGTCGAGATGGGCGAGACTTTGGGCTCGAAGCATAAGTTGAGTACAGCCAGGAGGTACCAAGCTGCGTCATGACCTGCGAGATCCTGCATCTTTTGTTTTGCGAAGGCGTCTTTTTCCTCTTTCGTGCGATTCCGGTTCGTCTTACGTTGGATCGATCCGACTTCTTGAGAGGAAGCCCCGACTGTCGAAGCGAACCAAAGTCTACGTAATTCAGGTGTCACTGAGAGGGAGGTCAGAAGACAGAGGGCCGGTGCGAGCTCTGGCCGGACGAAACGCAAGGAATCGATCGTGCGCTGGATGGTAGCGAGCAGGCTTGGTCGAATGTCGTGACATTGCCAATTTGATCCGGTCCTATGTTCGTTTCCATGGATGAGGTTTGAAGTTTTCGACGATAGGGCGCCTGAAACGGTAGTCGAGGTCGGAGGAAGAGAAAGGAAGATGGAGCAAGAAACTGGAATGAACGATCGAATGATAGGGTCAAAGAAGACTTCAGCCAGATTTCCAATAAACTTAGACGTGTCATCCGGACTACTCGAAGTGGTGCTACTTGCATATGCGGTCATAGACAGTGACTCCGTAATAACTGAGGGTAGGAGCACAGACAGGCCATCGGAGGCTTGTCTTCGCTGTGCCTGAGTCGATGAAGGGGATAGGGCCAACGATAAGAGCTCCTTCATCGACGACAGGCAACGATCAACATGAACGAATGGCGACTGGGTTGGGGCGGTCTCCCCTATATCCTTTGATGGTATTGTTTCTCTGAGGGTAGCCAGACTTCGGATCGAGGAGAGAACATCGAGGCTATTCTGCATACTGGGATGGCGTAACTCTGTCGAAGGGGTCAGTCCTGAAGTTACTGTCCGGTTTGCTGGACGGGTTAGTAGGACAAACCGAGTCCTAGTGGCTCTGTAACTCTACTCCAATCAACTGTAGGAGGTTTGGGGTTTAATTTCTCCTCCGCGGAAACTGCCTTCTTTCGCTTTTTTCGTGGGGTGGCTTGAGGGGACTCGCCAGAAGGTCGCTTGGAAAATACTTGAGACGCTGCAGTAGATTCACGTGCGCGAAGCAGATCGAGCTCTGGAGATTTCATTAAAACAGATAATATCGACAGCAACTGCGACCCTCATAGGAGACTCGCCTACTCTGCACTTTGCCGATTCCTTCTCCATCTCATTAATTGTATCTTCCAATAACATTGCACGATCTCTCCATTCCCGTTCTGCTGCGGCAGTCACTTCAACACAATTTCGACGCGGAAATCGAGCTCGTAAATCGATGAGATAGCCTTGAAGCTGGCATTAGATAACATTCATGACACATGGCGCGTAGTGTACTCTGTAGGCTCTGTACTGGGGGCTTGTGAGCCAAAGCGCACATCGCCTAAGGTAGCGCGTCATTATAGATACGTCCAGGCGCAATAGAGAGACGCACAACGGCAACTCGAAGATGATTTTTGACGTTCTCTGGAATTACGGCCATGCTGCGAGTCGGAGAAAGATGCCAGATAGTCCAAGACGTGAAAGCTAGACCTGACCACCTTCCAATGACCGCGCGTTCGGCGACTCGGCTGCGGTACTTATGCCTGAACGTCTCACATATCACTCCCCGTAGGGCATTCGCTGCCCAAGCCGCCTCGTCTACCTCTAGCTCCCAAACCGAGAACGCTGTCGAAGTTTCAAGGCCCACAAAGCCGACGCAATGGACGCGTCCTCACGCACCTGGAGAAGTTCCATTATATGATATGGCGTTGAGGATTATAGAAGAAGACTCGGCGCGACATAAATTGGAGATTTCGCGCTTGCAAACCCTCGCTGAGAAGGAACCGCAAAACGAACAGCTCCGACGGGGCATTGAAAAGCTAGAGATACTATCAGAGGTCAATGTTCCGGAGGCACGATGGAAGTTCGAGAACGGTTATGGTAAGGACCTTTGATTGGTCGGATTGAAATTTCTCGCTCACGAAGACGACCTGTAGGCGAGATGTCGAAACCTTTATATCGATACTTTGAGGAAAGGAGATGGAGAGAGAAAGGTCGATTGGACCTACTGGTGCGTACTTTGTTTCATACCCTTTCGATTTTCTACTTATGTGCTCATAGATGCAACGTCTATTCACTATGCACGTTATTCCCGACCTCCTTGCGATGATACACCCCTCCTTAGACATTGATGTTACCTTTACAAATGGAAAGCGGCCCCATAAGGACGCTGGTCATGTCGAGCCTGGCGTTTATCTCACACCTGAAACCGTGAGCGTGTTCCATATATGATTCAGAAACAGGTATTGATCTCCTTCAAGACTCTCTATCCGCCATGGCTGCGAATTACCGCCTTTCATCCTGAGACTCGTCTCTACACCTTGGTCATGGTTGACCCAGACGTTCCAGACCCAACAAACATCAGCTACAAGCAATTCCTACACTGGGTAGTACCAAATATCCCTCTCTCCGCGCTGCAGTCTGGCAAGAATATTCCATTACCGGAAAATCACCCTGCTCCGTGGATCCCGCCTCACCCTACGAACGGTACCAAGTACCACCGCTATGTCATATTCTTGTTCCAGAACCCGGACCCGAATAAGCCTCTAGAAGTCCCTGAATACAACATGGAGCAGAGGAAGACGTTTAATCTGCGAAAGTTCATTTCAGAATACGGCTTTCAGCCAGAAAATGGCGGAGGTGCGCACATGTGGAGGGAACTATGGGGTACCGCAGTCAGTGACATACACCGCGAGATCCTTAGTATGTCGTGTGCTTTCTCCTACTCGTGGGGGCCTGACACTGCTTCACAGAAACCCCCGAACCATGGTATGGCAAGCCACCCAGACCAGACAGATACGCAGATATGCAAAAGCGAAGACGATATATACAATAAATACATATTACAACCATGGCGAGAGATCCAGGCATTTTGAAGCAATTAAATCCCAGTAAACAGCTGCCAGACGCCCTTGGCGTACCCAACAATCTCCCCAGCACCAAGCTTGCTCTCACCAAAGATACGGTCGACGAACGTAATTGGCACTTCACCGACTGTGTACCCGAGAGCGCGTGCGCGGACCATCATCTCCATTTGGAAGACGTAGCCCTTCGATTGAGTCACGGAGATGATGTGACGTAGAACCGGAAGGCGGTAGAGACGGAAGCTCCCCGTCAGGTCGCTCACACCTGGCGAGAGCACAGTGTCCGCGAGGAAGTTTGCACCTCGACTGACGAGCTTTCGCTTGAGGTCCCAACCGTGCACCCCTCCTGGTGTAGTTCCTTCTAGTGAGGGCTTCGAGTGAGAACTGTACCGTGTTCCGGTCACGATATCCAGGTTGTAAGTTTGCTGCAGACTAAGACCCCAATGAGAACAGGAAATCGACCCCAACACACGGAATACATACCGAATGAGCTGAGGGATGAACTTTGGCTGTGAAATATTGTTAGATTCGAACCAGTCGTGTAAGCAATGAACCTACGTGGTGGGAAAAGTCTGCATCCATGATGATTACGAAATCACCAGTACAGAAATTTAATCCATGGATATACGCAGTGCTAGAAACTGGTGTTAAACGTGCGGTCCCCTTGTTGGGTGGGTGACACGTACCCGAGACCAAGTTTGCCAGCTCGTGGTTTCAAAATCTATCAATAATAAGTCTCTGTGTTGCCTTCAGAACATGTAACACACGATTTTGTCATCTCCGTATATTCCTTGGAGCTGCTTCGCGACTACTTGTGTCCCGTCTGGAGAATTGTCGTCGACCACTATAACCTCCCATTTCAGGCCACTGTGGAGTTACAAACCACGTAGAGTTGTAGAGTCAGTAATATAACTCAAGATGACAGAGCGAAGGTGAGAGCGTACTGTTGCTCGAAAGTCCGGGCGAGCAACCAAATGATGACTGGCAAATTCTTTCGTTCGTTGTAAGTTGGGAGGATAACAGAGTACTTGTGTCCGGTGGCTATCTCTTCTATTGGAGGCATGTCGATAGCAACAGAAGTCATAGAGCCCACGGGCTGAATGATGCAGGGTCCAAAGCGCGCTTCATATTTGTTTGGCTGACGCTCTGGAGCGATTAAACGAACACGGACCAGGTGAGATGAGCAATCCAGAATGTGAGTAGCATTGTTCCCCGATGGTCATGTTTCAAGCTAATGCACCGTAAATTCAATTTCCGTCGTTTTGTGGGCTGAGCTCGCTGGAACACTCGATAAGATAGAGCACGCCGATATCAGGTGCTAACTTCTTGTATCAATGTGTCGCGCTTGCTGATGTGGCTAAATGACTACGCAGCGACTGCCAAGGGTCACGGCATAAATGCCAATATTGAATCCCCTCGGCATCTCATTGAAGCCACTCTTGTTTGGACATGATAGAGGCACACGCACTCCAGCAGCACCTACGTGTTAGCATGACCTCATGTAGTTAGCATTGTATTTTATTATTATTATTTTTTCAATTTTAGCTGGGGTTTTCGAATCAAGTACCCAATGCTTATTTATCCCGAAGGCGTATAGGGGTCCTTAGTCTGCAATCTACCACAGAGGGTCCGGACAAGAGGAATGTTTTGTTTGGTGTGCTTGCCTCCTTGCCACTTGATTTCCGTCATCTCCGCCGTCCCACAATTCATGCCCCGGCCTGAGTCTCCATCTCTGGGTCGAGCACCAACACCTCCAGTGCCCGCCGATACGCCCGCCGTCGCGAAACTCCGTCAACTACTCGGACGGACGATCAAAGTGGGCATTCAGGACAGCAGGATCTTCTTGGGGATGTTTGCCTGTACCGATAAAGCCCTCAACATTGTCCTCGCAAACACATACGAGTATCGTCCGAGCGAGGCGGGTGAGGATGGCAACCCACCCGGACGATATGTCGGAATGGTTATGATTCCTTGGAAATACGTGCAAGATGTGGAGCTACAGATAGATTTTGAGGAATCCGAAGGTGATTATACATAGACATTGGTGAGGATCATTGCCAAAGGGGGCCAGGCGGATACTGAACTCCTTAATTAGTTTGCGGATGATTTGTACATGTGTTACGATCAAAGTTACGAGACTAATCCGACTTGTCTAATTTCATGGAGACACGAAACGCAGACGTTTGGGTGGACGTTCTTCAGGCAGCTCCCAGTCTGCGAACATAACCCTGGAACGCTTTACTCCATGAGACTCGGTATTTGAAGAACTACTTGGAGTATATGACCCGAAACGGACAGTTTGGGGGGTCCACGGCGGAGGTGTCGGATTCTCAGAACGATCGCTCTCCAGATGATACTCATCGACATCAACATCCATCGGCTTCTGAGGGGTCTCCTTCAGCGCGGGAGGTCTCATCGGAGGTGGAGAGTGGAATCTAGTCCGCGAGGGGCGTGCGATTGCCGAAGGCGAAGAGCGCAAGAGGGGGAATTTCCAATCAAGATCGTTCCCACTCTCCGTTACGAATACGGGGTTCTAATGTAGCCTCAGTATATGGGAAGTAGATTGTTTCCGAACCTACCTCGATATACCGCCGCATGTCGAGATCGTCTTCTAACCCTGCGGCCTTGGGTCGCACAGTCGTCGCTTTACCTTTACTCCTAAGCTCTGCTCGACGTTCCACGAGCTTCTCCTCCACTGTGTCTAGTATTGCAAGGGCCTTGACCGTGACGGGGCGAGTTTGGCCTGTTCGGTGTGCACGCTGGGGCGGGCCGCGTTAGCTAGAGCAGAACCCAGGCCTCGAATCACATACCTTGATAGCCTGACTTTCGACGTCATCCGCCAAAGGGGGTTCGCAGAAGATGATTCTGGATGCGGAAAACAAGTTTCTTCGTGGAGATGAGTGGGAGGTACGGATGTCTTGGAAATGACCTACAGTCCACGAGCACCGTACTTCAGTTCCATCAGGAGAACGCGATATAGGGACATGGAGTTGAAATGGTTCAGATTTCGGCGTCGAAGTTCAACATCACAGGAAGAAGTGTACTCCAAGAAGGCGATGTTCGCCACTTGAAGTGCCTCAGAAAGATGCACGAGGGATAGAGGGCTCTTCGAGAAAATGAGGAATTTCTCGTCTCCCCCGTATTGAAGGACCTTATGGGAATGGATCAGACATTTAGGTTTCAAAACAGATTGAACAAATATAAAACATGACAGACCTCTTTGACAATCCAGTTGATCTTGCTCGACTTGGATAGTCCAACCTGGAACCCGTACAATGGAGAGTCTTCGTTGGCGTTGGCACTAACTCTCGGTTTGCTCGCCTTCGCTTTCGTCACACTGGTCTTGCGCAGCACTCGTCCCTTGTGCCTCCCCTTGATGATCTGCAGCTTTTGTCTTTCCACCACAGCATCATTCATCTCATCCCGAAGTTTGGCCTTGACCGCCTCGTCCTCCAGCTTCCCCAAGGTAATTTCCGGATCTTCGGCGGCAAGCTCTCTCAGCTTGAGGAGTCGGTCAGGGTAGAAGAGCTCTGGTTGGTCGTAGTGGCGCGTCCATGCTGTTTGGAGGCACCTATGCGGGGTGAACGTTAGATATGGGACGTCTTCTCGGTACATGGTTTGACGCCATGAAGAATCCTCCAGAGCGGCTTGTCTGTACGCAATATCTGTTAGCTCAGGATATTAGGCTATCCCCGCGCTTACAGCAGATCGATCCCTTGCTTCAAAAGGTCGAGGTCTCCCTCGCTGACACGGCCATGTCGAATAGCCTTGTCGAGTGCTTTCGAAGCCTTGGAATACTGTCCTTCCAGTTCCTTGTCGAAGAACTCGGCATCGGCGTGCCAGAATAGGGAGTTCCACATATTCTCCACCGTGCTTCGCAAATGTTCCGCATTCTGGTGACGTTTCAGTCTCACTCCACGGCCCTGAGAAGAAACCCCACCTTGGGGTGGAACATATAATCCTAGGCCCTCATCAGTAAAAACAGTCGTCTCCAGCAAATCCCAGTCCACTCACCTCGTCACATCGTCCAGAGTCGACGGCATTGGTAACTAGGGCGGCAATAATGACGTTGTAAGTCTGTACTTGATATGGTTCCAATCGCAGCAGTACATTTTCGTAAGTCATTGGAGGGAGGCCGACTGCTTGCTCGACAACATCGATCCTGACGGGTGCATTGATATCAGCACGGTAAGTGGCATGCGGGGATTACTATTACTTACGGGTGTCGTACCATCACCTGCTCCATAACTTGGGACAAGACTCTTGTGGCAAATATCGAGCGCCGGCGCAAGGGTCGGATAACCTGCCCTTCGAAGAGTCCTTTACGGGAGTAGAAAGGTTCAACGCGTAGCGACTCCCCGATCATCTTCTCCAGACGCTTCAGATCCTTTTCTTCCTCGTCGATCCACTCTCTCGCCTCACTCTCCTGCGATTCCGCCTGTGAATCCGCACTCTGGGCACTTCTATCGCTTGTGACGCTTCCGATGAGGTGAGGGGTCGGTGTGCCGGTCATAACCCACCGGTTCTGGACGCTCATCTTCGACATGACAAGGTTGAAATTCGTAGTGACGTTGGCGGTGTTGTGGCCTTCATCGACAATAAGGCGGTACCAACGGATTTGGAAGAGCGGGGAGACGACATCGGGTGGTACTGGTGATTTGCACTGACACTCGGGGACCCGGGCAATGGGTGAGTTGCTAGGACATCGGCAAATATTGAGTGTATGAAGGTGGGATGTGTCGGATTTCCTCAAATGCCCAGTAAGCACTAAGGGATAGGGCATCTATTAGCAAGACCATATAAACGCGGGAAATTACTTGCACTCAGTAGTGACCAGGACCAGCTGTCCCACACCTTGTGTCAGATGTCTAAATGTGATACGCAATACTTTCCGCACTCACGTCATATTTGAGCAACTCTCGAGGAGGGGGCACAGTCCGTTGTCCCTTGTCAGCCAAAAAGAGCGTGCGCAGGACGCCTTCTTTGCAGAACTTGTAGAGCTCAGACTTCCATTGCTCATAAAGAGAGAGAGGGCAGACGACCAGGGTAGCGCAGGAAAGGTAGACTTTTCGAGGTAAGTCACAGGTCTGCTTAATAACGCCCCGAGCGCTCATACGTGTGTCAGAATCATTGAAGTGTAAATAGAAGGGATTGAGGTGATCAATCAGGCTTCCAAACGCCCAGTTGTCGTCAAATTCCTCTTTCCGGGCCAACAGTGACTTTTGTGTGTGGACGGCTAGTTTCTGGAGAGCGTGTTCGACGAGCGATGGCATAGTCTGCGGATGGGGTATACCCAGCGCATTCCTGGCTTCTACCTCTGCTTCGTAAGGGAAGTAGCGGAGCGACATTTCTGTGAAGATGGACCGCGACTGAGGTGATTCCTCTGGGATAGCGAGTCGATGGCGGGTGAGGATGACGAGAGCAATGCAGATGGCGGTCTTCCCTGCACCCATCTCTTCGCATAGAATGCCACCACGGGGCATCTCGTATGAAGGGGCATCCTCACGAACCTCCAGAGTGGATGGGTTCAGGTGGTACATGCGCGTGTCGGAACTTGGATCGATTGGTCGTATGGGTATGAAAGTCGGGTCGGGGATAGTGCATGATGAAGTCTCCTGTTGGAGCATTTTGGCAACGGTTGCCTGCTGGAATGAGTGCAGAGGGTAGACCATATACTCGCTGACGTCCTTCACAGTTGTTAAATAAGACTGATCCGGGGAAGGTGCGGGAAGCTCGGTGAAAATATCCGAAAGGGAACGGTGATCGGGAACCCAACCGGGTCTCGGTATGGTGGGCTTACCATCCCACGTCGATGATGAGACGTCTAGTGCCTTAAATATTTGTTCCATATGGTGGGATTGTGGACTTGAACCTTCAGCATTACTTTTGAGTGACTTTCTGGAGGTCTTTATTGAAGTCAAAGACTTCAAGAGGTAGACTCTCAGCCGGAGGTGGGGCGAGGGCTGGGAGAACGGCCGAATAGTTGAGAAAAGCCTCCCTTGTTCGCATAAACACAAAAGGCTTTGGAGGAGTGCTTCATGATGCCAGGCGACCAGACATAAGCATTCTTTTCCCAGCTCTTTCCAAGTATCCGTGGGTGTATCAAGGTTGGAACCGTGCTTGACATCAAGTGAGAGTGCGCCAATAGGCAGACCACGAGGATTATAGGACGCGTTCGTGCGGTGATCCGTCTGTGGTCCATTTTCGACGAAGGGTGTTGAAACCCGGCCAGTGTCGCATGGATCGGATGAATGTAGGTACTGTAGTTCACATGTACTATTCAGAGAGGTGCAGTCCCCGGTTTTCCAGTCGGCGTCATTCGAGCCTTCCGGAGGTCTGGAGCGCATCAGCCGAGCGACCTGGATAACTGGAATTAGTACTAAATTCTGCTGAAAAGAAATATTTACCGACTGAGAGTGACCTGTGCGAAACAACGATGGAAGCGACGGCGACCAGAATGGAGGACAAAGAAAGAAAGAAATAAATAAATATAGAGAATTAAAAGTCTGCTGGCGACTCAGTAACTCAGTAATCATTTGATTGTGTTTCTCTGAAGATTATCCTTGGAGGCGCCCTGGGCTATCCTCGCTCGGGCTGCTAAATCCGATGGCTGTGCACTCGCGCTCTAGATTTCTACCATCAAAAGGCTCCCATAGTGTATAGGGGACGCTCTGGAGGGGGGACTTCCACTCGGCAATATCCGATATCCAACCTTGGCACTTGCACCCGTGCTTCCCCGCTCTGATCCTTTAGCGCTTGGGCAGTCACGAGATATAATATAAAGCCAATGGACCCATCGGTTTCAGGTTTCGCATCAGTCGACTCCCTCATCAAAGTGCCCGCCCGCCCCTCTCCTTGGTCCGTCGCCACGGCCGGCACCAACAACAGCAGCTCAAAGACCATGAGCTCCATCATAACCCCATCAGTCAATACTCTTCAAGATATACAGTCCCACCTGTATAATGCCTTTCTCTCAGGCGATACAGCCGACATTAATTTGCACACCCGCGGGGATGGTTGGGATCTAGGATACAGATTCCATCGTATCGTGTTGATACAGGCAGTGAGTGGTACATGGACAGTACCTAATCCTGATTGCGACGGATATCTGTCCCGCCCTTGTTTGGGGAAAGGAAACGCAGTTAAACGGGCGTACCGGCCATGGGCGCGGAACTTCAGTTGCGATTGCGTCACATCCAAACAAGTGTGCATGTGGGATGCGTCTGCGTCAATAGTGATACTTGCGTTTTGGCACGAGTGGTATCCGAGTGCTTTGACTGATCCGGCTGAGTCTGTCGACCTCTGGAGTCCTGCTATATTTGGCAGGTGAATGCACAGAGACTGACGATTTACTCTTAGGGATTCTTCAGGAGTCTCTTCACAGGAGGATTTGCTGAGACTGACTCGAATGCACGGATCGTAGAGGGTCGCGTGGAGCTTACTTTTGACGATCCAAATATCACAAGGCCAGGTGCGCTTGTAGTCTATTCTATACTGAGTGTACCACCTATTGAACCTACCCATCCCTTTCCAGCATTTGAGTGCGTTCCATTACTAACCATTAGATTCATGCGCTCAGCCATTCTGTGATAGAATCTGCATAGCACGCCTCTACGGCGGAGGCCCGCCACTCTATACATGTCCATCACTAATCCCATCACTTTCCGAACCACTCACGACGGCATACACGCACCCTTCCGCGCCGAAAGCCTCAGTACCGCAGGGTCACCACCCCGCGACCCCTCGATTCCTCCTCTCCCTCCTCTCGGCTGCAATCTACCTCTCCATCCCGTCCGTAGCATCCGAAGCCCTCCAGCGGATCCTCACAAGCGTCGGGCCGCGTACAGCTGTGCGCTACCTAAACTATGCGATCGGGAGTGGGATCGGCGACGAGGACGAAGGCCCTGGTGCTGACGCGTACGCGGCAGTGGGGCTGGAACACATAGGTAAAGACCTAAGCCCGCAGTTGGACGACGACGCGCACTCGCACGTCCACTCGCATGCGCAATCGCACTCGCACTCGCACTCGCACTCGCTCCACGCGTCCTCGCATGCAGCGTCGATACACATGCATATGCACACGGCCGAGCCAGAGCTCGAGGCAAAGCTAGGCGAGGTGCACCTCCGCGAGCAGCCAGACGACGGCGCATCGTTGTTGTCACTGCCGTGGTCGGGCGCCCGCCCCACGTACTTCTATGGCGCAGTCGGGAATCGGATCGGCGAGGCGGCAGCGTGCTTCCTCACGCGCTGGGGCGTCGATTTGTTCGCAGTCGAAGAGGACGCGCTGCGGCCCAATAGTAGTACTAGTGCGCCGTCGCCTTCGCCGCCGCCGCCTGCATTTGCCGCTCCTTCTTCCTCCGTGCGCGGGACTGCTGGTGATGTCAATATCGGTACCATATCCAACGCCGCGCGAATTTGGACGCGTGCGTTGTCCGCCAGATGGGTGCGCGGGCTTATCAGCTCAGATGCATTTTTCGTGCAGGGAGAGTTAAAACGGTACGAATTTGCCAGGCGTGTCGTCGAGCTACGAAGGAGCCTCAACGGCGTGATACATGAAGAAGAGAGGGAGTGGAGGAAACTGTTCGAGGAGGGTATTTATTATTCTAATTTGGTGAGTGACCCGCGTTTTAGTTGGGTTGGTGTCTGATATCACATTTTGAAGCCATGGGAGGACCTCCAACGATTCTCGGAAGACCGCTCGCCCACCACTGGGCAACCATACGTATCCCTGCGGCTGCTGCAGGGAGCCCATTGGCAACAGTCCCAACTGCGGCACCGGGTGATGAACAAGGGGCTGGTCGGGCGCGGACCTGGGTCTTTGCCGCGGACGGTGTCGCCCTCCCCGTCGGATAGGAAAGAGCTTGGGTTGGTGACCGAGTCGATTGATCTGGCGGCTGGATCGGGAAAGGGTAAAATGAAGGAGAAACTGGGGGATGACAGAGAGAATGGAGAGGGGCAGGACCTATGGCCTGTGCCGATCGATACGTCCCTCCGTATTGGGGACCCTACGAATATCGACGGGCTTTTCTCCAATCAGCCATTGAGCGATGCTACCAAAATGCGACCCACAGGGAACGCGGAAAACTTTTTCGGGCTCATGTCCGCGAGGACGACGCTGCGTGGCGCCAGCACTGGCCCACAGCAAGCGCAAATAGCAGACCAGGGCCAGGGCCAGGGCCAGAGCCAGAGGTACACGCCGCACGCACCGTTTCGATTTGGGGTCGAGTTCTGGGGGCTCGACACGCTCAAGGAGAAGGTGCGGCTGCACTCGCACACGGTGTGGTATGCCGGGAGCTTGTGGAACGTGTACACGCAGGCGGTGCGGAAGAAGGGCGGGCTGGGCGTACAGGTCGGGGTGTACCTCCACCGGCAGAGTAGTGTCGATCCGCTGCCGGGTGTGAGCGCCCCATGGCAGGATCAGCAACAACCACAGCAGCAGGATCAGTCGACGAGCGGTACGATTGTCGCGCCCATTCCGATCCCCTTGTCGTCGGTGATGATCCAGAGTTCGGCACCGGCGCTGGGCCCGATGAACACGAGCAGGAGCACAAGTGCGGGTGTGGGTGCGGGTGCGAACACTGGTCGGGGGCGTGCACAGTCCGAGGGTGGGTCACGGCTGAGCGGGAGCAGGAGCGCGATCTGGCGGACGACTACACCCGTTTTGATCGCTCCACGGTTGTCGTCGCCGTCGACTATATCGGTGGTCGCGCATCCAACGTCGACGATCACGTCGCCGAGTTCTATCTCTGTTGTAGCGACTGCGAATCCGAGTGGGCCATCATCATCCGGTGCGTTTATGCCGGAGCCAGTTCCTAGACTAGATCTAGGAAGAATAAGGCTGACGACTGAACCTTGTACTTATTTATGTATTGTTCTTAGGACCTAGGACGATTCCAGCCATCGCGCCCCAACAGTCCTACCGTGACCCTCGTGCGCAGATATCTGCGTATTTCATGGTTGCGTGTCATTCTGGCACTGGGAGCAGTTTAACGCAGTTCTCGAGTGCGCCTGATACGGTGAGTGACGTTTCGTTTGGGCTTCTCGCTCGCTACGTGCTCCCTCGCTTCGTGCTCTTCTGCTCTTCTCTTTTTCATTTGCGCTGCGTTGCTTTGCGTTGCGTTGCGTTGCGTTGCGTGGGGATCCGTTCAACTTCCGTACATCCGAACATCCGACGTCCGACATGAAGGGATGCACAAGGGATGCATAAGCGTGCCTTGGCACGAATACAGGTGCTTAGGTGCTTGGAAGAGAGTGGCGAGATGACAGTACTGCGGTGTTTTGCTTTCGCTGACGGATTGCTGATTTGTTGAAAACACAGTTTGCGATTGGGCAGTCGTGGGGATGGAAAAGCTCGTCGCTGGATGTCGGGGGCACGAGTGGTGAGGATGGGAGTGTTGGACATGGGGGACATGGGGGACATGGAGGCCGTGAGACAAGCCTGAGAGCGACGATTGTGGTTGGACTAGTATAATGGTTTAATAATATTACATATATTAAGCGTCCTTACAACCGTCATTCGTTCGTTCGTCGTTGTCGTCGTCGTCGTTGTCGTTGTCGTCGTCGTGGCTGCGCATAGGGGCATGCAGCATCATCCGACACCGACTTGACCGAGGCCGAAGTTGAAGCGCCCAGAACACAGAGGCACTGCACTGCCCAGCTCTGGGTTTCTCTGCTTCTGCTTGCTTGCTTGCCTCTTGCCTTTTGCTTACCGTTTGTTTTACCGTCCTCCTCACCTTCTTCACCTTTACCCACCGCGACTCTCACGGTGACGGTCGGTGGCCCCAGTTTTTTTTCGTTCGACAACCGTCCTGCAACTGCCCCTTGTCGTCGTTGTCGTCGTTGTCGCCGTCGCCGCCGTCTGCTGCAACCCTGGCCACCCCTCACCCCGACCCCACACTGTCCTACGCCCTTGTCCCCCGTCGTGCAGGCCCACTTTACTCCTAACACTTTCCCAATTTCGTTATTTCATCGTTGAATAATGCTCCTATTTTCTTACAATTTCCTCTTTCCGTCCTTTTTATTATTTCTCGTTTCCAATGCCAACGGTCAGTCCATTCCACTGTAATCCACTCCAATCCACTCCATTCCCCCATCCTCCCTGCCCTGCCCTGCCGTACCCCGCCGTGCCCGGCGCTCTCAGTCGACCGAACTGCTCTGCTCAATCGACTTTGCTCTGTCCCCCCAGCGTCCAGCCCTCGTCCACGTCCTCTCAAACGGCTAGCGCACCCAGATTCCGTAGATCTCGATATTCTCCCTCGAAGGCCCCCTCTTGACAAGCGACTCGCTGCCCGAGATTCAGCGCTAGTTGCCATCGACACCGACCCCCGCCTCAAGCACTCGGACTCTATCCGTATCTCCATCGACGCTTTCGAGGACACCTTTCATCTCCATCTATCTCCCAACAACGACCTCCTCCACCCCGATGCCCATATCAAGTACTTCAAGACCGCTCCCGATGGGTCCGGCTCTTTCCTTGATCGAATAGAACCCATACATAGGGAATCTCTCCTTATTTTTGGCGGAAAGGTCATCCACGACGACTTTACCCAGGCCGCCCTTGTAGAGGATGGCGTCGGAGGTATCTGGCGCCCAAACGGTGTGCGCGCCCCTGGTGAGCGCGGCTGGGCTCGCATCACCGTCCACGATGATGGGGACCCCTCCCTCGGCCGCCCTCCCATCTTCGAAGGCGCCTTTTCCGTCGACGGCGTCATCCACCATGTCACCACAAAGTCAAATTACCTCTCCACAAAGCTCTCACTCGCC
>WNFL01218967.1_pt2 | contig 21464 bp, 28 predicted proteins | sample 5400361 | NCBI WGS metagenome assembly WNFL01 (sample SAMN13153351, study PRJNA577476) | soil metagenome | isolation source: 40 cm soil on Douglas fir-dominated hillslope | place: USA:California | collected 2013-09-17
AAAGCTCCCCAGGCCCAAACCAGTGTGCCCCCGACCGCGTCGATGCGCAAATTGGCCTCGGTTGCCGATGCCACTACTTACCAGAAAGATCCTCTTCCCTCAATCCCGCTCACGCTCACAAGATCCACCCATGCTCAAACTCCTTCTTTGACGGCCATGTCTGCAATGATGGCCTCTTTGACAGTCGATAACGCCTACTCCACCTACCCGAGTCGCTTCCCAGTCAACAACAGCCGTTTCCTGTCGTCAGAGTTAATGGCTCCTCGCCCTCCAAACCCTTCGCCCCCCGCTTCGCAGACTTCCTCGAATTCTTCGCGTTCCTCGGCGCAAGAAGGGACCGTCATTTCGGATGGTGCTTTCACTGACTATGTACGTCCTTTCCTATAGTTTTCTGGCTCGTGTCTTTTGATTTTTGTGCGGTACTGACGTGAGCTGGTCATGTGGCAGCTCTCGGACGACTCTGATGTGGAGTTAACCCGGCAGGCGGAGGAGCGGGCGGAAAAGCAATTTAATGAAGCACTTATTCGTGCGGAGGAACAGGAATTCAAAGACGCGAGGGAACTTTTACTTTCCATGCCGATAAGTACCTCTCCCGACGGACCCAGCCCTCGATCGGCCCCGACCGTTGACGAAAAGAGGTATTATGCGCATTCCGTTCATGGGCATGCCGCTCTCCCCCAGGCCCCACAGGGGTATTCCATTGCTGCTGGGTATACGAGGCGTTGACCCTCCACCGATCGCGCGACGACGTGTTTCCTTACTGCTGCTCGTTTCTGCATCTACCTGTCCTGATTCTGGTTCCTTCCCATCGAATGTCTCCCTTTCCGCACCATGATGCACTCAGGGCTGTTCTTTCCTGCGCCTACTCTGTCCGGTTACCGCTCCACCATGCCAGTATGTACTTCCCTCCCCAACGAAAGCCGCAAACAATGCTCCCCGATACTTCCTCTTGTCGCTTGTAGCGGTCTTTCATCCGCGCGCATTCTCTCTTGATTTCGCGCAGGCGGTTGTTGTACAACTACCCACTTGGTCTCTGGGCTCGTCGCTCCTGTCGTCCTCCTGTTCTCTGACTGCAATAAACAAATACGAATGGTGACCTTTTGTCCTTGCCGATTATAATTCTTAAGACAAAGAAAGTACACTTTGGTTTCCTCCACGACCAATGCCTGGACGACGGACTCGTTCGCCTTCGCCTGAGTATAGCCGGAAGAGAAGTAAGCATGAAAACTACCCGTCTGCACGAGACTCGCCGTCGCCGACTAGGCGGTCCTCCATAAGGCCCTCAAAACCCGCACGCCACGAAGACGACTACCGCGACCGCCGCTCTGACCGCCCCAGGGACCGCGACAGGCGGGATCGCAGCAGAGACCGTGACCGCGACAGAGATCGCGAACGCGAACGCGAACGGGACAGAGACAGACGACGCTCACGCTCCCCACGCGATCGCCATGAGCGGGACAGGGACAGGGACAGAGACCGCTATCGTGATCGCGACCGGGAGCGAGATAGAGAACGGGAGGGGAGAGGAGAGAGGGAGCGTGAGCGCGACCGCGACCGCGAGAGGGGAAACAAAACACCGCGTGAAGACCGAGAACGCACGCTGCCGCATACGCCCACCAACGGATACGCCAACGCAAATGGAATTGCGACTGCGACTGCTACGCCTGCGTCGAAAACGCCCCTACCTGAAAGCCAACTCAAGACGGCCGCCACTACGTCTGCACGCCGTCCGGTCAACTCGCCTGTGCTGCCTGCGCCCCCCCCGCGACAGCAGCCCGAGGCGGTCTCTGCTGAAGAGGAGGAGAGGAAGAAGAAGAAGGAGCGACTGGAGGCTTGGAAGCGCGAGCGCGAGGCCAAGAAGGCGCTTAACGATGCTAAGGCCAAGGCGATGGCTTTGGCGGGGAAGACGGCCCCTCTCCAACCTAGTTGTGAGTTCTTTCACCACTCTCATCGGTCCCCTCTCTCTCTTTTTTGTTTGAGACAGCATTCACACCACTTGATCGTTTTGCAGTGGTCCTCCCCTCATCCGTGCCCGCCAAGCCCCCCGCTGCGATCAACCGTACCGCACTTGCGGGGCTGGGTCTGAAGGGCCTCCCGGTGAAGCCCGAGGCGTTGAAGAAGCCGCCAACTGCGGCTGCGATGGATGACTACACCGAGTCGAAGCGCAAGCTTGAGAAGCTGGAGGACATGCCTGCGGTCGACATGACCATGCACGAGGGTGGTGAGAGTGTTGGTGAGAACCTCGAGGCTGCGGACGACGACGACGATGTGGTGCTCGAGAAGCAGATCCACAAGATTGAGGTGGACGAAGAGGAGGAGGATCCGCTCGATGCGTTCATGAGTGGAATCTCGGACCAGGTCGTCAAGGTTAACGGCGGCGCTGCGGGCGGTGCCCGGCTGGGAGCGAGGGTGGATGATAACCCCGACGAGGGAAGTGAGGATGAGCAGCCCAAGCAGACCGACGAAATTGACACTGCGGGTCTGACCACTGAAGAGATTCTGGCGTGCGTGGTTTCCTGCTCGTATTGGTGTTGAGAATTTTCCGGAAAACTGATGGTGAATTTCAGGATGGCCGCCAAGAAGGCGAAGAAAAAGGATGTCGTTGCCGTTGATCACTCCAAGATCAAATACGACCCCTTCCGTCGCGCTTTCTATCACCCAACACCCGAGGTCGCGGAGATGACCGAGGAGGATGCGGAGAATTTGCGTCTGGCCCTCGATGGCATCAAGATCAAGGGTATTGACTGTCCCAAACCCGTTATGAAGTGGTCACATTGTGGTCTACCTGCTAGCTGGTGTGCACTACATCTCATATTCGTATCATTGGCTTACATCAAACGACTGGGGTATGCTGCGCCGACTTCTATCCAATCTCAAGCCATCCCCGCAATCATGTCTGGCCGTGATATGGTTGGCATCGCCAAAACCGGTTCCGGCAAGACCGTCGCTTTCCTCCTTCCTATGTTCCGACAGATCAAAGACCAGCGACCTCTCGAGACGATGGAAGGCCCGATTGCAATCATCATGACGCCGACGCGTGAACTTGCTGTCCAGATTCACCGCGATTGCAAGCCGTTCATCAAAGCGTTGAATTTACGGGTTCGTCCTCCCCTTTTGAGCTTGTTTCATCATCATTTCTGACGGCAGCGCTGCAGGCTGTGTGCGCCTACGGCGGTTCGCCTATCAAAGACCAGATCGCCGAGATGAAAAAGGGCGCGGAAATCGTGGTCTGCACGCCTGGTCGGATGATTGACCTCCTTGCAGCAAACTCTGGGCGGGTGACGAACTTAAAACGAGTTACTTACCTCGTTTTGGACGAAGCGGATCGAATGTTTGACATGGGTTTTGAGCCCCAGGTGTGTGTATCGTCGTCATCGTGGTGCCTCCATATCTCATTTTCCTCACAGGTTATGAAAATTGTGAACAACATTCGACCAGACCGCCAGACAGTGCTGTTCTCTGCCACCTTCCCAAAGCAAATGGATTCTTTGGCGCGCAAGATACTGAACAAACCCCTGGAGATCACCGTCGGTGGCAAGAGCGTTGTCGCCCCCGAGATTACGCAGATTGTCGAGGTCCGAGCCGAGGATACCAAGTTCAACCGGTTGCTGCAAATTCTCGGGGAGCAAACCAACGACGATGGCGATGCGCGTATTCTTATCTTCGTCGAGCGACAAGAAGCAGCGGACAATCTTCTCCGCGATCTTCTTCGCCGCGGTTATGCGTGCATGTCCCTGCATGGTGGCAAGGACCAAGTCGACCGAGACCAAACGATCGCAGACTTCAAGAGCGGTGTCGTGACGATTGTTATTGCGACTTCTGTCGCTGCACGCGGTTTGGATGTCAAGCAGCTCAAGGTTGTTATCAACTACGACGCCCCCAACCATATGGAGGATTACGTTCATCGTGCGGGACGCACTGGTCGCGCCGGAAACAAGGGAACGTGTATTACCTTCATCACTACTGATCAAGAGCGGTATTCTGTCGATCTCTATCGTGCTTTGAAAGCCAGCAATGCGGAGATTCCTCTGGAACTCGAATCCTTGGCCAACGGTATTTGAATATCCATCCTGATGAGAGCAAAACTATTAACCTCTTGGCAGGGTTCTTGGAAAAGGTCAAGTCTGGCAACGCGAAGCAAGCAGGGTCTGGCTTTGGTGGCAAAGGTCTCGATAAACTCGATAAAGAGCGGGACGCGAAAGAAAAGGCGCAACGATCCGCTTACGGTGAAGGAGAAGACGGTAAGATCGAGGAGAAGCCCGAAGTTGCTACTGGAGAAAAGGAGAACAAGGACGATGGGATGACCATTGGCGATATCAAGATTGAGATCAGACGCGGACCTGCACCTGATACGTCGAAATCTGGCAACCTGCTCACCTCAAGAGCGAAGGAGAAGGAAGATAGCATGGAAAATCAGATCAAGGCTATGCAAGAAGAGGCTGCGAGACAGGATAAGAACAGCCATGAGTACCGCAAGGCTATGAGCGTCATTGCTAAGCTCAATGCGCAGCTCCGTGCCTCCAAGCTTGTCAATGCACATACTGTCCTGGACGACAGCAGGAAGAAGGATCCCGACGCGACTGATTATCACGCCATCATTCCGATCAACGATTATCCGCAGAAAGCTAGGTGGCGTGTCACGAACAAAGAGACAATGAGCCAGGTGCGCCTGAATTCCTGAGGCGGATGTACCGGTTATAAGCGTTAATCTCCCCTCACAGCTCATTGAACAGAGTGGTGCATCTGTTACGAACAAGGGTATCTACTACGAAGCCGGCAAAGAACCCCCATCAGAAGGACCACCCAAGTTGCATCTCCTCATCGAGTCCAATGACGAATACAGAGTCAGTGTCAAATTTGCTTTGATATCTTTGCGCTTGCTCTTACCGTTGGCCCCACAGGTCGAGCATGCTGTTCGGGAGATCAAACGATTATTGCTTGAAGCATCTGCAGCAGCTATCCAAGCCGAAAGCCGCGGGCCTCAGGCAGTTGGTAGATACAGTGTCTTGTAATATGGGGGAGTACCGACTATCCGGTGTGGTCGCTGCTGCTTGACCGCTAGTGACGAGTCGTCTATCACGCAGGTTTTTGCTCATCGAACGGCAATTCCTTCGCACCTTCCCGGACACGTTGTGAGTCTTCTAGGTATGCTGCACCTTGTAAAATTGCTTGATAATATGAACCGCGCGCTGAACGATTTTCCTCTTTACATCGACTGAGTGACACCAGTGCTACACGGAGTTTGCGTGAACTAGCTCAGCTCGTTGCTGGTTCGACTAGATACAGTTAACGAGAGAATAAGAAAGGTAATGAAGCATTTCATGGTTGTGTATTATAGCGCTCAAATCGAGATGGTTAATTATCGTTATTCCTTAACGGGTGATCCTTCTTTTTGTTTGTCCATTGGAGTCGCATTCCACTGCGTGATCGTATGAACGCCAACCTTAGTCCCGACCATCTCCTTCCCTGCTCAATATGAGTGCGCTCGACGACCACCTAAAGTGGCTAGTCTCAGAGCACGGTGGAGAGGTGAATGAACATCCAGATGACTTGACATCGCTCGAACAATGGCAGAGGTCGAGCGGGTATCTCCAAAACTGGAAGACGTTGACTGACAAATTTTGTTAGTGAACTTCCGCTTTCGTTACTCAATGGTCTGTCGGTACTATATAATCATATAACGTTCTGATTGGGATTTAGAGCCCCTATATCCGATCGAGGCTGGTTTCGATGAAGATGAAAACACGTCCTCGTTTCTGCACTCGCAGCAGCGACGGGAGGAACGAGGAAAGGATTCTGTTTCTACTAGCACAAGACTTCTCTCGTGTGTATTCGCCCAATTTCCATCCAAATAGCTCCTGATCCCTGACAGGCACCCCACGGTGCAGCTAGTTGCAGAGCCGGTCATGGCTATTCTCCAGTCAAAGAGACCCGACGATGATATTTCAGCTGAACTAGCGGAGCTACTTGGATTTGAGGATATTGACCTAGTCATGGAACTGATACACAATCGATCCCAAATAGTGGAGCAACTGGCGGTTCGTCTTTCCTTTTCTGTCAATTTTTATTATTATCCCCTGCATGTTCTGACACAGAAATAGGACGAGAAACAGGCTCGAGTATCGAAGCGGACAAATAAACAACGCGACCCTCTCGAGGACCTCAGTCCGGAAGCCGCCCGCTGGAGAATGGAGAATGCACTAGAGGCTGCCGCTCATAGACCGCTCTTCACTGGCACAGCAGTCAGTGTTTGAGGTGCCATATCTTCGGAAAACTAAATGGCGTCCACCAGGGTCCAGAAGCAGAAATTCTCCCTCATGTCTACACTAGCGCGTCTATGATCACCAATAACGCCTTCTCATCTTTCGGATCCAAGTATGTTTTACCAATCGGCACCGAACGAAGGTATTTTGAGGTCAGATTATTCGCCTCTTACGTGTAACTGCAATACTAATCTGTACACAGGACTTTGAAGAAGTCATTGTACCTCCAGCAAAGGTCGTCCCACCCAGGATTTCAGAGAGGTTGATCCCATGCTCTGAGCTTCCACCGTTGGCCAAACCGTCTTTTGCTGTACGCCTCGTTCCTTGATCGTGACTGCACCTCTTAGATTAAATTAGGGCTACCAAACGCTGAACCGCATCCAATCTATTGTGTACCCTACCGCATTTGGGACCAACGAGAATATGCTTATCTGCGGTATGTATTGTACACTCGAGGCTGCTGTGGTCTAATATTTGCGTGTAGCGCCAACTGGTGCTGTCAGTTTTTGTGCTAAACTTCCTTACCTGTGCTCAACGAAACTCCTAGGGTAAAACGGACGTTGCCATGCTCACAGTTTTGCGGGTCGTTGATCAACACCGTTCCCGGCATGAGGGTGACGTCGCATCTTCCGTGGTGCTTAATTCATTTAAAATCATCTACGTGCAAGTCAGCTCAACTTTGTGCTACGCTGAAATATCGCTGACTCAGATCATCCAGGGCTCCGATGAAAGCACTTGCAAGTGAAATTACGCGCAAACTGGGCAAGCGTCTTGCGTGGCTGAGAATCAAAGTACGGGAGCTCACTGGTACGTCCCTTTCTCGTCTGCATCTGGCGGGTTTCTGATAAGTCTTGCCAATAGGTGACATGCAACTCACGAAAGCCGAAATTGCGGAAACACAGATTATCGTCACTACACCCGAGAAATGGGACGTCGTGACGAGAAAACCGACTGGAGAGGGCGAGCTTGCTACAGTCTGTACCCCACCTTTCGCAGTTGTTCTTTTGCTCAGATCTTACAGAAAGTGAAACTACTGATTATAGACGAGGTTCACCTGTTGAATGACGAGCGAGGGGCGGTCATCGAAACCATCGTAGCGCGCACCATTCGGCAAGTTGAATCAACACAGTCGATGATTCGGATCGTCGGGCTCAGTGCCACCTTGCCAAATTATATTGACGTCGCCGATTTTCTTCAGTACGCGAACGCTACGTTTGCTTTTTCCCGCTTTTGATGCTTCTGTTAGCGTGTCTCGTCAAGTTGGTCTCTTCTACTTCGACTCATCTTTTCGCCCCGTTCCACTTGAAACACGCTTCATAGGGATCAAGGGAAAGCCTGGAAGTCTAATATCACGAAGGAATTTCGACCGCGTGACTTATGACCGCGTTTTCGAGCTGGTTCGCGAAGGCCACCAGGTCATGGTATTCGTCCACACTCGAAAGGAAACCGTCAAAGCTGCACTTGCGTTAAAAGAAGCGGCAACACAAGAAGGAGATATCGATTTTTTCTCTTGTGCCGACGATCCTAGGTTCGCGTTCTTCCGAAGGGACATTGGAATGTCCAAGAACAAAGAGATGAAGCAACTCTTCGATTCAGGCTTCGGAATCCACCATGCGGGCATGCTCCGAAGCGATAGAAACCTGATGGAGAGGTTGTTTGAAGCCAAAGCGATAAAGGTCTTGTGCTGTACTGCAACACTTGCTTGGGGTGTCAACTTGCCCGCGCATGCTGTGATAATCAAAGTGAGAACTGGATTGGAAACCGTTATCATGCTCAATATTTCCATCCTTAGGGAACACAACTCTATGACCCAGCCCAGGGAAAATTTGTAGACTTATCCATCCTGGATGTACTCCAGATCTTTGGTCGTGCTGGTCGTCCAGGAATGGAGAGCAGCGGCGTGGGCTATATTTGCACCACTGAAGACAAACTTACCCACTATTTGGACGCTGTCACTGCTCAGGTGCGTCGTCTACAAGCAATGGAAATTCCTTAGTCACCTTCGTCTCCAGCATCCCATAGAGTCCAAGTATGTCCCCTCTCTTCGGCAAGAGTATTGGATATCCAATTCATTCTCCCAAGATTTACGCATGGTCTCCGCGATGCTCTGAACGCCGAGATCGCATTGGGCACAGTAGCCAACGTGACAGAAGGCGCTCAATGGATCTCTTACACCTACTATTTTGTGCGGATGCGAAAGAACCCTATGGTTTATGGTATGTCACAGAGGAGAATGTAGGGCGAATGACTTACCTCGTCCTTGTGACAGGACTGACGCACGAGGATCCAGTCAATGACCCAGGTCTGACGGAGCACAGCCGCGGGATAATAATCCGCGCAGCTCGAGAGCTCGCCAAGGTCGGAATGATCCAGTTTGACGAGATGAATTCAAAATTTGCTAGCACGGATGTTGGTCGGATTGCCGCGAAATACTACATACGTCATGCGAGCATCGAGGTCTTCCAGAAAGAGTTCAAACCTCGCATGACTGAGGCCGACGTTTTGGCTCTTTTGAGCATGAGCACAGAAGTAAGCGCTATGAGCGGTCTGTTGTATATTCACCAAACTCCACCCAGTTTGACCAAATTCAAGTGCGAGAAAATGAAGTTAAGGAGCTGGAAATTTTGAAAGAAATCATACCTTGCGACGTCAAAGTTTGTTTCCATGCCCGTTGTTGAGCCATGTCTGACCATTGCGATAGGGAGGAACCGATACCAGCCAAGGAAAAGTCAACATCTTGGTCCAAGCATACATCTCAAGATGTAATGTCGAAGACTTTGCGCTCGTGTCTGATACTATGTACGCTGCACAAAACGCTGGGCGCATAATTCGCGCTCTTTTAGAGATAGCCCTGAGCCGCAAGTGGGCCGGTGCAAGTGCAGTCCTCATGTCCATGAGCAAGACAATTGAAAAGCAGATGTGGGGATACGAACACCCACTTGCGCAATTCGATCTGTCTGCGGACGTCTTATTCAACCTGGGAAAGTGGGCAGATGATCTGGATATTTGGGAACTTGCCGCGAAATCGGCCGGAGAACTCGGAACTCTCATCCACCTGAATGAGAGACATGGTGCAGCGCTACAAAAGGCTGCCAAGCAATTTCCAACACTTTCGGTTTCTCATCGTTTACGGCCTCTCAGCCATGATCTATTAAAGATCAGCCTGCACATCGAACGAGCATTCGAATGGGCACCGAGGATCCATGGGACGGCAGAACCCTTCTGGATATGGGTAGAGGACGAAGAAGGTATCAACATCCTTCAACTAGCTCGCACCGTATTCGGCCCTTCAACGACTCACCTTTCCCTTGACTTCATTATTCCCGTTCCGGACAGAAGACTACCCGTATCCGTTCAGATACGAGCTATCTCCGATAGGTGGATCGGTGCAGAAGATGATTACACCATTCCTTTCCACGATCTTTCCATGCCGATCCAATCTCATTGGCATACTCCCCTTCTTCCGCTCCCTTTTCTCCCGATTACTGCCCTCAAGTATCGTCGCGCTGAACAAGCGTACGGACAACGGTTCCAGCAATTCAACTCCATACAAACGCAAGCGTTCTGGTCAATATACAATACAGATAGAAATGTTCTCATTTCTGGCCCGGTTTCTTCTGGAAAGTCCATACTCGGGCAACTAGCGATCTGGTAAGATATTTTTGGGTTCATGTGAGGGCACTCTAACGACCAATACAGGCGTCAGGTCGCTAAGTACCCTTCGAAATCGGTGCTCGTCATTGTGTCACGATGGAATACAGCCAAGAGCACAGCGTGGAATCTCCGTGACGTTTTAGGGACTAGAGTCGATCTACTTCTGAGGCCTCAGGATTTAAATGAGTCCAAATCATCCCAAGTGCGCGTAACAACAGCAAAGTTCCTTCATGACACTCTGTTTTCGCAAACTGATCGCCTTAGAATCAAAGGTCTAGGGCTCGTGGTTTGCGAAGAACTCGAGCTTCTGGACGGATATTATGAACTTGGGCTTTCGCGTCTTCTTCATGCATCCCAAACTCTTCCCATACGTTTCGTCGGGGTATCCTGCTCCATAAACGACCCGATCGACTTGGCGAGCTGGCTGCGAGTTTCTGCTGAAGGCTGCTACAGTTTCCGCCCGACCGACCGCGATCAAGCCTTGTCGATTACCGCGCAAACATTCACGATCCCCCCCTCTGCCATCCTGTTCAAAGTTATGGCAAAACCACTCTACGATACCCTTCGTTCTCTACCGGCGACCGACACATGCGTTGTCTTTGTACCCACTAGAGGACAATGCGCCAATTGTACAGCGGATCTGGTACGTCTTTGTGCCGTGGAGATGAGCATGCGAGGGTTCCTGTCAAGTGATGTTGAGCCAGAAGGACTTGTGCCGCTCTTGGGCAGACTGGAGAATTCGAATCTTGTTGATGGCTTACTCAAAGGAATTGGCATATGGCACGAAGGGATCGACAGGTCGGATGCTGAAGTCACCTTGCGGCTATTCCTCGAAGGGGTGGTAAGGGTCCTAATCGTGCCCAGAGAGGCAGCGTGGACGCTCCCGGCTCGTGCGGGCCTAGTTGTAGTGATGGGGACACAATACGTCGACATCAGACCATCTACATCACCTAAAAGCACCGGAGAGCGACAGGTCATGGAGTACACCTTACATGAACTCGTCCGAATGCAAGGGCGAGCAATCCGGCACGCACAGACGGGTCGATTTCACATAATGTGTCAAGCGGAGCACCGGGATACGTATATGCGATTCTTGCACGACGGTTTACCGCTTGAGTCGGTCCTCGTTGACTCGACTCTATTAACCTCAGTACTTGGAGATTTGCGAAAGAAGGGGTTCGTCTCCACTAAACAAGATGCGCTGGATTTACTTGGGTTCACATTCTTGGCAAAGCGTATTGAAACCAACCCAGTCTATTACGACACCCCAGCGGGAGGACGGGACATTGCTCTATCAAGACTCGTGGATTTGGTGTTCCAGGATACGGAGCGAGGAGCAACAGAAACAGCGAAGGATGGTGCAGCATAGGTGGCAGTATTGGGGTAATATGCTGCATTTCCTTCCCAGAATGCACGATGTAGATTGTCGTTCAAACGGTTACAAGGAAAACATTGGGGCATGACAAATGCGTAAGGTGGAACAACACTAAGTGGTGATAACATAAGGGAGGATGATGGCAGATGGAACAAAATGTCCACAGGGGGGCAAAAGCGATGCAGGATCAGCCCCAGCCATCGAATCGTCCGAATCGTCTAAATTCTTCCAGGCGGAGAGAGCTTGAAACATTTGACTTGACCTCGCCACTAGCTCGCCGTTGTTTGGCTTCTTCCCGGAGACTGCCTCTATGACCAGTCGGCGTTGACGCGCGAGTTGGCGTCCCCCCCACGCTCTTTGATGACTTAGGAAAATTCTTCAGGTCACTTGTACTTCCTGGTGAGGTAGAACCCGGTAGAGACAGACGGTACCAGCCCCCCGAATATGTAAGGGCAATCAGCTGATATTGCGGTGCTGTGACGGTGACGTTACTTGCAGCCAGCGTTTCTTTCTTCGGAGGTGGTGAAGAAGGTCCTTGGGACAAAGGCGTTGATCGCCTTCTCTCCCTATCGCTGGTTGAATCCAGGTCTCGGGCCTTGCCCTTGCCTTTCGGGCTCGATGATGCTACCGAAGGAAGTGACAGGCTCGGTTGGGGAGGTGATACTGGGCTTGGTTGAGAGCCCGGAACTTGCACCCATGCTACGACACACCGGTCTTCCTCCCCTGCATCTGGATTTACCGATCCCATCCGTGAATCGGAGGAAGTCGTCGACAAAGCCACATGTGCTGGGGGCCTAGGGAGGCTATATTGTGCATAGGACCATTCGGATTGGATGTACTTGCTCATCGGGAGGAAAGCAGCAAGAGGCTGCAGCGCGGAACGTTGGTTTCTGTCAATACTGCTGAGTAAGCCCTATATAAAGGAGACAAGGAGTACATACGAGGACCCGTCTAGTGAGAAAACGTGCACGGTGCCCTTGTCGCTCCAAACGCAGCACTCTCGTTCGTCTGGTCGAAAGGCAACCCCATAGATATTCGCTTGATCGAGCCCACGTCTAAACTCGTAGAGTTTGTGTCCAGTTTGTGCATCCCATATTCGTATTAGAGTGCCTTGGACAGAGGTAGTAGCGACGTATTTCCCTGAAGGTGTCGTCGCAATCGTCGCGAGAGCCGATGTGTGTGCCATTATATGTGAAACTGGGTGCTTTCTTTGTTGCTCCGGAAACCGTGGTGGCCTTGGTGGGATTGCGTCGGGCTGCAGCGACGGGGGAGGTGGGGGACATGGGCGAAGATGGACAAACCGAAGATGTCCGATCTGGTGACCCGGCATAGCAAGGAGAGTAGAATAAGGTCCAGTAGCAAGAGCCAGTAAGCCTTACGTAATCGAAGGACATCAGCCATCCCATTTGGGGGATCCGGTGGAATGGATAATGCAATAGAGACAAACCTCTTTCGTTATCCGAGGTATCCCACTCTGCTACCCGTTCAATTGTGTTTGTGAACTTGAACACGACGACTCGTCGCCGAAGAGCCACCGCAAGGCATTCCCTTCGGCATGCAAGTCCCCGAACACGCTCCCGGAACTCGAGCTCTGCGACTTCTTTGCCAATACTGTCGTCCCAGAACACGACCTTGTTGGGAGGATACCTTGGAGAGCGTCCGCCACCGACCAGGAAGAGGAGTGATGTGCTATGAAGCGGCGTAATCATCGATATGGTTCCATCGACAACCTCTAGAAAACGAAAGCGATAAAGATAGTGAATGAGTTAAAGCCAAATTGCGTGGTAAGCTGTCACGATGGCGAACAGTCGTTGGAGATGTAGAGAACGAAGTCTATCTTACCTCGCTTCTTGAGAAGCTGCAAAGGCCACGACCTATATACCGCAAATCCGGAGGGAGTCGAGCAGGAGAAGACGTGAGCATCAGCATCGAAGCGGACGTCAATAATTTGAGTCGGAGCAGTCGCGCTGATCGCCTGCCGCGCGAGATTCATCCCACTCTCAGTTCACAATCAGCCAGCCCACGTCGTCTCGAGCGGATTGGCGACTAGGTTTCACAGGGTCAGTACAGGTGCGGCGGCCAAGGTGGGTTGCTTTGTCCACGCAGGCCTGGGTGATGGTCGAGAATAGGTAATCACACATAGCATACATCCAGCCTTGTACTAACATAGCGAGGCAAGAATGGTCAAATCAGGAAGTAGATCTCCTTCGCAAGACTTGGTCCAAGCCCCTGCACCACTGAAAAGATGCGGTCCCTGTTGTAGGGGTCGGATGTATAAGGGTGATCCTGGCATAGGTTAAAGGCAAGCGAACATACCCCAAGAGGTTTAGCAACCAAAACGCCATTGACGGGCTTGACATACCAAATCTCTTCAAGATCCAAATCCTTTATTGCCCCCTCTCCGTCTGGGTGCTCATCTTGGGAGTGACTAGGGTCCGAGAAGCACGCATACCTGTGCTTCTCCAGCAACGGAATGCAGCTTTTGAACGGGTACCAAGAATAGCTCTCCTAGAAGGAAATTAGAAATGGACTGATGACTGCCAAAGGAAATACTCACCGGGTCGAGGAGGAATGAAGGGGCATACTCGCCCTTGTATCTCATCTTCGGGCAAGAATGGATATAGAAGCCTTGAGTGGCAGGTCAGGCTCAGAATAAAGGTGTGCAGATGCTTCTAGCTCACCCATGTATAGCCATTTCAGGTCCGGGAGACCTGCCGCGTGCATTTCTCGAACCAGCCCAGCTTCACGCAGCGCGCTAACCTGGAGAAAGGGCCAAATTAAATACGCCTATACCATAAGCGCCACATAAGCTGACCTTTCCAAGTTGTAGCCATGCCCACTGTTTGGAATACATAAAGTAAACCGAGGACACACATCCCGGAAGGATATCTAATGTTGCCATTGCTACTAGCTCTCCATTGAGTCGATAGAGCTGATGATGGGTGCCATAGTGTATTGGAAGGTGCCCTGGTCGAGCTGGTGGCGTAGTGTATGGGATTGGTGTTTGCTGTGGCGACGATACCGATCGAAGTGAGTGACAAATTCCATCATAAAGCAAATTGGTGATCTGATTACATACCGAGAGGCACGTATCACACAAAAAACTCTTGAATGAAGCCGGTTCCTTTTCTTTCTCTTTGTGAACGCAAGCTTGGTACTCTTTGAATAGCTCGAACTTCTCTCTTGTATATGATGCGGGCTCAATCGACACCTGTTATCAATTCTTCAACGAACCGATGCGAGAAGAAGATCATGGGCAGTGGCTGACCAACCTCAAACTTGTAAACAGGAGCATGTGTATTACCCAGTCTATAGCTATGTTCTACGTGATGGAGTTCGTCGATGAACGAGAATTCCATCTTTCGAGGCTTCGGTTTGTTTTTGCTTTTGTCGCTCTTATCCTTTTGCGCTGCCGGTTGCGGTTCTACATTCGCGTTGCGCTGCACTTTGTCGTCCCCTCCATGGGGCCCTAGTTCTCCATACTCGATGGCGCGGTTGAAACGATAGAGCGCCTTACGCTGACTGCGACTGGGTTCGAATGCAAGGGCGTCTAATCTTCGTTTCTTCATTACTGCTAGCCCGGTTGATTCAAAAGGACGAGCATACCGAATAGTGTACTCGGGACAACAGCTCCGCAGGAGATCAGGTTTATAGCAATACGTCCCGCTTCTCCGCCAGCCTCGATCTGCCATATTCTGGTATACCTTGGGCATAGAGCAGTCAGATAAGGCGGGTTGAATAATTGTTTGAATGTGCGTACATTACAAGATAGCTGGCGGGGGAACGTACCCGTCATGATACTGGTCTCCTCTTCCGATCGTTGTCCGGGAGGTCCACAGTAGCCACATGAAGAAGAGTTCGTTCCTGCTGGTGAGAGGATTGAGGGGGGCCAATTTGGAGATGCCATATGCAGGAAAGCGTTGCAGCGCTTATAGAAGGGTTTTACATAGAGGGGTCCAAGAAAGGATGTCCGACTCTGTCGAGTCAATGTCCATGAGAGATGAGAGATGAAAAGGCATTGTCAGGGACATGGGTTCCAGGAACTCTGTCCACGACTCCGACATGGACGACATGGAACAATGTTTGAATGGCCTTCTTGGAGCTGAGGGAGTCACTCCCCATCTCGATACCTCATTATAAGTATATGCTAAATTTTCATCCGGATTGCTACGATTGACCCTTCTAGGATTTCAGCACGTGAACAAGGTATTGTGCTCTCCCATTCAGTAGCTAGTTCCCACTAACGAAGTAGGAAGGCATGAAAAACAACATATGGGACGTAAGCGCGACTGAGAAGAGTCCCTACGCTGTTCGAAGGTCCATCGTGCTGCCATGGCCTTACTTTTTTGGATGACAGCACCCTCTGCTCCTAAATATTCAAAGAAGGAGACGAATCTTCTCACTAACAGAATACCGATGAGGCCTGGTGCACCTATATTCACTTGACACGAAAGCCATCATTCATTCCAACCCGACGCCACAGGTCAGAGCTCGAAACGAAGGCGGCCCTGTCCTGCACGAACGGTCAAACTACCTGTCACTTTGATTACTCCGCTCCAGAAAGCAGACTTAAAGGACGGGCGTCTCAAACGTCGACCGAGGCGCCTCTACCACCCCCTTCCTGGAACTGAGGTAACTACCCAGCCCTTTTTGGTGCAGTACGTTTCTAACTCGGCGATCTCATAGGCCATCATGGGCGAAATCGTACAAGACGAAAATCCCCTAGGCCTGGCCCCTTGGATCTCTGCGGAGGCTTTGAATGCTTTGAATGTTGCAACAGAAGAGGGAGAGCTAGCTACGTCCATAAACCCGAAGCAGCTATTGCTCGCCCTGCTTGTGTTGCTTTTAGGAACGGGAGCATTTTTTATGCTCTACTCGGTGAGTCTGTGAATACCAAACCCTTAGAGGTGGGACTGACTCTGGTTCTAGTTCTTTATGACCTTCTTCCTGACGGCAGCAGAGCGTCCTTCCCATCCTAAACCCCGCCAAACCGCGACATACTTTCACACAATCGCACACATTTACAATTCCAAAGGCCTTATCTGGATCCTAGATACTCTCAAGACTTCCATTTACACAGTAGTCATCTTCAAATGGGTGCGATTGGCTGTGCATTGGCGTCTCCTTCCAACCGACGACCTGAAGTGGCCCATCACTCCTTCCCTTCTCTTATACGAGGTCGCTATGACGTTTGCCCTTGAACCACTTGACATTGCGTTTACCCAGAAGCTTGTCTGCAAATCGCCCGCGAACACCTTTCAACGCCTGCGTTCCTTCGTCCAAAAGAAGTCCTCCGCGATCAGCATTCTTAGAAACATCTTGTGCATTCGAATCACCCATATGATTTTAATACGGACCTTCGGGATATTTGTGCCCCCAAAGCCTCACGAAGGATGGGTCCAACCAATGGCTGTACTACTTTGTCAATTATGGGCATATTCGACGCGGATTATTCTTATCACGCATGCTCAACATGATGCCATTGAACCGACTGAACCGACTATAGTCCCAATTATGCGAGATCCCAGCCTGTCGTTCATTCGGAAATTCATATGGTCGCAGGGTCGTGTCCTTCGACTCCTTCAAGAATTGGCGACTTTTTTGGTATTGGGTACTTTATACTTCAGTCTCTCGCTGTTGGCGGTTCTCCTGACTTCAGGCCACCTCATGACGGCCTGGAGGCTCATGCAGCTCACAGTGGCCCAAATTCGTGAAAAGGGCGAAAATCCTACCACCGTCACAAACCCTGATCCTATTGCGTCACCATTACTCGAGCATACCGAATTGTAGAATGGGCTTCTGTACTCAGGATACAGCTCCATCGAATCAATGAAGAGTTATTGAAGTTGCGGTACCCAGTGAATTCGACTTGTTTCCGATCGCCATTACGGCATGGGATCAGCGCATTGGAAGGGCGGGCTCGTCCCCTTAAGCTGGTACAGCTAAAATAGTGTGTTCGACTGTGGTAAGCGTTCCGAGATGGACTCATAGAACTTCATGGCCTGCACAGACAAGGCACATCTGTGGAGAACCTATGAAAGGGCAGCTCGCTCCCAACAAGTTGTGGAATTGTACCATGATAAGACTACAAAGGATGAGGCTTGAAATGAACGGAGCGATGATGCTTTTTGGGCGTCGTCGGTGGGATTATTGGACGGCCGCGCTACGTGATACGTCGATAAAAACCAGACTATAGCGGTCGTGTCCTGTCGTCAGTGCAGAGTATGGCTTGATCATCTCGCAGTCACGTTGTGAAGAGGCGCCCAAACAAATAATAAAGTGTTGGCTTCTGACCGCTGACCGCACCATTTCCATTCCCAAGTTGAAGTCGTGTCGCATGCGCTCAGGATGGCCGGGGTCAAGCTCAAGCTTAAGCCTCGGTATGCTCACCTCTTTGACAATCACGCCAAAGGAGAGCCGCGCCAAAGAATCGCTCACCTCTATCAGACTATCCGCATGCGTCCGGCCATGTTTAGCAAACACATCAGGGACATGGACAATGTCAAACCTGCGTGTGCGGTAATCTTTAGAAGGTGTGTACAATTCTGGCCTCGGATAGTCGAGAAAGGGAGGGTTTGCATTATCCTTCGCTGGACTTTCTTCAATTCGAGAGGCAAGCGAGGAATTGGAAATTTAACATTTCATGCGATTCACCCGCTTCGATCCAAATTATCGTCTGCCTTAGCCTCTACTAATGGCCAATGCGTTTAGTGACATACGCGAAACCGTCGAATCTTTACTCGGCAAGCTATCTCCCACGGAGCTGCAGACATTAGGTTATACTATCGATGCAATCGACTACGCTCGTCGCGCAGAGATCGCTATCTATAAACGGGATCCGCCTTCCTTCAGTCTGCTCGCGGAACACCCGGAAGGGGGCCTCATTGTCGGACAGTACGTTACCCAAGAGGAGAAGGACCAGATCATGTGGCGTTTATGGTATATTCTCGCCATGTTGATGGTCGATGATGATACCCTTGCGGATGAAGAGCAAACACCTTGGGATGAGATTTGCCTAAGTGTCACACTTTACTGCTGGGTCAAGCACCTGATGGGCGTTACGGTATGCCAACCTGCTCGTCGAAAGGTATTCGTGATACTGATGGTTTCGTAGGCCTGCAATTCCGACTCCACATGTCGCTGTGCAAATATTGCGAGGACCTATGGCATACCTGCCAGTGCTTTTCGTGCAGCATGGGTATATGTTGACAAACGCTGTCATCGCTGGCTGCCCTCAGACCGCTACCGAACTATTCCCGTCTCGAACCTTGCTCCAGAGGTTCGTATGACAGACATATTCATGGATACAGAACCTCCGGAAAAACTCCCTATGCTGGCCAGTGTCATCCATCTTCCTATTCCGCCCTACCACTCTATCCGTCTCAAACCCTCTAGTTCTCGGTCACTCTCGCCCGTAAAGCCTTCGATCTCCGCGCAACATAACAAGAAACCAAATAGTGCAATGCCATGCGATCCGCTCGACCACGTCGTCGAAGTTCCTGTCCATCCTCCCTTCCATACGAACTACACAGAAATGACGGCCGGGAAAACGAGTAAATCCAGTGGTTTCTGTTATGATCTGGTTTCGAGGTTGGTTTCGAGGTCTATCATCCAAAAACAAGGAATCAATTCGAAATGGAAATCGATTGTGTTGCGAGAGGACGATTGGATCATTGTTGGATGGGCCCTGGTCTACAGAAGGTACCCGTCTTCCTCCCGTACATATCGGCTTCCCTATTGTTTAATTCTGACATGGTTTATAGGCTTTTGGGCCTCTGTATCCAAGATATTTGCGGAGTTGTCCCATCTCCCGTCGAGGGCTTCAAGCCGTGGCATATTGGTCGTCTCGTTGATGTGCTTATGTTCCTTCAATTTCGAAGGCAAAGAGTGGCAGTAGCACCCAAAAATATCTACGGGTACTATCCGAGTTTCCGTACTCTTGTGATTTCTGCCAAGCACAACAGCTCAACATACTCTCCAAGCCGGACAACGGAGAACGAGTCCTTTCGACGTTGGACTCTACTGAGGGCCATCTGGGAGCTTCTCGGGCGGTTATTCGTTTGGGAGGATGCCAACGTAAATTCCGTTGGAGGAGGATCGGGTTTGCTGAGTACAAGCCAAATTCAAGACTCTGTGCACTCCACTCTTGTGATAGACTGGAACAGTACGGCCTTCCCTCTCGCTATCACCTCATGGGTTAAGCACTCTCTCCCGTACTCTGTGCGCTCTTCTTTCTTGGTCCCGGTTTATTGTCCTTAAAACAAATCCTACCAGACTTGTTACCTTTCCGTCAATGATGCCAACTGCAAGTGCAAAAACGCGTGCAAACTGTATGAGGTTTCTTACGATGAGTTTCTGGCGGCATACAGGGTGGTAGATAGTATCTGCAAGCGAGAAGGGTGGACGATCGACAGCATGACCTATACAAAGACGTCTAACTCGAAAGTCATAGACTTAGTGGGAAAGACATCATCAGCACCAGCCTTGGCTCCTCAAGCACCTAGTATTGCCACTGGCAATGTAGTGAACCATCTTTCACCTGTCAAGAACCTTGGGTCTACACAAAACCAGGGCTCGCTCATTGGAGGAAATGAGTATAAATCCAGCGAAGCTGTACTCGATGGGTCTCCAAAACGGAAAACCAGTTTCGATAGTACGCCTTACCGTCGTTGCTGAACCCGCTCAGGCTCACCAGCTTGAACAGGGACATTGGCAAGGGCGTCCGCTCCCATGCCGAGTGACGGACCTTCACTGCTTCAAACCCACGACAATCCTACAGTACTTCCATCACCTCCCCCGAAGAAATCCCACAAACGCATCCCCTTGCCAAGGATGCAGGCCAAATCGACCCCGACAGATCTTCCCTGCCGCCGAAGCATGGTATCTCTCAAGACACCAACGAGTGTCGAGAGTAGTGCAAAGCTGGAAAACGGGTGTGACAACTCTGCAGATTCGGGTTCGGGTTCTGGTTCGGATCAAGGTTTCAAACCAGAGCGGGATTTTCATGACATTGATGGCTCCTCAAGAAGCGGGAGTCGATCAAGGGAGGCAGAAACACATGCAGACGTCAGGCCCAGAAGAAGCACAAGAGTTTCATCGTCGCGTAAATTGATCGATTGGTCCAGTGAAAGTGATGGCGGAGCCACCCCTGATGAACTTTGGAAGGGGAACAGGAGAGAAAGAGTACCACCTTCTACTCTAGGTCCCAGCGACGGAGAAGGCAAGAGGCCTCGGGGTCGACCACGGAAATATGGTTCGTCGAAATCGTTGGAAACAATTCGACGTTGACTTTAAGTTCAGCAGGCCCTCCTCGCACGAGTGAACATGGTGTAGGTGTGGCTGCTGCACGTCCTCGCGGCCGTCCTCGACGTATGTTCATTATTCCGAGAATCCTTTTGCGCCTTGACTTAACCTTTTACCCACAATTTAGGGAAGCTCGTGACCATACCTACATCCCCTAATCCACACCTTGATTTACAAATGGGTCAAAGTCATTGTCCAGCTGACTTCGTTGGACCCGACCACCGCAATGTTACGGTCCCACGACACCTAGAAGTGGAAGTTTCGATGGGACATCGGCCCCTTATCAGTGCTAATCAACTTTTTCTTATGCCTCCTGGAGAGTGCGAGCGACAAGGTCGAGCGGCCTATGTTTTCAAGGCACCCATAGACACTGAAGGGGTGCCAAAACTCGTGAATGGTCAAGAGGGAACCCACGACGGAAAATCTGGGAGTAATCTTGACCCCCTGGACAGCAGCGGGGAAGTTGAGCATCGGACAACGCATGCTGTAGGACGCAATCTGACCGTAAGGACTGGGGCATTGGAAATTAAGGTACCCGCCCATACCAGTTTTCCGTCCTCTTGCGTGCTTAACCATTTCACCAGAAACGGAAATACCATCGAGATCGATTAGACCCTGAACTTGGTGATCTCGAGGTACCTGAGGAGAACCAACCAAACGTGAAACGCTTTAAGAGGGAGCACCCAGTCTTGGGGTCTTCTGGACATCATCAGATTCGACAGTCGACTACTCTTTCTTCCTCCGTTCCCGATGTTTCACTTCGGATATACGACCTCAACGTCGACCGTCGTAAAACCTCCTTGGCCGAAGAGAGAAGGCGGCTTCTGAACATGTGCAGACTGTTTGGTATCCCGATCGCCTCGGACGTG
>WNFL01235955.1_pt2 | contig 21460 bp, 26 predicted proteins | sample 5400361 | NCBI WGS metagenome assembly WNFL01 (sample SAMN13153351, study PRJNA577476) | soil metagenome | isolation source: 40 cm soil on Douglas fir-dominated hillslope | place: USA:California | collected 2013-09-17
CGGCTACGTGTACCGCGGCGACCGACTTACGGGGCTCTACGGCGCATATCTCTACGCGGACTATGTGAGTCAGCGAGTCTGGGCCTGGAACGGCGCGCTGCCCGCGGTGCCGACGCAGATCGCGACGGTCACGAGTCCGTCGTCGTTCGGCGAGGACCGGGATGGCGAGGTCTACATCACGTCGTTCTCGGGCCGGATCTACACGCTCGTCTACAACACGACGCCGCCCGCGCCGTTCCCGAACGCCCTCTCGGCGACCGGGCTGTTCGCGAACACCGCTTCACTCACCCCGGCGCCGGGGCTCGTCGAGTACGACGTGAACACTGCCCTGTGGTCCGATCGAGCGCTGAAGCGCCGCTGGGTCGCGCTGCCCGCGGGACAGCGCGCTCACTTCGAGGCGAACGGCGCGTTCGAGTTCCCGGTCGGAACCGCGCTCGTGAAACACTTCGACCTGCCGATCGACGCGAACACCACGCGCCGGCTCGAGACGCGGGTCTTCCTGCGCCAGCTCGATCGCTGGACCGGCTTCACGTACCGCTGGAACGCGGCACAGACGGATGCGATCCTGCTCAACGGCCCCGCCAGCGACACGTTCACGGTGAACGTGGGCGGAGTGAGTCAGACGCAGACCTGGAACTATCCGAGCCCCGCGCAGTGTCTCGGCTGCCACAGCTTGCCGGAGAACCGCGTGCTCGGTCTGCGCGCGCTGCAGCTCAACCGCAGCTTCCCGTACCCCAGCGGCGCGGACAACGAGCTCCACGCGTGGGACTGCATGGCGATGTTCGACGCGTCGCCGCAGACCGCGGCGGCCTACGGCGCGTACGCGCCGATGGGCGACGGCACCCGCACGCTCGCGGCGCGCGCGCGCGCGTATCTCGCGGCGAACTGCGCGATCTGCCATCAGCCGCTGGGCCCGGCGCCCGGCTCGATGGATCTGCGCTACACGCGGCTGCTCGGCGAGCTGAACGCGATCGGCGTCGCGCCCACGGAGGGGAACTTGGGCCTCCCGACCCCGCAGCGCATCCGCGTGGGCCTGCCCGAGCAGAGCGTGGTCTGGCACCGGCAGCAGTCCACGGACGCGAGCATCCGCATGCCCGACGGCAGCCTCCTGCCCGACCCGGCCGCGGTGGCGATCTTCGACGCCTGGATCCGGAGCGGGCTGGCCACCCTCGACTCCGACGCGGACGGCGTGGCCGACGCGGCCGACCTCTGCCCGCGAATCGCAGACCCGAGTCAGGCGGACGGCGGCGGCTTCGGCACGTCGACACCGGACGGTGTCGGCACCGCGTGTCAGTGCGGCGACGTGAACGGCGACGGGCGCGTCGACTCCCGCGACGCAGCGCCGCTTCGCGCCGCGCTCGCCAGGACGTCGGGCCCGCTCTCGGGCGCGGCGAATCGCCGCTGTGTGTCCCCGTCCGACACCGGGGAGTGTTCCATCGTCTCCTGGGCGCGCATCCAGAAACGTCTCGCGGGCGCGACCGCGGCGCACGGGCAGACGTGCGCGGCGGCGACGGAGCTCGGCCCCTAGGCGCGGGCTCGGCGCAGCGCGCGCGCACCGCAGCCGAGCGCGAGGAGGAGGGCGGCCGCCGGCTCGGGGATCAGGCGGCCCGTCTCGGGCGCGGTGAAGACCAGCGACGCAGCGATGTTGAGCCCGCCCACCGTGAACGTGAGCCCCGTGAGCGTGCCGTGAAGCGACGCGACCGTGAGCGTCGGCAGCGGCGCCGTGCCAACGCCGTCGACCGGCGTCCCCGAGGGAAGCCCGCCGAGGGCGCAGATCGCGCCGATGCAGGTGATCGTTCCGAAGGCGTGGAAGCTGCCCATCGCAGCGCCGAACGACGGTTGGTTGCCGACGGGTGTCCCAGCGACCGGATCTTGCAGGCTCGCGCTCGCGGGGCCCATGAGAGCGACCGGCTGACCCAGGACCGTGGTGGCGACGTCGAGGTCCGCCGACACGTCGAGTATCTCGAGCGTCGTCGGGTCATCGCTGATGTCGCCCGCGGCGCTGCTCGAGTAACTGACGCGGATCTGGCCCGCGAGCGTGCCCTGCGGGGGGATGCTCACCAGCGCCGGGCTCCGAGCCTTCTGGTGACTAGCGCTTTCCGAAGCCCTTGAGCCGCTCGGCCAGGTCCGGGCCCGCGCCCGGGCTGGTGCGGCGTTCGAAGGCGAGCGCTTCCGCCAGGCCCAGCGGCTCCCCCTCGCGAATCAGCGTCTTCTCCGCGCGCAGCGTGAACCAGGAGTTCGCGGCGATTTCGCCCCCCAGCGCGAGCGCCCGTGACTCGAGCTCCGCGTCGGGCACACACTGATTCGCCAGCCCGAGGGCGACGGCTTCGGTGCCGGTCACCGGCCGGCCGCTGAACATCAGCTCCTTGGCGCGGAGCGGGCCGATGCGCCGCGGCAGGCGCTGGCTCATGCCCCAGGTGGGAGTCATGCCGAACTTGCCGTGCGTGTCCGCGAAGCGGGCCGACTCAGCGGCGATCAAGAGGTCGCAGGCCAGCACGAGCTCGAGCGCGCCGGTATAGCAGTGACCCTGCACCGCAGCGATCACGGGTTGGGGCAGGCGCTCCAGGGCGTCGAGCGTCTCGGCTTGGAAGTGCGGGGAACGCGCGCGCTCGCCGGCCTGGATCGCGCGCAGATCGTTGCCCGCGGAGAACGACCGGCCAGCGCCGCGCAGCACCACACACCCGACGGTGTCGGTCTCTGCGCCAAGCCTGTCGACGTGCGCGCGCAGCTCCTCGAAGAGCTTCGGCGAGAGGGCGTTCAGCACCTCGGGGCGGTTGAGACACAGAACTGCGACGCCCTCGGAATCGCTTCGTTCGACCAGGCCGGGCATTGGGGCAGCTCCTTCGCAGTGGAACGCCAGTGTGACACGCCGGGCCGCCGCCGGTGCGCAGGCGGCGCGCGCGAGAGCATGTCCACCGCCGAGGACGTCGCTGTCTCCAGTGCAAGAACGCGGGATCGTGAACCTCGTCGTCGGGTTCGCGCCGCGCCGGCCCGGCGAGTTCGCGACGCTCTCCCTCCCGCTGCCCGCGAAGCTGCCGAGCTAGCGCGCGCGCTCGCCCCGCGCGCCGCGAACCGCGCGCTCGACCCCGGGCAGCCGCCGTTTCTCCGCGGGCTTCCGCGGATGCCCGCCCATCTGCGCCATCACCAGGAAGTCGGCGAACGCGGCCTCCATCGCCGCGGAGAAACCGAGGACGTCCTGCATCTTGTTCACCGCGAGCTTGGCCATGCGCAGCGTGCCATAGCCCTGCTCGGCGACGCGCCGCGCCCAAGTCAGTGTCTCGTGCTCGAGCTCGGCCGAGGGCACCACGCGATTCACGAAGCCTAGCTGGCGCGCCTCCTCGGCGTCGATGAAGCGGCTCTCGAAGAGCAACTCCTTGGCCTTGCGGAAGCCGACATCGAACGGTGTAGAGAAGTACTCGACCTGGCCCGCCAGGAAGCGCGCGTCGGGCGAGGCGAAGATCACGTCCATCGCCGCGGCGATCATCCAGCCGCCGTAGATGCAGTAGCCGCGGACCATCGCGATGGTCGGCTTGGGCAGGTTGCGCCACTTCAGCGTGAGGTCGAGGTTGTAGCGGCGGAACGCCTCGTACTCCTCGACGCCGACCGCGGGCAAGCCGCGCGCCTCGCGGTCGCTGACTTGCTCGGGAGTGCCGAGATCGTGACCCGCGGAGAAATGCTCGCCCTCGCCGCGCACGACCACCACCGAGATCCCCCGGTCCTGCTGGGCCCGGTCTAGCGCGAGGTCCAGCTCGTCCAGCAGCTTCCAGCTCTGCGCGTTGCGGTAGCGCGGCCGGTTCAAGCTGACGAGCGCGACGGCGCCGTCCTGCTCGTAGCGCACGTCCTTCGCCTTCATGCGAGCCTCCCCGACCCTGGCCGGCCGTGCCCCGTTATAGCAGTCGTGCCCCGAGGCCGAAAATCGTACGGGATGACACGCGAGCGGCGAACGGCGGCGGCGAGTGGGGCGCGTCTGTGCGCGACGGTCGCCGTCGCGCTGTGTGTGGCGCTCGCCGGCCCCGGCTGTCAGCTGTTTGGTCCGAAGCTCGACCTTCCGGAGCATCCCGAGGAGGCGGCGGCGAACCCCGCGATCGGCGCCCGCGCTCTGTTGCGCGCGAATCAGACGGAGCTCGAGCTGGCGACCTGGCAGCCGGCGATTCAGTCACTGGTCGACACGCTCGGCGCGCAGCTCGACGCCGCGCGCGCCCAGCCCCTGCGCGCGGCGGTGCGGCGCGCCTACGGAGCGCAGCGGCTCTTCGACCGCGTGGCCACGAGCCTCGGCGATGACTGGGACGCGGAAGCCGCGCTCGCGCAGTTCCAGTTTCTCGACTCGAGCATCGGCCGCAAGCTCCTGCGCGCGCGCATGCTGCGCGCCGACGCGAAGACGGCGGAGCGCTTCCGCGCGTTCAGCCGCGACTTCTCCCCGGCGAGCTTTCCGAGCGCGCGCGTCGAGACGCTGCGCCGGCTCGACCGCGCGCTGCTCACGTCGCGCGGGGCGGTGCTCGTGAATCGCGCGGTGGTCGACGCCGCGCTCGCCGCGCTCTCGGGCGCGACGTCCGGCACGGACGCCGCCGCGTTCCGCTCGCTGCGCGAGCGGGCGGCGCGAGAGGAGTCACAGCTCTACCCGCTGGCCTCGGACGAGCTGCTGCGCTGGCAGCTGTTCGCGCTCGACTCGCTCTCGGACTCCGAGCTGGCGAGCTACGCGGACTTCGCGGAGTCGCCGGCGGGTCAGTGGTACGTCGTCGCCAACGCGCGCGCGCTGCGCCTCGCTGCGAACGGCGCCGGCGAAGAGCTGTTTCAGGCTCTGCGCCCGCGCAACGACCTGTGACTCACTTCCCTTTCGCGGGCTCCACGATGATCGCGAGGGCCTGCGTGTAGGTGATCTCGACCAGATCGCCGACGGCCACGCCCTCGAGCTTCTTGGGATCGCGCACGCGCACGGCCACGACCTCGCCGTCCGGGCGCTGCAGCGTGACCGACGGGGTGGCCTTGTCGATCGACACGATCGTCGCGGTCACCTGAATCACGTCCGCGGCGACGCCCGCCGGCTTCTCGCCGGGCTGCGCCGAGCCTACCCCGGTGGCGCCCACCACGCCGACCTCGGCCATGCCGGGCTTGTGCACCTCGTATGCGATCGACTCGTAGTAAGTCGTCGAGACCTGATCGCCGACCTTCACCTGCGGGAGGTTCTTCACCTCGTCGCCGGCATGGATCGAGAACACCTTGCCGTCCTGGCCCTTCAGAGTCACCAGGCGCTTCGCGAGGTCGAGCTTCTGGACCGTCGCGACGGTCGTGATCTGGCGCTCCTTCACGATGCCCGAGATCGGTGCGGCGGCAACGTCGGGCTTCTGGGCCGTCTCGCATGCGGCGAGCGCGCTCGCGAGGGCTGCAGCCAGGGCGAGGCGGACGAGCGGACTGCGCGACGAGTTCATGCGGGCACCTCCGGTGGTTTCGGGGACGACGCCGTGCAGTGTGGCACGAAGCCGGAACCCGCGGCGAGCAATTCAAGGCCGGGTGAAGAACAGACTCGCGGCGAGCAGCAGGCCGCCGGTGAAGTGCAGCCCGAAGACGTTCGCGAACGCCTGAGTCATGCGCCGCGGATCGCCGGGCGCGCGCAGCGCGATCCGCGACGCGCCCACCGCGAACGGAGCGGACAGGAAGAACAGCCACGCCGCCGAGGGCAAAAGCCCGCCGGAGATCCCCAGCGCGAGCACGACGTAGGGCAGGGCGAGGAGGAAGGGCACCAGCCGTCCCGCCCCGCCGGGCCCGAGGCGCACGACCGGCGTCCGCTTGCCGTGGCGCTTGTCGGCGTCGTGCTGCGGAAAGTGGTGCATGTAGAGGATCGCCATGGCGAGGAGACCCACGACGCTCGAGACGACCAGGCACGCGGGAGTCACTCGCCCGGTCTGCGCGAAGTAGGTACCCGCGCCTGCGAGCGGCCCGAAGAGCAGGAACGTCACCGGCTCGCCCGCGCCGTGATACGCGATGCGCAGCGGCGGCGCGGTGTAGAAGTAGCCGAGCGCGGCGGCGGCGAGACAGATCCACAGGAGCGTGTTCCCAGGCGCGCGCAGGTTCAGGACCAGCCCGCACGCGACCGCGACCGCGCCACACGCCGCGGCGAACAGCGCGACCCCACGCTTCGAGAGCGCCCCGCTCTGGATCACGCGGCTCCCGAGCGGGAAAGGCAGCTTCTCGAACTCCGGGTCGGCGTCGAGTCCGGAGGCGTCGTCGAAGTAGTCGTTCACCAGGTTCACCGCGCCCTGCGCTGCGAGCATGCCGAGCAGCGTCAGCGCGAAGGTCACACCGCTCGGTGTCGCGCCCTCGTAGGCGACGAGCGCCGTGACGGTGAGGACGGGCATCAGCCCCGCGCTGAGCGACGGCGCGCGCAGCGCGCGCACCAGCGTGCCCAGCGAGGGCAACGTCAGCGCGCCTCTGCCTTCACGCGGATGCCGCCCCAGGTCGCGACCGCGCCCTGGCCGTGACACGAGACACTGCCCTTGCCGGGCACGATGTCCCTCTCCGTCATCAACCCGACCGCGAGCAGCGCCGGGCCCAGGTCGGGTACGGCGACTTCGCGCTTGAGACACCTGCCGTCCATGTGCCACTCGAGCGTCGCCTCGCCGCGGTCGTACACCAGCGCGTAGCGGTGCGGCTGGCCGGGCTCGGTGACGCCGCGGAATTCGTCGAACAGCGAGAAGTAGCGCGGCCCCGTGTCGTTGCGCGGCGCGCTCGCGCCGGGGAAGGGCAGACGCGCGTAGACGGTCGCGATCGCGCGATTCGCTGCGAACACGTCGATCGCGACACCCGCGGCGAGATCCATCAGGTGGAAGCTCACGAACCCGTCGTAGAGGTCGTCGCGCCCGCCGACGATCTGCGCCGCCATGTCCCATTCGACGCTGAGTCGGCCGCCCTTCGGCGCCTCGAACACGCGGGTGGAGAAGTACATGTGCTTCGCGTTGTCGAGAAACTGCAGCTCGTCGTGCGAGCGCGTGAATGGCACCGCCGCCACGCGCAGCCGGTCGTTCTGGACGATCACCACGGCGTCGGGCTCGCGGAACGTCCAGAAGCCGCTCGCGACCGGGAAGCCCGCGGGGACCCAGGTCCGCTCCGCGGGCTCGGCGGAGATCAGGCAACCGAAGCCGCCGACATCGATCCATTCGCTGGTCATCACGTCTCCTCGAGTCACCGCCGGACCCGCGGGCTCTGGAGTGTACCGGAAGCGCCGGGCCTAGAAGTCGTCGTGCGCGAAGTCGACGCACGCGAAGCCGGCGAAGAAGTCCGCGAGCTCGACCACGTCGAAGCCCGCCTCGAAGCCCAGGACGTAGAGGTGCGCGCCCGCGCCGAACTCGCCCATCCCGTAGCTCGGCGCCTGCGAGCCGCTCGCGAGCGCGGGGCCGAAGCTGAACCCGCTCTGCGCGGCGAGGCCGGCGGGCAGCGGAACCGTGGCGCGGCCACGCGGCCCCGGCAGGCCGATCCAGGTGGCTTTGTAGTCGCCGATGAAGACGGGGAATGCGCGCGTGGCGCGGGCGCCCAGCGCCCAGCCTGGACCGGCGCGCACCTGCAGCCGCACGATGTCCGTCAGGTCGAAGACGCGGTTCGGGAGATACACGAGCACCGCCCAGACCAGCTCGAGCGCCGAGCTCGCGGGCGAGCTGCGGCGCGCCGGCGGCGGCTCCTCGAGCGGGATGTTCCCCGCTCGCGCCGCTTGCGGCGCGAGCAACAGCGCCGTGAGCAGCACCGCGCCTGCGGCAGACCGATGCGCGCGCATCTGTCGACTCTCTACCCCCGCGCGCATGATTATCCCGTCGCGCGCATGCGCGCCAGCCGAACGGGTAGGCTATCCGGCGATGCGCTTCGAAGGAGTCATCTTCGACCTCGGCGGCGTCGTGCTCGGCTCGCCGCTGCACGCGATCGCGCGCTTCGAGCGCGCCCGCGGCATTCCCGCGGGCTTCATCAACCGCGTGGTCGTCTCGAGCGGCCCGGTGGGCGCCTGGTCGCGGCTCGAGCGCGGCGAGCTGCGCGTGGAGGCGTTCGTGCCCGCCTTCGAGGCCGACTGTCTCGCGGCGGGGCACGAGGTCGCGGCGGGACCGATGATGGCCGCGATCCAGGAGGAGTCACAACCCCGGCCGGCGATGCTCGCCGCGATCCGCGAGCTGCGCGCCCGCGGCCTGCGCGTCGGCGCGCTCACGAACAACTGGGTCGCAGACGAGCCTCGCGAGAGCCGGCTCGGCCTCGATCTGCGCGAGCTCTTCGACGCGTTCGTGGAGTCCGCGATCGTGGGCCTGCGCAAACCCGATCCCCGCATCTACACACACGCGTGTCAGGCGCTCGGCATCGCGCCGGAGCGCGCGGTGTTCCTGGACGACATCGGCGCGAACCTGAAGGCCGCGCGCGCGCTCGGCATGCACACGATCAAGGTCGACTCGCCCGAGCAAGCGCTCGGCGAGCTCGGCTCGGCGCTCGGCTTCGCGTTCGCCTAGGCGCGCTCCTCGAGCGCGAGGAACTCGCGCCGCACCCGCGCCGCTTCGGGATGCGCGGCGATCCGCTCGAGCAGCACGGCTTTCTGCTGCGCGGCGGCGAGGGGCGGCTGCTCGATCGTGGCCCACTTCACGAGGCCTTCCCAGAACGTGTCGACGATCTCGCGGCCCGAGCGCAGGCCGCCCTTCGCGGTCTTGAAGTCGAGCGCGCGCAGCTCGCCGAGATAGAGGCGCAGCGAGTGCACGTGCACCTCCTCGTCGGTGCGGATGCGATTCACGATCTCCGCGGCGTGCTCGGCCTCGGCGCGCCGCTCGGTGAAGAGCTCGGGATCGCGCAGCAGTCTCTCGGTCGAGGAGAAGCCGCGCTCCGCGCGGAACTCGATCAGCAGCAGGTTCAACAAGAACGAGACCAGGCGCTCGTACTGGATCGGCAGATCGGGGAACACCGGCAGGTTCGCATCCGGGCGGCCGATGTTCTCCGGCACCGCCGGCTTCGGGAAGTCGGTCTTGCCGAAGGCGAGGTCGCGCAGCGCGAACCACATCACGTCGTGGCCGCCGATGCCGCGCTCGGGCTCGCCGCCTTCGTCGAGGCCGTGCGCCTTCAAGAGCCCCTGATTCAAGTGACCGATCGCCAGCTCGGAGACGTCCTGCACGACCGCGTCGCGGAACTCCGGAAAGACCATGTCGGCGAGCACGCGGCCGCGCGCTTCGATCATGCCGATGATCGTGAGTGAGTTCCAGAACGTCTGGCCCAGACCTTCGCGGATCAACAGCTTCTGCTGCGCGTCGGAGGGGTAGCGGACGCCGGCGAGCAGCGAGGAGTCCGCGTGCAGCAGGTCGCCGCCGCGGGCGCGCAGCGCCTCGGTCCAGGCGTCGAGCGCGGGCTGGCGCACCAGGATGCGCGGCGGGACGTACTTCCCGCTCGCGTCGAAGCCGCCGTGCAGCAGATGCCCGGCCTCGATCTGCGGGCGGGCGTAGTCGTGAGAGCGGAGCAGCTCCTCGGGGCCGTAGCGCAGTCGGGTCATCGTGACTCCTTTCGCGCTCTGCGCGCCTGTGGCGCCACGAGCGCGCGCGCGCAGAAGCGGACCAGGTTGTCGAGCAGCGCCGCGCGCGGGATGCGCGCGTTCGCTCCGAAGCGCAGACCTTGCTGGACGAGGCCGACGATGCCGTAGGCGACGACGCTGGGATCGTAGTCGCGGCGCAGCTCGTTGCGCCGCATGCCCTCGCGCAAGTGATTCGCGAGTGACTGCGCCAGTCGGTCGCGCAGGCTCGCGCCGCTGGGCAGATCGGCGGCGAGCACCGCCTCATCGGCGAACGCGGCCGCGAGAACGCCGGGGTTCTCGTCCGAGAACGCGACGATGGCCTCGAGCGAGCCCAAGAGCCGCGCCTCGAAGCCGCGCGCGTCGCCGATGTGCGCGCGCACGCGCTCCATCAGCTCGTGCGACGCCGCATCCGTGAAGGCCAGAAACGCCGCGCGCTTGTCGGGGAAGTGGACGTAGAAAGTGCCGATCGCCAGATCCGCGGCGCGCGCGATGTCCTGCGGGCGGGTCGCGTCGTAGCCGTCGGTGGCGAACAAACTGCGCGCGGCGCCGAGCAGCTTGCCCCGCGTTTCGGCCTTGCGGCGCTCGCGCCGCGACGGAGCGTCCGATGCGGGACGCGGCTCGGGCGCCGGCGAGGGCGCCGAAAGCGGGACCGCTGCGACTCGTGCTCTCACTTCGCTGATTTTTTATCAGCGATGAGAAGAAGTCAACGAAGCCGAGTCTGCCCGCGCGAGACCCGCGCGGGCCCCTCGGATTGGTCCGCCCGCGCGAGACCCGCGCGGGCCCTTTGGTCAGGGCCCCCTGGTCAGGCCTCGAAGTCGCGGACCTTCCGGGCGATCACCGCGACGTGGAAGAGCGGCGTCCCGTACGTCGAGAAGCGGTGCCGGTAGCGCTGCTGGTGCACCACGTTCATGGCACCGCTCTGGATCATCCGGTGCACGAGGCGCGCGAAGCGCGAGTCGCGGCCTCCCTCCGCCGTGTCCGCGTTCAGGTGAAACGCGGCCCACCCGTCGGGCGCGAGCAGGTTGAACGCCTCGGTGAACGCGTTCGGCGCCGGCTCGTCCGCGGCGAGCGGGTCGACGGAGGCCAGGCAATTGAAGTCGTAGGCCATGAGGTCGTCGCGCTGCGCCTCGGACAGGCGGCGCATGTCGAGGACCAAGTAGTCGCGATACACGTCGGGATGATCGCGCTCGCCGGCGGCTGCGGCGGCTGCCGTCGCGTCCACGCCGACGATCTCCTCGACGCCGAGCGCGGCGAGCTCCTCGCCCATCCAGCCGTTGCCCGCGAACAGGTCGATCACCCGCAGGTCCGCAGGTCGAACCTGAGCCGCGCGCAGCTGGCGATCGAGCAGGTGGCAGAGCGCCCCCGGAGCATTTCCCCGCAGCAGGTAGCGAACCAGGTGCTCGAACACGCCCGGCCATTCCCACAGACGCGCGTCGCCGCGGAAGCGGACCTGTCGGAGTACGCCTCCGTCTTCGACGAGGCAGTAGCCCGCCTCCTTCCCGTTCTGGGCGGCCGCATCAGGCAGCCGAACATCGCGCGTCGCGGGGCTGCGAAGCGATACGGCGCGCAGAAGCGACTCGGCGGGAGCACTCATCGCGTCTCCTGTTGTCGAGTTTCCGAACGACGCTGGCCGTTACGAGGGGGGTGCTGTTCGGAGCACGCGTTCCCGCAAGAACACGTGTCGGGGGTTCTGCTTTCGATGGATATAGGAGAGATGCGCGACCTCGTAAAGGGTTCCCTCGTCCCGCAACTACAAACGACGTTCGAGTACCCTTGATTCATGTCGGCAAACGATTCCGGACGCTCGGTAGTGATCAGCGGGGGTACGGGTGCGCTGGGGCGCGCGCTGCTCCGGCGCTTCCTCGACGGGGGAGATCGGGTCGTCGTTCCCTGGATCGTGAAGCACGAGCTCGATGCGCTCGAAGCCGAGGAGGGCGAGGCCTTGCGGCGCGGGCGGATCGTGCTCGTCGAGGCGGACATCGCCGAGGAAGCGGGCGCGCAGCTCGTCGCCGCCGCCGCTCCCGGCGCCGAAGCGCTCGTGAACACCGCCGGCGGCTTCGGCGGCGGCAAGCCGCTTCACGACACGGAGCTCGAGCTGTGGGACCGCATGTACCGGATGAACGTGCGCACCGCGGTCGCGCTCTCTCGCGCGCTGTTGCCGGGGATGCTCGCGCGCCAGCGCGGCTCGATCGCCAACATCGCTTCGCGCGCGGCCCTCGACCTGCCCGCAGGCCTGAGTGCCTACGCGGCGGCGAAGGGGGCGGTGCTCACGCTCTCCGAGATTCTCCAGAAGGAGGTCGCGGAGCGGCACGTGCGCGTGAACACGATCGTTCCGACCACGATCGACACACCGGCGAATCGCGCCGCGATGCCGAACGCCGACTTCTCGCACTGGACGCCGCCGGCCGCGATCGCCGAGGTCGTCTACTGGCTCGCGAGCGACGCTGCCGCCGCCGTGCGCGGCGCGCTCGTGCCCGTCTGACTTCGTTCGCCTGCGTCAGTCAGACGAGCCATCCTGACTGACCCAAACTCTCACGCATCGCGCGCCTCATCCGATGGTCGAGTGGGCACCCTACCCACGCTCCGGCGCTTGCGGCCTCGGCTCGGGACGGCCCTCGCCTCGCCTGGGACGTCAGTCGGGGGCGCGCTCCCGCAGGAAGGAGTTCGCGAGCGAGTCGACATACTCGTTCCAGCGCGAGCCGTCGTGCGCGCGGATCCAGACGAGCGACACATTCGGGTGTGACTGCGCCAACCGCCAGAGGGTCTGCACCAGCTCGAGGTTCGCGATCGGCCCGGTCTTCCGCCGCCAGCCGCGGCTCTCCCAGCCGGCCGCCCACTCGTTGATCGTCTTCACGCACAGCTCGCTGTCCGAGTAGACGGTCACGCGCGCGTCGGCGGGCAACGCGCGGTAGGCCTCGATCAGCGCCGTCAGCTCCATGCGGTTGTTCGTGGTCGCGGGATCGCTGCCGTGCTTCTCGCTGCGCACGCGATCGCCTTCGACCCAGACGTACGCCCAGCCACCCGGGCCCGGATTGCCCTCGCACGCGCCGTCCGTGAACACGCCATCCTTCGGCCCCGCGCTGTACTTCGCGAGCACTTCCTCTGGGCGGAGCAGCGGGCCGTTGCGCTTCGAACTCATGCGGGCGTTTGGTTTACACTTCCCCAGCCCAGCGCGCACACGGGAGTCGCAAGCGATGGCCAAAGAGCTCGAGATCAGCGACGAGATGCGGGCGCAGATCGGCCGCGAGTCGCCACCCTGGATCCACGAGGTGACCACCACGAGCGTGCGCGCCTTCGCGCGCGGCGTCGGTTATACGGACCCGGTCTACTTCGACGTCGACACGGCGCGCAAGGCCGGGTACCGCAACCTGCCCGCGCCGCCGACCTATCTCGGCACGCCGGTGTTCATCCCCGGCCGCTCGAGCGACACGTTCAGCGGACCGACCGAAGGCCAACCCGCGATCAAGCACGGGCTCGCGGGCCTGCTCGACGGCGGCACCGAGACGGAGTACTTCGAGCAGGTCTGCGCCGGCGACACGCTCGTCGTCGTGAGCCGCGTGGCGGGCCTCGACGTGCGCGAGAGCAAGTCACTGGGGAAGATGCTGATCACGACCAACGAGACCTCGTACACGAACCAACAGACCGGAAAGCTAGTCGCGCGCCAGCGCGGCCAGGCGATCTTCTACTAGGGGACTGCGATGGCGGTGACTTGGGACGCGATCCGCGAAGGCGACCGGCTGCCGGGACTCGACAAGAGCCCGGGAGTCACTCAGCTGGTGAAATACGCCGCCGGCTCGGGCGACTTCAACCCGCTGCACCACGACTACGCCTTTCCGCAGGCGAAGCAGATCGGCTCGATCATCGTGCACGGCCGCTTCAAGTACGCCTCGCTGGGCGAGCTGGTCTCGAACTGGCTCGGTCACAACGGCCGGATCCAGAAGATCTCCTGCCAGTACCGCGGCATGGACCAGCCGAATCAGCCCATCCTCTGTCGCGGCAGCGTGAAGCGGAAGTGGGAAGAGGCCGGCAAGAAGCTCGCTCAGCTCGAGATCTGGACCGAGAACGCGAAGGGCGAGAAGACCACCCCCGGCGAAGCGACCGTCGTCTTCAACTAGCGGCGCTGTGAGCCGAAGGCGAGCGTAGAGCCGTATGATTCGCCGCCCGCGCGTCACCGGCGCCTCCTCACCCGGCGGGTACGCCTAAGGTTCGTCGGCATCCGGCGAGCGCCCGGGCTGCATTTCTTCGGATTCCGTGTCGCCGCCCGGGCGGTGTCCGTCGCCGCTTCGGGGGTCCCCCCGAGTACGGGACCCCCCTCAGCCGGCTCCGGCCCCCGCCGGGCTCCCGCGGGGGTTTGAAATGAGTGAGTGACTGAGCTTGGTCACTCCGAGTCTTCTCGACCCCGCCGCTGAACAACGCGACGGCCGAGCGAGGGCCGTCCCGAGCGAGGCCCGCAAGCGGCGGAAGCCGCGCGCAGTGAGCCGTAGGCGAACGAAGTCAATCAGGCGCGGCGTCTGCGCAAGACTTCGTAGATTGCGAGGGCGACGCAGGTCGAGAGATTGAGCGAGCGCAGCGCGGGATCGGCCATCGGGAAGCCCACGAGCCGGTCGCGAAAGCGCGCGCGGAGCTCCGGCGGGAGGCCGACGCTCTCGCGACCGAAAACCAGCACCGTGCGCTGGCTGGTTGGCGAGTCCCAGAACGGGCGCTCGCTCTCGGCGGAGAAGAAGCACGGCTCGCCGAGCTCGGGCAGCGCCTTCTCGAACGCGTCCCAATCGGGCCAGACGCGCGGGGCAACGCGCGGCCAGTAGTCGAGACCGGCGCGGCGCACCGGGCGCGCGGCGAGCGAGAAGCCCAGCGGCTCGACCAGGTGCAGCTGCGCCCCGGCGGCGAGACAGGTTCGCCCCGCGTTCCCCGTGTTCCAGGGAATCTCGGGCGAGACCAGCACGACGTGCAGGTCGTCGCGAGTGGCGAGCACTCGGCCGCGCATGCGCGCGACGATCGCACGGACGGCTACTCTGCGGCCAGGGAGAGCGGAGATTTCCAAGGCCGAGCAGACACGGAAGCGTGTAGCCGAGCTCGCCGGCGGGCTCGGCATCGCGCGCGTCGGCGCGGTGCGGCTCGAGCGCTTTCCCGAGCTCGCGCGCGTGCGCGAGTGGCTCGAGCGCGGCTACGCGGGCGAGATGCACTACATCGCGCGGCGGCTCGCGGAGCGCGAGGATGCGACGCGCCTGCTGCCGGGCGCGCGCACGGCGCTGGTGGCGGCGGTGGCCTACGACAACGGCGAGCCCGACTCACGCGCGCCCCGCCCCGCGCGCGCCGCCTGGGTCTCGCGCTATGCCTGGGGCGACGACTACCACGAGGTCGTGCGAGCGCGGCTCGAGGCGTGGATCGCGGCGCTCGCGAGCGAGTATCCGGCTGCCACATTTCGCTGTTACGTCGACACTGGGCCGGTGCCGGAGCGCCTGCTGGCCGAGCGCGCGGGGGTAGGCTGGATCGGCAAGAACGCGTGCCTGATCGATCCCGAGCTCGGCTCGTACCTATTCCTGGGCGTCGTGCTCAGCGACCTGGAAGTCGAGTCGGATCCCCCGGCGCTGGACCACTGCGGAACCTGTCGCGCGTGTCTCGACGCCTGTCCGACGGACGCGTTCCCCGAGCCGCGGGTGCTCGACGCGCGGCGCTGCATCTCGTATCTCACGATCGAGAAGCGCGGCGCGCTCCCCGACGAGCTGCGTGCCGGTATCGGGAGTCACATCTTCGGCTGTGACCTCTGCCAGGAGGTGTGTCCCTGGAATCAGCGCCGCGGCCGCCCGCTCGCCGCCGAACCCGGGTTCGCGCCGCGCCCAGAGTGGCGCGCGCCGGATCTCGCCGAGCTGCTCGCGCTCGACGACGACGCTCTGCGCACGCGCCTGCGCGACTCGGCAATCGCGCGCGCGAAGCTCGCCGGGCTGCGGCGCAACGCGCTGATCGCCGCGGGGAACGCCAGAGACCCCGCGCTCCTCCCCGCGGTCGAGCGCTGGCTCGACTCCCCGGACGAGTCACTCTCCGACGCCGCGCGCTGGGCGCGTGCCCGATTGACTACGCTCGCCTCGCCTCATTGACTTCGTTCGCCTGCGGCTCACTGCGCGCGCCTTCCCGATGATCGCGTGGGCACCCTACCCACGCTCCGGCGCTTGCCGGCCTCGCTCGGGGCGGCTCTCGCCTCGCCTCATTGACTTCGTTCGCCTGCGGCTCACTGCGCGCGGCTTCCCGATGATCGCGTGGGCACCCTACCCACGCTCCGCCGCTTGCCGGCCTCGCTCGGGGCGGCCCTCGCTCGGCCGTCGCGTTGTTCAGCGGCGGGTCGAGAAGACCGGAGCCATCGCTGAGCTCCGTTACTCACTCACTCATTCACCGTGAGCCCGGCGGGGGCCGGAGCCGTCTGAGGGGGGTCCCGTACTCGGGGGGACCCCCGAAGCGGCGACGGACGCCGCCCGGGCGGCGCCACGCGATCCGAAGAGACGCAGCCCGAGCGTTCGCCGGATGCCGACGAGTGGGTTTCGCAGCGAGTCCGCGAGCGAGAAGGGACCCACGAGGAGGCGCCGGCGACGCGCGGGCGGCGAGTCAGACGGTTCTACGCTCCCCCTCTCGCCGTCGCGACCAGACGCGCCGGGAAGTCGGACATGAGGCCGTCGACACCCAGGGCCAGCAGGCGCCGCATCTCGTCGGGCTCGTTGATCGTCCACACGTGCACCACCAGGCCGCGCGCGTGCGCGGCGGCCACGAAATGCGCGGTGACCAGGGGTCGACCGAGGGCGTGGGTCGGCACCTGAAGCGCGTGACCGCGCGGCGCGAAGCTCTCGATGCGGTTCTCCGCCCCCGCGCGCACGAACTCGACCACGTCCGCGAGCGACGAACCGAGGGCGGTGCCCGCGTCGAGCGCGCGCAGCTTCGCGAGCACCGACTCGTCCTCCGCCGCCAACAACACGCGGGCGTCGGCGCGCGCGCGGCGTATCACGCGCACGACCTCGTCGGCGATCGGCGGGTCGGCCTGCTTCACCTCGAGGTTCACCCGCGCGGCGGGGAACGCCGCGAGCACCTCGGCGAGGCGCGGCACGCGCACCCCCGAGCCGCGGAACGGGAACGTCCTGCCGCCGTCCGGGGTGAAGCGAAAGCCGGCGTCGACTTTCTCGAGCTCCGCGAAGCGCAGCGCGCACAGCGGGCCCAGGGCGTCGGTGGTGCGCTCGAGCGTCGCGTCGTGGTGGATGACGATCTCGCCGTCCGCCGTCGCGTGACAATCCATCTCGAGATACGGCACACCCTGCGCGAGCGCGCGCTCGAACGCGACACGTGTGTTCTCCGGCGCCTCTCCGCTCGCGCCGCGGTGGCCGAAAAGCTGCGGCGGCGGAATGTCGAAGTAGGAGTGCACGCGCACACGCTACGAGGTGCGCGGCCGAGTTGACAAGCGCGGTGAAGCGGCGAGCCTCCGCGCGGAGCCACCATGAGCGTACTGACCCGCGATGCGATCCTGCGCGAGCTGGCGAGCGGTCGCCTGCGGCTCGAGCCGTTCTCCATCGATCAAGTCGGGCCGGCGTCGATCGACCTGCACCTGGGCGGCGAGCTGCGCGTGCCGCTCGAGGGCAGCAACGGTCCGATCGACGTCACCGACGACTCGACTCCCGAGGCGATCACGCGCGTGATCCCGTTCGAGAAGCCCCATGTGCTCGCGCCGGGCTACATCGTCCACGGCATCACGCGCGAGCGCTTGTTCTTCCCGCCGGATCTGTGCGCTTGGATCGAAGGCCGCAGCCGCATCGCCCGCCTCGGCCTCACCGTGCACGTGAGCTCGGGCTTCATTCAGCCCGGCGTGTCGAATCACCAGGTGCTCGAGATGTGCAACGTCTCGGGCCGTCCTCTCGCGATCCACCCAGGCATCCGCATCTGTCAGATCGTGCTGCAGCGCACCGAGGGCAACGCCGTGTACCGCGGCAAGTTCGCGGACCAAGCCTCGCCGTGAGAGCCGTGGCGCAGCGCGTGCGGAGCGCGCGCGTGCGGGTCGCCGGAGAGGTCGTGGCGGAGATGGCCGGGGGCCTGCTCGCCCTCGTCGGCGTGGCGCGGGGCGACAGCGACGACGACGCCCGCTCGCTCGCAGAGAAGCTCGCGCACCTGCGCGTGTTCGACGACGCCGACGGCGTCATGAATCGCTCGCTTGCCGAAACAGGTGGGACGCTCGGCGTCGTGTCTCAATTCACCCTGCTGGCTGACTGCCGCAAGGGACGCCGTCCGAGCTGGGCGGATGCCGCGCCGCCCGAGGAAGCGGAGCAACGGCTCGAGGCGTTGGTCGCGCACGCGCTCGCGCTCGGCGTGACGACCGTCACGGGTCGCTTCCGCGCGGACATGGACGTCGAGCTCTCCAACCACGGACCCGTCACCCTGCTCCTCGACACGAGGCGGCTTTTTTAGTTTATTTCGCCGGCATGAAACGCCGGGGGGTCCTCGAGAGTCTGGTCTTCCGTCTGGTCGCCGCGACGCTCCTGGTCATGGTCGTCGCGGGAGCTCCTGCCGCGGCGCTCGCCGACGAGGCGCCCGAGCGGAACATCATGCTGCACTACGGGCTCGGGGTCGGGTCCGTGCTCGCGACGTTGGTCTACGGACCGGTGAAGGTCATGTACGCGACGCTCGGCTCGATCACGGGCGGCCTCGCGTATCTGCTCACCGGCGGTCGGCTCGACGTGCCGCGCGAGATCATCCAGCCCGCCGTGCGTGGCGACTACGTCGTCACTCCGGAACATCTCACGTTCAATCAGCCACTGCTCTTCGTGGGCAAGGAGCGCGCGCTCGACAAGTCGTCGGGTGACGAGAACTACGAGTGAGTGACTCCTGACGTGAGGCGACTCGGGCTCGTCGCGGCGCTGTTCGCCGCGCTCGCCTGCGGCGAGAGACCGGCGCCGGCGAACGAAGCCGCGCCGAACTTCGAGCTGCCGCTCGTCGGCGGGGGCACCGTGTCGCTCGCGTCTCTGCGCGGCAAGACCGTCCTCGTCGACTTCTGGGCGACCTGGTGTCCGCCGTGTCTCGAGGAGGTTCCGGAGCTGAGCGCGGTCTCGCGCGAGCTCGAGGGGAAGGACGCGGGCGTTCTCGCCATCTCGGTCGACAACCTGACGCTCGATGCGCTGGCCGAATGGCTGGCGGAGCGCGACGTGAAGTACCCCGTCGCCCTCGGCGACACCGACCTGGCCGGCGTGTACGGAGCCGACGCATTCCCGTTTCACGTCGTGATCGGGCCGGACGGCAAGGTGCTCGAGCGCCTCGAGTCGGGGTTTCACGATCGCGATCAGCTGCGCGCCGCACTCGCGCGCCACGCGAAGCGCTAGCTCTCAAGGCCACGCGCACGGGCGTCGATCCGCTCGGCAAGCATCCCTGCGTGGCAAGGCCCTTCGCTATGAAACCCGAGGACATCGAGCAGCGCTACACGAAGGGTCAGACCATCGTGGAGCGCGGCTCGCGCGAGCGCGTGCTGTACGTCGTGCGCAGCGGCAACGTGCTGGTGCACGTCGCCGAGGGCCAAGCTCCGTATCTTCTCGGCCCCGGTGACATGTTCGGCGAAGCGCCCGCGATCCTGGGACGCGCCTCTCCGGTGCGTGCGGAAGCCGAAGGCGACACGAGCGTGCTCGCGCTCGACGTCTCGCTCTTGAACGTGTTGGTGCGCGAGAACGCGGAGTTCTCGTTCCGGCTGGTCCAGGCGCTGGCCGAGCGCGTCGGCGCCGCCCGCGAGGAGGCCTCGGCGGAAGCGCTGCCGCTCGAGCCCGAGCCGCCGCGCACCGCCGTCCGCCAGGACGCGCGCACGCTCGCGGCGCTCGCGCGCGCGATTCTCGCGCGGCGAATTCCGGGCGAGGTCCCGACTCCGGTTCGCGGGAAACTCATGGACCTCGCGGGCGCGTCGCACCTTCCGATCCGCCAGGCGTATCTGTGTCTGCAGGAGCTGCTCGACCGCCGCCTCGTGGGGCTCGTCGACGATCAGCTCACCGTGCTCGAGCCGGACGAGCTCGCCTCGGTCGCGCAGAAGCCCGCGTAGTCCGAGCGCATCGCTTGCCTCCGCTGGAGGCGCAGGGTAGAAGTGCCCGATGCACCGCCTCGGAGCGCTCGTCGCCGCGAGCGTATTTCTCATCGCCGCGGTGGCGCACGCGCAGGACGCGGAGCCGACGAAGCCGCCGCCGCCCGCCGAGCCGGCGCCGGAAGTGAAGCTCCCGGCGCCCGACTTCGTGCTGAGCGCCGACGTGGTGACTTACGACAGCGAGCGCGATCTCTACGAAGCCACCGGCAACGTGAAGGTCACGCAGGCCGACGGTCGAGTGCTGACGTCGGACTGGCTCGTGTTCAACGGCACGACGCGCACCGGCGTCGCGTCGGGCAACGTCGTGATCGTCGAGGCGCAGAACACGGTGCGCGCGCAGTTCGTCGCGGTCGACCTCAAGTCCACGGTGTCAGTCGCGATGCACGGCTCGATGGACAACCCGCTGCCCGGCCTCGCGGTGCGCGGCGACGTCATCGAGCGCACCGGCGTCGACACGTTCCAGATCGAGCGCGGCACGTTCACGACGTGTCGCTGTCCGCCAGAGACGACGCGCAGGCCGTGGGAGCTCGAGACCAAGGACGCGAGCGTGGAGGTCGGCGGCTACGCCGTCGCGCACGACGTGTGGTTCAAGGTGCTCGGGGTTCCGGTGTTCTACACGCCCTGGCTCATGTATCCCGTGAAGACCGAGCGACAGACCGGATTCCTGATCCCCACCTATTCGCAGTCGAGTCGCAACGGCAGCGAGATCGAGCTGCCGTTCTTCTGGGCGGTGAGCGACAACGTGAACCTGTTGCTGACACCGGGGTGGATCAGCCGGCGCGGCTTCATGACGACCGCGGTCACCGACTACGTGGCGGGCGAGAAGACGGTCGGGCGCGGTGGGTTCGCGGTCTTGCCCAACGACCGAAACGTGCACGACAGCAGCACCGACTTCTTCAGCGACAACCGCTGGGCATACTGGCTGCGCCACCAGCAACCGCTCGACCCGGGCGTGCAGTTCGGGATCGATCTGAACCAGATCAGCGACAACAACACGGTGTTCGACTTCCCCCGCCTGCTCGGCCCGGACATGCAGCACCAACGCATGGTCGAGTCGTCCGCGTGGCTCGGCGCCGCCCGCGACGGGCTCTACGGAAGCGCGCTGCTGTCGGTGAACAACGATCTGCAGAACCCGAACGATCTCGACCGGGACGGCTCCTTCCTGCAGCGCCTTCCGGATCTGCGCGGGGCGAGCCTGCAGCGCGGGCTGTTCGGCAGCCCGTTCAAGGCGGAGATCGGCACGCGCTTCACGAACTTCGTGCAGTTCGCCCGGCACCGCACGTACTTCGGAGAGGCGCCGGTCAACGGACAGTTCTTCGACTTCGGCGCGGACGCGCGCCCGGACATCGGCGAGCCGATTGCGAACGGGCGATTGGGTTTCAATGTCGACTCGAACCGCGACGACTTGAATCCACCGACGGCCACGACTTCGGTCACGCGAAGCTGTCGCTACCCGCGCAGCTCGGCGTCGTCGAGCTGCTCGGGGAGGCCGGCGTGCGCGAGACACTCTACTTCCCGACCTTCGCGGACAGCGCGGGGCGCACGCTGTTCACCGCGCGCGCCGATGCGCGCACCCGCTTCGGCCGGAACTTCGCGATCGGCACGCTGCCACTCTCGCACGTCGTCGAGCCCCGGATCGCGTTCGCCGCGGTGTTTGCGCCCAATCAGAACGACAACCCGCTCTTCATTCCCGAGCCGGCGCGCCTCGAGCCGCGCTTGATCGACGGTGACATCCGGCTCGTGACCGACGACCCGAGCGACCGCGTGCCCGACCAGCGCTTGCTGCAGCTGCAGGTCGCGAACCGGCTCTACGGCCCCCCGCGCGCCGAGGGCGAGCCCGCGCGACGCTACGGCGAGCTGGA
>WNFL01445221.1_pt3 | contig 21459 bp, 18 predicted proteins | sample 5400361 | NCBI WGS metagenome assembly WNFL01 (sample SAMN13153351, study PRJNA577476) | soil metagenome | isolation source: 40 cm soil on Douglas fir-dominated hillslope | place: USA:California | collected 2013-09-17
TTGCACGGCCCGCCTGCGCAGGCCGTCGAGGTAGCTCTGTAGATGCGGCGGCGGCGGGTCGGCAGCCAGATCGTCGTTGTCGACGCCGGCCGCCATGAGTTCATCGATTGCAAAGGGCACACGCCCGGCTTGCGCTTCGCGCCGATAATCGCGCATCGACTTCGACAGGTAGTCGGCGGCGGCGAGGGCGCTCGTGCAATCGCGCAGCCCCGCCTCGTCGCGCACATCGGCGGCGAGCCGCGACGCCAGCGCCATGGGGTCGCCCCACAGCGCCCGGGATTGCGGTTCGAGATCGGCGCCGCGTTCCAGCGGCGCGCCGCTGACCTGGGCGGCGGCGGCCGCGACCGCCGCCGATAGCGGCGTGAAATCCACCGCGGCGGCGCGCGGCAACGCGGCGAGATAAACGCAGATGGGGTGGACGGCCGAGCCCGCGGCGAGCCGCCGCATCTCGTCCTGCCACCAGGCGAGCTTCAAATGCGCCACGCTGATGTCGGTCGCGGGATCCGTCAGCGCCTGCCACTCGGCGCCGAGGGCGTAAATGCCCAGCAATGGGGCGCGCGACTCCGCCGCGGCGAACAGCCAGCTCCAATAACGAACCGTGCCCGGAGGCACCGCGCGCGCTCGGTACGTCGCATCAAGTGGTTTCAGAGCCGGCCTCGTCAGCTGCGTTACCCTCGGCCGGTGGGCCCGTTTCGGCGGATGCGTCCGCCTCGGCGCCCGCATTGCGCGGGATGCGCGTGAGCGTGGTCACGGGCTCGAGCGGCTCGATGTCGCGATTCACGCGAAGCCCGAGTCCTTCAAAGCGGCGCGCCGCGGGCAACACCTGCTGTTCGAGCGATCCCACCGCCTTATTGAAGGAATCGACGCTGTTGCCGAGCGACTTTCCCAACCGGCCGAGATGCTCGCCGAAAACCGCCAGCCGTTTGTACAGGTCTTCGCCGAGGCCGCGAATCTCCGCGGCGTTCTCGGCCAGAATGGTCTGCTTCCAGCCGTGGGAGACGACCTTCAGCAGCGCGATCAGACTGGTGGGAGTCGCGAGCATCACGTTTTGGCGCATCGAATCGTCGACCAGTCCCGGATTTTCCTGCAGCGCCGCCCACAAGAACTGATCGCCGGGCAGGAACAAAACCACGAAATCCGGGCTGCGCTCGAATTGCGACCAATACTGCTTCGAGGATAGTTCGCGAACCCGCGCACCGACGATTTGCGCGTGGCGGCGCAGCTGCGTGCCGCGCTCCTCGTCATCCTGCGCTTCGACCGCCGCGAGGTAGGCATCGAGCGGCGTCTTCACGTCCACCACGATATCGCGCCGTTCGGGCATGTGCACCACCATGTCGGGCCGGACGGCGCCGGAGTCGGTGCTGAGATGCAGCTGTTCGGTAAAGTCGACGTGCGAAGTCATGCCGGACAACTCGACCAGCCGGCGCAGCGTGATCTCGCCCCATTGTCCGCGCACGTTCGGCCGGCGCAGCGCGGTGACGAGGTTGCGCGTTTCGCGCGACAATGAGGTTTGCCCGAGGGTCAACGCTTCCATCTGCGTCTTGAGGGTCGCGAATGAATCGATGCGATCGCGCTCTATCGCCTGAATCTGCACCTCGGTCTTGGCCAGCGCATCGCGAATGGGCTGCACCAAGGACTCGATCGCCGTTTCGCGCTCCTTCAGCGCCTGCGAGGCGTCCGCTTGCTGGCGGGCGAGCCGCTCGCGCGCCAGCTGCAGGAACACTTCGCTGTTGCTCTGCAGGCTATCGCGCGCCAGTTCGCCGAACACCCCTTGCAATTGTTCGCGTGCCCTCGACAGGGCCTGCTCACGCTCGGCGCCCGCGGTTTCCTCGGTTTTGAGCCGCGCCCGCAACAGCTCTGTTTCGACCTTCAAGGCTTGTTCGCGCCGCGCGCGCCACACCAGCGCCGCGAGCGCGCCGAGCGCTGCGCCCAGCAGCATCGCCAACCAGGGGGCGGCATCGGTCATGCGCGGCCGCTGGCGTCGAGCCAGTCTACGAGATCGAGGGCCCGTTCCAAATAGCCGTCGCCGCCCCATGCAGCGGAGTCCTCGCCCGGGAGCAGGTAACCATAGTTCGCGACCAGCGCCGGCATCCCCGCCGCGTGCGCGGCCTGCACATCACGCTCCGCATCACCCACGTAGATGCACTCGTGGGGCAGAGCCCCGGCGAGTTTCGCGGCGTGGAGCAGGGGCAGGGGATGAGGTTTGCGTTCGGCCAGCGTATCGCCGCTCACCACGCAGTCGAAGCGCGCGCGGAGTCCCAATTGCTCGAGCAGCGGTTCCGTGAGCCACGCGGCCTTGTTGGTGACGATTCCCGACTTCAGGCGGCGCGCGGCGAGCGCATCGAGCACCGCGTCCATGCCGGGAAAGAGCTCCGTGCCTCGACTCAGCGCGCCTCGGTAAATGTCCAAGAAACGCCGTTGCAGGGCGGCAAAGCGATCGGGTGCCGCATCGGGAAAACCCGTCCTCACCACGCGCGCGGCACCGTGGCTCACCGCGGAGCGCACCAGCTCGTACGGCAGCGGCGCCAGTCCTTCCTCCCCGCGCAATGCATTCAATGCGCCGACCATGTCGGGCGCGGTGTCGAGCAGTGTGCCGTCGAGATCGAATAAAACCGCACGCAGGGGCATCGTCATCGGTCTGCCGGGCGCGAGAAATGCGCCAGGTAATTGACGCGGGTGTCGGGCGATAGCCGGAACGAGCGCGTGAACGGATTGTAGGTGATGCCGGTCAGATCGCGCAGCTCCAAATGCGCCTCGCGCCCCCACCGCGCGAGTTCCGATGGTCGAATGAATTTCAAGTATTCATGGGTGCCGCGCGGCAAGGCGCGCGCAATGTATTCCGCTCCGACGATGGCCACCGCGAACGCGGTCGGATTGCGATTGATCGTGGACACGATGACGTCGCCGCCGGGCTTCACCAACGCGGCCAGTGCCTTGACGGCCGCGGCCGGATCGGGCACGTGCTCGAGCATTTCCATGCAAGTCACCAGATCGAAGGCGCCGGGCCGTGCTTGCGCGAGCTCCTCCGCTGCAATCGCCCGATATTCCACGGCGACCTTGCCTTCGAGCGCATGTAATTCCGCCACGTCGAGCACCGCCTGCGACAAGTCGATGCCGAGCACCCGTGCGCCGGCGCGCGCCATCGCTTCGGACAGAATGCCTCCGCCGCAGCCGACGTCGAGCACTGGCTTGTCGAGCAGCGCCGCCGCGCGCTCGACGTATCGCAAGCGCAAGGGATTGAGGTCGTGCAAAGGCTTGGACGGACCCTTGGGATCCCACCAGCTCTGGGCGAGGGCGGTGAATTTTGCGAGTTCCGCGGGGTCAACATTTCGAGTCGATTCGCGCATGAGTGTCATCCTCCGGTTTTCAATCGCAGGGCCCAGGCATTGGCGCGCGCGGCAACGCCGGGCCAGTCCAAGCGGATCAACTCTCCGTCCGCCAGCAGCTGCCGGCCGGCCACCCAAACGTCGCTCACGAGGTCGCGTCCGCCGCAGAAGACCAATTGTGTCACGGGATCGATCAAGGGCTGAGTGGCCGGACCGGCGAGATCGACGCAGCAGAGGTCAGCCCACTTTCCGGACTCGAGCGTGCCTATCTCGCCGTCCAGCCCCAGCACGGCGGCGCCGCCTCGAGTGGCCGCGGTAAGCGCATCCCAGGCGCTGCCGTCGGACCCGCCGGAGAATTGCGCGCGCGGCGTCATCAACGCCAGCAACTGCATCTCGCCCCATATGTCTTGGCGGCAGGCGCCGTCGGTGCCCAGACCCAGGCGAATTCCGGACGCGGCGAATGAGGCGAGCGGGGGAAATCGCTGCTCGCTCTCGAGGCTTGACTGCAAACAGAGGCTGACGCCCAAGCCGGTGCGCCGTGCAAGATCGACATCCGCCGGCGTGGCGTGCGCCATGTGGACCGCGTTCAAGGCGGGCGTGAGCAGGCCGAGCTGCCACAGCCGCTCGATCGGCCGCACACCGTGCACCGCGAGCGACCGGGCAATTTCATCCGCGGACTCGTGCAATTCGATCACGATTCCCGCGTCGAGTTCGTCGGCGAGCGTGGCGACCCGCGCAAAAGTGGCGTTGCTTACCTGGTCCGGGGCATGCGGCGCGAAAACAGTCGAAATCAACGGGTGGCCCGCATAGTCGTCCCGGACGCGCAACCCTTCGGTCAAATATTCGGACGCGGTTTTTGCCCAGGGGCTCGCCGTCTCGGCCACGGGCAAGCCGATGACCGCGCGTATGCCCTGCTCGGCGGCCGTCCGGGCGCATTGGTCGGGATAATAATAGCGATCCCCAAAGCAGGTGATGCCGGAGGACAGCATTTCGGCGATCGCCGCCAAGACGCCGTCGCGCACGAATTCGGGGCCGACGAATTGCTGTTCGAGATGCGCGACGGGCGAAGCGAGTCCGCGAAACAGCGACTTCGCGGCATGCGTGTGCGCGTTGATCATGCCGGGCATCAGGAGATGCGCGGGCCGCTGGATGACCACCGTGGCCGCGAAGCGCTCGGCCGCGTCCGCAGTGGGCAGAAGGTCGAGAATTCGGCCGTCCCGCACCACCAAGGTATGGTTTTCCAGCACCCGGCCGCGCGTCGTCATTGGCACGATCCAACGGGCCTCGATGCTCAAATCGGCAAGAACGGCGGGCATTCCTCAGTATATCGGCTAATCCGCGCCGCAGGCTTAAGACCGACGCGGATATGTGCTAGAATTCGTCCATGTTGAGAGCCGCGAAGGCTTCACCGGACTCTCGCAAATGGCCGAGATCGCTCGCGAAATATTGCCCGTAAATCTCGAAGACGAGATGCGCAAATCCTATTTGGACTACGCGATGAGCGTGATCGTCGGCCGGGCGCTGCCCGACGTCCGCGACGGCTTGAAACCCGTGCACCGGCGCGTGCTCTACGCGATGCGCGAACTGGGCAATGACTGGAATAAAGCGTACAAAAAGAGCGCTCGCGTCGTCGGGGATGTCATCGGCAAATATCATCCGCACGGCGACGCGTCGGTGTACGACGCCATCGTGCGCATGGCGCAAGAATTCTCCATGCGCTATTTGCTGGTCGACGGACAGGGAAACTTCGGTTCCGTGGACGGCGATCCGCCGGCCGCGATGCGTTATACCGAAGTGCGCATGTCCAAGCTGGCCGGCGAGCTGCTGGCCGACATCGACAAGGAAACGGTCGACTTCAACCCGAACTACGACGAGTCCGAAAGCGAGCCTGCGGTACTGCCCGCGCGCATCCCGAATCTGCTGATCAACGGATCCTCGGGGATCGCCGTGGGCATGGCGACCAATATTCCGCCGCATAATCTGACCGAGATCATCTCGGCCTGCATCGCGCTCATCGAGAACCCCGAAATTACCCTCGGCCAGTTGATGCAGATCGTCCCGGGTCCTGATTTCCCGACGGCGGGATTCATCAACGGCGCTCTGGAGATCGTAGCGGCCTACAAGACCGGTCGCGGGCGCCTGCACTTGCGCGCGCGCACTCACTTCGAGGACATCGGCAAGGGCGACCGCCAGGCAATCATCATCACCGAGCTGCCGTACCAGGTAAACAAGGCGCGGCTGATCGAGCGCATTGCCGACCTGGTCCGCGACAAGCTCATCGAGGGCATCGCCTCGGACGGCCTGCGCGACGAATCCGACAAGGACGGCATGCGCGTGGTGATCGAACTGAAGCGCGGCGAAGTGCCCGAGATCCTGCTCAACAATCTGTATGCCCAGACCCCGATGGAGCAGGTGTTCGGCATCAATATGGTCGCGTTGGTCGATGGTCAGCCGCGGCTGCTCAGCCTGAAGGAAATGCTCGATGCGTTTCTGCGGCATCGGCGCGAGGTCGTGACGCGCCGCACGGTGTTTGAACTGCGCAAGGCGCGCGAGCGCGGCCACATCTTGGAAGGTCTGGCGATCGCGCTCGCGAACATCGACGAGATCATCGCGGCGATCAAAGCGTCGCCGTCCCCCGCGGAAGCCAAGGTCGCGTTGATGTCGCGGCCGTGGGCGTCGGGCGCCGTGCCGGAGATGCTGGCGCGTGCCGGCGCCATCAGCACCCGGCCGGACGGCGAAATCGCGTCTCTCGGCATCGTCGAGGGCGGCTACCGGCTGACGGAAACGCAGGCGCAGGCGATTCTGGAGATGCGCCTCAACCGGCTCACGGGACTGGAGCAGGACAAGATCATCGCCGAGTTCCAGGAATTGCTGGAGCAGATTCGCGACCTATCGGATATTCTGGCCCGGCCGGAGCGTCTGCTCGAAGTGATTCGCAACGAGCTCGAATATATCCGCGACACCTTCGGCGACAAGCGGCGCACGGAAATCCTCGTCAACCACGAGGACCTCACGACGGAGGATTTGATCTCCCCCGAAGATGTGGTCGTGACCCTGTCCCACGGCGGCTACGCCAAGGCGCAGCCGGTATCCGACTACCAGGCGCAACGCCGCGGCGGCCGCGGCAAGGCGGCCACCAGCGTCAAGGACGAGGATTTCGTCGACAAGCTGTTCGTCGCGAACACCCATGACACGCTGCTGTGTTTTTCGGATCGCGGCAAGCTGTATTGGCTGAAGGTTTATCAGCTCCCGCAGGCGAGCCGGGGCTCGCGCGGCAAGCCCATCGTGAATCTCTTGCCCCTGCAAGAGGGCGAGCGCATCAGCGCCATGCTGTCGATCAAGGAATTCGAAGAGGGTAAGTTCGTCTTCATGGCGACCAGCCTCGGCACCGTGAAGAAGACCTCCCTGGCGCTGTTCTCGAGGCCGCGGGCGAGCGGCATCATCGCGGTCGCGCTCGAGCCGGGCGACAAACTGGTCGGTGTTGCGATCACCGACGGCACCAAGGATATATTGCTGTTCACCACCGGCGGCAAGGCGATTCGCTTCCTCGAGGAAGAGGTCCGTGCGATGGGCCGCGAGGCGGCGGGCGTGCGCGGCGTCCGTCTGAGCGACGAGCAGCGCGTCAACGCATTGATCGTGGCGGAGCAGGGCTTCATTCTCACCGCATCGCAAAACGGGTTCGGCAAACTCACGCCGCTCGATGACTTTCCGAAGCACGGCCGCGGCGGCCAAGGCGTGATTGCATTGCAAATCACCGACCGCAACGGACGGATGGTGGGGGCTCTGCAGGTGAGCCTGGATGATGAGATCATGCTCATGAGTCAGAACGGCGTGCTGGTGCGTACGCCGGTGAAGGATATTTCCGTGGTCGGGCGCAATACTCAAGGGGTGCGCTTGATTCGGCTCGAGGAGGGTGATCAACTCTCCGGGCTCGAGCGCATCGACGGATTGGCCGGGGATGCGGATGTGGCAGATGAGGGCACCGTCAGCCAAGACGGCCAAGACGGCGAGGCCGGCGGACTGCCGGCGGACGACGAGCCCGCCGACCCCTGAGAACCGCTCCGGGATGCGCATTTTCAATTTCTCTCCCGGGCCTGCGATGCTGCCGCTGGAGGTATTGGAGCAAGCGCAAGGTGAACTGCTCGATTGGCATCAGAGCGGCATGTCCGTCATGGAGGTCAGTCATCGCAGCAAGGGGTTCGAGCAGGTGGCGGCAGAGGCCGAAGCGGATTTACGCGAACTTTTGTCGATCCCGCGCAACTACCGAGTGCTGTTCCTGCAAGGCGGGGCGTCGGCGCAGTTTGCACTGGTGCCCTTGAACCTCGCGCCGCCCCAAGCCACGGTCGACTACGTCAACACCGGACACTGGTCCCGCAAGGCGATCGCCGAGGCGGGGCGCTATTGCAAGGTGCATGTCGCCGGCGATGCCGGCGGAGATTACACACGGGTTCCGCCGCAGACCGAGTTGCGGTTCAGCCCGAGCGCCGCCTACGTGCATTACACGCCGAATGAGACCATCAGCGGAGTCGAGTTCGGCTATGTGCCGGAGACGCGCGGCGTGCCGCTGGTCGCGGATATGTCGTCCAGTATCTTGTCGCGGACCATCGACGTTTCCAAGTTCGGGCTCATCTATGCCGGCGCGCAGAAAAATATCGGACCCTCCGGCCTGGCGGTGGTGATCGTGCGCGACGACCTCATCGGCCGTGCGCGGCAGGACACGCCTCTGGTGTTCGATTACAAGGCGGTCGCTGACGCGTCGTCCATGTTGAACACGCCGCCGACGTTCGCCTGGTACATGGCGGGTCTGGTGTTCAAATGGCTGAAGAGCGCGGGGGGATTGGCGGCGGCCGGCGAGCGCAACCGCACCAAGGCGCAGGCCTTGTACGCCGCCATCGACGCGTCGCGGTTGTATGACAATTCGATCGCGAGGGACGCCCGGTCCTGGATGAACGTGACCTTCAGCATGAAAAAGCCCGAGCTGGACGCCGCATTTCTTGCCCAGGCAGCCGCGGCCGGACTGCAGGGCCTCAAGGGACATCGAGTGTTGGGCGGTATGCGCGCTAGCCTCTACAATGCCATGCCGCTCGCCGGCGTCGAGGCGTTGATCGCCTTCATGCGTGAATTCGAGCGTCAACACGCATGAGGTGCGAGCATGGCAAGCCGTAGGAAACCACCGACCAAGGGTCGGCCCGGCAAAGGCGGGCGCAGCAAAGGCGGCCCCAGCAAAGGCGGCCCCAGCAAAGGCGCGCCGAGCAAAGAGCGGCCGGGGGTAACGCCCGTCGCCGGCGGACTCGGCAATATCCGCAATAGCATCGACGCCGTCGATGCGCGAATCCATGCGCTGCTCAACGAACGCGCCCGTTTCGCCCAGCTGGTCGGCATCTCCAAATCGGCCACAGGCAAGGCGGTGGACTTCTATCGCCCCGAACGCGAAGCCGACGTTTTGCGCATGGCGCTCAAGCGCAATCAAGGCCCGCTGCGCGATGAAGAAATTGCGCGGCTGTTTCGCGAAATCATGTCGGCCTGCCTGGCGCAGCAGGAGCCTCTCAAAGTGGCATTCCTGGGACCGGAAGGCACCTTCACCCAGGCCGCCGTGCTCAAGCATTTTGGTTCCTCGGTACGGGCGCTGCCGTTGCCGGCGATCGACGAGGTATTTCACGAGGTCGAGGGCGGCATCGCGGACTTCGGCGTGGTGCCGATCGAAAACTCGAGCGAGGGCACCGTCAATCACACGCTGGACATGTTTCTGTCGTCCGGGCTCAAGATCTGCGGCGAGGTGGAACTGCGGATCAATCACCATTTGATGGGGAAGATGACCGGCACCGACGCGGTCAGGCGAGTGTGCGCCCATCCTCAGGCGCTCGCCCAATGCCGCGGTTGGCTGGACGACCACCTTCCCGACGCGGAGCGGGTCGCCGTATCCAGCAACGCCGAGGGTGCTCGGCGTGCGCGCGACGAGCGCGGCACCGCGGCGATTGCGAGCCGCGCGGCCGCCGAAATTTATGGACTCAACCTGCTCGCGAACGAAATCGAAGACCGGCAGGACAACACGACCCGGTTCCTGGTCGTGGGCAGAAAGCTCTTCAGCGCCAGCGGCGTCGATCGCACCACCCTGTTGGTGTCCGGCGCCGATACCGATGATCCGGGCGCACTGTTCCGATTGCTCGAGCCGCTGGCCGAACACCGGGTCAACATGACGCGTATCGAATCGCGTCCTTCGCGCAAACGCAAATGGGATTATGTGTTCTTCATCGATATCGAGGGGCATGTCAGCGATCCCCCGGTCGCCAAGGCGCTCGCCGCGCTCGAGCAGCGCGCCTCGTTGTTCAAGGTGCTCGGCTCCTATCCGCGGGCCGTGCTCTGATGCAGTGGGCGGCCGCGCGCAAGTTCGAGGCGCAACCGGCGCGGAGCGTGTCGGGCTCGATGGCGGTTCCCGGCGATAAATCCATCTCGCACCGCGCAATGATGCTGTCCGGCATCGCGGACGGCACCAGCGAAGTGACCGGTTTTCTGGCGAGCGAGGATTGCCTGGCGAGCTTGTCCGCGATGCGCGCCCTGGGGGTGCGCATCGAGCAGCCGAGCCCCACGCACGTGGTGATTCACGGAGTGGGCATGCACGGCTTACAGGATGCGCGGCGTGTTCTCGACATGGGAAACGCGGGAACGGCCATGCGCCTGTTCACCGGTCTATTGTCGGCCCAGGCCTTCGATTCGCGATTGATCGGCGACGCATCGCTCATGCGGCGCCCGATGGAGCGGGTGGCGAAACCGCTGCGCGAGATGGGGGCCGACGTCCGTACCCACGCCGGCACGCCGCCGGTGGACATCGGCGGGGGACGCCGCCTGCACGGCATCGAATACCGGATGCCGGTGGCAAGCGCGCAGGTGAAGTCGGCGGTGCTGCTGGCCGCACTCTATGCCGACGCCGCCACCACGGTCGTCGCACCGGCACTCAGCCGCGACCACAGCGAGCGCATGCTCGCGAGTTGCGGCGTCCGCCTCGATATCGACGGCCTTCGTACCACGCTGCACCCGCCGAGGGCGCTGGCGAATCAGCGGCTCGAGGTGCCCGGCGATTTTTCGTCGGCGGCGTTTTTCATCGTGGCGGGACTCTTGGGCGCCGCGGGCGACGGCTTGCTGATTCGGAACGTGGGAATGAATCCGACGCGCACCGGCTTGCTCGATATTCTGCGCACCATGGGCGCAAGCATCGAGGTATGCAAACCGCGCGAGAGCGGCGCCGAGCCGGTCGCGGACCTGCTGGTTCGCGCATCCCGGTTACGAGGCATTCAGGTTCCCGCGCAGCTGGTTCCGCTCGCCATCGACGAGCTTCCGGTGCTGTTCATCGCGGCCGCCTGCGCGGCCGGCGAGACCGCGGTGACGGGGGCGGAAGAGCTTCGCGTGAAGGAGAGCGACCGAATCTCGGCGATGAGCGCGGGCTTCGATTCCCTGGGCGTGGTGCACCGCGTGTTGCCCGACGGCATGCGTATCGAGGGCCGCGGCACAGGTCCGGCTTTTAGCGGCGGCGAAGTCGACAGCTTCGGCGACCACCGGATCGCCATGTCCTTTGCGGTCGCCAGTTTGCGGGCCGCCAAGTCCATTTCGATTCGCGATGTGGCGAACGTGGCTACGTCGTTCCCGGGCTTCGTCGACCTGGCGCGATCGGCGGGTCTTGATATCTCTGAATCAGCGGCTTGAGGCAGCAATGATCAAAGTGCCGGTCATGACCATCGACGGTCCCTCAGGATCCGGCAAGGGCACGGTCAGCCGCGCTGCCGCGCGCGCCCTCGGCTGGGGGTTGCTCGATAGTGGTGCGCTATACCGTTTGGTCGCCCTGGCGGGGCGTCAGGCCGGGATTACCCTCGACGACGCGCAGGGATTGGCCCGATTGGCGGAATCCGCTGATATCGGGTTCGGATCAGGCAGCTCCGGCGAGGAGGTCGTCTGGCTGGACGGACAGGACGTGACACGCGCCATTCGGACTGAGGAAGCGGGAAATGATGCCTCCAAGGTGGCCGCCATACCCCCGGTCCGCGCTGCGCTCCTGGAGCGCCAGCGGCGCTTTGCCGTACCCCCCGGATTGGTGGCGGACGGCCGGGATATGGGCACCGTGGTCTTCCCGGGGGCGGAGGTAAAGATTTTTCTTACCGCGAGCGCAGCGGAACGGGCCCTAAGGCGCCATAAGCAGTTGAAAGAAAAGGGGGTTGCTGCTAACCTTGCCGCCCTTTCGTTGGAGATAGCGGAGCGTGATCTGCGCGATTCCACGCGCGCCGCTTCGCCTCTCGTCGCAAGCGCCGACGCGGTTCTGCTGGATACAACGGGGATGTCCGTCGATGCGGTGGTCGAGCGCGTCTTGGAAGTGGCCCGCGGACGTCTGTCGCGTGAAGTTTTGTAGGAATTTGGTTGCGGCTTTCATGGAACGATGGCCGTTATTTTTGGTAACCCCTCGGGCACAAGGGTAAGTGCTAGGGAAAAGTTTAAGAGAAAACATGACAGAAAGTTTTGCGGAACTGTTCGAACAGAGCATCGCGAGCCAGCGCATTCGTCCTGGCACCATCCTCAATGGATTGATCGTCGAAGTAGGCCAGGACTACGTCATCGTCAATGTCGGATTGAAATCCGAGGCGGTAATTCCCTCCGACCAATTCAAGAACGAAAAAGGTGAAATCGAGGTCGCCGTGGGCGAGACCGTCGAAGTCGCCTTGGACAGCGTCGAAGACGGTTCAGGAGAAACCCGTCTGTCGCGCGAGAAGGCGAAGCGCGCCAGAACGTGGACGCGCCTAGAAACCGCATTCGAGAAACAAGAGGTGGTCATCGGCATCATCACCGGCCGGGTCAAGGGCGGCTTTACCGTCGAGATCGATAACGTGCGCGCGTTCTTGCCGGGTTCCCTCGTCGACGTGCGTCCGGTACGCGATCCGTCGTACCTGGAAAACAAGCCGCTCGAATTCAAGGTGATCAAGCTCGATCAGAAGCGCAATAACGTCGTCGTGTCGCGCCGCGCGGTCGTCGAGCAGGAATACAGCGCCGAGCGTTCCGCGCTGCTGGACAATTTACAGGAGGGCGCTGCGGTCAAGGGAGTGGTCAAGAATCTCACCGACTACGGTGCTTTCGTGGATTTGGGCGGCATCGATGGATTGCTGCACATCACCGACATGGCTTGGAAGCGCGTCAAGCATCCTTCCGAAGTCGTCAAGGTCGGCGAAGAGATCGATGTGCGGATTCTGAAGTTCGATCGCGAGCGCCAGCGTGTGTCGTTGGGGTTGAAGCAGTTGGGCGCGGATCCGTGGCAGAACATCGCGCGGCGCTATCCGGCCAACACTCGTCTCTTCGGCAAGGTCACGAACATCGCCGACTATGGCTGCTTCGTCGAAATCGAAGAAGGCGTCGAAGGCCTGGTGCACGTCTCGGAGATGGACTGGACCAACAAGAACGTGAATCCCGCCAAGGTGGTGCACGTCGGCCAGGAAGTCGAAGTCATGGTGCTCGACATCGACGAGGAACGCCGCCGCATCAGCCTTGGCGTGAAGCAGTGCAAGACCAATCCCTGGAAGGAGTTCGCCGAGAACTACAACCGCGGCGACAAGGTCAGCGGTCAGATCAAATCGATCACGGATTTCGGCATTTTCATCGGACTCGCCGGCGGAATCGACGGCCTGGTGCATTTGTCGGATATTTCCTGGGACATGCCGGGCGAAGAGGCGGTGCGCAGCTATCAAAAGGCGCAGCAGGTCGATGCCATGGTGTTGTCGATCGATCCGGAGCGCGAGCGCATCAGCTTGGGGATCAAGCAACTCGCGAAGGATCCTTTCTCCGCTTACATTGCCGAGCATCCGAAAGGCAGCATCGTCACCGGCGTGGTGCGCGAGGTGGACGCCAAAGGAGCGGTCATCGATCTGGGCAATGGAGTCGACGGTCAGTTGCGGGCTTCCGAGTTGTCGCGCGACCGTGTCGAAGATGCTCGATTGCTCCTCAAGGTGGGCGAGGAAGTGGAAGCCAAGTTCACCGGTGTGGACCGCAAGGGACGCAGTATCTCGTTGTCGATCAAGGCGAAGGACATCCACGAGGAACAAGAAGCCATGCAGAATTATCGGACCGATTCACCCACCGGAACCAGCCTGGGAGATCTCCTCAAAGAGCAAATCTCCGGCCAGGATTGAGAGGAATGGTCTAGCGCGGCGGTATCGCCGCGCTTTCCCTCTTACCTATGTCCAGTGACGCCCACGGATCGATAATGACGAAATCGGAACTCATTGAGATCATTTCGGCCAAGCAGAAGCACTTGCCGGCGAAGGATGTCGAACTCGCCGTCAAGCAGCTGCTGGAAATCATGAGCGACGCGCTGGCGACGGGCGAGCGGATCGAGATTCGCGGCTTCGGCAGCTTCTCGCTGCACTTCCGGCCGCCGAGGCAGGGCCGCAATCCGAAGACCGGCGAGGCCGTTGCGCTCGCCGGCAAGCATGTGCCGCACTTCAAGCCGGGCAAGGACCTGCGCGAGCGGGTCAACGACGGTGCGGATCAGCCGATCCGCGATTAACTCGGCTTCCCAGGCGGTCTAGGCAATGACCGACCTACCGTTGCTGACTTGGGCTTTGGTGGTTGCGGCGTTGGTCCTCGGGATCCTTGCCGGACACTTCGGCTGGGGTAAGCGCTGGCCCGCGTCTCTCGGCAAACTGCATCCCGATTACCTCACGGGACTCGACTACCTGGTCACCGAGCAGCCCGATCGGGCGCTCGACATGTTCTTGAGGCTGATGGACGCCAACGCCGATACGATCGAGACCCATTTTGCCTTGGGCTCGCTCTACAGGCGCCGGGGAGAGGTGGAGCGCGCCATCCGCATCCATCAAAATCTGCTGGCGCGCGCGGCGTTGGCCCCCGAGCATCGCGAGCAGGCACTGCTCGCGCTTGCCCAGGATTACTTGCGCGCAGGTCTCCTCGACCGTGCGGAAGGATTGTTTCAGCAGGTCAGCGAAGTTCCGCGTTTGCGCGCCAGCGCGCTCGATGCGCTGCGCCTGGTCTACGAACGGCAACATGATTGGCAACAGGCGCTCGGCGCCTATCGGCAGCTCGCGCGCATCAAGGCGGCCCCGACGCGCGTCGTCGCGGCCCACTACTTGTGCGAATTGGCTACGCTTGCGATCGAACGCGGCGATACCGCGGATGCGCGGCGCCTGTTGCGCGAAGCCCGCGGGGAGGCAACGCCGTTTCCGCGCGCGGCGCTGCTGCGGGCGCAGATCGCCGAGCGCGACGCGCAGCCGGAATTGGCGGTGCGGCTGCTCCGGCAGGCGCTCAGCGAATCGCCGGAGCTGCTGCAAGACCAGCTGCCGCACCTGCTCAAACTGGTGGAGCCGCAAGCGCTCGATTCGTTACTTGCCGATCTCGTGGCGCAGGCCAAGTCCCGGGATTTCAGCGAACTGAAGCACTTGGTTTTCGCCGCGATCGCCGCGGATTTGGTCGGCGCCGAGCCGCTCCGGACCTCGATCGAAACCGTGTTCTCGCAGGACCCTACCTTGCAGGCGGTGTGGCGCGCGGGACCGGCGCAATACGAACGCATGGCGCACGAGGTCGGGGCGTTGCTGGCTCACGCCGAGAAATACCGGTGCAACGAATGCGGATTTTCGGGCCGTAGCTTTTATTGGCACTGCCCCGCTTGTCACACATGGGACAGCTTCGAGGCGTATGCCATCGTCAAACTTCGCTAGGAGCCTGGCTCCTGTGTGAGATTTGTCCGACGGCGCCCGCCTTTGAAATCCGTTATTATTTCCCGATGCCACACAAATCCGTAAAAACCGCCGTGTTCCCCGTTGCCGGACGCGGCACGAGATTTCTCCCCGTCACCAAGGCCAGCCCGAAGGAAATGCTCCCGGTCGTCGATAAACCGCTCATTCAGTATGCGGTCGACGAGGCGCTTTCCGCCGGCGCCGACACCTTGGTTTTCATCACCGGGAGTTCCAAGCGCGCGATCGAGGATCATTTCGACAGCAATCCCGAACTCGAGTCCGTATTGCAGGCGCAGGGCAAGCAGGAATTGCTCGACACGCTGCGCGGGATTCTGCCGAGCTGGGCTTCGTGCGTGTACATTCGCCAGCCGGCTCCGTTGGGTCTCGGCCACGCGGTGCTCTGCGCACGGCCCGTGGTCGGCGACGCTCCCTTCATGGTGCATCTCGCGGACGATTTGATCGATGCTGCGGTGCCATGCCTCAAGCAGATGGTCGACGTATTTGCGGACTACGGGGGCAGCGTACTCGGCGTGCAGAACGTGCCTAAACAGGACACGGACAAGTACGGCATCGTGACCTTGGAGCGCAAAATCGCGCCTCGCCTCGGCAAGATGTCGCACATCGTCGAAAAGCCCAAGCCGGAGAAGGCGGCGTCGACGCTCGCGGTTGTCGGGCGCTACCTGCTGACGCCCGCGGTCTTCGACGATCTGTCGAAAATCGGCAAGGGAGCCGGCGGCGAAATCCAACTCACCGACGGTATTGCCCAGCTGATGCAGCGCGAACCTGTGTATGCCTTCGAATTCGAAGGCAAGCGCTATGACTGCGGCAACAAGCTCGGATACTTGCAGGCGACCGTTGAGTACGCCCTGAAGCATCCGAGCTTGGGTGGAGATTTCGCGGACTATCTGCGGGAGTTGGTTCCCAAACTGTCCTAGCGGAAACGTCCGCGCTGTTGCTGGCCGAAGCTCCTCGTGCCCGAAGAACCGCCGCCGGCCGGCGCGCGGCGCGAATCGCGACCCCCGTGGTGGCCTTGACGGCCCTGACCCTGAGCCTGAGGACGGTTGCCCGCGGCGCGATGTTCTCCCGGGGCGCGATCGCCCGGGGTTCGGTGGCCGTGAGAGGCCGTCTGCGGCGCGGACTCGACGATCTTGAACACCGGCGTGGGCAGGGTCGGAATGCTGCGGCGTAGAACTCGTTCGATGTCGCGGAGCAATCCGGATTCGTCCGCGGAGACCAGGGAGATGGCTTCGCCGGCGGCGCCGGCGCGGCCGGTGCGGCCGATCCGGTGGACATAATCCTCGGGCACATTGGGCAGCTCGTAGTTGACCACCTGCGGCAGTTCTTTGATATCGAGCCCGCGCGCCGCCACCTCGGTGGCCACCAAGGCGGTGACCTGTCCGCGTTTGAACATGTCGAGCGCTTTCACCCGCGCCGCCTGGCTCTTGTTGCCATGAATGGCCGCCGCTTGAATGCCCGCGCCTTCCAGCTGTTGCGTCAACCGATTCGCTCCATGCTTGGTGCGAGTGAAGATCAAGACCTGGCGCCACTGGCCTTCTTGAATCAGGTGCACCAGCAAATGCCGCTTCTGCTCTTTTTGCACGCGATAGGCGCGTTGCTCGACCAATTCAATGGGCGCGTTGCGCGGCGCGACCTGGATCGATAGAGGATCATGCAGCAGGCGTTCCGCCAAACCGCGAATGTCGTCCGAATAGGTGGCCGAGAACAAGAGGTTCTGGCGCTTCTGCGGCAGCAATTTGATTATTTTGCGGATGTCGTTGATGAAGCCCATGTCGAGCATGCGGTCGGCTTCATCGAGCACCAGGACCTGCACCTTGGAAAGATCCACGCAACGTTGCTGCGCCAAATCCAGGAGGCGGCCGGGAGTCGCCACCAAGATATCGCAGCCGCTGCGCAGGGCGCTGATTTGCGGGTTGATGCTGACGCCGCCGAATACTTGGTAGGTGCGCAGCTGCATGTACTTGCCGTAGTCGCGCGCGCTCTGCGCCACTTGGGCGGCAAGCTCGCGGGTGGGCGTCAGCACCAGCGCCCGCGGCGCCCGGCTGGTACCGTTCGCCTGATCGGCGGCCAGCCGCTGCAAGATGGGTAGAACGAAGCCGGCCGTCTTGCCGGTGCCGGTTTGGGCGCCGGCGAGCACGTCGCGTCCGGCAAGCACCGCCGGTATCGCTTGAATTTGGATGGGGGAAGGCGAATCGTAGCCCTTATCGGCGACAGCACGCAGCAATTCGGGCAATAGCCCGAGATCGGAAAATGACATTGAACAATCCTTGAAGATTTATGGACTCGCACGACGGAAGCAATCGCTTCCGCAGCGGTCAGCAGCGAGGGGGAACTCAAGCGTTGCGTCAGGGACGGACCGCGAGCTTAGGGTGGTACTGACCGAGCACCGACCCGAATTAAGCTGCGCGCACTGTACAGGAACGAGCCCTCTGCGTCCACCAGGCCCAGCCGGAGGGCGTAATCATCCGACGCTTGGGTAAAATACGCCCCGCGCGCGGCGATCGCCGGCCCCGTGCGCGGCGATCGCCGGCCTCGATCAGTTGAAAGAACCACCCGCAGTGCCGGCGCCGGCGGCCGACGTCGATCCGTGCGAGTTCTGCGCGTCGAGCGATCCGCTGCCGCCGCCGGAGACGGTGTGACTGCCGGCGGTGGCCGTCTGATCCGCGCCACCCCCGATGCTGGTCGATGCGCTGGATTTGGCCGGCGCGGGCGAGATTGCGGCGGGCGGCTTTGATGTGGCCGAGGCCGGCGTAGTACCCGTCGATTTCGCGGGCGCAGCACCGGTAGATTTTGCGGGTACAGGGCCCGCGGATTTAGCGGGTGCATCGGCTGCGGAGGTCATCGTGGTCGCGTTAGAGGCTGTCGAGGCCGCATCAAGCGACTTCGAAGCGTCAGCAGCAACATTCGTGCTTGTGGCGCCGGAGGCTGTTTGCGTCACCGAATTGGCGGCGCCCCCCATGTTTTGCGTCACCGAGTTGGCAGCGCCACCGCTCGTCTGGGAGGCAGACGTCGCTTTGCCATCCACTTTGTTCGCCGTGCCGTCGACCTTATTGCCTGCACCATCGATTTTATTGGCGGCTTTGGAATTGGGCTTTTTGTTCACTGAGCCGTTGAGGTCGCCCTGCGAATCAAGGTTGCCGGTACCGCCCAGTCGATTTGCGCCGCCAACACCGCCGAGGCCGCCCGCCAGGTTACCCCCGAGGTTTCCGCCGAGGTTTCCGCCAAGTCCGCCTACGCCACCCAAGCGGCCGGCGTACGCCGGTGAGGCCAAGGCCAATACGGTGGCGACCGCGGCGCCGAGAAATACTTGTTTGCTGTTCATGTCGTACTCCTTGCGTGGACGCGGACATCCCGCGGCCTTCACTGTTGATACGACCCGGCGGATGGGTTTCTTCCATTCGCAAAAATAATTGGCAAACCCGATGCGGCAGCGATTCAGGGCTATTCAACGGCTCAGGGCCGTTCAACGGCGAATCAGCGGCGCCGGATCGATTCGCTGATCCGCGCCGACGAGTCCAAAGCCATATGTTAAATCTCGGCCCGGAGGGCCAAGGTCAATGGCGGTTTTCGCGAGCGCCTCGATGGCGGCAGTTGCGTCGGCGGAACTGGGCGCCGCGACTCCCGACGCCAGCAGCGCCGCGACAAACGGCGCGGCAAACGACGTGCCTCGCACGGCGGCATACGCGTGCCCGGTGCCGGCGGCCGCGAGATCCGCACCGGGCGAGGCAAACATGACCTGCGGTCCACGCGCCGCCTCGACCAATACGTGATCACGCGCGTCGACTGCCGTGACGCCGACGACATGTGGATACGAGGCGGGATACAGCGGGGGCGCGGCCGGCCCATCATTGCCCACCGCGGCGACGACGACGTAGCCACGGTCGATCAAATCGCCGATCACTCTTTCCAGCATGGCATTCTTCGGACCGACCAAACTCACATTGATGACGGCGACCTTCTCCTGCACCAACCAACCGAACGCCGCCACCAGGGCGTCCACCGCTCCGCCGGTGGGGCGGCCGCAAAACACATCCGCCGCGTACAGCTCGGCATCAGGACGCACGCCGTGAAATACCTCGCTGTGCCCGATCAACAGCGATGCGACGGCCGTGCCGTGAGCGGCGGGAATGGAGTGATTGCCGCAGCCCCAGGCATGGAGCACCGATTCACGGAACACGGGGTGAGTGGCATCCACGCCTGAATCCAGCAAACCAATGCGTGCCCGGGCCTGAAGCGGCTTGACGGCCGGCGGCGAGGAGGCGGCCGCATCGTGAGCCGCAGCGCCGGCGGTCTCCGCAGCGCCTGCAAACAGCGCGCCGCCGCCGCTGTAGATGTGGTTGTAATCGTAGTTTCCGCTGGGATCGCCTTGGCGCAAGGTGCGCAGCGCCTTTTTCGTCGACATCCCGGGAGGCGCCCTGAATACCACCAAGCGAATGTTCATTGCGCCGATGGATTGCTCGCGATCGACCGTGAAGCCGAGAGCGCGCGCGTGATCCAGCGCAGCATCGGCCGGGCCCAACGCGAGAATCTCGTCGCGAACCACCGGCTCGCCGTTCGGATCCGCATCCACGACTCGGGTGTTGGCGCGGATCAAGCGGCCGATCTCGAGATGACGAAGTTCACTCAATCGATCGAGGGATTGGGCCTGTGCCTGATCGAGCGTCTGTTGCAAGCTCTGCTGGGGCAGGCCGGGCAGAGGAACTGCCGGAAGGCGCACCTGCGCCGTCGCCCCCGCGGCGGCCATGCTCATCGCCAAGATGTAGCGCGTTGAACCGTGCATATGGGAATTCTCGCCTCACTGAAACCCACCGGCCATTCTAAACGGATGTTTCCGATCGACTGGTACAATGAATGGAAGAAACTTCACTTCTCAAACGTCTATTCCCATGAATACGAGTGAGACACCGCAAAACGTCCATGAACAAATCGTCACGTTATTGCCTCGGCTGAGACGATTTGCCCGCAACTTGACGCGCAATCCGCATGACGCGGACGACGTGGTGCAAATTGCCGTGGAACGAGCGCTGACCCGATTGGACCAATGGTGCAGTGATGCACGGCTCGATAGCTGGATGTTCAAAATCGTCAGAAATGCTTGGATCGATGAACTTCGTTCGCGCCGGCGGCGAGACCAGGTTTTCCTCGCCGCGGAGGCGGGCGAAAATGTCGGTGCGGACTCGATGGCGAGCGAGACCGAGTTGATGTCCGTCCAGTCGGCGATGGCGCGCTTGCCGGAGGATCAGCGAGAGGCGGTCAGTCTGGTGCTCGTCGAGGGGTTGTCTTACAGAGAGGCCGCGGAGGTACTGGATGTTCCCATCGGTACGCTGACCAGCCGACTCGCGCGCGGACGCGAGGCCTTGCAAGCGTTGTTGGGCACGGGAGATGAAGCCACATGACGATATCCGATGAGACTCTCATGGCCTACGCGGACGGCGAACTGGACGCGGCGGCGCGCGCGGCGGTCGAATCGGCCATGCGCGAGGATCCGCAAATTGAAATGCGCGTCGCTGCGCACCGGACGCTGCGCCGAAAAGTGCAGGCGGCTTACTCGGCGGAGCTCTCGGAAGCCGTTCCGGAACGTCTGCTGAGGGCGGCCAGGACTGCCGCCGCCGCACCAGGGAGCAAGGTGGTGAGTCTGCAGGATGCGCGCGTGGCGATGCAGCGCAGCGCGTCGCGTGCGCTGCTGCGCCAACCGCAATGGCGGACGGCCTGGACGATTGCCGCCAGTTTGGTCGCCGGAGTGGGGCTGGGATTTTTCATGTGGGGGCAAACGCAATCGCCGCTCGCGCGAAACGCCGCGGGCGCGCTCGTCGCTCGCGGACAACTCGCGAAGGCGCTGTCGAATCAACTCGCGGCGGAACAATCGCGGAGTTCGGCCGTGCAGATCGGGCTCAGCTTCCGCGCAAAATCCGGCGACTACTGCCGCACCTTCGCGCTCTCGGGTGCGGTGTCTCCGTCGGGCCTCGCGTGCCGGCAGGGTGCTGAGTGGCAGGTTCAGGCGCTGACGCAGGAACCCANNNNATCGAACCGCCGCTTCAGCGATGCCCGCGGAAATCTTGAAGTCGGTCGAAGGACGGATCGCCGGGGAGCCCCTCGATCAAGCAGGAGAGAGGACGGCGCGCCAGCGCGGTTGGATGCCGGCGAATCGCTGAGGCGGATAAATATGTCGTCGAGATGCAATGACGGTAGGCTAGGAACCCACTACGCTAGGAACCCATATGAATACACATTTTCGTCCTCATGCGGCCTGAAGAGTACGTCGCGCTCGACGCCACGGGCCTTGCCGAGTTGACCCATCGCCGGGAAGTCACTCCGCTGGAACTGACCGAAGCCGCGATCGAGCGGATCGAAGCGCTCAATCCTCGGCTGAATGCCGTCGTGGAGCGCGACTA
>WNFL01363633.1_pt3 | contig 21444 bp, 24 predicted proteins | sample 5400361 | NCBI WGS metagenome assembly WNFL01 (sample SAMN13153351, study PRJNA577476) | soil metagenome | isolation source: 40 cm soil on Douglas fir-dominated hillslope | place: USA:California | collected 2013-09-17
TGCATTCTCCGGCGCTCTAGTAGGTGTTTCCAACCTCACCTCTATATCGTCGAAAATGACAAAGTCTCCAACCAGACTTTGACCGACCTTAATGATTTCATAACTCCCGGACAAGCGTGTATCAAACCCGTGGAAGTAAAACAAACGGCACCGAGTACCTTACCTGGTGCTGCATCTGTGCGTGCCTTGCCTCTGGGTGCAGTGCTTGACGGATTGCCTGACTGACTAATCACTAGACGGAGATCCAAATCGATTCAAAAGGCGCATATTACGAAGTTTCCACTTCTTCCTCAACCTCAAAACCACCACCCACCTCTAGTGCTTCAGCAACAACAACAACAACAACGAACGAAGATGCCCCATCATCGCATGAACCGCAGAAGCAAAAGCAAAAGCTCCAGCGGGCGGAGATATCACTGACCGACTGCCTGGCATGCAGCGGGTGCATCACCTCGGCCGAGTCGGTACTCATCACGCTCCAGTCTCACGAGGAGGTCGTGTCTGTGCTCCGGTCCAACCCCCCACCGGGGGAAGGCGGGCATAAAATACCCGTGATGAGCATCGCTCCGCAGGTACTCGCCTCGCTCGCGCCTACGCTCCTCGTCGACGTCGCCGTCGACCACACCCACACCCAGACCACCAGCGTCGGGGTCGGGGTCGGCACCGTTGGGCTGCATAGGGTACTGGCGCGTATTCGCACATTTGTAAAGCTCCACCTTGGGTTCGCGTATGTATTCGACACGTCCTTTGCGCGACATGTTGCGCTGAGGGAGCATGTGCGCGAGTTTGGGGAGCGGTCTGCTGCTGCTGCGCGGGAGGGGAAAGCCCACGGCAACGGCAAGAGTAAGGAGCTGCAGCTACCAATGTTGGCGAGTGCGTGCCCTGGGTGGGTGTGTTATGCTGAGAAGGCGCACGGGCAGCTCTTGCCCTTCGTGAGTACTACGAAGAGCCCGCAACAGGTTATGGGCACGATCGTGAAGAGGTGGTTAGCCCGGCGCGTGGGAAAGCGGTATGTAGTTGAATTCTTTGAGTTCTTACGCTTAAGGCCGGACGGAGGGACAGAAAATCATTAACAAAATTCGTATGTATTTTTTTCAGACCGGACGAGATTTACCACGTCGCTGTCATGCCGTGTTACGACAAGAAACTCGAGGCTTCCCGACAGGATTTCTATAACGAGCAGTACCGGACGCGAGACGTCGACTGTGTGATCACTACAGGCGAACTCGAAATACTTATGCAAGAGAACGGGTGGGATCTGCATGTGCCAGTGGAGGGTGAAGAGAAGATGGAGAGTTATCTACCCAAATCAGCGGACGACTCCGATACGAGCAGCTCCATTTCCGCCTCCAGTACTCCGACCTCGCTCTCTCTCTCGTCGCTGTCGTCGGGAGGAAGAGGAAGAACACACGCACACGCACATGCACATGTCTCAGATCTGGAGCTGGAGATTCCGGAACTTGTCCAGCACCCGGGCGGTTCGGGTTCGGGTTCGAGTTCGGGTTCGAGTTCGGGTTCGAGTTCGGGTTCCAGCTCGAGCTCGGGGGGCTGGCTGCAGACGATCATCGCGCACGTGCAGGAACTCGAAGCCGCCCGAGGACGGCAAACCGTTGTGCGGTCCAGGACGATCCGAACGGGCGACTATGAGGAATTCTCCGTCGAGTCGTTCGTCTCGGCCCCCCACGAGCACGAGCACGAGCACGAGTCCAAGTCCGAGTCGGAAGTCGTGTTCCGCGGTGCAAAGTGCTATGGGTTCCGGAATCTTCAGAATGTCGTTCGTAAAGTCGGTCGGGAGGCTGGTGTACGCGTTGGTGCTGGTGCGGCTGGTCGACTGCAGCTTGCTCCCAGCGGCGGGAATCGTGTTGCTTTGAGGGCACGGAGAGTGAGGCAGAAAGCTGGTCCTGCTGGTGCTGAGGGAGACGAGGAGCGTGAATCCGGCGCGGGGGGGAGGACCGTCAAGGGAGAGGACCGTCCCTATGATTATGTGGAGGTTATGGCATGCCCTGCTGGGTGTGTCAATGGTGGTGGTCAGGCTCGACGTGCGTAAGAGTTCATTTTTCTTTTCACCTTTCCCCCCCCCCTCCCCTCCTCCTCGTGCACACTACATATACTCAACTCTCAACTCACGCATGACTCGTTTAGGAAAAATCCAATCACGCGATGGCGAGGGTTACGCGCGTAACTGGGAAGCGGACGGTGTTGGTGACGGTGCCCTCGTCGTCGACAAAAATAGCAATGGAGATACCGCCGGTATGGGCGGCGCGCGTTGGGGTGATCGCGAGTGGGTGAAGACCGTCGAGCTGGCGTACTGGCGTACAGGCGCAGACGAACAGAGCGGAAGGCTAAATGAAAAGCTCGAGTGGGCGGACTCGGTTGTCGAGAGTATCCTCGAGGAGATGTATCGAGATGAGAATGGCAAGTTACCATCCGACGAGGAGCGAAGTACGCGGAGAGTGGGTATGCTTCGGACTCAGTATCGTGCTGTTGTCAGTGAAGTTATTGGTCTTGCTGTCAAGTGGTAGTTTAATTTTTCTCGGATGCTTTTAATGATGGATACTTCACTTCCTTCTGATGGGGGTGGCAACACTCGATTGGGGATACGACGCTTAGTAATGCAACACATAGAGGCTCTGTAACCGCACCTGCGGGTGATGATGATCTAGAACGCGACGGACGGGACAAGCAAGGGTAGGTTGGGTTCAGAGAACGACAAGCCAAAAAAGTATTAAAGTCCAAACCAACCCGGAATCGCCTTGACGACGAGCTCGGTTTGTCTTCTTGTGTTATCTAAATGTTCCTGTGAACAACGCATACAGAGCTTGCTTTCTGGGTTGACGCTGATTTCCGAGAGGCTTCGGAGGATGGATTGAGGCCGGTAGCAAGTGTCCGCGCCAACGAAAACGCGCATCCATTCCTTCGCAACGGCGCCTCGACATGGAGACGGGCCCATACAGAAGCGTTCGAGGACCAGGAGAGAGGGAGGTCGAGATAGGCCCGACTCGGCTGATGATGTTACAAGTGTCGAAGGAAGGAGTGAATGAGGTAGGGACATGGTAGTGGCGAGTCGCATCGAGGCATCTTGTAACGATTCTCTCCCCACGATCATTCTTCTTATATCAACTGGGTCTAGAATCGCATGGCCACGTCCGCCGTCCTCATTATACCTCCATCTGATAGTCGAAAGGCAGTAGAATACAGCGGGTAATATTGAAGGGACGTCACATTGGCGAGCGAGCGCAAGTGCATCCACCGCGTAAATGAATGCGGCGTTTGTGTCGGGAGTGCGAGCAGTTGCGAGTGGTGTGAGCGAAGGCGGATAAATCGTTTCAATAGCTATGAGTGCCCAATCTCGGAGGGTTATCATATCGTATTTGGTGGCTAATAGAATACAGCTGCGAAGCTTTGGGAACTGCAGAGGTTGTGCCTGAAGATGGTCCCTACAAGGAATCTGAGTAAGACAGGTTGTAATTTCGGAAGTACGGGGATCAGATCGAGGTGTAACTCAGTTGGGTGAGGCTTTTGTTAGGACAGCCGGTGTGTGGCTAGACGAACGTGCGGATACTTACAGGCCATAGTAAAGCCACGGTAGGACCTCCAACCAATCATTCGCATTGTCGTGCACGGGGATAGTCGGAGCGCCCACGCTGCTGGCTTCTTCGTTTGCTTCTGGTCTGCCCAATGCGAAGAGGTCTGCGAACACGCCAGAGCGAGCAGCTAGGACAGTTGAGTGAAGTTTGAAGACCATTGAACCAGCGGCGAGCACAACGTCTCCGTCCTCAAACCACCAGTCGTGCGAGGTCGGTTCACAGGCGTCGGTATCAGCCGGAGTCTGGCCATGCGAGTTCGGTGCCACAAAGGTGGCGTCGACGACGCCCTCCATTGCAGATGATGTAGAGGAGCCTCGTTGAAGGGAGGCGGAAACTAAAGTCGCTAGTGGAACTTGAACAGTGCTCGGCTTGTGTGGAATGTTGCCTCGCAGGCGACGTATTTTGCGGGGACGGGTATGTAGAACTGCTGCGTCCTCCCCAAAGAAGAGAATGTCCTCGCTCTCTGTCGAGCTATCACATTCATCTTCGTGACGCCGTTTTTTGATTTGCCGGACTGGTGGGAGGTTACGATGAAGGACGGGAGCAAACATGAAGTGATACAAGCGACTAGTGTACTTGAAATCTTGATCAGAGTGAATTCAAGCCGTCGAGATGGTGGCAAAGCGAGGTGGAAGCCGAAGCCAAACTGCAAATTGCAGAGGTTGTTTGGCCAACGGCACGTGTTAAGTTCCGGACCCAGACCAGTGACCAGTGACCAGAAACCCCTGAGATAATTGTATTATCTTGGCCGTTCAGTTCCTTTTCCAGGCCTCGGGGACGCTCCGAGGTTCCCTTTGTCAGTTTCTTTGTCATTTTCGACCGCCACCCTTTGTGTGGCACGTGATTTCTCGACAAGGTATTTCACTCTACCTTCGGGTTCCCAATCTACTGCATATATTCTGTGATCAATACAACCTTTTGGAATGACCAACTAACCACAGAGATCCAACTCTCTCACCATGACCTCAATATCCACGTAATATCCGACCAAAGAGTCGACAATTTTCCTCAGTGGGATCGCAGAGAAGAGTTTGAGCTTGTAAATTTCTGGGACAACTGCAGCGACACGGACGGTGTACCAAAGGTGTTCACTTATTGAGGGAATGCCTGTAATAAGGGACCAATATTAATGTAGTTGGGGTTATCACAGGTGAACTCCCTGACGGGTTGTTGGGAAATTGGCGACGTATTCATCATCACAAAACAAAAGTGCTGCATTCAATCTCGCAGCGACGAACTTGGATCGAAGAACGACGACAGAGATGGGCATCCTCCTCCCGGTGCCCGTTCATTAGGCTGGCTAAGTGTGCGTGCTGCTGGTATCGCGAAGGAGCTGAGGCGAGTCCGACCAAAAACCAAAAAAGCCTCGAACAGCCAGAACCCGTCATCCCAAACGTGGTTTCAGCTTTGGACTGGATACTAACAATGTACAGCGGTCATACAAGTTTATTATTCGTTAGTCTAACCCAGTTTATAAACGTACCAAAACGTCCTATGGATAGCGACGCGACATCGCACACCAGCGCCGGACGTATTCTCTCTTTCGCACTTTAAAAGCCCACATGACCTTCCGCTGTCAGGCGTTCATCGGCCGAGATATCCGCGCCTTCCTCATGTTGCAGATTGATCCTCTCCCGATCTCACCTGGATCTCGAAGTCTTTGCAAAGCGAACAACATTGTCGACGCAGGAATGAACCTGTGAGCACTAGCGCCGCATGATGAATTGTGGCTGATCATACCCCAAGCCTTCACTTAGACGGTGCGCCTCTTCGCTCAGTTTGCGTCAATACCGCTCAACTGAGGGAACATCCAGAAATTACACTCCAAGATGTCCCAGAACTGGGCTGTGCGCTGAGATTGTTTGTAGACGGTGAGAAGGCGAAGTTAGAGATGAAAGCCAACCGGACATGGACGCCATTCCATCGCCCGTATGTCCTCTGCCTCCTTATGACATAAACCTACTGAAGCATGGACGTATGCAGAGAGGTTTCTCCGACAACCAAGATGATCGTGGAGGTCCAAATGAGGAGCAATCATCTACCGTGGGTGAAGAAGGAACAAATTACCGAGGAGATCGACCTTGAAAATCTTTTCAATATTTATTGGACCTCCAAAGCGCAGGAGATCACGGTACCGGGTCAGTCTTGGTCACCCATCAGCACGCTCATACCTGATGAAGAAGTGCAGTGGTCGTCGTCATTGGGGAGCGTAGTTGCTCTCTAGAATTACAATTTTCTACAAATACTGCCGTATGTCTCTTTGCAACTCCTCATTGCAGCAAGCTAACGATATTGTGAAGGCGGAATCTCTACGATCGTCACTCAAAGAACTCGAAGGATTGTTAGAGAAATACTCCCCGATGATGGACGCACAGACGGAGAGGGCTGTGGACAAGGTTATAAAATATGGGACTATCTTCGCAGAGGTGAGTTCTCCTATACGGGTTCCCCCATAAGGAAACCCGCAAGATATTGACATCTTTCAGTTGAATCCAGTCACAAAAGCTATTTTCGGGCTTGCCAGTGTCACGTTTGAGGTTCTTGTTCGCCACTGACCTATCAGATAACGAGGTGACGCTTGACCTTGTAGGTTTTGAAGGAACGAAACAAGTACGACCAGATTCCCTCTGCCCTTTTGGATCGGTTGCACCGGATTTTGCTTTTTGCAGACAAGGTCGCAGATGAAATCGTCTGCAAGGAGACAGAAATCTTGGAGAAAATCATCCCCCGAATGTTCGAAGTGATGCAAACCGTCGCCAGGGTTTCATGCGACTATGTCAAACGTGGTAAGCGGTGACGTTCTAGTCTTAGTAAATGCTGATAAATTTTCAGCGAGAACAGTTGGCAGGCCGGTGCGCCCGGAGGTGATCGAAGAAATGGACAGAGAATTGACCAAGGTTATTGAAGACTTTGACCGTGCAGTGAATGTTGAGGCTCTCCGCCTAGCCAAAGAAACCGGTAAGCATGCATTTTCTCAATCTGGAGAGAGTGCATTCTTAGTAGTTTCGTGTAGAGCAACAGTTTTTACTTGAGCGTCTCGATCCTGTCAAGGCCGGGTATGATTTGGATCGCTGCTGTATGGAAGGCACCCGACAATCTATCCTCAATCGAATCATGGCGTGGGTGGCTAACCCACAGGGAGGGGATGATGGAAGCAATACCTACTGGTTCTACGGCTCACCTGGAATCGGGAAAACGTCGTTGGCTCATTCGATCTGTGCAAACCTTCATGATCAAGAGCAACTTGCTGGATCCTTCTTCTGCCGGAGGGACGACCCGAATTTGAGCAAGCACCGAAATGTTCTTCCGACCCTTATCAACAAACTCGCCGGAGTCTTCCCCCCCTTCCGAACCATCGTAGTAAATCGGCTTCGCAACGATCCAAACCTGAGTCCGGAGTCGATGAAAGGCGCTCTCTTCCTTGACTTTATTCGTAACCTCCCTCGCCAACCAAAACATGCTCTCGTCTTCGTCATTGACGCACTCGATGAATGTGGAGATGATAGGAGTCGTCCAGCTCTCCTGAAAGTTCTGATCGACGCATCCGCACATGCTCCGTGGCTCAAAGTAATCATCACAAGCAGACCCGAAGCCGATATCCAACGTTTCTTCGATGGTCTCTCCCGGTCGTCGTATTCATCACACGACTTGGCTGCAGATAGAGAAGCCAGTGTTGATCTGCGAACCTTCGCCCAACGCGAGTTTGAGTTGGTGGCTGAAAAATGGTGTCTCTCCACGCCTTGGCCAGAAGAATCTCTCTTCGATGGAGTCATCTCTCGGGCGAACGGTCTTTTCATATTCATCAATACTATTGTTCTTGCCCTTGATCACTGTGAGGACCCCACCGAGTCTCTGAAAGCGACCTTGCAAGGCTCAGTCGGTACTGGCCTGAAACCTCTATACGAGCTTTACTCCAGCATCCTGAAAGCACGGATATCGCCCGATAATGCCGAGTTTCGGCGGATGATTGGAGTGGTTCTTACAACTGCACCGTATCGCCCAGTGTACGATGAGACGATTGCAGAGCTGGCGGGAGTGAGACCAAATCTGGTCAAGAAGTGGTTGAACGATCTCAGTACTTTGCTATATCGGGACGAAACCGCCAATGGAGGGATTCGTGTCCGACATTTGTCAATTTCAGATTTCTTTTTCAGTGATAATTGCGCCTATCAAGTCAATCCCAGAGACACGAACATACAGCTGGGCATTGCTTGTATTAAGACGATGATTAAACAACTCCGTTTCAATATCTGTGGACTTGAAGATTCCCGGCTCCCTAATGCGGACGTTAAGGATCTCCCATCCCGAATCAAAGAGAATATTTCCGACGCTTTGCAATATAGCTCTCTCTATTGGTCAAATCACCTTTGTTTTACTCCGGACACTGGCGACCTGGGTATGTGGGAAATTTTGGGGGTATTCTTCGGGGGATTGTACGGATTATTTTGGGTTGAAGTATTGAGCCTTATGAGAATGGTCACGATCGGTGTTCCGAGCCTTCGACGAGTGATTCCATGGGCCAAGGTGAGTATACCTTCAGGTTGCCAGTAGTTTGCATTCAAGGATGATCCTGACTCGCTGCAGGATAGTGACCCTAATATTCTCAGGAGAATTCAGGACATTTGTCGTTTCATCATCACCTTCCATACTCCTCTGTCGATCAGCACTCCTCACACATATATTTCAACGGGACCCTTCCTACCCTCAGAGTCGCCATTATCAACCATCTTCAGTACATGGTTTACTAAAACCATCAAGATGCAAAGAGGGAAATTGTTGTCATGGCCAACCCCGCCATTGCAATGGGTTGGACACACCGACGCTATCCTCTCGATCTGCTGTTCCCCAAATGGGTACCACATTGTTACTGGATCCGGTGACAAGACGATTCGTATCTGGGATGTCGAGACTGGTGCTGCAATCAGCAACCCTCTAAAGGGGCACACTGATAGAGTGGAATCCGTTGCTTACTCCCCCGATGGGAGGCACATCATCTCCGGATCCTACAGCAAAAGCATTCAAATCTGGGACGCTGAGACCGGTGCCGCAGTCGGCAAGCCTCTAGAGGGGCACAATGGTGGTGTGAGGTCCGTTGCTTACTCTCCCAATGGGTGGCACATCACATCTGGATCAGGAGACGGGACCATTCGAATATGGGATGCCGAAACTGGTGCTGCAATTGGCAAGCCCTTGGAGGGGCACACGAGTGACGTGTTGTCTGTTGCTTACGCTCCCAACGGGCAGCACATCACCTCTGGATCTCATGACAACACGATTCGAATTTGGGATGCCGAGACTGGTGCTGCAGTTGGCATCCCTGTCATGGGGCACACCGGCGCTGTGCAGTCTGTTGTGTACACTCCGGACGGACGTCATATCATCTCCGGATCCGATGACACGACCATTCGAGTATGGGATGCCAAGACTGGTGCTCCAGTTGGCAAGCCTATAGAAGGGCACACTGGCCGTGTGTGGTCTGTTGCCTGCTCTCCCAATGGGCAGCACATTATTTCCGGATCTGGTGACAGGACCATTCGAATTTGGAATGCTGAGACTGGTGCTTCTATTGGCAGGCCTCTAGAGGGACATACCTGGGACGTGTATTCCGTTGCTTACACTCCCGACGGGCAACACATCATCTCTGGAGCTGGTGACAAGGCTGTTCGGGTCTGGGATGCCAGAACTGGCGCTGCGATTGGTGACCTTGTAGATGGACACGCTAAAGCTGTGCAATCTGTGGCTCACTCTCCCAATGGGCGCCAAATAATTTCTGGATCATCTGACTGTAGCATTCGAATCTGGAGTGCTGATACAGGCTCTGTAGTTGGAAAGCCTTTAATGGGGCATACTGCCGTCGTGTGGTCTGTTGCCTGCTCTCCGAATGGGCGGCACGTCGCCTCCGGATCTAGGGATACCACCATTCGAATATGGAGTACCGATACCGGTGCTTCTGTGGGCGGTCCTCTAAAGGGGCATACCGAGGACGTGGAGTCCGTTGCGTACTCTCCTAATGGGCAACGTATCATCTCTGGATCCTCAGACAAGACCATCCGAATCTGGGATGCTGAGACGGGTACTGCAATTGGAAAACCTATGAGGGGCCACAATTCTAATGTGCGGTCCGTTGCATACGCTCCCGATGGGCGCTACATCATCTCCGGATCCCACGACGGGAGCATTCGAATCTGGGATGCCGAGACCGGTGCTGCAGTTAACAATCCTATAGAGGTGCACACTGGTGGTGTATACTCAGTTGCTTACTCTCCTGATGGACAGCGCATCCTCTCTGGATCTAAGGACAGGACCATTCGGATCTGGGATGCCGATACTGGTGCCGCAATTGGCAAGCCTCTAGAGGGGCACACTGGTGCTGTATGGTCTGTTGCTTACTCTCCTGATGGGCAGCATATCATCTCTGCATCTATTGATAACACCATTCGAATTTGGGATGCCCAGACTGGCCGTGCAGTTGGATCTCCTCTAACGGCGCATACTGCCGGTGTGACGTTCATTGCTTGCTCTCCTAATGGGCGGCACATTGTCTCCGGATCTCTTGACACCACCATCCATGTGTGGGACTTATTTCCACGCCCCCCAAGCCAATTCCCCTCACCTTATAACCCAATCGATGCTAGCTTTTGCACACAACCCGACGCAAGTGGATGGGTCAGAGACCCAAAAAATAGGCTACTATATTGGGTACCTCCAGACTGTTGTGCAGGCCTGTATTCACCTGCTCTTCTGACGATTCCTCCTACATCTCACACCCGATCAGTTTCACTTGATTTTGAAGAGTTTGTGTTCGGAACCTCTTGGACCCAAATTTTTAACAGTGCAAACCCCTAGACTTTCTTTTCAGAGTATATACTTGTAGTTTGGTATATTAGCGGGTGTTTTTGTTATTGCACTACCAGTCCTTTCTTCCATATGCTTCCCATTTTGTCACAAATAGGCAACCAGCCGGATTTCTTGTATGCAAAGGCTGAGACATATTTGTACAGTGAGCACATTTGGTTCTTTCAATTTGTGTGAGGGATCACACCTCTCTGTGAATGATCCACACTAGCTCCTATATATACAGGTGCGTTCATGACAGCCATTACAATATTAGGGTAATTTATTGCATTTCTTCAGACAGATAAATAGCTCCTTGAAGAGCCTTGCTGGAGCCCAGTGCCAGAACTAGCTGCAGTCGGCTTAGGCCGTGTCAACCGAACGCTTGAAAGGGGCTGTGCGAGTCACCAAAATGAATGCTTCTAGTACTCGAAAGTAAATATATGGAACGCTCCTATCGTGCTTCGTCTGGTGCTCCAGTGTCCACAGTTTTCTGCCCCGGCAGCAATCCGGCTCTGAGTCTGTGTGTCACACCAAACCAAAATGGCGAATCCAGCCCTCTTGAAAACATTGAATTGTGAGCTTAGCAGTCCCGATCCAGTCTCTTGTGTGGTGGATTGTACCACTATATCATTTTGCGGCTCTTTCCAGGTTTTCATTTATTATTGGTGCGCCCTATTTATCTAACTATTCGTAAACATGGCATTCTCCCACCTTTCGCAAACCAATGAAAACGTCCGCTGCTTCCCTCATCGCCCTCATGAGCTGCACAGACACTACTTGATCATCTCATGTAGCCCGTGTTCTTGGGGTCAATATATGCTAGTGTTGGGCCACAGGGGCAACATGCACGGAGACGAGCTTGCTCGAACCAACACAAGGGTACTTCTCAATCAATAGCGTAGAACGAAGGGGTCAATCAGAGCTGCCAGGAAGAGGTCGATCAATAATAGTCACCTTGATTGTAGATATACACCCGGTTGTTGGTTGCATTGGCCGCTTCACATTCTTCTCTGCGATCCCACTGAGGAAAAATGTCGACTCTTTGGTCGGTTATTACATAGATATTGAGAAGATCAGATCCAGCCCACGTCCGTGGTCGACATTAATTTCTCCAAGGGGCCACCTATCCCTGCCCGTTCGTACCTCTCGGCACTTGCAAAGATCATCAATCATCAGGAACACACATTACATGCGGAAATCTGTGCTACATAGAATAGGCCAATGTCAAGGACTTGAATCAAACGGCCGCTGTAATCTGGGTGCCGTTCAACCTTCTGCCTGACGTAGAGTATTTCCTTGCCCTCAGGGATGTGAAGTGAAGCGATTAGTTTATAGTGTGCACACGTTAGGTCAAGTTCACATAGCAGTTACCCAAAAAGGACTTTGAGACCCATTCTGTTCGTTATCCATGCGCGTGGTGAATTAGTAGAAATGCATTACATATAAGGAGGAAATGAAAATCAACACTCAAATGCAGCGAGACTCGGAGTGTAATACAAAGGTGACAATATTAATGGATCCGATCTTAACGTATGAGACAGGCGTGAAATAATTAAAGAACCTTGCTTGGGTCAATGCCCAAAGGCAAAAAGTCAGAGTCCCGTAGCTTCCGACGTGTCCATTCACGCTTTGTCAGCTGCTCTTGGCCCTCTTCCAGGGTAAGAAGATTTATATGGTCGGGGGCTTCTCGGCCGTTCTACATTTCGTCGTGTCAAGGGCGATTAAAGAATAAGCAATAGTAAAGCACTCACGGCCTTCTCCTCATCAAAGAGACGGAAGTTGGCGCGCAAATCCACTGGTACACGAGTTGGGAATATTAATGCATGCACTGGAGGTGGGAATATCCTGGTCACAGCAGATGCGGCCGATGTAGCCTATCGTAATTTAACATTATCCCTACGGGTGAATTCGATGGAGGCGTACCTCTGCAGCTGCAATGGCGAGCCGTATCTGGCTTCGTTTCCCTCTGGCCATGACGCCGACGATTACAAATAGTTCAAAGACTCCATCAAAGAGGTACACCCCGTCTGGTTTTAAATCGTCTGCGCAGAAAGGTTGAATGGCGGTCAGTCCTCCCTGAGGCTGCACACTCCACAGCCGTGGGGTAACAACCATGCTGTGGGGCCGGAAACGCCAGTAGTCAGCCGAGGCATAACCACCTTCTCCCAACATCAGCCAGAACAGCTCATCCTCCGAGCCTTCTTCGAGTACTGTGGGTTCCACGCCTTCTCGACCTTTGAGGAGGGACTGCGCATGGCTGACCGCCGCTTGTCTTTCGGCCGTTGTTGAGCCTTTCCCATGCCATATGTAGAGGGCGTCGAGCACCGTGAGGCAGTAACTGAACGCGGAGCAAAGATTACCCGCTTCCTGTAAGAATGGTCAGCAAATAGACAAATTTATATAGGAGGCACGTACTAATTCCACCTCCTCGATAACCACATAGTGGTGCCCATGCATTCGAACACAGTACAACGCCGTATTCTCAGCCGACCAATGAGCACGAGAGCCGTGACGGATTACGACGGTCCCTCCTAGCACCTGCACCATCTCGAACGGTTCCTTCCCTTGTGGAGCATTGACCAACTTCGTCCCAAATCGCGAGGCTACTTCATTCAGCTTCTTCTGCTCCTTCTCACTGCATTGCGAGCGGCGACCTTCCCATCCCCACACCGTCGTAGTCACGAGATCGCTTGCTTTACCCTTGGCTCGATGCACGACTGTCACGATATCACCGTCGTAGAAAATATGAGGTTCCGAATCAATAAGGGTGGATGCGCTTCCTGAGATTGCGAAGGATTCAACGGAGATGGTTCCTTGACTCGGTTTAGGAGCCGCGGGACGTGAAGCGAGGAGGGCTGTGAGGTTGAAAGACCCGATCGGACCGTCGTCATGTTCTAGGGGTGTATCCATTAGAGAACAGTATTAACTCTTGGTGCATCCAACCTTACCCAGTCTGACAATTTCATCCATAGGAGACGCAGGCACACTCGTTGTGAACTGCTCCCTGACTGGGACGCTCCCTTCAACATCCAAGGATAACGTCTTCTCGACAAAAGACTCCTCCATCTGTTCCTCAGTAGTCCCAGCAACTATTCCAACTTCATCAACCGCCGTGTCCTCCGATCCGGAATTTGGGCGATCCCCATGCTTGCCCTGATCGGCTTTGAGCAATGAATCGTGTATGGCTTGCACGCTTGGGGGCACTCCGGGTGCAGCAACTTTCACGCTGCCCTCAGGTGTAGCAATAGGCGTCTTCTCCTCCTTGAGTGGGGGCATCATAATGGCCGAATATCGGTCAAAGGTCTTGGACCGTCTACGCTCTACATTATTGTTCGGGTTAGCAGGTCGTGGGCGAGCTTGGGGAACGGATGATTGCGAAGCGGGGAGTTGCGAGACCAGGGGGGAAGACGAGGTTGGGGCAGGACTGGGGGGTGCAGGAGCTGGCCGACCGATTGGTATCTGCACTGGCGTTGGAGTCGAGGAGGGCGAAGGCGATGCACGCCCCCAGCTTGCAATAACACTCTTCACATCCACCTTAGGCTCTGCTTCGTCCTCTCTATCCCCAAGGTCAATCACAGGCGACTTAGGACGCTCTTTCTCGATACCAACAGAAGAGGACCCGGGACCAGGGCTGGGTGGAACACTTGACTTTTGTCCCCAGGCAGCAATTGCGGCCTTGATATCAACCTTTGGGTGTTCGTTTTCGGGATGTTCGTGTTGTTGCTCGGTAGATCCAGGTGAATCCAATTGTGTGTGTTCAGCCAACGAATCACTTCGCAAATTGTTCAAAGGAGCGGGGTTGGAAACAGGTCGGGGACTCTGAGACAGCGGAGCTACAGAAACAAGGCCAAGAGGTGTTTGCTTAATGCGGTTCGATTCATCGCCAGAAGACTGAGAGGAACGTCGATAGGCAACTGGTTTAGGCTGGATGATCGGGGGTCCTTTCGCGGTTTTGACAGCAGGACGCTGCTGAACTACCGACGGGTCAGCGGGCGGGGATAGCTTTGGCTTGGGGGCTGGGGCCATTGAAGAGGCGGGCATGAACTGTGTTGGAGACGAATACACAGCTGTTTGCTGAGGGGCCGATGGAGTGACAGGATCTAGTTTGAATCCCTCAGGCTCTGGAGGTTTGTATACCTCCTTCACACGCGTCGAAGTGGGAGGTGCAGCAGCTCGTCCAGTTGACCCACCCTTCTTTGGTTTCTTTGCTCGCTCCTTCGTCAACTGGGCAAGTGAACGTTAACTTTCAAACAGGCGGAACATAGCTCTTCATTCTTACGCACATGAGCGAGACGGTTCGATCCTCCAGGATCAGTCATCGTTTCTCCCCAATCACCCCGATCAGTGTCATACACAGTGTTCGATTTAAGAATCTCAATACCGTCCTCAAAATGAACACTCTTTCTTCGTCTGGATGTTTTGAATGAATTCGGCGACGACGATCGCTCAATGACTGGTAACGAAGGGGTGGTGGCCATTCCCGGAAGACGCACAGGCGATGCAGCAATGTGATTGGAGGTCGCAGGCGCAAAGTGGTCTGTGAAGTCACCTTTGGGTATTGGTTGAGATTGCGCCTTGGGAGGTAAAGGACGCGCGCTCGCCATGCCCGGTAATCGCAAAGGAGTGGCATCGTGCTCAGGGTTCCTCTCCTTCTTCTCCCCAGGTATTGATGAGGAAGCTGAGCGTGTAGCTTTAAATCCAGGAGAAGGTGAAGGCGAAGGTGAAGGCGAAGGAGACAGTTTAACTGCGGCGGAAGATGTCGAGACAGGCGGCCAATGCGGCTTGGGTGAGGACTTCGAGAGAGGCAAATCTCTGAGGCTTGGTTTATTCGGGCTGTCGGATCCCTCCCTCACTTCGGGCCATCGGTCCAGAACACTCAGTTTTTTCTCCGGGGGTCCACTGCTACTCGATCGTCTTCCAGGGGTTTCCGTTGCCTTAGCGAGGTCAGTAAGGTAGGCACTCGCCTGAACACGCTTCTCAACGAAACCCCGTCCTTTTAGACGAGTGATACTAGGCCGCTCTTCTTTCAGTGGTGCAGACTTCTGGAAGGCCGGTGATGGTTTCAAAGTGGATGGGAGGAAGGTTTGAGGGGCCACAGGAGAGGGTTGGATAGGGCGGGCGAGTGGGGAACTTCGAGCCGGTGGACCAGTCGAACTCGACAGAGTCGGAGAACTCGTGAGGTTGTGAGAGGTAGAGTTACTTGAGCCAAACGAGGGACTGGCACTGAGAGGTCGAGGAGAGGCTGGCTTTGGTGGAGGAATGGCATCGAGGGTACCAGCGGGAGGCCAGCGGGAGGTAATGCTAGGCTTGGAGGTAGGAGAAGGCCCTGCCGGTGTATATCCAGACGGTGGATCTTGCACTAGTGTGTTTACGCGGTCCAGTTCAGATTTCCTGGCAAGGGCGTTGTACGGTGAGACCGACCGACCACCCACGGAGATGGGCACACTAGAATTATGTGCAGAGTTGTTTCCAGGATGAGAGAGTGAGCGATGGGGGTCCGGAGTTGAAGATTTTGAAACGGGTTGCGGGGATGTTGACGATGCAAAAGGGGAAGCAGAGCGGACACTCGATGACACCCAAGGAGCTTGAGCAGGCGCTGGGGGGCTTGCCTGAGGGCGGCTCTGGTCTGGCCGAATCGATGTTGTCAGACCTGGAAGAGCGAAGCCAGTGGGGTTTCCCGAGCCTGGCAGATCCTTCATACTCCTCTGAGGGACGAAAAGAGTGGGATCTGTTGCATCGGATTGAGGTGCGTGTTTGTTCAGTCGAGGCCCACTTGCAGTCCCCCCCATAAATTCGGCGAGCGACATAGGTTTCGTAGCAGAAAAGGGGCCAGAAATGGCCGGTTTAGAAGTAGCAATAGACTGTGAGGATGGTGGTGGATTGATAGAACGTGCTTGGGGCTCTTCCACTACAGGAGGGCTGGAAAGGCGAGTTGGTGTCCGAGCTGGGATCCCGCCTGTGAGTTTCCGAAGAGCATCTGAGTGATGCTGTTGCTGGTCCGCAATCTGTTGAAGGTCGTCGGGGAGCCGATTGTGGTTCATCCGATACGACGCTGTCGCTGGAGATTGCATACAAATTCAGCGAAAGTCCTCGGAGGTATTAAAGGTATACGACGTACCTAGAGTACTTCCAGCGGTATTTCGTCGCCTGGTGCGTTCTAGCCGAGACCGCGCGATTTCCTCTTCGAGCAGCTGCTGCTCGAGCGCCTCGTCGCGGTCCACCTGTTCCTGCAACTCACGGATCTTCGAGCTCCAGTCGGCCAGTGATTGCTCTGGTTTGACGAAGTCGAGAGTCCGCCGGCGAGCCGGGGAACTCGACATTGTGAAAGGGTTCAACTTTGGAACCTTGGAGTCTACCCATCAAAGCGAGGTGTCACAAACTCCAACAAATTCAATGTACAGCACATACACGGCCAAGAAAACTCGTTGTGCACTTCGGTCAATTTGGAACATGAGCAAGTCTCCGAGGATCCTGACCTTTGCGACCCTTGCGACTGAGCGGACTGTCGACGTATCTGTCCAGCACCTCGTTGATACCAAGGAACACGTTGTGATTGTAGAGGATCCTGTCAATCTCGTCCCTTGACACCCCACAGTTCATCAACTCTGGACGTAAGCCAAATATGTCTCGGTAGCGGGGGTCTATGAAAACATTAAGATCTGTGATTCATATCCACATGGACCCACCGTCGCGGTGTTCAACGAGGAACTTGCGCAGCTTTCTCGATACCGAAACATTTTGCTGGTCCTTCAGATGAGCATCATTTTATACGCTTCAAGTCAAACTCACCTCACTCAACCATGCCGACAGCGCATCAAAGCATTGGCGGTGAAGCCACCCAAGTTCCGAGTCACCTATCGGCCTATTAAGTTCAGCTCTTGGCTCGTGAACTGCATCTTCTTCTAGCTCAACCTCCTCTGGCCCATTCTCTGGCTCGTCCAATTCCATAAGGTTGGCATATGCAGAATCATCAGAGGATCGTTCGCCGACTCTCGTGACCTGCTTCTTCGGATTGGGGTCGATTGGGAGGTGACGATGCTTCCGGAGATTTGGGAGCCGTGGAGGGCGCTGAGAAGGCATGTTGGTGAGTTTGGGACGGGAAAGCTGTAGTTCGATTTTTCATTAGTTCGTAGTTTGATTTCCGAAAAGATTTTTGAACCTACCATCTTAAAGCGAGTTCTTAGTATATCGTGGCTCTTGCTCTTGCTCTTATATGGAACTTCTATGAGTACACCCTTAAATACGAGATACTCCACAACCCGTTGGTGAGGCCGAGAACAGCCAAACCTATCGCGAAGGATAGTCCGGGTAACATACCCGTCCCGTCTATGGCGTTCATAGACACCCTTAATACGTTCTACATCCTGCTTGATGTCAGTTGTATGTGATAACCCTGGATCTGCTGCAAAGCAGACGTCACAGTTACCACATGTAAATGCAGGATTGTGTTGTTCCCCATAATATGTGAGAATTGGGATACGTCGACAGGTCCAAGGTGCTTCAGCCATCTCGATGACAGGAAGGGCATCCTTTATGGCTGGTGCATACTTATCTTCATGAGCTCCACTGAGTGCGTTGAGTGTGTCCCAGTAGCTGTAGACTAAGATTCAACGTGAATAACGGTAGGGTTTTGTAACGTTACACAACAAAAACACATACAGAGGATGCACTTGGCTGGCTTTCCATCGCGTCCAGCTCTTCCACATTCTTGCATATAGGCATCCATAGACTCAGGAGTGGACCAGTGGATTACATAACGAACTTGATTTTAAGTATGAGAGTATGACTGGTATTTTGAATATGTGCTCACTGTCATCCTTATGAACACCGAGGCCTAATGCATTCTGGAGAGTGATTGTAGCATGGGCAGCTGATTTAAAGGAGGATCACCTACTGTTGCAAGAACTACATCATAGCAATTTTTCTCCCATTTATCCATAAAGTCTGCATCACGTTCCTCTGAATTCTTCCCGTGGTAAGTTGCACACTTGAGGCCGTCAGGACCACGCTCGATGAGCCGTTTTCCGAGTTCATCAACTTCTTTTCTTTTCCGGCAATAGACCAGAATTTGGTGGCCTGGACGTTTCCTAGACAGCCATCCTACTGTAAGCAATGGCTAAGCAGCAAATCGAACACCCACTTGATCAGAGCAAGGACATAGGCAATTTTCCAATCCAAAGCACTGTCAAACGTACGAACAGAGATATGTTCTATGGCAAAATGGAGGTTCTTGCGATCAACTGGACCTTTAATAAGAATACAAGAGCCGAGCTTGAATTCTCTGAGGAGCCTAGTGCGTTGGCTTTGTGGCAGAGTGGCAGAGAGGATAGTCCATGGTATCGAGGGGTTGGAAGTGCGAAGGTCAACGAGGTTTTTGAGCTAGGTGAGGGTGAGGGAGGTGTTCTGGCCACCAGAACTGAGGGTAACAACATACCCAAGCAGGGGATTCACCAGGGGGTGTACCACCCTATGCGAGTTTGTAAGTCATGTAATTTGAGAGACAGGACAGTGCTCACCTCAAAAAGGATCTGGGCTTCGTCTAGGACAACTCGGGCAACGTGCTTGTTATGGCATAATGCCTTTATCGTCTCATACCGATCACCAGCGAGAGCTTGATAACATAAGAAAAATATTTCTGGGAAATCCCGATGTGCTGGGTCGAGCTTGAGCAGGTCGTCTGGGCCGCGATTTTGTGCAACTGAGCTGTCATAATGTCAGTAAAGAGTTTTGAAGGAAAGGACCCATGTACCCATTCCATTTCAGCTTGAGATGTTGACCAGTGGCAATTTCTTTTTCAACCAAAGCGTGGCGTGGGAGGAAAACCAGAGTAACGCAGTTGTGGTGCTGGTGCTGGATATGGGCTGGCACCTGTGTGACCAGACTTAGAAGGCATACTAATAGCTATTTTCAAGGGCACACCTGATACCCAAGCGATTTTCCAGATCCAGTTGTTGAGTTGAGGATGATATCGAACCCCTCCAATGCAGCAGTCATCGATGGCAACTGTAACGGTCGGAACTCGTCAACACCAAAAACATGGCAACAGACGTCCGTAATTTCCTCGTAAAACCGATTATCTTCATAGCGTACATCGTTCTCAGACGGAGCGAGGAAGCAGTGGAGCGGAGGTTTGAGATACTCGTGAAAGTTTAGGAATCGTCGTTCACACGTTGAACGCTTTGGCTTGGGATCGCAATGGATCAGATTCGAGTATTAATGGACAACGAGTGGAATCCTAGCATTTACCTTGTACCCCTCTGGGCGTCGCTTCATCGGATCTGTTGACGCTGGGAGGTTATCCTGATAACGAGGGTCATTATAGAATTGTACGTGATGCAACGATTCTCTCGAGTCTTGACGTGGCATCGCCCTCCAGTGAACCCCGAGAACCCGCAATAGAAGAGGAATGATGTCGATGGTGGCTATAAGTCGATCGGAGCGAGCGGAAAGAGTGGAAAGAGCGGAAAAGGACTATGGCTCCGACTTCCCAAATCGCACTGATTTGCCGACTCCCTTTGAATCTTGTACACTCGAACAGATTTCTCAAAAGAGCTGTTAGAGGTCGAATTGATTGGATTGATTGGAGCAATCGAGCTGGATGCCACTTGCCGCCATCGCATCGTCCAACCAATAATAAATAAATATCGTGAGTACTACAATTTATTTCATTTGGGTCTGCCGCCGATCCAGCCGATCCAGCCGATCACCATGTATCTCGAACGACTCAGCTTCTGCCACTCGACCTTCCTCGGCTCATGGCCAAACAACAGGCAACCGTCTCCGTAGTATTTGCGCGCAGGATGCAGGGTAGACACAAAGCGTGTTTTTCGCATCGGCCCTCGGCCAATGATGTGTACAGGACTGGGCGGTGGGCTTCATAACGATTGGCAAGGGTGCAAATGAAAGATTGCGGTAGAACGGAGTACTACCCGATGTAGACCTCAAACACCAAATAACTCTTCAGTCAAAATTCCTGGAGTGCTTCATTTCGACACCTCAAGAAGACCTCATAGTTCTGTCTGGTAATCAGCCCACGGTCAAGCCCCCCGTACGTACTTTGGAAGGTAAAGTTTAAGGGGTTGGTTAGTAGATAAAACGACGGGACGCGTGCGCTTGTTTTCCGGATAAAAAAGGGACCGCCGGTTTCATTCGCGCAATTGTTCGTTCATATTATATTGGTATATTGGTATATTGGTATAGATATTATGGATCGCAAGTGCCAGCCAGATTGGTTCGAATCGTATTCTCTGAATTTCGGGACTTTATCATCATCGGGTGTCACTCGCCGTCATTGGGTGTGATGTCGTTCTCGTATTACCTACCTTGCGCCTTGTGGTGGCCTGATAGGTGGAGTTTTCGCACCGCCATCGTCGTATTCGCGTCTCAAGTCGCACTTGATCCTTGCCAACTCCTTCCAGATGTCCAAGCGCACTCGCTTGCTCTCTCCTGCGACCCAACCACCAACAAAGCGTCAGAGGTTATCAAAGGAAGTATCCAAGCGCACTTTCACATTCGATTCCGCTCTTGTCGACGAGCTCGTGCTTACCATATTCGCCTATCTCGACGCAACGGACTTGTGTCGCGCTCAACGAGTGAACCACACATGGGCTCGACTTGCTACGGATAACCAGGTGATTATATAGAAGCCTGAAAAGCCTGGAAGTGGATAACGAGCAACCCCACTTCAGTTATGGAGGCAACTCTTTCTCCGGGAACACGGTCGGGAGCGGTTGAAGGGCACAAAATCCCTGGGAATGACTATCGGGACTAGCTTGTCTCGTCCTCTCAAGCCATTACCCACACGCGTTGAGCGTTGTGCTGAGCAAGACGGCCGTAGCTTGCCGGTGGCATGGAAGTTTATGTATAGAATAGCTTCGAACTGGAGAAGAGGTGTGTGTCTACCTACTGTTTAAATCGTGGAAGTGACCCTTGTCCAGGTCGGAGCGTATCCCATTCTACGCTCCTGCTTCAGTCGAGCGGCGAGTGGCCAAGCGTCCAACACCAGCACAGCCTCTTTGTT
>WNFL01325753.1_pt9 | contig 21442 bp, 19 predicted proteins | sample 5400361 | NCBI WGS metagenome assembly WNFL01 (sample SAMN13153351, study PRJNA577476) | soil metagenome | isolation source: 40 cm soil on Douglas fir-dominated hillslope | place: USA:California | collected 2013-09-17
GAGCAGCGCCTGGTGCCCCAGGTGGACGCCGTCGAAATTTCCCATCATCAAAATCGGCCGGGGAATCGAAAGCGGGCGATTTTCTACGTGGCGGAGAATCTCCATGGGTTCCGGGAAGCGAATCAGCGATCAGCGCGCGGCTTCGGCCCGCCGGGCTTCGCAACGACAAACGACTGGATGATGATGAACGCAGTGGAAGTGGGCAACCGCTTAAGAGATCTCAAGAGCCGAGAGTTTTCAGCTTGCTCTTGGCCTTCCCCGCCTCTTCCGACTGGGGATAGCGATCGACCAGCTCCTGCAAGATCAGGCGGGCGTCCACTTTATCGCCCAGCTCGGCGAACGCGAAGCCTTGCTTCAGCAGCGCCGCCGGCACTTTGGCGCCGTTGGGATATTTGCGCCGCACGGCATCGAACTCGAGGATCGCCTGATCGAATTCCCTCAGCGCGTAGTGGCACTCGCCGAGCCAATATTGCGCGTTGTCCCCCAGCTCGCTGTTGGGATATTTCTTGAGAAAGTCTCTAAATTTGACGATCGCCGCGCGATAGTCCTTGCGCTCGACCACCCGCCAGGCGTCGTCGTAGTCGCGCTTGGAGCTCTCGGCGTCGGCGGCGGACTTCTCGCGCGCCTCGTTGACGGCCCGGAGCGAGGACGCCTCGGCCCGGACCGAAGCCGTCTCGGCGCGCGCCGACGCCGCGTCCGCGCCCACCGCCTGCATCGCCTCTTTCAATTTGCGGATTTCCTCGTCGCGAGCCTTCAACTGGGCGTTCATCTGACCGAGCTGGCTCGCCTGGGTCCTCAAGTCCTCGCTCGTCTTGCCGACGCGCGCTTCCAGATCTTTGATTCTCTGGTCGCCCTCTTTGGTCGACCGGCCGATCTGGCGGTCGAGCTGGTAGCGGACCTCCTCGACCTTTTCCTTGAGGGCGTTGACGTCGCGGTGCAATTGGTCGAGGTTGGCGCGCGTGTCGGCGAGGCTCGCGCGAACGCTGTCGACGTCGCTGCGGCTGGCCAGGTTCTGGCTGCGCAGCGTTTTCTGCTCCCGTTCGATCAGGTCGATCTGTTGGGGAATGGAGCAGGCCGAAAGGGCCGCGGCCGCCAGCGCGAGGGATAAGAGTTTAGGACGCTTCATGCAACAACGCTGGAAAACAAGCGGCAGAATCAGCCCCTGATCGCCGCGGCCAAAGGATCAACAGGTTTATCAAGAAGCCGGCCGCGCGGCCGTAATAACGAAGCGGTCGCGGCGGTTCTTTTTCCAGCAGTCCTCGGTCTGCTCCTTGCACACCGGGAGCTCCTCGCCGTAGCTGATGGTCGACAGCCGGTCGGCGCCGATTCCCAGCGTGACGAGATAATCCTTGGCCGCCTGCGCGCGCTTGGCGCCGAGCGCGAGGTTGTATTCGTTGGTCCCGCGCTCGTCGCAATGGCCCTCGATCTCCACCCGCACCGTCGGATTGGCCTTGATCCATTCGGCGTTGGTCCGGAGAATCGTGCGCGCGGCGTCGTTCAAATTGAAGCTGTCGAACTCGAAGTAAACTTCCTTCAACGGACTGGTGGGCGGAGTTTCCGTGCCCCTGCCTTTCTGTGCCTCGCTGAGACTTCCTGCTCCGGTGGGGTTCTCCTTCAGATTGGAACCCGCCGCCCCTTTGCCCGGTCCGAGATTGTCGGAGCCGGAAAGGCCCGCATCGGGCCCGGTCGGCGTCGTGGCGGTCTTGGAGCAGCCGGCTAAAAGCAGAAAAGCGCAGATGAAAAATCCGCACAGTAAGGCGTTCAAGCGGTCCATTATTTCCCCCCTCTTTGCTGAGTTATTCCAACCGGGGGGACCATGACGGATTAGTATCATCTCCCCCCGAAGCTGTCAATCTTTGCTGGTTGGTTCCATCGTCCTTCATCATGTAAATATGGTAGCGGCCGCCCCGGTTCGAGGCAAACGCGATGAAGCGGCCGTCCGGCGCCCACGACGGGTCCTCGTTGTCGCCCGCGCCCGAAGTGAGCTGGACCCCGTCGCCGCCCTGCGCGCCCACGGTAAAGAGCTGAAAGCGCCCGCCGACCCTGCCCGTGTAGACGATTTTGTCGCCCTTGGGCGACCAGTCGGGCGATGTGTTGTACGAACCGGAAAAGGTCAGCCGCTTCAGGTTGGCGCCGCCGGTGTCCATGACATAGATCTGGGGACTGCCGCTGCGGTTGGAAACGAAAGCGATCCGGCTGCCGTCGGGCGACCACGTCGGCGAGACGTCGATGCCGCGGTCCTCGGTCAGGCGGCGGAGCGTTTTTCCGCTCCGGTCGAGCAGATAGACGTCCGTGTTGCCGCTGCGCTCGAACGAAACGACGATATGCTGTCCGTCGGGCGACCACCGGCCGCCGATGCTGTTGCCGCTCCGGTCGGCGATCCGGTTTTCCCTGCCCGTGGTGACGTCGAACAGATAAAGGTTCCTCTGGCCTTCGCGATACGACGAATAGAGCAGCATCCGGCCGTCCGGACTCCAGGAGGGCGACAGGTTGATCGAGCGGTTGTTGGTCACCTGCATCTTTTCGTTGCCGTCGAGGTGGGAAACATAAATTTCCTTGAGCGCGCCGGCGGCGGTCGAGACGTAAGCGAGGCGCGTGTTGAAGACGCCCGGGGTGCCCGTGTACTGGTTGATGATCTCGTCGGCGAACTTGTGCGCGATGCGGCGAAAATCCCTCACCTTGCCGTTGTATCTTTTGCCGGTGAGCTGCTTGGCCTGGTAGACGTCGTACAGGCGCAGCTCGACCGTCAGATCGTCGCCCTGCACGGTATAGCCGCCCTTCACCAGAGCCTCGGCGCCGATGGTGGCCCAGTTCTTGAAATCGAAGCTGTCCTGCGTGATCCCGCTCTGCTGCGGGTTTTCGATGTAAGCGGAGCGGTCGAGCACGCGGAACGAGCCGAAGAGCTTCATGTCGTTGCCGATCGAGTCGGCGACCCCCTCCGGCACGCCGCGCCCGTCGCCCGACCCGAGATTTTTGAGCTGCGGGATGGCGATAGGAATGATGCGGCGGCCCGGACCTTCGATCGGCACGGTCACCTGCGCATAGAACGGCCGCGCCGAAAGCGTCAAAGCCATGAACAGCGCCGAAACTCCGAGCAGCCCTCTGAGCATCTTCAAATTCAACTCCCGAGATCCTTCGAGTTAAACGGCAAAATAACGTCCATGAATTCCTTGCGAAAGTCCTCCGGCGGCGGCGGCAAGGGGCTCGCCCTTCGGATGGCGCGGATGACCGAGTCGTCGAAGGAGCGGTCGCCCGAGGTGCCGGCCAGCCTCACGCCGGTGATCTCCCCGTTTTCCTGAATGCTGACATTGACGGTGACTTTCAAGTCGGTTCTCCGCTCGGGCCACGTCCAGCTGCTTTTGACCCGGTCCTTGATGATGTTCTGGTACCGGATGAACTCGGCGCTCTTGACGATGCCGCCGCCTGTCCCGCCCACGCCGAGCGCCGCGGCGCCGGGGTTGTTGCCGGCTACGGTGCTCGTCGGCGGGCCGCCCGTGCCCCGCTGCTGCTGATCTCTCAGGCGCTGGAGCTGGGCCTGACGCTGCTCCGCCTCTTGCTTCAGCCGCTGCAGCTCCCTCAGCTCCTGCTGTTGCCGCAGCTCCTTCTCCTGCTGTTGCTGCTGCAGCGCCAGCTGCTGCTTGCGCTTCTGCTCGACGTCGGCCAGGGCCTCTTCGATGCGCTGCTGCCTGAGCTGCTTGAGTTTCTCCCTTACCTTTTCCGCCTCCGCCTCTTCAGCGAGCTTTTGCTTTTCTTCCTTTTCCCGCTTCGCTTTGGCCAGTCTTTCGGTCATTTCCGCCGCGGCGGCTTTTTTCTGCTCGGCCTGCTCGGCGCGAAGGTCGGCGGCGGCCTTGCGCTTGGCTTCGGCGAGCTCGGCGGCGCTCGGCCCGGTTTTTTTGGTCTCTTTGACTTCCGGCGCCGCTTTCGGCGGCGGCAGCGGCTTCTCTTTCGCCGCCGAGGGGAATCCCGTGCCCGCGCCGGAGCCGAGCTTCTCGCCGCCGACCAGATCGACGGTATAGACGGGAACGATGGGAGCCTTGCTGGGCAAAAACGGGGTGATCAAAAGCAGCGCGATGACCGCGGCGTGCGCGGCGCCGGAAACGAAAACCCAACGCCAAAAGCCGCCGTCGTCGTCCGAGTCCCCGGCGGGCCGGCCTAAAACCGGCATGGGTTGTAAATGGCCCTCGGCCATCAGCCTTCCTCTTGGCCGGCCGGTCGCGTCACCATGCCCAGCTTTTGTATCCCCGCCTGCTTGATTTCCGCCACCACCCGCATGACCGATCCGTAGCGCACGTCCTGGTCGGCGCGCAATATAACCTCTTTGTCCGGCTGCAGCTTGCGAATCGCGCGCAGCTTTTTCCCCAGCTCCTCCACGGTCATCGCCGTGTCGTTCAAATAAATCCGGCCGTTCTTGTTGACCGAGACCACGAGCTGCTCTTCCTTGCCGGCGATCGCCCCCGCCTGCGCTTGCGGCAGGTTGACCTGCACCCCCTGCTGGATGATCGGCGCCGTAACCATGAAGATCACTAAGAGCACCAGCATCACGTCCACCAGGGGCGTCACGTTGATCTGCGAGATCGTCGTCCCGCTCTGCTGCGATGAGGTGTCGACCGCCATTGACAAGCTCCTTTAGCTGACGGCTATTTCAAAAAGTGCCGCTCGGCGATATTCAAGAACTCGTGGGAAAAATTGTCCATGTCCGTAGCCAGCACCTTGATTCTCTGAATAAAAAAATTATAGGCCATCAGCGCGGGGATCGCCGCGGCCAGGCCCGCCGCCGTCGCGATCAGCGCCTCGGCGATGCCGGGAGCGACCGCCTGGATGCTGGAGGAATGCGTGACGCTCAGGCCGCGAAAGGCGTTCATGATGCCCCAGACGGTGCCGAACAGGCCGATGAACGGAGTGGCGCTCGCGGTCGTGCCCAAAAAGGTGAGCGACCTTTCCAGCTTGGTGATTTCCACGCTGGTCGCGCGCTTCATCGCCCGGGCCACGTTGTCGACGCCGCCCAGCTCGGTCGACAGGGACTCGCCCGGCGACGGCTTGTTGCGCGATATCCGCAAGAGCTCTTCGTAGCCGGCGCGAAACACCTGCGCCACCGGGCCGGCTTTCAAGTCCCGGCTGGCGTCGTGGATGGAAGCCAGGTTGCGGCTGTCCCAGAAAATTTCCAGGAATTTTTCCGATTCGCTCTTCGCCTTGCGCACCTGATGGAACTTATAAAAAATAATTCCCCAGCTCAGCACCGAAAACAGGATCAAGAGATACAGCACCCCCTGCACGAGGAGACTGGATCCCTGGACCAGCTCCAGAATCCCATGCTGTTGGGGCGCGATCACATCGCTCTGCGCGGCGAGCTGGAGGAGCCAAATCGTGGTCATCGAGGGTCCCGTTTCATTGTTGAAAAGGGATTATAACCCCTGTAATGAATCAAATAAAGTCCCGTCCAGGTTTTTTCTATCGGAGGATGTATTGACAGCGAATGGAGCGATGCGCCGAACATGATCCGTAAATTGAAACAACTCGACCTGAAGGGCAAGCGCGTTTTCGTCCGCACCGATTTCAACGTGCCGCTCCAACACGGCAAGATCACCGAGATGCACCGCATCGAGAGCACGCTGCCGACGATCCGGTTTATCTTGAGCCAGGGCGGCAGGCTGGTGCTCGCCTCGCATCTGGGCCGCCCCGGGGGAAAGCGCGACCCCGAGTGGAGCCTGGCGCCCGTCGGCGCCGCGCTGGAGCGGCTGCTTTCGGCGCCGGTCGCGCTCGCGCCCGACTCGGTCGGGCCCGAAGTCGAAGCGCTGGTTCGCGACCCGCGCCACCAGATCGTGCTGCTCGAGAACCTGCGCTTTCATAAGGCGGAGGAAAAAAACGATCCCGGCTTCGCCAAGAAGCTCGCCGCGCTGGCGGAGGTCTACGTCAACGACGCCTTCGGCGCGGCGCACCGGGCGCACGCGTCCACCGCCGGGATGGCGCAATTCTTCGACGAAAAAGGCGCCGGCCTGCTGCTGGAAAAAGAACTGGAATATCTGGGCCGGCTGGTGCAGAGCCCGGAGCGTCCGTTCGTGGCGATTCTCGGCGGCGCCAAAGTCTCGGACAAAATCGGCGTCATCCAGAACCTCATGCCGAAGCTCGACGGCTTGCTCATCGGCGGCGGCATGGCCTATACTTTTCTCAAGGCCAGGGGCGTCTCGATCGGCCGCTCCCTGGTCGAAGAAGACCGCGTCGAGCTGGCGCGCGAGCTCATCGACCAGGCGCGCGGCGCGGGCATCGCGATCCTTCTCCCCGTCGATCATGTGGCGGCCGCGGGGCGCGATGGGGAGCCGGCGACGGTGGCGGAGAATATTCCGCCCGGTCTCATGGGTCTCGATATCGGCCCGAAGACGATCGAGCTTTTCGTCCGGGAGATCCGAAAGGCCAAAATGACGCTGTGGAACGGGCCGGTGGGGCTGTTCGAGGAAGAGAAGTTCAGCGCCGGGACCAAAGCGCTGGCGCGCGCGCTGGCGGACAGCGGGACGGTCAGCGTCGTCGCCGGCGGCGATACGGTCGCCGCCGTCATGGACGCCGGCGTGGCCGACCGCGTCACGCATCTGTCGACCGGCGGCGGCGCCACGCTCGAATTTCTCGCAGGAAAAAAACTCCCGGGCATCGAGGCGCTGGAGGTGGACGGATGAAACCGCCGCTCGTGGTCGGCAACTGGAAGATGCACGGGACCCAGGCCGAGGCGGCGACGCTGGCGCGCCAGATTTTAAACGGCGGCAGGGGAATCCGCGACGTCGAGATCGTGCTCGCGCCGCCCTACACCGCGCTCGGCACCGTGGCGGCGATCACCATCGACAGCCCGATCGAGCTGGCGGCGCAGAACATTCACTGGGAAATGGAAGGGGCGTTCACCGGGGAGGTGAGCCCCCGGATGGTGCGCGAGCTCGGCTGCCAGTACGTCCTCGTCGGCCATTCCGAGCGGCGGCATATCTTCGGCGAAAGCGACGAGATGGCGGGGAAAAAAATGGCCGCCGCGCTCCGCTCCGGCCTGATGCCCATCCTTTGTATCGGTGAAACGTTGGCGGACAGGCGGCGCGGAAAAACCAACGCGGTGATCGGGCGGCAGCTCCGGGCCGCGTTGAAGGGGCTGGACAAAAATGTTATAGAAACAATCTCTATCGCTTACGAGCCGGTCTGGGCCATCGGCACCGGGCAAAACGCCACGCCCGAGCAGGTCGCGGCGGTCCACATTCGGGTGCGCGCCCTTTTGGGCCGGCTCGGCGGCCGACAAACGGAGGGATGCCGCATTCTGTACGGCGGCAGCGTCCGGCCGGAAAACGCGGCGGCGCTCGTCAAAGCGCCCGAGGTGAACGGCTTGCTCGTGGGCGGCGCCAGCCTCAAGGCGGAAAGTTTTCTCGGCATCGTTCGGGCGTATCAATCTGAAACAGTTGCCGAACCGGGAGTCGGCTGAATTATGATTATACTGGTTACCATCGTTCACGTTATCGTCAGTATCGGCCTCATCCTGGTCGTGCTGCTGCAGACCGGCAAGGGGGCGGACATGGGCGCCGTTTTCGGCGGCTCGAGCTCGACCATCTTCGGCAGCAGCGGCGCGGGCAATTTTCTCACGCGGCTCACGACGGGAATGGCGATCGTCTTCATGATCACCTCCCTGACGCTGGGATATTTTTCCGGCCGAAAGTCGAGCACCAGCGTCTTCGACACCCGGACGAGCGGGACGGAGCAGACGGCGCCGGCAAGCCCGCGCGCGCCGGTTCCGGGGGCGAAGCCCCAGCCCGCGCCGCCGCCGGCGGTCCCTCAAGCGCCGGTCCAGCAGGCGCCGGCGCAGCCGCAAAAGTAAAAAATCGGACACGGTCGCGGAAGCGCCGCGAGGAAGGGGGGGTGACGACACCCCCCCCTTTTTTTATTGTGCGATTCGGGGCGAAAATTCTTTCGACGCTGGTCCGTACATCGGGCTCATCGCGGGGACCAATCCGTCAGCTCGATATCTGTGGCACGTTCTAAAGTCCGATCGCCGAAGTTAAACACCTTCTCGATTTTGAAAGCCAGCTTGACGACGCTTCCGATATCGGGACTGTAGAAAAAATCGTAAATCAAGTTCCATTCTACGCGGTTACCGACCCCGCTAATAAATTGTACGCGTCGCTCGATCTTGAAAGCCCGAAAACTGCCGGCGGGAGTCTGCACCATCTCGACATCGGTAACGACGTCGTGCGCCGTCAACGACCTTCTCCGGTCCGAAAGGTAATTCCGCTCTGAAAGGTAAGTTATGTCCGACTTTTGTCCAACCCAAAGCGGAAACCTGAAAGGCGGCTCCGGGCTCTCAAGGGTCGCCGTCGTCGGCACCATCAGGTTCAAAATCCCGGGACGGTAGGCCTGAACCTTCTTAGACCCGTCGACATACCGGACCTCGAGCTTTCCATTTTGAAACACAACCTCGTAATCGCCGTTCAGGAGATCGGAGCTGGAACCGTCGTATAGCTTATCAACCGCGCGGTACGTCCAGGACTCGTTCCCCTTGTACGCGGGGGCTTCGGCGCGATTCTCCTGGGCGAAAGAACCGACGCCGACGAAAAGAAAGAATAGGATGATCGAAGAAAGAAAGATTTTTCCCATGCTCGGACCTCTCACTTCCAGATTGGCCGGAGCATCCCATGATACCGGTCGGCGCGTCAAGCCGCCCGCCGATATCGGTGGTACTTTCGCGTAAAACGCGTTAAAATGAAAAAATTGGTTGACTTGATTTGACCTCGAAGGCGACCTAAAGTATTGGAGTTATAATCATGCGAGGGTGGCGGAACTGGTAGACGCGCTAGTTTGAGGGGCTAGTGCCAGAAATGGCGTAGGGGTTCAAATCCCCTTCCTCGCACCATTCCACTCTGTCGATCCGGCTCGACTTTCTCTTTCACCTCTTCCACGCTTCAGGCTCTTTCACATCGTAAGGTCGGGCTCGGGTTTCTGCTTCTAAGGAAGCTTTATTGTCCTCCTCGGGGTGCCGGTCGGAAGTTCAAGGCTGGTTTAATAGCGGTTCATTTTATTAACCGCGCGGCTATCCGGCGCCGGTTGAACTCCCGGGGGCGCATCGGTAGAATCACCCGGCCGGCGCCGCGCCGGAATTTTATGCCACTCAGAATCGGCTATTATCTCAGCTCCAACGCCATCGGGGGGCTGGAACGGCACGTCCTCACACTGATCGACCATTTGCGCCGGGCGCATCCCATCGCCGTCTTCTGCGACGCCGCCGAAGGCTCGCAATTTTTCTTCGCAGAGCTGAAAGCCCGGGGCTTGAGCCCGCGCATATTGCGCGCCCAGGATGCGGTCGATCGGGGCGTCGCCCGGCCCATCGTCACGAGCCTGCCGGTCATCCTGGCCGCCCGCCGGGCGATGGCCGCGGCGGAGCTTGACGTGATCCATTTCCACGCCGGACAGCTGGGCTTGATGTACGCTCCCGTCGTCGCCAGCTCGATGGCGGGCATCCGCACGCGCATTCTCACGCTGCACAATCCCATCCTGGAGCATGGCCGGCTGAGAAGGTTTATCGAGACCCGCGTGCTCGGGCGTCTCAGCCGGGTCGTCGCGGTGTCCAACCATACAAAGAACGAACTGGTGCAAAAAAAAGGCGTCGCGCCCGAGCGGGTGGAGGTGATCCCCAACGGCATCGAGCTCGGGGAATTCGACCACGCGATGGAGCGCGGCGAGGCGCGCCGCGCGCTCGGGCTCGCGGAAGAAGACCTGGTCGTGGGACTGGTCGGCCGTCTGCACCGCTTGAAAGGCATCGATCTCCTGATCGAGGCCGTGCCGCTGGCGCGGGCGCGGGCGCCGCGCATCAAAGTCGTGCTTCTCGGGTCCGGGCCGGAAGAAGAGCCGCTCAGGCGGCTCGCGGAGGCGCGCGGCGTGACGGAGGCGGTGCTGTTCGCCGGCTACCGGAGCGACGCGCGGCGGCTCATGCCCGCGTTCGACGCGCTGGTGCTGCCTTCACGCGACGAGAGCCAGTCGATCGCTCTGCTCGAAGCCATGGCCTGCCGCAAGGCCGTGGTCGCGGCGCGCGTCGGCGGGGTGCCGGAAGTGGTCGTGGACGGCGTCACCGGAATCCTCTTTCCCGCCGAGAACGTCCCCGCGCTGGCCGAGGCCTTGGTAGCGCTCTTGAACGATCCGCAAAAAAGAGCCGTGATGGGCGGCGCCGGCCGCGCGCGCGTGCGCGACCGATTCGCCCAGGACGAAATGCTGCGGCAGACGTTGTCGCTTTATGATACGTCCGCCCCGAGTCCCGCGAAGCTTCAGGCGGCGTCGGGGAGTTCGTCGTGAATCCCGGGCAGGCCGCGGCTCGAGAGCGACCTCCGGCGATCGTACTCGGCGGCGGCCACAACGCTCTCGGAGTCTTCCGAAGCCTCGGGCGGAAAGGCGTTAAAGTCGTCGCCGTCCATACGAACGCGGGCGACGCCGCCCTGCTATCGAAGTATTGCTCTGCGGTGGTCCCGCCGCGCGGTCCGGCGGCCGGCGGAGACGCGTACGTCGATTTTCTCATGAACCTGCCGTCGCTCGGAACTTCGAGCGCGGTCCTGATACCGACGGGAGACAGTGAGGCGGCACTCGTCTCGCGCCACCGCGGCCGGCTCCAGAGCCGGTTTCGCTTCGTCATGCCCGACGAAGCCGTGATCGAATCGCTCATCGATAAGCGGCTCTTCTCCCGTCTGGCGGCAACCCACGGCGTCGCCGTGCCCCGCACGTATGTCGTTGATGACGCAAGCGCGCTTGAGGCCGCCGCTCGGGAGCTCGCCTATCCCTGCGTTTTGAAGCCCGCTCGCTCGGCCGCATGGGGCGAGGCGGAATTCCAGCGGCGCTTCGGCGCCGGCGCGGGCGGCTGGATCAAGCGGATCGTCGTCCGCTCGGCCGCCGAGCTCGGGGAAATATATCCCGAGATCGCTCGCTTTGCGCCCGGACTGATCGTCCAGGAATATATCGAGGGCGGCGACGACGCGCTTTACGATTTTTATTCGTATCTCGACGCCGGGTCCGAGCCGGTCGGGACTTTCATGATCCGCAAGCAGCGCACGCTCCCGATCGACGGCAACGGCATCGGCACCTGCGTCGAGAGCGTCTGGGTGGAAGATCTGGCGGAGACCGCGCTCCGGTTTTTGAAAGCGATCCGCTACCGGGGCAACTCGGCGGTATCGTTCAAGCGGTGCGCGCGGACCGGCTGCTTTTACGTCATCGAGGTGAACGCCCGGCTCGCGCTGCATCACAGCCTGGCGACGCATTGCGGCGTGGACCTCGCCTACATGGCCTATCTGGAGGCGGCCGGAGAAAAGCTCGAACCGGTGGCGCCGCAACGGCGGACGGTAAAGTGGCTCTCGTTCTGGGACGATTTTGCGGCGTTCCGGCGCTACCGCAAGCGCGGGGATATAACGCTCGGCGCCTGGATCGCTTCCCTCCGGGGCGAAAAGGCGCATTGCTTCTTCGCGCCCGACGACCCGCGGCCGTTCGCGCTCAAGACGGGCGAAGCGCTGCTCGTGGAAACCCTCGGGCGCGAGCGGGTGCGGAGCCTGCTCGGCGGGGCGCGGCGCCTGGCGATTCAAGCCGGCTACTACACCGGCGCTCTCTCCGCGCTCGGTCGGCTCCAGCGCCAAAAAAAGCCGCGGCTCGTCATCCTGATGTATCACAGCGTCGGCGGCTCCGCGCTGGTGCCGCCGGCGCTCTCGGTGTCGAAAAAAAATTTCGCCGGGCAGCTCCGCTACCTGAAGCGCCATTTCGAGCTGATATCGCTCGAGCGCGCCGTCGAGCTGATCGAAGCGGGCGAGCCGCCGACGCACGACATGGCCGCGGTCACGTTCGACGACGGCTTTCGCGACAACTACGAGACCGCCTTCCCGATCCTTAGACGATACCGCTGCCCGGCGACCATCTTCGTCGCCACCGGGCCGATCGCCGGCGGCGACCCGCTCTGGCCCATGAAGCTCTATCTGTGGTTTAAAAATACGCGGGCCCGGCGTTGCGAGCTGCCGCCGGAGGAATCCCCTGCCGGCGCGCCGCGCGTCTTCGAGCTCGGGACCGATAGGGAGCGCCGCGCGGCGCTCAAGGCGGCCGAGACGCTCTTATGCCGCTCCGGGCTTTCGGAGCGCGACCGCATGCTCGCCGAGATCGCGGGGAAGTTGGGCTTCGCGCCCGCCGACGGCCCGTCCGCCGGTCCGGCGATGCTCACCTGGGCCGAGCTCCGAGAGATGGCCGATGCCGGCGTCACGATCGGGAGCCACACGGTGAGCCATCCGTCGCTCTCGGCGCTCGGCCGGAGCGAAGCGCTCGCCGAGCTCGCGGACTCCAAGGCGTCGTTGGAATCGCACCTGGGCCGGCCGGTCAGGTTCTTCGCCTATCCGTTCGGCGAGCTCGAGCACTTCAACGCGGAAGTCCAGTCGCTCGTCGGCGCGGCGGGGTACGACGCCGCCTGCACGGCCGTGCGGGGGGCGAACGAGCCGAGCACGGACCGGTTCGGGCTCTTTCGCGTCGGTGTTCTCGACGATCCGCCGGCGGTCTTCGCCTTCAAACTGGCGGGCGTCCGTTGACAAACCGCGCCCCGCTGTGTCTGTAATCGCCCATCACCCAATTATTTATGGATCGGCAGGCGCTCTTCCCCAGATTGATGATCGTGATCGACGCGCTGACCGTCACGGCGGCGTTCGTGCTCTCGTATTATGTCCGCAGGTTCGTTCCCAACGTCGGCCTCAAGCCGCTCGGGCCGATCGACCACTACCTGTGGATTCTGCTGGCGACGATTCCGATCTGGTGGCTGCTGCTTTTTTTGAACGACGCCTACCGGGCCAAGGTCGAAAGCCCCGGCGCCATCGTTCGGCTCGCGCTCAAAGTCGGCGCCGGCGGCCTGTTGATTCTCGCCCTGCTCTTGTTTCTGATCAAATTCGAGACCTTCAACCGCAGCCTGCTCGTCCTGTTCGTCTTCGTCGAGACCGGAATGCTCGTCGTCACGCGCATCGGCCTTTCTTCGTGGCTGGCGCTCAGCCGGAGGGCGGGCAAATCGGCCCGGCATGCCCTCATCGTCACCGCCGACGAGCCGGATTCGAGGCGCGAGACCGCGAACTTGCTCCAACGGATGCGCGCCAACACGGCGGCGGGAGTCGCGCCCGTCGGCGTTTTGACGCTCGGCGGGGCGGCGCCGCATTCGACCGCCGGCAGCCTCCCCATTCGCGGGAGCGTCGAAGAGATGGCGGAGCTGCTGCACGAAGAGGTCGTGGACGAGGTCTACTTCGTGCTCCCGCCGTCCAAGCTGGATCAGATCAGCGACTACTTGAAGCTCTGCGAAGAGATGGGCGTCGAAGGCAAGGTGCTGGCCCAGCTCTACCGGCCCGCGCTGGCGCGGCCCTATCTCGAACAATCCTTCGACCTGCCCTTTTTCTCCTTCGCGCCGACGCCGCTTTATGTCGGCCAGCGCTACGCCAAGTCGGTGGTCGATTTTTTCGGCGCGCTCGCGCTGCTGGCGCTCTTCGCCGTCCCGATGGCGGCGATCGCGCTCGCCGTGAAGCTCTCGTCCCGGGGACCGGTGCTGTTCCGCCAGGAGCGCGGCGGTCTCCACGGCCGGCGCTTTTCGATGGACAAGTTCCGCACCATGGTCGCCGGAGCGGACCTGTTAAAACAAGAGCTGGCGGAGCGGAACCAGATGTCCGGCCCGGTGTTCAAGCTCGCGAACGACCCGCGCGTGACCCCGCTCGGTAGATGGCTCCGCCGCACGAGCCTCGACGAGCTGCCCCAGTTGATCAACGTCCTCAAGGGCGACATGAGCCTGGTCGGCCCGCGCCCGCTGCCGCTGGCGGAGACCGCCGGGATCAAGGGGCCGCTGCGCCGGCGCTTTTCGATGAAGCCCGGCATGACCGGCCTCTGGCAGTCGAGCGGCAGGAGCAGTGTGGACTTTCACGACTGGATGCGGCTCGATTTGGAGTACGTCGACAACTGGTCGCTCCGTTTGGATCTCAAAATTTTGCTTAAAACGGTGCTCGCGGTGGTTTCCGGAAAAGGGGCGCATTGAGCCGGCCGATCAGTTAAATTCGCGAGGATATAAAAAACCATGAAAGACGCTGCGACAGGGACCGGGAAGAAAAACCTGAGGGCGCGGCTTGAAGCCTACGACCTTCTTTTTATCGTCCTGATGATTTTTGCCGCCGCGCTCAGACTTTACTATTTCTTTCTTACCAAAGACCAGACGCTCTGGTGGCACGAAGCTGAATATATGTTGAAGGCGAAGTCGCTCGCGCTGGGCACGCCGGACACGGGTTATCCCAACTCGCCGCCGGCGCTGCTTTCGCTTCTCGCCGCCGGGCTTTTCAAGCTCGGCCTCGGCGAAGCCGTCATTCGATTTTTATGGGTCGCGCTCTCGACCGCTTCGCTCTTTTTCACTTATCGAATCGGTGCGCTCCTGTTCAACAAGCGAGTCGGCTTCTACGCCGCGGCGCTCGCTTCGGTTTTTTATATCGACCTGTTTTACTCCATGCGGCTGCTGGTGGATGTGCCGCAGGTTTTCTTCGTGCTGCTGGCAGGTTTCCTGATGGTCCGCTCGCTCGACGATAAAAGCGCCGGATACGGCGTGTGGGCGATCGTTCCGGTCCTGGTTCTCGGAACGGCGACGCGCTTCACCGTGGGGCTATTCTTCCTGGTCGCGGCGCTCTTCCTTCCGCTCGCCAAAGGCAAAGCCCTGTTGAAAGACCGGGACTGGCAGATCTCCCTCGCTCTGGGCTTTCTCCTGTCTCTGCCGTTCCTGTTTTACTTTGCGGCGCTCTACGGCAATCCCCTGTATCCATTTCTCTCTCAGGAGGAATTGCGGCGCGCGGCCGGCAAGGGACCGGGGCCCGGCCAGGTCCTGCTGGAATACGCGCGCTACTTTCCCAGCTACACGAACGCGGTGGTAACCGCCGTTTTTGCCGCGGGACTCGTCCAGGCGACCGCCCTCCTCTTCCGGCGGGGCGACCGGATACAAAAAGACCGGGCCCTCCAGGCCTATCTGCTCCTGATCCTGTGGATCGCCTTGCCGTTTATTTTTTTCGCATTGTTCGTCAACCATTTCGAGGACCGGTATCCGGCGATGATTTTTCCCGCCGTTTTCATCCTGACCGGGGCGGCGCTGGACGCGGCGTATGCGTACCTCAAGAAATACAGCTTCGCGGCGGCGGCCGCCGCCGTCGCGGTGGTTTTAATCTACGGCGTCTACGCGATGGCGGCGCGCTCGGATGCGCTGATCAAGGAACAAATCCCCTCGTTCAACGGCGTCCGCGACGCCGGACTGTGGATCAAGGCGCACACCTGGCCGGGCGACACGGTGATCACCGCCAGCGTGCCGCAAAATACGTACTATTCCGAGAGAGCGACTTTCGCTTACCCCGGCAACGAATTCGCTTTCGAGGAGTTGTTGCAGGCCAGGAAGCCCAAATACATGGTCCTCTCGATGTGGGAGGACTCGCCGGAATGGACGTACGACTGGCCGAGGACGAACGAGGATCGGCTTTCGATCGCGTCGGTGCTCTATATGGACGCCGAGCGCAAACAGCCGACGGCGGTCGTCTACGCGTTCCACTTGCAGCCCTGAGCGCCGGAATCAGCGCGTGAGCTTGTCGAGATAGGCGACGATGGCGTCGACCGACCCGGTGATGCGCCCGAGCGGGGCGTCCTCGGGAATCGCAACCTGGAACTCGGCCTCCAAACCGACCACGACTTCGAGCATCTTCAGCGATTCGAGCTCGAGGCGCGTCCGTCCCGGGTCCGCGTCCGGCCCCAACACCCGGCGGAGCACCTGAACGACCCGCTCTCTCGTCGATTCGGACATTTTAAAATTCTCCGCGTTGGGTCAGGCCGTCCAGCGCCTGGGCTTGCCGGTGACCGTCCGGGGGATTTCGTCGACGAACTCCAACCCCCGGAGCCGCTTGAAAACCGAGAGCCCGGCGTTGGCGTATTCCAGAATCTCCTTCTCCCCGCACGCTGCGCCCGGACGGAGCTTCACTTTCGCGCGCGCGGCTTCGCCGAAGCGCGGCTCCGGAGCGCCGTACACGAGCGCCTCCTCCACCGCGGGATGTCCGGCTAAAATTTCCTCCAGCTGGTACGGAAAGACCTTTACGCCGCCCACGTTGATGACGTCCTTGGTCCGGCCGACGATCCAGTAATAGCCGTCCGCGTCGCGCCGCGCCACGTCGCCGGTTCGGAACCAGCCGTCCTCGAGGATTTCTTCTCTCGGCCGCCACGGCTTGTAGTAGCCGTCGAACATGCCGGGGCCGCGGATCAGCACCTCTCCCGCCGCTTGGCCGCCGGCCTCCGATGGGTCGCCCGCCAGCTTGAGCTCGCGACCGGGCGCGACTTTCCCCACCGAGCCGCGCTTGGCCGGCTCCTCGGAGATGTTTCCCAGCACCGGGCTCAGCTCCGTGAGCGCATACCACTGGAGAATCTCGCGCCCCAGCGCCGCTCGGAACGCCGCCGCGGCCGCCTCGGGCAGGGCGCTGCCCAGGCTGAAGAAATACTTCACGTTCTGAATGTCCTCCGGCGCCGGCGCATCCTGGACGATCAGCCGGTAAAAGAGCGGGCCCGCGTAGACCTGATCGACCGCGTGCTCCCGGATCAATCGCGGCACCGCTCCGGTGTCTACGCTGTCGGCGATGACGACCTTGGCGCCGATCATGATCGAGAAACAAATCTGGTACGGCACCCGGTTCAGCGCCAGCAGCCAGAGCAGGCTGCTGGCGCCGGTGATGAGACCCGCGGCGCGGCAGAGCTCGGCCCGCTCGAACAGGCTCCGGTGGGAAAACAAAATGCCCTTGGCCCGCGCGCTCGTTCCCGAGCTGAACGCGATGCAGGCGAGATCCAGCGCGCCGAGCCGGTCCCGCTCGCTCTGCGGCGTCGCCCGCGCCGCCGCGAGCCGAACACAAAGCGGCGTCCCGCCGTCGAAAATCGCCGCCCCCTCCGCGCCGCGGCCGCCCGGAACGCGGGCCGCGAACTCCGCGCCGTAGCAAAACGCGTCGGGCAGCATGACCTCCGCGAGCGCCGCCACCTCGCCCGCCTTCAGCTCGGGCGGAACCGTGACGGCGATCGCGCCGGCCCGCAGCACGGCGAAAAACGCGGCGACGAATTCGGCGCTCCGCGGACACATGATCGCGACCTTGTCGCCCGGCCGGACCCCCGACTGCACGAGCCGCGCCGCCAGCGACCCGGCCGCGGCGTCGAGCTCGCGATAGGCGATCGCGCGGCCGGCGTGAACCAGCGCCGTCTTTTCCGGCCAGCGCCCGGCCGCCCGTTCTAAAATCGAGTAGAGATTCATCGCCAAACCCAAAGTTGACAAGTTTCCCCCCGATTTGCAAATTGGCGGTTCAGTTGATAACGCCTGATAACCATGGAGCTTTCGTCCAGCAGGCTGAGAGCCCGGCTGAGCTTTTACCGCGACCGGGCGATCACCGTGGCGCGCACGCTGGCCGGGCACAAGCTCGCGATCGACGACCTCCGGGTCGCCAACGCGCCGGCACTGGTCGAGCGGGGAAAAAACGACGAGGGGCTCATCATCGCCTTCACCGGGCTCGACGACCGGCTCTTCCTCCGCGTCTGGGAGTTTTTCGACACCACCAAAGCGCTCGGGTACAGCCGCCTCCTGCTCAGGGATAAATACCGCGTCTGGTACCAGCACGGCATCGACGAGAAACGGCCCGACTTTCCGAGCCTCGTCGCCTATCTGAAAAGCGAGATCGAAAATCTCCGGCCGAAAAAGGTCATGTGCGTCGGCACCTCGGCCGCCGGCTACGTCGCGATCGTCGCCGGACGCGCGCTCGGGGCGGACTACGTCCATGCGTTCGCGCCCCAGACTCTTCTCGACACGAGCCTCGCCGCGATCCGAAAAAGCCGCTACCGGCTCTCGCACTTGAAGCTCCGCCTGTCCCGGCGCGCCCGGCGCGAGCTGTTCGATCTCGTCCCACTGCTGCGGGAATCGGACGGCAAGACGCGCTACTTTATCCATTACTGCCGCGGCTCGGCGCGCGACGCCGGCCACGCGCGGCGCGTCGCCGGGCTCCCCGGCGTGACCACGATCGCCTACCCGTGCGCGACGCACTCGATCGGCATCTTCCTGGGCAAGCGGGCGTTCCTGAAACAGACGCTGGACTTCGCCAACCAGGACACACTCGTCGAAGCGGCCAGGGCGCACTTCCCGGAAGGGCTTGAAGTCGGGCTCGATATCGACGAGCCGCGCGGGCGGCCTGCGGGCCGCGCCTCATGAGCGCGCCTTTCATCGACGTCGTCGTTCCCACCTACAATCGCGCCGCGCTGCTCGAGCGGCTGGTCCCCTCTCTCCTGGAGCAGGACTATCCCGGCGAGCGCTACCGCGTGATCGTGGTCGACGACGGCTCGCCGGACCGGACGCGGGCGGCGCTGGAAGAAATGGCGCGGCGCGACCGGCGCCTTGAGCCGCTCGGCATCGCCCACGCGGGAGCGAGCGCCGCGCGCAACCACGGCTGGCGCGACGGGACGGGGGAAATAGTCGCGTTCACCGACGACGACTGCGTCGCCGACCGCGGCTGGCTCGCCGCGCTCGCGCGCGGCTTCGCGGAGCGCCCCGACGCCCTCGGTATCTACGGAAAGACCGTCACCGATCCCGCGCGGGTCACGCCGCTCACCCATCAGATCGTCGCCGACCGGCCCAACGCCAACTACCGCGGCTGCAACATCGCCTATCGGAGAGAGGCGCTGGCCGCCGCCGGCGGGTTCGACGAGGCGTCCGCCTACGGCGAGGACACCCAGCTCGCCGCGGCCGTTTTGGCCCGCGGCCCGATCCTGTTCCGGCCCGATGCGGTCATCGTGCATCCGCCGCGGCCGCGCGATTTTCTCGACCGGGAAAAGTGGCGGCCCGAGCTCGAAGGGCTCTACCGCCTCGCCTCCCGGCAGCCGGATTTTTTTCGCCGCCACTGGGGGCGCTATTTTCCGCTCGCCGTGGCGTGGCGCCTGGGCGTCGGCTCGACGGCGAAACACGCGCTGATCCACGCGCCGTGGCTGGTTCGCGATCCCCCCGTTTATCTCGAATTTTTAACCCGGCTTTTGCGCGAGCGGGCCGTGCTCCTGGCGATGCTCCCCGGCTTCTGGCGCGAGCAGGTGAAAAGAAGCCGGACCACCCGCGCCTGCGCCGGACCGCGCCCGGCCCCCGTCCGCCTTCTGGGCGTCGCCGTCCATCCGCTCGCGTGGGAGGACCTGAAAGGAATCATCGTCGAAGCCGTGGAGAACGAGAGAGGCTGGATCATCGCCAACCACAACCTGCACAGCGTTTATCTGTACCACCATGACGCCGGCTTTCGCGCGTTTTACGAGCGCGCCGATTGGGTCCATATCGACGGCATGAGCCTGGTTTTTCTCGGCCGGCTGCTGGGGCTGCCGCTCGGCCGCGTCCACCGCCTGACGTATCTGGATTGGATCCATCCGCTGCTCGCGGAGGCGGCCAGGCGGCGCTGGCGGATATTTTATCTGGGCGCGCGCCCGGGAGTGGCGGAGAGAGGGGCGGAGATTTTGCGCCGCGCCTATCCCGGCCTCGCGATCGAGACGGGCGACGGCTATTTCGACCCGCGCCAAGACGGCGCTGAGAACCGCCGGGCCGTCGAGGCGATCGCGCGCTTCCGCCCGGACCTGCTGCTGGTCGGCATGGGGATGCCGCGGCAGGAACGGTGGATCGTGGAGAACGCCGGGGGGATTCGCGCCGGGGCCGTCTTCAACGCCGGCGCGTTGATGGACTATATCGCGGGGGAGGAGGCGCCGCCGCCGCGCTGGCTCGGCCGGCTCGGGTTGGAATGGCTCTTCCGGCTTTTCGGCGACCCCGCGCGCCTGTGGAGGCGTTATCTGGTCGAGCCCTGGTTTGTCGTAAAAATTCTTCTCGCCGAGCGTTTCGGCCGCAAAGCCGGCGCACGCGCCAAGGCGGGCTAAAAAGCATGTCGCGTTTGCGCATCGGCTATTACCTGCCCTCTTATCCGGGAGGAGGCACCGCGAGGCATCTCCTGGCGCTCATCGATCACCTCCGCGGCGGCCACGACATCGCGGTCTTCTGCGACTTGCCGGGCAGCCATTTATCTTTCGCGGAAGAGCTCGGCGCCCGAAACGTTCCCGTGCGGATCCTCGGCCGCCGGGCGATAACGGCCACGGGCGCGCTGCAGCCCATCCTGGCGAACCTCCCGGCCGTTTTGCCGCTCCGCCGGCTTTTCGCCGCGGCGCGGCTGGACGTCGTTCATTTTCACGCCGACAGGATGAGTCCCCTGTATGCGCCGATGGTGGCGAGCCGCCTCGCCGGAATCCCGGCGCGTATTCTCACCGTGCACAACGAAGTCGCGCGCCATCCTTATCTCAAACGCTTTTTCGAGGGGCGCGCGCTGGGCTGCTTGAGCCGGATCGTCGCCGTATGCGAGGACCTCAAACGGGAAGTGGTCGGCCGGAAAAACGTCGCGGCGAAGCGGGTGATCGTCATCCCCAACGGAGTCGATGTGGCGGAATTCACGGCGGCGGCCGATGCCGGCGCGGCGCGCCGCGCTCTCGGCCTGCCGGAGGACTCTCTCGTGGTCGGAATGGTCGGCCGGCCGAACCGTCTGAAGGGGGCCGATCTCTTGATCCGGGCCGCGGCTTTGGTCCGTCCGCAATGGCCGCGGCTGAGAATCGTGCTGATCGGCGCCTCGCGGCAAGAGCCGGACATGCGGCGGCTCGCCGCAGCGTTGGGGGTCGCGGACGCCGTCGTCTTCGCCGGGTTTCGCGGCGACGCCCGCCGGCTCATGCACGGCTTCGACCTGTCGGTCGTCCCGTCGCGGAGCGAAGCCCTGCCTTTTGCTATTTTGGAAGCCATGGCGTGCGCCCGGCCGGTGGTCGGCGCGCGCGTCGGCGGGATTCCCGAAGCCTTGGTGAACGGCGTCACGGGACTTCTTTTTCCGTCGGAAAACATCCCGGCGCTGGCCGAAGCGCTGTCGAAGCTGCTGGGAGATCCGGAAAAGCGGCGCGCGATGGGCGCGGCCGGACGGCGCCGCGTCGAAAGCCGCTTTTCCGACGCGGCGATGTTGGCGGCAACGGTGGCGCTATACGAAACGCCTCGCGCCGGGGACGGATGAAATCGTCGAAGCCCGCGAAGCCGAGAAACCGCATGCGTCGATTCACAATCCGAAAATGGCTCCGGGCGGCGCGCCCGTGGGCGCTCAAAGCCGGCTATTATTCCGGCCTGCTGCGGGCGCGGCGCGGCCTCCGCCCCGGCAGGTTTCCCGGGCTGCTCGTCTTGATGTACCACAGCATCGGAAGATCGGACCTGCTCCGCCCCCACCTCGCCGTGTCGGAGAAAAATTTCGCCGGGCAGATGGACTATCTCCTCAGGCACTTCAAAATCCTCTCGCTCGAAAGCGCCGTCGGAATGTTGCGGCGGGAAGAGCCGCCGCCGGATAATTCGCTGGCGCTCACCTTCGACGACGGCTTT
>WNFL01096301.1_pt4 | contig 21433 bp, 17 predicted proteins | sample 5400361 | NCBI WGS metagenome assembly WNFL01 (sample SAMN13153351, study PRJNA577476) | soil metagenome | isolation source: 40 cm soil on Douglas fir-dominated hillslope | place: USA:California | collected 2013-09-17
GAGGGCGGCCTGACGCCCGCCAATGTGTTTGACCGCGTGCGTTTGCGCGTCAATGAATTGACGAAGGGCGCACAGGTGCCTTGGGATTCCTCGAAAATTGAAACGCAATTCATGTTCTTCGAGCGCGGTCCTGGCGCGCCGCCGCGGGCGGATTCGCCCGAGCATACAACTTGGATGCGTTCCCAGCCGATGCGCAGGCTCGGCGTCCACGATGCCTATATGGTAGCCTTAATGCGCGACACTTTCGATGCCTACGCAGATTTTCTTGCGGACTATTGGCATGACCCCATCACGAAGCGCATCCGTGCCCTTCTTGCGGCGCGGCGCGAGGCCATCACTTGGCGACGGACCTATCAAGCCAATGTGCCGGAGGCCTACTGGTCTTATTCAAAGCGCTATCCGCACGGACCGCACGTGGCGGATGCCCGCCGCCTTCTTACGCACTTGGGAGCTGCGATCGCGCCGCCTTCCAAATTCGCAATGATGGAATACGATGTGCCCTCGCCATTGCCGGGCGAACTGGAGTATATCGAGCGAACCGTGCTCGTCTTCGACGATCCCGCATTCGCATTCGAGCCGCCACCACCGTCGCCAGTCTATTTCCTGGAGCCGCCGCCGCCCGAATTGCTTGCCTTGAAGCCGTCGGCTGCTCCGCCTGGAGCGTACATTCTTCCGGCGCCAGTGTTCGTGTCGTTACCGGTATATGTTGATGTACCGGTTTACGTAGTGGCGCCGCCTTCGTTTATCTTGAACAACGCCCACAGGACGCTGGCCATCAACAACACGAATAACGTCCCGACCAAGCCGGAAGGCCAGGCCGTGTCCTCGTCAATTTCGCCACCCAACGCGAATAACCTTGCGGATAGCCCGCGCCTTCCGCCTTCGGTCATGACAAAGGCGACGCTGATCGCCGGCCGGGGCCCGCCACCGCCAGCCTCGAATCCGGTGGCGCGGGAAGAGATCAAAGTACCTCCTAGCCCCCCACTGCCGGCGGTGTCTTTGACGCCTCTTGGGCCGACCTACAATCCGGCGGCGTGGGAAGAGATCAAAGTGCCTCTGAGCCTGCCATTGCCGGCGGTATCTTTGACGCCTCCCTGGCCGACCTACAATCCGGTGGCGTGGCAAGGGATCCTGGTGAACGTGAACCCGCCGTTGCCCGCGGTGTCTCTTGCGCCTCTCGCGCCGACCGACAATAAGACACTGGCGAGTCCGCGCATCGCGCCGCTCGCGCTTGCAACGGACAGTGAGGCGCCGCTTCCGGTCCCGACAATGCTCGCGCCGCCGCCAAGCCTCAATATGCCGCTGCGAACTCCGCGCGCCGCAATGCTGTCACCGCAGTCGACCGGCAGCATTCCGCTGCCGACTCCCCGGCCGGTAGCCCGCAATCGGTCAAACCCGATTCCACACGCTGCTCCAGTGTCGTCGCCGATAGCCGTTGAACAAGCGGCGCAGCCCACGGCGCCGGTTTTCTTGCACGCTCCTGAGGTCGCGCCCGGAGGATCGCTGCCGAAGCCTCAGAGAGAGATATGTTCCCTCGTGAACGGGAAACGGGTCTGCAACTGAGGGAGGTCGCGAATTGGCGGACACTTGCAGTAGACCTGCAGAGCAGGAGCGGAACCTGCTGCCGCTTCCCGACGGCATCGAGGCCGTCGTCACATCGGCAGCAATAACTTCTAATTCCGCCTCTATCTCTCCCGCAGGCTCTCCTGCTTGTATTTCATCAGCGGCGACAAGAGGTAGCTGATAATCCGTCGGGATCCGGTTTTGATCTCGGCGGTGACCGCCATGCCGGGCGACAGGTTGACCATCTTGTCCTCGACCTGCATCCGCGTGCGGTCGACCGAGATCCGCGCCGCGTAGGTCAATTCCTGACCCTTGGGCTCGCTGGTGGTGCTGGAGGAGCCAGCCTGCTTGTCGTTTGATTTGTCGCTCGGAGCGTCGCGCACGATTGAATCCGATGATATGCTCAGCACCTTCCCGTGCAGCAGCCCATATCTGGTGAAATCAAAAGTATCGACCTTGATTTCCACTTCATCGTCGGCATGCACGAAACCGATGTCATGGTTGCTCACCATGGCTTCGATCTCCAGTTGGCTGTCGCGGGGCACGATCACCATCAAGGCCTGCGCGGGCGTCACGACGCCGCCGACCGTGTGTACGGCCAATTGCTGAACCATGCCCGACACCGGCGCGGTCAGCTGTTGAAGCTTGGTGCGCTGCTCGGCCTTCGACAGATCGGCCGCCAAGCCGGCGGCTTTCCGCTCGGCCTCGGTCAACTCGCCGAACAGGGTTCGACGATACTCGGCTACGGTCTGGGCACGTGTTTCGATGATAGCGGCAACCGCGGCCTGGGCTTCTTGCGAATGGCTCTTCTGGACCAACCGTTCCTGCTGGCTCTCGGTCAATTGCTGCAGCACCTCGAAATATTGCAACTTGGAGCCGTATTCATTGAGCGTCTTGCGGATGTTGACGCGCTCCTGGATGGTGGGAATGACCGCCTCAAGCTTATCGACCGTCGCCGCGGTGGTAGCGAGTTCAGCCTCCTTTTGGGCCCTTTGCCCGTCCAGGGCGGCGATTTTCGCCTTGTGCTCCGTGATCTGCGCTAGTAGAAATTGGCGCTGTATGACGACCAAGGCCGGGCTGGCTCCCTTCGGAGGATGGAAGGCGGCGAGCGGATCGTCAGTATCGGTGAGGGCCGCATGCAGGCGAGCGATATCGAGTTGCGCGGATTGCAAATCACCCTGGAGATGATTGGTCTCGCCTTCATTGATGGTTGTGTCGAGTTCGATTAGAGCATCCCCGGCATTGACGTCTTGGCCGTTCGCGACTCGTATGGCGCGCACGACGCCAGTCTCGAAGGGTTGAATCACCTTGCTGTGGCCGGTCGGAATGATTTTCCCGGTGGCGGTGGCTACGATATCCACGTGGCCCAGGCTCGCCCAGGCCATAGCCAACACGAACAGCGCAATAAGGGTCGCGCCGATCGCCCGACCAATGGGGGAGGGCGGGGTTTCGACGATTTCCAGCGCGGCCGGCAGGAAAGCAAGCTCTTCCCGTTCCCGCAGCTTGTCCCGGTCCCGCGGCTTGGGACCCGCGGGAAAAGGGACAACTTTCATTTCCGGTTTAACTTTCATTTCCGGTTTCATGAAATCCTGCCTAAAACGTAAGACGATTGCCCATTTCCTGGGCAACTACGGTCCATCAACAACACATTCCGAATCTTCGCTTATATCCGCCGACGGTGAATTTTCTTCCCCAATTGCGAGTAAATTTTGAATGTCGTGGCGCCACGGTGCTCCCTCAATTCCGGTTAATAAGTTTAGAATTATAGGAGATAATGCGATTAGCATAGATCCGCCGGCACTTGATAGCGGCAAGACGACAGGAACGTGGGAGTCGATATGACGGCACATTCGGAAATACCCGGTCCGAATGATCCAGGTCTCACCGCGCTGGTCATGCTGCTGCGCTTTCACGGCGTCGGGGCGGATCCCGCCCAAATTCGCCATCAGTGCGGAACGGCGGCGATCGGCACTGCGGACATGATCCGATGCGCCAAGGAGTTCGGCCTCAAGGCGCGCGAGCTGAGAACAAGCTGGGCGCGTCTGGCGACCACCCCTTTGCCGGCCATTGCGGTGCTCAAGGATGGCGGCTTTCTCCTGCTCGGCAAAGTCGGCGACGACAAGATCGTCGTGCAATCCACGAAAACGCCGCGCCCGGAGTTGATGACCAGGGACGACCTCGACGCGGTCTGGGACGGCCGCATCGTTCTGATGACCCGGCGCGCCAACTTGATGGACCTGGCGCGCCGCTTCGATGTCACATGGTTCCTGGGCGCGATTCACAAGTATCGTCGACAATTGGCCGAGGTACTCCTCGCCTCGTTCTTTCTTCAGCTGTTTGCGCTCGCCTCGCCGTTGTTCTTTCAGGTGGTCATCGACAAGGTTCTGGTCCATCGCAGCATCGGTACGCTCGATGTGCTGATGATCGGGCTGCTCGGTATAGCGGTGTTCGAAACTGTTCTCGGCATCCTGCGGACTTACCTTTTTTCGCACGCCACCAACCGGATCGACGTGGAGCTCGGCGCACGGTTGTTCCAGCATTTGCTGGCGTTGCCCACGGCCTATTTCCAGGCCCGCCGTGTCGGCGATTCGGTCGCGCGCGTGCGCGAGCTGGAAAGCATCAGGACTTTCCTGACCAGTTCGGCGCTGACACTTGTGATCGATCTGTTCTTCACCTTTGTCTTCCTCGGGGTCATGTTTCTCTATTCGCCGCTGTTGACCGGCGTCGTTCTTGCCGGATTTCCGTTCTACATGGGGATTTCCGCCGGGGCGACGCCGCGGTTTCGCCGGCTGCTCGACGAGAAATTCAAGCGCGGCGCGGAGAACCAAGCCTTTCTGGTGGAAAGCGTCACTGGGGTCGAGACCCTCAAGGCGATGGCGGTCGAGCCGCAGATGCAGCGACGCTGGGAAGAGCAGCTCGCCGGCTATGTGGCGGCGAGCTTCCGGGTCTTGCGGCTCGGCAACACCGCCAGCAATAGCGTGCAATTCGTCAACAAGGTCGTTATGGCCGCCATTCTGTATTTTGGAGCCCGGCTGGTGATCTCCGGCGACCTGACCGTGGGCGAGCTGGTCGCATTCAACATGCTGGCAGGACGGGTGAGCCAGCCGGTGCTGCGGCTGGCCCAGATCTGGCAGGATTTTCATCAGGCAAGGCTCTCGGTGGAGCGGCTTGGCGACATTCTCAACACGCCGCCGGAACCCAAGTTCAATCCGGCGCGCGCCGCACTGCCAGCCATTCGCGGCGACGTCACGTTCGACCACGTCGTGTTTCGTTACCGCATCGACGGGCCGGAGATACTGCACGACGTCAGCTTTAGCGTGTCCGCCGGACAGGTCATCGGCATAGTCGGGCCTTCGGGTTCCGGCAAGAGCACGGTGGCCAAGCTCATCCAGCGCCTCTACATTCCCGAACGCGGCCGCGTGCTGGTCGATGGGGTCGACCTCGCTATGGTCGATACGTCGTGGCTGCGCCGCCAGATCGGCGCGGTGCTGCAGGAGAACGTGCTTTTCAATCAGTCGATTCGGGACAACATCGCGTTGCCGGATCCGGCCATGCCGATCGAACGGGTCGTCGATGCGGCCAAGCTCGCCGGCGCCCACGATTTCATATTGGAGCTGCCGGACGGCTATGACACGATCGTGGGCGAGCGTGGCGCCAGCCTCTCAGGTGGACAGCGTCAGCGCATCGCCATCGCCCGGGCGCTGGTGACCAATCCCCGCATCTTGATCTTCGACGAAGCCACCAGTGCGCTGGACTATGAAAGCGAGCGCATAATTCAGGATAACATGCAGCGCATCGCCCAGGGGCGCACTGTCTTCGTCATTGCCCACCGCCTGTCGACCGTGCGCCGAAGCAATCGAATCATCACCATCGATCGCGGCCGACTGGTGGAGGATGGGACGCACGACGAGCTGATCAAGAAGGGCGGCCGCTACGCGACGCTTCACCGGGTTCAGGCGGATATCCAGGAAGTGCGTTAGAATCTGTCCGGAAAGTTCATGCTGGATTGCAGCAGCGTTTTCTAACCACCAGGCTAATTGAAGCGAGGCGCAAGAAAGTCAGCGCTTTGCGATGACGATTCTCCCAGCTTGTGGCAGCGATTGAGTTAGGGCGACAACCAAGGCCCGATCCACGTTAGAAGGTCGAGCCGTCAACAACTTCCACACAAACGGGCAAGATCTGATTTATCCCAGCGCCCTGTTGGAGGAAGCTAATTCCGACAGGCGCTAGCGTGCAGAGTGCCGTGCCGAGGTCGTTGGGGAGGTCACGGGCGACCTGCTTGTTATCGTGGGCGCCACGTAACGAATGCCGATCCCGACAAGGTAGCCGATCTGGATGCTTGCGACGGCTCCGGCAGCCTTCAGGACGATCCACCAACTCGAATCAGCATGCGCAACGCCGGTTCCGATCGCAAGGACCAGCGCAATCGCAATCGTTGGCATCAAGACTAGGACTTTAAAGCCCCGTCCCAGCCCCAGCACAGCACCAACCAACAAGCTGATTATTAGGTATGTCATCACAAGCTTAACGGCTCCCTGGCACGAAGTTTCCGTCTCGCCTATTAATTCTTCGTGAACGAAATGCTAATTTCTATTTCTATTCGTTGTTTTGCTGCGGTGCAGTATCTGGAGTTCCCGATATTGCAGCATCGTTCCAAAGCATATGTTGCCCCCGCTTTTCGGCAGAATTCAGGTCGTTCTGTGGCTGCGCTAGTGAGGCCAGATAGGTGTTGTTGTGATTCCGTTGCATGTCGACACAAGCAACGGAGATCTCAACATGTGGATTGAAAGTAAGCGCTGTTCTCATGCCACGTTTTGTCTTGCCGCGCCCGCCGTTGCGGAATAGGAGACAATCCCTGATCCACAATGACCGGCATGACCTGCAGCCCGTTAGCCTCAGAACGTCCAACCTCAGATTCTCTCGATTGACGTCAGCCAAACAACTGCTGCGGTGATAATCCATGGCGTCGAACCGCGGCGACACAGACCGAGTCTCCGCCTCGTCGCGATCCCGGCGACAATCCGAGCCATCTCTTCATCGCGCATGTCCGCGGCCGCCCGGCGCCGGTGAGCACTTCCAGACGGCGGACTGGCTCCGTCATCGCAACATGTTCGGTTCTAAACAAGACCGCAGATCCGAAGAGAGCTGATTGCGTGACACCGCTGGCGATTGAGATCATTCGCGCGCAGTCTCGACGATGCAAGCGCCGCGCTATGCAAGCGACATGACGTATTCCTACGGCGTGGGCCGCCTTGTGCGGCGGTCCGTTTTCCGCGCACTGGTGGAGGCGTATGTTCTTGCCACTTTAGCGCATCGCGGCAACGCAGGGGCGCGGCTGCAGCGATTGCAGGATAGAGCCTCTGAACAACCGGAAATTGCCCCCGACACGAAAACCGAAACCGAAATCAAGAAGATCTCGGCACCCAATCTTACGATTTCGATTCGCTCGGAGAGAGTCGCCCTTTTGGTGCTCGATGGGGCAATTTCCGCAAATTACTTTGAGCCGCTCGATCCCTCTCTGCCGCCAAAAAAGCCTTCTGGCCGAGTTTGAAATAGGTCAATAGCGGTTGCACATCTTGCGATCATCGGGTCCGACCGACTGCTAGTATGCATTGACGTATGATTGCTTCGAGAACAAAGTCATCACTATGATCTTGACATCAAAGAAGAGTGACCAGTTGTCGATGTAATAGAGATCATAGTTTATGCGCTCCTGCATTTTCTCAACAGTGTCAGTTTCTCCACGGGCGCCGTTAACCTGCGCCCAACCGGTAATTCCGGGCCTAACATTGTGACGCCGAGCGAAAGGTAAAATTCTTCCTTCGAACATATCGTTATGAGCGGTTGCATGCGGGCGCGGTCCCACGATCGACATCTCGCCCATCAGCACGTTGATAAGCTGCGGAAGCTCATCGATATTCGTGCGTCGCAAGGTGCGGCCGACGGCTGTTATACGATCATCGTTTCTTCTGACCTGTTTGAAATCGCTTCCGTCTTCCAAAGTGGTCATTGTTCTGAATTTGAGCACTTTTATTGTTTGTTTGTTGTAACCGTGACGAGTTTGCCGAAACAGCACCGGTCCGGGCGAATCTAGCTTGATAGCTACCGCGGTGCACAGGAGAAGCGGTGAGAATAGGATGAGCCCCGCTGTCGCCACGACGATGTCAAATGCGCGCTTAATATAAAGATCGAATGAGGACAGCGGAGTGCTGGATACCTGGAACGTTATCACATTCCCGAATTCCGTAATCCGAGACGTGGCGAGAAGCTCCATGGAGTCGGGCGGAACAATATGGACGTTAATAGGGAGTTCAGAGAGCTTGCGCACCAGACACGGTATCGTTGAATAGTTCTCTTGGTTTGCGATGATGATAACGTCATCTGGATGCTTTTTGCGACATAAGTCCAGTGTCGCTGGAATCGACGGGCCAGTTTTGAGACCGTTCTCGTGTTGCATCAACTCTGTCTCGCTTGGAAATTGAAACGAGGCGACAGACAAGATGCCCGTAGCTTTCAGCCGATCGGCGAATTGCGAACAAACAGAGTCTTCGCCGATAAGAACGACACGGCGAGCTGTGAGGAGACCCGCTGCGATCGTGGACTGCAGCCAGGAATAAGCTACCGCACGCGTAGTGGTCACTGCGATGAGCACACTCAAAATTTGAAATATGAACGAACCACGGGAGTACCCCTCAGAAATTTTGAAGAGAAACAGTGCCGAAAGAAACAACGAGAACGCGAGTCCGACCGCCGCAATACCGCTCCACAAGAACCGGTGTAGTGGCTGCGTTTGAATGGCCGCGAAGTGCCGGAAACTGACGGAAGAGAAAAATACCATCAAGGCGATGAAAACGGCCGCCGGCACGTATTGATAGGTTGGCGGCGATGAATGGGATACGACGTAATGGTAGGCAAGACTCGCCGCATACGCGGACAGGCCGACAGCCAGAAATTCGATCGCCGCGATTTGCGCGACGACCTCGGAAAGGCGCCGCGTTCGAGCCTGCCTCGTAGGTGACGGTTGGTCGACCACACGGAAGATTGCGGATTGCGGTCGTTTGCTCTGGGTCGCGTAATCAAATTTCATGGGACCTCACGCAATCTAAGGAACCTAATTTAATTAAAATTTAATACTTCCAAGCATTACCAATAACATCCTCCTGTATCAGCGGAAAGACCCTAACGTGACGTTAGTAAAAAATTAAGCATGATGGTCAAGATTTTAGGCATGATGGTCAAAGTTGTCGCATCAGCCAAAATGGCAAAGCAGAAATTTGGATTGGCTGGGAACGCCGTAACGGTTTGTTTATACAAGAGAAATGCAAACAGAGCAGATTGCCGGACACAAATCTGATTCGACCAAATGCAAGATTATTTTTCGATTACATTGAAACCGTTAACCTGCAAAATCAGCGAGCGAATTTCGATCCATTCAATTTGGAATAGAGGCCTTACCTGGTTCCGAAGGCTCCAAGTTTAGCGCTTTGATGGACAGGGGCTGCATCATGACGAGGCCGCAGTCTACGCGAGAGTTCAAACTTGAGGTTCCAATGAACCGAGTGTGTGCGATACGCCAATCCCGAAAACGTCAACAAGGCCGTCACCGATATCCGCGCGAATCGCGACGCCGCTCGCCAATCCGGCGCACCCCTGATCGCGTCCATGTTGCGAATGTTCTTTCGCGCGCCCGGAGTTTCAGGTTGAAATCGAAGCTCTTAAAACCATCGCTAGGTTTTGCGGAATGGGCCTAGTCGCGCCCCCAGAAAATACGTCAGCATCGTGCCTTTGCCTTTGACCTCCACCTGGCCGCGCAGCTCGCAATGGAATTGGTCACGGATCCGCTGATAGGTCGCCTCTGATATTTGGACGCGATTTGGCAATCCGGAGGACTCGAGGCGGCTCGCGGGGTTCACCGTGTCGCCCCAGACGTCATAGATCGACCGGCGTTGACCGATGATGCCCGCCACCACCTCCCCAGAATGGATACCTATCCGCGCTTCGAGCGTCTCGCCGAAGCGTTTGCCGGTCTCGCTCACTGCGTCGATCATGCCAAGCGCCATATCAGCAACTGCAATTGCGTGACCAGGGTTTTCTTCCGGTAGTCCGCCGGCTACCATGTAGGCGTCGCCGATAGTTTTGATTTTTTCCAGCTTAAGCCGCTTAGCCAAGGCATCAAAAGCTGAGAACAAACTGTTCAGGAGTTCAACTATCCGGCTGGGCGAGCATCTAGCGGCAAGGGTGGTAAAGCCGACTAAGTCAGCGAACAGGATGGTCGCATCGGGAAAGCGGTCGGCTATCGCAACCTCGCCTCTGCGGATTCGGCTTACGATTGTTCCCGGCAGAATATTCAGCAACAGCGCTTCGGTTTTACCCTTCTCGGTGCTCAACACATCGATAAGTGCCCGCTCGCGATCGCGTAATCGCTTTCGTTCCAAGGCCGCTTCGATGCGGGCGCGGAGAAGCACGGGATCGAAGGGCTTTGGAAGGTAATCTTCGGCTCCGGCCTCGATGCAACGCACGATGCTGTCGATCTCATCCAGCGCCGAGATCATAATTACAGGAATGTGCCGGATTGCTGGATTAGCTTTGAGACGGGTCAACACCTCCAATCCATTTATATCCGGCATCATCAGATCGAGCAGGACGAGGTCGAACTCGAATTTAGTCACGGCCTTCAGAGCTGATTCGCCGCCGTCAGCTGTATCGACGACATGGCCATGGCGCCGTAGCCTGCGCGAAAGCAGCTCGCGATTGGCTTCCGTGTCGTCAACCACAAGGATCCGACCCGACAGCAAGTTGGGCTTGCGCTCAGGCGTGATCGGCTGAATCGACCGCAGGATCTCGCCGACCAGATCACGGGAGGGTATTCCGGTGGATGGAGATGTTTTGGAAGACTTAAACCCCGCGGCGTCGGTCAAGCCTATCAGCTTATCGACTTGTCCGAGCAGTTGCTCGGCAGCGGCCAGGACCTTTGCGATATCGGCAAGCAAGTCTTCGCGGCCGGTATCGCGCGCCTCCTCCATGATCAATTCACTATAGCCTTTGACCGCGTTTAGCGGCGTCCGCAAATCATGTCGCAGCGTCGTTCTGAAAGCGGCGGAATCTTCCGCCGTCCCCAACGAACCTTGCGTAGCCAGGCTTACCAGTCGACCGAGCTGTTCCCGAAGCAAAACACCAGCCGAATGAATGCGTTCAAGGTCTGAGACTAACGAGTCGTCCTCGCTGCCGCCGGCATCCTCGATCAGGATTTCTGTCAGTTCCATGATGGTAGCGATCGGCGCCCCAAACTCCTGGCGCACGAAGGCAGCGAGCGCACGCTCGAGGCGCTGGTCAGGATCACTCACGTTGGATCAGAACCAAAGTATTTATCCTAAAGGGCGTGGTGCCAAGAGAGCGCCGATCTTTTCGAGTAGGCGCGGCATCTCAATTGGCTTGGTGTCGTAGTCGTCACATCCGGCGCCAAGCGCCTTCTCTCGATCACCCGACATGGCATGTGCGGTAAGCGCGATGATGGGAATATGAGAGGTCGTTTCGGCGGCTTTAACCCGCCGCGTCGCCTCCCAACCGTCAATGACCGGCAAGCTCATATCCATCAAAATCAAATCGGGATTTTCACTTTGAGCCATGGCCACGGCTTGTTGGCCATCGATCGCCATAACGACTTCGTATCCTTTGCGGAGGAGGCGGCGCGAGAGCATGTCTCGGTTCATTTCGTTATCTTCAACTAACAATATCTTCGCCATCAATTCACCATCACGTCGTCACTTGACGATTAAATCTCGGCATCGACGCGCACCGGACGCCGGCCTACTGCTTTGCCAATCGCCGCGGCAATATCTCTATCGATCGTATCGCCTTTTTCGATAACGGTGCGGACCGATAGAAGGCCTCGCTCCGCCGCAGTCAACTGCTTCGCGGTGATGACCACCACCGGGACATGACGCCAGTCGGCGCGACTGTTAAACGTATCCAGGAATTCGAAACCGTCCATCTCTGGCATCATCAAGTCGAGCAGGATTAGCGCAGGCGTCGCATTTTCTGCGAGCCAGGAAAGTGCCAGCCGTCCATTTGTGGCTTCTGCGACTGCCAATCCCATCTTCTCGATTGTATTACGTACCGTTTCGCGCGTCGCCAGGTCATCCTCGACAAGGAGAATCGGACCGTCACGAGACAAAAGCTGCCGCAGCAGCGAGGTCAGTTCCGCGCGATCAACCGGCTTGGTCAAGACTTCGGCTGCGCCAAGCGATAGACCAATGCCTCGATCCGGTGCCACCGTCACCATGATAACGGGGATGTCGCGAAGTTCAGGGTTGGCTTTGAGCGCTCCCAGGACGGCCCAGCCATCCGTTTTGGGCATTAACACGTCGAGCGTGATCGCGTCTGGACGCAGTTTAAGGGCAAGCTCCAGCGCCTCGTCGCCGCCGCGGGCCTGGACGGTACGGTAGCCTTCGCGCCTCAGATTAGTGGTCAGCAAATCCCTTGAAGCTGGATCGTCGTCGACGACAAGCACGGTGATGGAGGGACTACCCTCATCGGCGTTACGCGTTGGCTCCGCGGAGAGCTCGATTGACGGCTCCGATCGCTGCGGCTCGGCCGCTTGATCGGGAATGAGAATCGTGAAGATCGAGCCTTCGCCAACCCGGCTCGCGACCGAGATGTCGCCACCGAGCAACCGGCAGAAATGTCGGGTGATGGCGAGACCGAGCCCGGTTCCTCCGAATTTTTTCGTGGTCGAAGCATCGGCTTGGCTGAAGGCCTGAAACAGCCGACCAAGCTGCTCCGTGCTCATGCCAATCCCTGTATCCGAGATCGTCATTTGGACCATAGCTCGATCTGTACGCTCAACTGCCAGCGTAAGCTTCCCGTCTTGGGTAAATTTACTGGCATTGCTGAGGACGTTAAGGAGGCATTGCTTCACTTTGGTGCGGTCGGTGCGCATGCTGCCGATCTCTTTTGCCACGCGAAGCTCGAGCGTATTGCCATTTTTGGCCACCAACGGCCTGATGATTGCTGCCACCTCTTCCAGAAGAGACGAAATTTCGATTTGCTCGATGAATACTTCCATCTTGCCGGCCTCGACCTTCGACAGGTCGAGGATGTCATTGATGAGTCCCAGAAGATGACGGCCGGCGCCCTCTATCTTCTGGAGGTCGGGCACAAGCTGTTCGTGGCCGCTGTCGGCTGCGTCCTCCTGCAGGATCTCGCTGTAACCAATGATGGCGTTGAGCGGGGTGCGCAATTCGTGGCTCATATTAGCCAGGAATTGGCTCTTGGTCCGATTGGCGACTTCCGATAATTCGCGTGCCTGCTCGAGTTCGAGGTTGTGCTGCCGGAGCTCCGTAATGTCCGAGTAGACCGCGACCGTTCCGCCACCCTGAATACGGCGCTCGCTGATGCGAATGTAGCGGTTGCTATACCTATATTCGGCGAAGCCGCCCGAATGCTCGCGTCGCGCCCTCCGCTCGGCGATCCAGTCCTGCGGGCTCTGGTTGCCAAGGTCGACAAGCGAACGCGAGACCACCGCCTCAAGCACCTCTCCGAAAGTCGTGCCTTGTTTGATGATGTCGGCAAGGCCAGGGTAAATGGAGCGGAACTGCTCGTTGAACAAAACGATGCGGTCCTCGGAATCGTAAAGCACGAAACCTTCGGAAATCGTAGCGATCGCGGCTGCTATGGTTTTTCGTTGCCTCTCGGCTTCGGCCGCGAAGCGGTCGCGCTCCTTGAGGCTGTCACGAAACAGGGCGAGGGTACGCGCCATGGCGCCAAGTTCATCAGGTCCAGCCGGGGGGATCGGTACTGACAGATTACCGGCGCTGAGGCCGTCGATGGCGCCCACAAGGCGGCGAAGCGGGACTGCGATCGAACGCAGAATAACCAGCGTCAGCATGACGCCCAAGGCCAGGATCAAGAGGTCGGCGATCAATGTTCCGTTGGTCGCGGCAGTTACGTCATTGACGATTCGATTACGCTCGGCCGTAAGCTCCTCTCTTAACTCGCTGATGAGCGAAGTCAGCGACTCGTCGACTTTGATACTGTGCTCGCGAGCCTGCGCCAGCAGTGAATTGCCGATGACGCGCTGGTCATTCGTGTATTTGTCGACGGAATCGTCGGCGGATTTCTCAAATTCGTCGCGCTCGGCGCGAATCACGGCCACCAGCTTGGGCTTGCGCAAGGCGAGCTGGTCAAGGTAGCCGTCCATACGGCCGCGTGCCGCCGCGGCGTTGCGCTCCGAGGGGGTGAGCAGGCTGACGGCCAGATCGGTGAGCCAATAGCGCATTTCGCCGAACGCGATACGCGCGCCGTTCGCCGATTCAATGATCCCGCTAAGTTCAGTCTCGGTTGCGACGGCAGTCGAGTTTTTTGCGAGCGTACGTGTCAGATATAAATTGGTGGCGATTAGCATGCACAGCAAGGCGCCCGACAATATAATGAGCCTGGCGCGAATGGTGAGACGAGACATCACCCGGATAACTTTGTGGCAGCGGATGCTACGATCGATCTTCCGGCGGTACCTGCCGAGCGGGCGTCGACGGATGATGATTGGAAAGATCGCGACATCGTCGCCTGCTATTTGAAAAGCGTGACGCTGATTACTGCGCCGAGATCACCTTCTTTGCCGCCCTCCTTAGGGTAGCCGGTGATGTCGGTTTGGCCTTTGGGCGATCCGTGACAGCTCAGGCATGAGGTCGCGTAATATTCGGGCATCATCATCCGATAGGCGGATCGTCCTTTTGTTTCAACCTCAGACGCATACGCTTGTCCGCGAGGCCAATTCGCCTCCAGGAGTTTGCTGCGGATGACATCGCTTTCCCACTGGTCGGGTCTGGACTTCCGGTTCCTTACGAGTTGTTCGGGAGCCGTCACCTTGATTTGCGCTTCGTTCTTGGCGTGGCTCTCGAAGGATTCGTTGACCAGCCGGGCAAAGACGGCCGGAATGAAGGCTTTAAACCCGACACCTTTGGCATTGATGGTTGCCTGGTTGGCATCGGTAGCCTCGACGATCGCGTCCATCTGGGCATGCATGAGCCTGCCAAGGCGCGACGTTGGATCGATGCTCGCAGGATCCGTTCCCGTTGCTTTCTTATAGATTTCGACAGCCTGCTGCAGGACCACCTGGCCGCTCAGGCCTTTGTCGCCGAGATCTGGATCATTGATGCGGGCCTGGTTGCTGGAGATGACCTGGCGCCCGGCGCGAAGCATGTCCGCCAAACTCGTGGCGATCGCCGCATCGTCATCCGCGCCAGCGCGCAGAGGCGCGCCAGACATACCAAAAACACTAATCAGCAATGTGCAGAACACGAACTCATTAAAGGAAAAGGGCCGATTGATCCATCTTCTCATGAAGAACTCCGCTCCCAGACGGCCATCTATAGCATTTACCAGCCGAAGATAAAACAACAGGACGCAATCAACGTGTTTTAACGGCGCTGCTCAAGCCGGAGCAGGCAAGAGAAATGATTTCTGTTCGATGAGAATCTACGCTCGCTTCTGATACTGAACTATATTGCGCCTGCTTTTCATTCTCTGGTTTGAGAGTGACGCGCGGACCAAAGTTGCCTTTAAAAAATTACCACGACTCTCTAAAAAATTACCACGACTCTCTCTCGTTTACGAGCTTGGTTCACCACGAGGTTGGTCCACCCACCAGGCGTCAGGCCTTCCATTGCGGTGACGCTGGTTTCCTAAACTAAACAAATTTATCGTCGTTCCTGGGGCTGTCCGCAGAAATGTCCGAGTCCTGCGACGCAGCAATGTGCAGAAACATATCCGGACCGCGGTCATCATCTTGGATAAAGCCGTCCTGGTCCTTCAGCCGAGTTTGACCAGATGGCAGGTTATCATAATTCAGCTGCGCTCCCACCGCGAACATTTCGTAGGTCTCTGAAAACGAACACCGTCACGCAGGCGCATAGCACCCCGCTGGAACTGGCCAGCCAGTCGAGCAAAGCTGCATGACGGCCTGGGACGTACATCTGGCCAAACTCGAGAACGCCGGCGTAAGCGCAGAGGATCGGCGCTATCGACCGGTCAGGTCTTCGAGGATAGGCGATGATGACAGCAATTCCGGCGATCAGGTAAGCCGCCACGTGTTCAAGCCGCGTGTTGAAGCCAGTCCTGACCATCTCCTCTCCGGGCGTCCAGGAAGCGACCGCAAGCCCGACGACGCACGCCCATGCTATGAACTTCAGCGCGACGCAAGGAGTTTTCATCAGCCAATATGCATCATGCAGTAAAAAACGTCCTCGCCTAATACCTGATCGAAGGTTCGAAGCGGCTATCTAACCGCCATGAAAAATGCCGCCGGCAATATATCCGGCGGCCTCAACGGGCTCAAAATTCCTTGGCACTAAAATGCAACCCAGCCCCGGTGTGCGGGAGCGACACAGAACGGTCAGGCGGCCGGACATTTTGCCTTCGGAGCGCAAAGGTGTCTTCCGCTGTTGTTGGTTGGCCGATTTGATCGGCGCCAAATCAGTCATGAGATCAAGTCGCCCAGTGGGGGGAATATTAGAATCAGCAACAGAAGCATACTAATTCAGATATTATGCCAAGGTTGCATGAGCCGCGCGAGTCAAAACATGAACCTTGGTGATCTAAAAGCGTTTGTCGCCGAAGCGGAGTCCGTCAACCCGGCGCTGCAGATTATAGCGCGTGAGCCGACAATGGTGAATGCAATCAATCCGGAATGCGAGTTTGGTGACGCTATTTAACCGGCCGAAGATAAGAGTTTCTTGAGAACGCCTTCGGGCCGAACGCGAACTGCAGGAAACGGAGCTTCGAGAAATCACACACCAGCCCCTGCCAACTATATTGCCCGGACAGGAAAAGAGTGGCCGGATTGGCCGTCCTTTTAATATCAAATGACGCTTAGTGGCGGTGATGCCGGTGCATGTGATGGGGTAAATGGTGCCGCATCATGGCGTTACCGTCCTGCCAGTCGTTGTAGCCGCCACTGGTGTACGGATTGCCCGGTCCCAGGTTTTGGCAATTTGCATTCGGGTAGAACTGCGCGCAGTAACCGGGGTCTGAGATAACGGCTTGCGCCAGCGCGGGAGTTACGAAAGTGGCCGTGGCAACAGCGGCGGCGCCAATTAAAGTGAATTTCATCTTGGTCTCCAGGGTAGAGTAAGGGGAAATGGGGCGCACCGTCAGTTCCGCCAAGGAGCTTTTTGGATAGCTCCTTCAAACGTGATAATCCGGCACCGCAGGTTGACCGCCATCGACGATCCAACGTTGTATCGCTTTCCCAGCCTTCGTCGGCTAACGCAACTCTGTTCTGATTACGGTGCCCCCTTTTTCGGAGCAGAGTTGCGTCTCCAATTTTGCCTTACGAGAGTTGGCTTTTGTGCAGACCCGTAATTCGCATGATTGCGGACATCCATAACCTCCAGCTTCCGGCCACCGTGGCTGGCGTGCCTGCGCCGTAAGACGATGGCGCCTCCTACCAAAGCGATATGGACGAACGGAATCTGTGCATGCCGCAACCGGCTTGTACGCGTTTCCCCCGGTATTTTGCGCCGACCGATCGCTGTTATTTCAAAGCGAAAAAATCTCAATTGACTACCTATTGGACGATCTGACTCTCGCCCCGCTTGCTTCCTCAAGCTATATTCAAGCGATCGTTGCTCTTGAGAAGTTGTGCAGCCGCACGCAGGCTGATGCTCAAGACCTTGCCCAGCGCGGTTGGAGAACCCGGTCGGTGCCAGCTCGCTGCAACTGGAGTGACGAAAGATGAGTCCACCAGTCACCGATTTCATCGCGACGGAAGCGCGCTTTGGCGCCCAGAACTACGAGCCGCTCGGTGTCATTCTGTCGCGCGGCGAGGGCGTCTGGGTCTGGGATACGCAAGGCAACCGCTATCTCGACTGCCTCTCGGCCTATTCGGCGGTGAACCAGGGCCACTGCCATCCGAAGATCCTGGCCGCTATGGTGGAACAGGCGGGTAAACTGACGTTGACCTCCCGCGCTTTCCACAACGACCAACTGGCCTCCTTTTACGAGGAGATCGCGGAGCTTACCGGCTCCCACAAAGTGCTGCCGATGAACAGCGGCGCCGAGGCGGTGGAAAGCGCGATCAAGTCCGTGCGCAAATGGGGTTACGAGGTCAAGGGCGTGCCGGATGGGCTAGCCGAGATCATCGTCTGCGCCGACAACTTCCACGGACGCACCCTCGGTATCGTCGGCTTCAGCACCGACGCGGCGGCGCGCGAGCATTTCGGGCCGTTCGCGCCGGGCTTCAGGATTATCCCCTTTGGCAACGCCAGGGCGCTGGAGGAAGCGATCACGCCGAACACGGTTGCCTTCCTCGTTGAGCCGATCCAGGGAGAAGCCGGTGTCATTATCCCACCCTCAGGCTATTTCACCAGGGTACGCGAGCTTTGCACCGCGCACGACGTGATGCTGATTCTCGACGAGATCCAGACCGGGCTCGGCCGCACCGGCAAACTGCTCGCCGAGCAGCACGATGGCATTGAGGCAGACGTGACGCTGCTCGGCAAAGCCTTGTCCGGCGGCTTTTACCCGGTGTCGGCCGTCCTTTCGAACAACGCGGTGCTCGGCACCCTGAAACCCGGCCAGCACGGCTCGACCTTCGGCGGCAACCCGCTTGCCTGTGCGGTGGCGCGGGCAGCGCTGCGCGTGCTTGTCGAAGAGGGGATGATCGAGAATGCGGCCGTCCAGGGCGCGCGCTTCCTCGATGGTCTAAGGAGCATCCGCGCCAACACGATCCGCGAGGTCCGCGGACGCGGGTTGATGTTGGCGGTCGAGCTTCACCCGGAAGCAGGCGATGCACGTCGCTATTGTGAAGCACTGCAGGGCAGAGGCATCCTTGCCAAGGATACCCATGGACACACGATCCGGATCGCCCCGCCACTTGTCATCACCAGCAATCAGGTCGACTGGGCGCTGGAGGGAATCGGCGCCACGTTGAAGTGCGATTTCTCGTGATGGCGATGCTCGGCAATTGAGCGGAAGAAACAGATGACTGCTCACGCGGCGCGGCTGCGCCGCGACGCAAGGGCAGATCGCCGCTACTCCACGGCGCCCGCAGCGTTTATGCCGTATCGATACAGCGCTGCCGGGCGCGGCGCTGCAAGGCACGCGCTGCTCCGCGACGGACAATTCAGTTGACTATCTGGTCAACTCAAAATAATCCTGTTGTAGACTGGATGTTTCAGGTCTTCACAGGAGATCGACATGGCTACGGCAAGACACGCGCGCGCCAAGGAATTGGAGGGCGCGTCCCTTGAGCAGATCATGGAGCGGTATGTTGCGCGCTTCGCTGATCGCAAGGCAGATTGGGCGGCGTTTGAGGACGCAAAAATTGAGGGTTTCAGACGAGCGCAGCACCGCTTCATCGGAGCGGGCGGTTCGGGTAAGCATGGCGATGCTTCGGCGATCCCGCCGGGAAACTTCACACTGTCGATCATGTTCGTGCCGCCGGGGCAGGGGAACGCCGCGCACACGCACGAAGTGGAAGAGGTCTTCTTCGTTCTGCAGGGATATCTCGACGTTTTCGTTCAGGACGAGGACGGCCGCAAAATCACGAAGCGTCTTGGACCTTGGGAATGCATTGCCTGTCCCGCGGGTGTCATCCACGGTTACGAGAATGCCAGCCTTGAGCCGGTTTATTTCCAGGTCATGCTGGGCCGCGGCAAGCCCGAAACGATGGGCTATGCCGATGATGAACTTTACAAGCGCCGCGATCAGCACCTGAAGGGTGTAAACTGAACGACGCATTCCGCGGGACAAAAGATATCCATTCCAGTTCAGGATTGTGCGCGGCTCGACCACACCGTGAGCAGTGATCGGGCAGTGCCGGAACCCGCAGACGCGGTTTCGGCACTTCGCGCCTGCGATATGTTCAGGCGAGTATCAATCCCGCTCGCTTCTTGATCGTTTGGAGCAGGCTGAACGGTGCCAGCACCGACGTTTTCGGATTCGATGGCAGGGTGATCGACCGAATGCTGGTCGATATTTCGCCAAACGCGCCGCAGGCCGTGAACGTGTGGTGGTTACCGCTCGCCGCAGGATCCACGATCAACCGTACTTTGGTTCTTTCAAAGCCGACGCCGGCGAGCGCGATCGCGGCAACGACATTTGCATTTTGCGGAAAGCGAAGAACGTCGCGGCTGATGAAATGCTTGCCAGGTCGATCAGGTCCTCCGCAGCCGTCCCCTTCCATGCCGCGGGAGCCTTTCGTCCTGTGTATTCAACCGACTCAAGTCCCGCTTCATGCGCAGTGCTCAATGCGTCAAGGCCACCAAGTGCGCCGCCGGGGATGATCAACCTACCGCCCGTTGACGCGGCTCGCCGCAGACTTCCTTCCAGGATGGGATCAGCCAGCGCTCCGACCGAGGCGACCATCAGGTCAACACCTGCACGGATGACGATCTCTCCGGTTTCCTTGAGGGCCTGATGTCCCGCGCACTCCACGACAATGTCGGGGCCAGTCGCAAGAAGTTCCTCGACCGATCTGGCGACGGGTACGGTCGCGCTGAACGGCACCGGAACGGCAAAGACGGCCGTGACCTCGATTGCCGGTTCGGCTTGCAAGCCCTCGATAAGAAAGCTGCCGATTGCTCCACAGCCGACAACAGCAACTTTCAACGCGGTACCCAATCAATACAGCCTCGTTAACTTCGGTTTCAATCCACGATGAATTGCCAGGCGATCCAAACTGTACCTCGGTCTGCCCGATGTTGACTATATGGTCAACATGATGTCAAGTTTCGTAACGCAAACGCGCATCGGTGTCGAAGCTGTGCCGGGTATTTGTTCCGCGGCTTTTGGGAAGGCAAGGCAGATCGAAATGGACTCGACAACACAATGCGACGGTGGCGCGCCCTCGACCATAACGGCATCTGAGGGCGACGCCTTCGCAGTCATCAATCCCTGGACCGGGGATATTGCATTTACCGTGAAGTCGTCCGGCGAGGCTCAATTGAATAAAGCCGTTCAGGCGGCAAAGAGCGCGTTCCATCGCTTCGTCAAAACGCCGGCGCACCAACGGGCCGCATGGCTAAAGGGTGCGGCGGCGGCCATGGAAAAGGCCACGGCGAAAATCGTCGAGGCGACCATTTCACACATTGGAAAGCCGAGACGTGCTGCCGAGATGGAAATCCGGCGCAGTATCGCTTTTATCGGGGCGTGCACTGAACATCTTCATCAGCACGGTGGCGAGGTGGTGCCGCTTGATATGGTGCCTGCGGGCGCCGGCCTTTTTGGCTTTACCCGCCGCGTGCCCTATGGCGTCGTCGCGGCCATTACGCCGTTCAACGCACCATCCAATCTGCTCGTCCAGAAACTTGCTCCGGCACTGATCACGGGAAATGCGGTCATCATCAAGCCGTGCCTCGAGGGCACTCGGATTGCGCAAATCATCGCGGAGGCATTTGCCGCCGGTGGAACGCCCGAAGGTCTCGTGCAGGTCGTGAGCGGTGACCGTGCGGAAGCGATTGGCCTTGCGGCGCATCCGGACGTTGACGTGGTCACGCTGACGGGGGGCACAGCGGCCGGCGACGCGCTGGCCCGCGCTGCAGGCGCCAAGCGCTTCATTGGTGAGTTGGGCGGCAATTCTCCAAATATTGTTCTGGCGGATGCGGATATCGACGACGCCATAAAACGCATCGTGCCATCGTCGTTTGAAGCGAGCGGTCAGCAATGCATCTCCACACAGCGCATCATCGTCGAGGCGCCCATTTTCGAAACCTTCCTTGACCGTTTCATAGCCGCGACGCAAAAATTGAAGCTGGGCGATCCTGCGCTGGCGGATACCGATCTCGGGCCGGTGGTTTCCGCGCGCGCCGCCAGGCGGATCATTGAAATGCTCGACGATGCAAGGGTGCGCGGATGCCGGATCATCGCCGCG
>WNFL01187552.1_pt3 | contig 21431 bp, 20 predicted proteins | sample 5400361 | NCBI WGS metagenome assembly WNFL01 (sample SAMN13153351, study PRJNA577476) | soil metagenome | isolation source: 40 cm soil on Douglas fir-dominated hillslope | place: USA:California | collected 2013-09-17
TGCCGAGGCCCTCCTCGGCGATCGCTCGCACCAGCCGATCTTCCGCGCGGAACTCAAGACACGCGCCACGCTCACGGTCAAGAGCCTGACGGCGATGCCGGGCATGTCGTGTTCCGCGCCCATCGCAGGCTTCTACGTGATGCCGAAGCTCGAGCTTCCACCGGGCCGCACGGACGAAGACTACGTGCTTGGTCTGTTGCGGGCGACAGGCGTGCTGTGTGTCTACGGTTCGGGATTCGGGATGCGCCCTGAAGACGGCTGCTTCCGCATCGTCTTTCTGGCGCCGCCCGACGAACTCACCGCCATTTACAAACTGATGGCGGACTTCACGACTCAGTACCTCGCCCGAGGTTAACGCGCACTGGCCGTGACGCGGTGAGCTCCGACCAAGATTTCACCCGGCGTATGGTCCGCACCGTCTTCACGGTCGCGGCTGCGGGCGTTGGTCTGCTCGCCCTCTACGAAGCGCGCGACGTGCTGATGTTGATCTACATCAGCGCGCTTGTTGGGATGGGCTTCTCGCCGCTCGTCCGGCTGCTGGAGCATCCTGCGAGAGGTGAAGCGCGCAGCGCCGTGCGCCGCGTCTTCGCGATTCTCGCGGTCTACGTCCTCATCGTGGGGGTGCTCGTGCTGATCGGATTCATGGTTGTGCCGCCCCTCACCGATCAGGCGGAAATGCTCTGGCAGCGAGCCCCCGAGTACTTCAATCGCTTCCAGGCATTTCTCATCGAGTACAGGCTGTCGACGCGGAGCGTCACGCTCGAAGAGGCTGTCCAGACCGCGCCGGCGGGCACCGGTCAGCGGGCGGTCGGGACCGTGCTCATCGCGTTATGGAGCGTGGTCGGCGGCGTCTTCGGCCTCGTCACGGTTGTCATACTGAGCTTTTATCTGCTGATCGAGGCCGAATCAATCTTTGCCTTTGTCATGCGGTTCGTACCCGACACGAAGCGAACATCGGTTGCAGCCGCGGCGCGCGAGGCCGTCATGAAAGTCAGCGCGTGGCTGCGCGCGCAACTGGTACTGGCCGGAGTCATGGGCGTGTTCGCGGCCGTCGGCCTCGCGCTGTTCGGTGTGCCTTACTTCTATGTCGTCGCGCTGATTGCCGCGGTCGGCGAGACGATTCCCATCGTCGGGCCCATTGTCGCCGGTGTGACGGCGGTTTTGATCGCCCTGACCTTGTCGGCCAAGCTGGCGTTCTGGGTTGGCGTCTACTTCCTGGTGCTTCATCAGCTCGAGGCCAACATTCTCGTGCCGAAGATCATGGAGCGCCGCGTCGGCGTCAGTCCGGTGGCCGTGCTCATCGCACTGCTGGTGGGCGGCGCGCTCTGGGGTCTGGTGGGTGCGATTCTGGCGATTCCGACGGCCGCGATCCTGTCTGTCGTGCTCGACGAATTCGGTCCCCGCTGAACGAGCCCATATGCGCCGCGATCCGCTTGCCTATCTTGGTGCCGAACTCGAAACCCTGAAGACGCAGGGCCTCTACCGCCGGCTGCGAATCCTCGAGGACGAACAGAAACCAAAGACGACGGTCGATCGTCGCGTGGTTGTGAACCTGTCGTCGAACAACTACCTCGGCCTTACGACACACCCGCGGCTGCGGGAGCGCGCGCTCGAAGCGACGCGGAGGTACGGCGTCGGCACGGGATCGGTCCGCACGATAGCCGGAACGATGGCGATCCATGAGGAGCTCGAGCAGCGGCTGGCCGAATTCAAGCGAACGGAAGCCGTCGTTGTCTTTCAAAGTGGCTTTACGGCGAACGCCGGCACCGTGTCGGCCGTCCTAGACAAGAACGACATCGTGGTGTCAGACGAACTCAACCACGCCAGCATCATCGACGGCTGCCGCCTCAGCGGCGCGGCCATCAAAGTCTTTCCGCACAAAGACATCGACGCCGCACGCAAGGTGTTACAGTCGCTCCCGCCCGACCGCCGCACGCTGCTCATCACCGACGGTGTGTTCAGCATGGACGGCGATCTCGGCCCGCTCCCCGCTTTGTGCGCACTCGCCGAGGAGTACGGCTGCATCATGATGGTCGACGATGCCCACGCCAGCGGAGTGTTCGGCGCGAACGGCCGCGGCACGATCGATCATTTCGGCTTGCACGGCCGCGTCGACATCCAGGTCGGCACGCTGTCGAAGGCGATCGGCGTGCTGGGCGGTTACGTGGCCGGAACGCGCGCGCTCGTCGAGTTCCTTCATCATCGCGCGCGCCCGTTTCTCTTCTCGACGTCGCGCTCGAGGTGCTGATGGAGGAGCCGCAGATCATAGAGCGGCTCTGGGACAACACCCGTTTCTTCAAGGCCGGTTTGGGCCGCCTCGGCTTCAACATCGGCGTCAGCGAGAGTCCGATCACGCCCGTTATCGTCGGCGACGGCGTTCTGGCGATGCGGCTGTCGGATCGACTCTTCGATGCTGGAGTCTTCGCGCAAGGCATCGCGTTCCCGACGGTTCCGGCCGGCAAGGCCAGGGTGCGGACGATCGTGACGGCCACGCACACGCGGGACGATTTACAGTTTGCGCTCGACGCGTTCGCCTCCGTGGGCCGCGAACTGGGAATCGTGTCGTGAGCAGGCGCACTCGCTTCGGGGAGCTGGTCAACACTTACACACGCGACCTGAAGGCCGAGGATCTCCAGCGCCTGTTCACCAGGGACACCCGCGAAGCCTACGAGTTTTTTGCCCGCCAGATCGACTCCAGGGAGCTCGAAGGCCTGCGATGGCACCGACGCCTGATCGTGCACCTGCGGCTGTTCTTCACAGCCTTCACGATGAAGCTGTCGCCGGCGAGGCGGATTGTGTACGCCGCCTCGCTGATCTTCGCCATGACCGGGTTCTTCAGCTTGATGCGTCTGGGAATGACCCGGACTGAAGTCGGCGCGGTCAACGTCGTGTCCCCCGGCTTCTCTGTACCTGACGGCCTGACGTCGGTGGTCATCGCGTTCGCGCTGGTCAATCTGCTCGTGCTGCTCGAGGTGGCGGATCGGTTGTCGCTCAAGAACGACCTCGAGATCGCCCGTGAGATTCAGAAGGCGATGCTGCCGCCCGGACGGTTTCGCGCGCCTGGCGCCGACATCGCGGGTTTCAGCCGGCCCGCCAACACGGTTGGCGGCGACTTCTATGAAATCCTTCCGCTTGGCGACGGCCGACTCGTGGTGGCCGTCGGCGACGTCGCCGGTAAAGGCAGCCCGGCCGCGCTGCTGATGGCGCTGCTGCTCGCGATGATGCGAACACTGACGGACGAACGGCTCGAACCCGCGGATCTCATTGGCCGCCTCAATGGTCAAGTGTGCCGTCAGGCGCCCGGCAGCCGGTTCATCACGGTCTTCTACGCGGTGTTCGACACGAAGACAGGCGAACTGGCCTACGTCAACGCCGGCCATACCCCCGCGCTGCTGCTGCGGAACGGCGGCGAGACGGAGCGGCTCCACCAGGGCGGCGTCGCGCTTGGTCTCTTCGACGAATCCGTGTATTCCGAGGGGCAGGTGCTGATGCATGCCGGCGACCTCCTCGCAATCTACAGTGACGGCATCACCGAAGCGGAAAACCCCGAGGGACGTCCATTTGACGAGCGCGGACTCGAGACCGTACTCACCGCCGAACGCCTGAACAACATTGCGGCGATCGGCTCTGCCGTTTCGAAAGCCGTCGAAATCCACACGGCCGACACGCGGCTCGCCGACGATTTGACGTTGTTGTTGCTTAGATGCTCTACCGTGCCGGCACCTGCCGGTGTCTAATACCCACTGTTGAACCGCCGTTCCTTCACGGCCATCGTCGCCCTGCTGTGCCTGGTCTCTGCAGTCGACGTTCGCGCGCAGCCAACGCCCGCGCCTGAGCCGGACGATGTGCAGCGGCTGCTGGGACGAATTGAACAGCTCGTCCAGGCCGGCGACGTCTTCGGGTACCTCGATCTCGTCACCGGCAACGCCAATCGCGCGCGCGCCATCGATTTCAGCCGCTCCGAGTTTCAACCGGGCGCCACACGGGCGGTCGTCAAGGAGCGCGACCGCATCCCGTTTGGCAGTACGACCAGCCCCGACGGCTACCGCGTGATCGTGGACGTGTTCGTCGAATTCGGACACCGCGCGCGTGAAGCAACATGGCGGCTGGATGTGCAGCGCCTCGGCGGTGTCCTGCAGATTTTCGATGCGGAACGCCTCACCGTCGTCGAGCGGATGTACAGAATCACGCTCGATGGCACCCGGCAGTTCAGCGCGCTCAACCTGACGATCGGTGTCGAGGATCTCGACGTCGTCCTCGAAAACGGCCGTGTGTTTCTCGTGTCGTCGGATGCCGGCGCGACCGGCGTCGTCCTGCTCGGACGCGGCGAAATGCGGTTTCATCCGCGCCTGGCGACCGAAAAGGGCCAGGTAAAGATCTTCTCTGGCAGCGAAGCGCTGATGACCCCATTCACGGCGGCGTTCCTCAGAATCGATCCTGGAGACTTCGACCGGCTGGTCGCCGCCGATCGACTGACGGAAATGCCTGTCGACGCGGCTGATCTTCGCCGGGCGGCGAACGTTTTCAAGGAAGACTCGACGAAGTCGTATCACCTTGGCCTCGGCGATCTGAGTCCCGATCTCTGGTCGCTTTTACCTGGCCAGGACAACTTCGTCGGCGAGTTTCACACGCGCCGGTTTGGAACGCTGACTTACGCGCGCTCGAAAAACGAGCCGGAAGACATCACGTTGTTTGATCGCGTGCGCCACCGTAATATCGCGGTCTACCCATCGCAGGAAACGCTGGCGCGCCGCGGCCGTTTCTACAACGAGGACGACCTGCGTGAGTACGACGTGATCGACTACAACATCGACCTGGCGGTCTCGCCGGGACGGCAGTGGCTTGACGGCGTCGCTCGCGTCCAGCTGCGGGCCAAGTCAGATTCGTTGAGCACGGTGCAGTTGCGGCTGGCCGATTCGCTGGTGGTGCGGTCGATCACGAGCGACCGGTTTGGCCGCCTCTTCGGCTTTCGCGTCAACAACCAGAACGTCGTCGTCGTCAATCTGCCGGCGAGCCTCGTGCGCGACACGCTACTGACGCTGACTTTCGTGTACTCGGGCCGTCTGGAACCGCAGTCGCTGGACGGCGGCGAAACGGTGGGCATCGGGGCCGGTCAGGATTCGGCGTTCGAGCCCACGGAGATCTCGGCCGAGCCGAATTTCCTCTACAGCAATCGGAGCGCGTGGTACCCGCAGGCGATCACCACCGACTACGCGACGGCTACGATGAAAATCAGCGTGCCGCCGGCGTATGGCTGCGTGGCGAGCGGCGTTCTGCAATCCGGCTGGCCGCAGGTTGCCGGCGACAAGGCGGATCAGTCTGAGCGAAAGCTGTATTTGTTCTCCGCGGAGCAGCCGCTCCGCTATCTGTCGTTCATTGTCAGTAGATTCACACTCGCCGATGCCCGCACCGTGACGGTGACGCGGACCGATCCTGTCGAAACCGCAACAGCACGCGTCGGCCGGACGTACGAAACATTGGCGGTGTCGGTGCAGGCCAACCCTCGTCAGATCAAAGCCGGTCAGGCGCTGGCCGAGCGCGCGGCGGACATCGCGCAGTTTTATGCGACGCTCGCGGGCGACTCGCCGTATCCCGCGTTCACCATCGCGGTTACTGAAGGCACGCTTCCCGGCGGGCACAGCCCCGCGTACTTCGCCCAGATTGTCGTGCCGCTGCCATTCACGACGCTCGTCTGGCGCGACGATCCGGCGGCGTTCGACAGGTTTCCCGATTTCTTCATCGCGCACGAGCTCGCGCACCAATGGTTCGGGCAGGCAGTCGGGTGGGGCAATTATCACGAACAGTGGCTGAGCGAGGGATTCGCCCAATACTTCGCCGCACTGTACGCCCAGCATCAACGCGGCGACGCGGTGTTTGCGAGCGTCATGCGGCAGATGCGGCGGTGGGCGATGCGGCAGTCGGATCAGGGACCGGTCTATCTCGGATACCGGCTGGGCCACATCAAGGCCGACGGCCGCATTTTCCGGGCGCTCGTCTACAACAAGGGAGCCACGGTACTGCACATGCTCCGCCGGCTCGTTGGCGACGAGGCCTTCTTCCGCGGCGTGCGGCAGTTCTATTCCTCGTCGCGATTCCGCAAGGTGGGAACCGACGATCTTCGGGCAGCCCTCGAGGCGGCCTCAGGACGACCGCTCGGCCGCTTCTTCGATCAGTGGATCTACGGATCGACCTTGCCTCGCCTGAAGGTGCAGTACCGCGTCGAAGGCGCCGAGCTTGCCGTGCACGTCGAACAGATCGGCGAGGCGTTCGAGGTGCCGGTCACGCTCACGCTCCAGTACGCAGGCGGCAGGAAGGCCGACGTGGTCGTCGCCGTGAAGGATCAGTCAACAGACATGCGCATTCCGCTCGGTTCCGCACTCCAGAGCGTCTCCGTCAACAAGGACGATGGCATCCTCGCCGACATCGAGTGAGCCTGAGCACCACAAGGTGCTTTCCGTATATTCTTGAGAGCAATGGACACGGTTACGTTGACGATCGATGGCCGCCCGGTCACCGTCGAGAAGGGCAAGACGGTTCTGCAGGCCGCCATCGAAAGCGGTATTTCGGTTCCCTATTACTGTTATCACCCGGGCATCGGCATCGATGGCTCCTGCCGCGTCTGCATCGTCAAGGTCGAGAAGCTGCCGAAGCTGCAGACGTCGTGCTCGACCGTCTGCACCGACGGCATGATCGTCCACACACAGACGCCGGACGTCGTCGAAGCGCGCGCGGGTGTGTTTGAGTTCCTGCTCGTGAACCATCCACTCGACTGCCCCGTCTGCGACAAGGGCGGCGAGTGCCCGCTGCAGGACTTCTCGTACCGTTTCGGCCCCGATCAGAGCCGGATGGATTTTCCGCGGCGTGTATTCGATGGCGAAGGCGTGAAGGGCGACGTCGATTTCGGTCCGACGCTGATGCTCAACCGCCAGCGCTGCATCCTGTGCACGCGCTGCGTCCGCTTCATGCGCGAAGTGGACGGCGATGCGCAGATCAACATCATCGATCGCGGCTACGGGAGCGAGATCGCGACGTTCCAGGAAGAAGGCGTGCATTCGCTCATCTCGGGCAACCTGATGGACGTTTGCCCGGTCGGGGCGATCACCACACGCGACTACCGGTTCAAATCTCGGCCCTGGGACAACCCGAACGCGGTGGACACCATCTGCACGCGCTGTTCGAAGGGCTGCAACACCACGGCGTGGTTGAAAGCGAAACCGGAGTGGGCGAAGGGATCGCAGCTCATCCGGTTTACACCCCGGCTCAACCTAGAGGTCAACGGCTACTGGATGTGCGACATCGGACGCTTCGACTATCACTGGATCGAGAGCGACGAGCGTCTGCGCAAGCCGATGGTCAGAGACAATCGCGACGCGCACCAGCCGGTCTCCTGGCACGACCTGCAGACACGGCTCGTCGAGCGGCTGTCTGCCGCGGGCGCGGCCAATCCCGACGGCGTCAGATTCCTCCTGTCGGCCCATGCCTCGCACGAAGAGTTGTTCCTGTTCCGCAGGCTCGCTGAAGAGCTGATTGGCAGCGTCAAGGGCATCACCGCCGCGTGGACGTCGTCACAGAAGCCACAGCCGCCGGGCTCCAGGTTCGTCGTGCCCGAGGTTGATGCTCCGAATGTGGCGGGCGTCCGCGCCTTCGGGCTGGCCGACGATCTGCCGGCGCTGCGAAATGCCGTCGAGAATGGCCGCGTCACGGCGCTATACGTGTTCGAGCCTGGCCCAGACGGCTCGCTGGGCGACACCGATTGGATTGTGAGCGCGCGCGCGAGAGGCACACTGCCACTCCTTATCGTTCAAGGCGTGCTGTTGACGCGGCTAGCACGCGCCGCCGACTTTGTCCTGCCGGGCGCATCGTCATCCGAGAAAGAGGCGTCCTACACAAATGACCAGGGACGGCTCCAGGCCGCGACCCGCGTGCTCCCGCTCGTCGGCGGCGCTCTGGAAGACTGGCAGATTCTGGTGAACCTCGCGAAGGGACTCGGCGTGGCGTTCGACTATTCCGATCCGCGGAGCGTTCGGGCCGATATCGCATCCCGATTCGCGGGCGTGAAGGCCTTCGACGGTATCACCGGCCTCTCGTTCGGACAGGCGGTGACCGCGCAGCACTGGCTGCAGGCATCCAACCCCTCTGAACGCTGGAAGTGGGATTTCATGTTTCAGGATCTGCCGCCGGTGAAAGGTGAAGTCGAGCCGTCGTCACTGCCGCCCGCACCAGTGGCCGTGATTCCGCTCAAAGAGGTGAAGTAAGTCTTGCGTGTCGCGTCCGTTGCGCTTGTCGTCCTCGCCACTGCGAGCGTCGCGCACGCTCAACTGCGGGGCGTCAAAGCCGATGTCCGACCGCTCGCCGAGAGCGACGCCGTCCACGCCGGCGCCAACGTCCGCCTGGCGCTCCAGGTCTCGCTTCCCAGCGGTTTCCACGTCCAATCGAATAAACCACGCGACCCGTTGCTGATCGCCACCGCGCTGAGTGTCGAGCCACCGGCCGGCGTGTCGGTCGCCGAGGTCGTTTTCCCCACGCCCGTAGATCTGAAGCAGACAGGCGCCGACCAACCGCTGGCTGTCTTCGAACAAAGCTTTTCGATCGGCGTGCGGTTGCTGGTTCCGCCAACCGCGGCGGGCGAGATCGTCGTGCCCGCGAAACTGCGGTACCAGGCTTGTAACGACAGGATGTGCTTCGCGCCGACCAACCTGACAACGCAGTGGTCGCTGCGAGTCGCACCCGTCGGGGCACAGTCGAGGCCGCTTAACCGCGACGTGATCGATCGCATTGCGTTTGGCACTGGCGAGGCGCCTGCGCCCGCGTCGCGTGTTGTGGCTCCGCGCGCCGAGATCTCGCCCAACAGCCGCAGCGCCGGCGATGAGCTGTCGAAGCTTGATCGCTTCGCCGTCCTTACGACGTTTGGCGGCTATCGGGGCAGCGACGACTTCCTCGAACAGGTCCATAACGCCGAGAACGGCGTAAAGGAACGAGACCTGTTTGAAGGACGTGGACCGCTGGCCATTCTCCTGATCGTGTTCCTCGGCGGGCTCGCGCTGAATCTCACGCCGTGCGTGCTGCCGATGATTCCGATCAACCTGGCCATCATCGGCGCGGGAACGAAGGCCGGCTCCCGCGGACGGGGTTTCATGCTCGGGAGCGTCTATGGTGCGGCGATGGCGGTCGTGTATGGCCTCCTCGGCCTGATTGTCATCCTGACCGCCGGGACCTTTGGAACAGTCAACGCCTCACCATGGTTCAACCTCGGCATCGCCGTGCTGTTCGTCGCGCTGGCCCTGGCGATGTTCGACGTGATCACGATCGACTTCTCGCGTTTCTCGAGCAATCTCAGGTTTGGCGAGGCCGGCCGCGGATCGTTTGTGCTGGCCTTCGCCATGGGCGGGATTGCCGCGCTGCTGGCCGGCGCCTGTGTCGCGCCAGTCGTCATCCAGGTTGTGCTGTTTTCAAGCAATCTGTATGCGAAAGGGACGGCGATCGCGCTCGCGCTGCCTTTCGTTCTCGGCGTCGGCATGGCGGTCCCCTGGCCGATTGCCGGCGCCGGACTCGCGTCGCTTCCGAAACCCGGCGCCTGGATGGTTCGCGTCAAACAGGTGTTCGGCGTCGTCATTCTGGCGACGGCGGCGTACTACGGCTACGAGGCGTACGGATTGTATGCGGATCGATTCGTCGATCCGTCAGCGGTCACGTCGAGCGTGGAAGAACAGGTCAAGGCGGGCTGGCACCGATCCCTTGGCGAAGGCCTCGACACCGCCTTGCGTGAGGGAAAGCCCGTGCTCATCGACATGTGGGCCACATGGTGCAAGAACTGTCTGACGATGGACAAGACGACCCTGGCTGATCCGCGAGTCGCCGGAGCGCTCGAGGGATACGTCAAGATCAAGTTCCAGGCTGAGGATCTCGATCAGCAGCCAGCCAGAGCCATGTTGCAGCGGTTCGAGGGCGTCGGGCTTCCCCACTACGCCATCCTTCGTCCCAAATCGTAGAGTCGATCGATCACTCCGCACGTTTTCACCGCGCAGATTGTGGTACTCTGAGCGGGTCTGAGCGCATCCTTCCAATACCTCCGATGCGATCACGTGCGGTTCGACTAAGTCTCCTTGCAGTTGCATCGGCTGCGTTCGGCGCGGCTGCCTTTTTCGTCCATCAGTCCGAAGAACGCATCGCGAGAATAAGGGGAGCCGAGCGCGTCTTCAGCGCCGTCGCTCGTGACCTCGTCACCGGCCTTTCAGACCTCCGCATTTCGCAGGCCGCATACGTCGCGACCGGTCAGGACGTCGCGTTCTGGGCGCCGAAAGCCACGGCGGCCGCCGGGAGCGTTGCCGCCGCGGTCACGCTGCTGAGGTCGACGGCGACCACAGATACGGCTCGCAGCGCACTCGATGTCGCGACGGCAAGAACCGCTGAGTTCGCGACGATCGATCAGCGGGCGCGCGAGTATCTCGATGCCGAGATGCCGCTCATGGCCGGCGACGTCATCCTGTCTGACGGCGGGGAAATTGCGGCAGCCCTGGCCGGACTGACCGACACGGCGCGAGCCGCCGAACACAACGCCGCCGAATCCACCGAATCGGGAGAGCGCCGGCGCGAAGCGATGGTGCTCGGCGCCTCGACGGCAATTGCATTCCTCGCGATTGTGCTTCTGATTCCGCGGACGGGGACGCCAGCATCGACCGCGGAAACAGAGGCGGGGGCAGACGCGTCTCTGGCGCCACGGGATCCTCTCGGCTTGCGAAGCGCGCCGGAGAGTCTGTCGTCGTATTCGAGCGCCTCGTCGGCCGTTGCATCGCTGCGGGCGGTGTCCAGGTTATGCACGGACTTCGGCCGCGTCAGCGACGTCGAGGAGCTCAAATCGCTGCTGGGTCAGGCTGCGGGCGTGATGGATGCGAGCGGGCTCATGGTCTGGGTGGGCAGCGCCGACGGCTCGGAATTACAACCGGCGCTCGCCCACGGCTACACGAAGGAAATGCTCGCGCGCATTCCAACGCTCCGCCGATCGGCTGACAACGCGGCGGCAGCGGCTTTCAGGACAGGCCAGCTCCAGATCGTGCTCGCCCACGAAGGATCGGCGAGCGGCGCCATCGTGGCGCCCATGCTGTCTTCGCGTGGATGCGTCGGCGTGATCTCAGCGGAAACCCAGCGCGGAACCGAAACGTCCGATAGCCTTCAGGCCATGGCCGCGATCTTCGCGGCGCAACTCGCGGGCATCCTGCAGACGACGCCCGAAACACGCGAGCAGCGAGCGACGGGAACCGCCTAGGACGTCACCCGTAGAGCGACGACGGTCATGTCGTCTCTCGGCGGCCTGTCACCGCGAAAATCAGTCACGGCTCCGAGCACCTCGTCGACAATCGCGCGAGCCGTCTGCTTCCGCGCCTGCAGCACGACTTCCGTCAGTCGCTCCACCCCGAACTCCCGGCCTCGCGCATCGGTCGTTTCAAAGACGCCGTCGGTGCAGAAGACGTAGGCGTCGCCAACGGCGAGGTCGTACGACACTTCGTCGTAGGTGGAGCCCGCGAACGATCCAAGCGGCACGCCGGGCAACACAATCTGCGCGGCGCTGTCGCCGCTGCACCGCACCGGATACGGCAGGCCGGAATTAGCCAGGACGACGGTTCGCCGCTTGAGATCGAAGGCCGCGTAGCAGAGAGTGCAGTAGTACGGCTCGAGCTGTCGTTCGTGCAGGATGGTGTTCATCGATGCCAGCACGCCGGCGGGACTCGATCTCTCGGACGTAAAACGCCGGCGGAACGTCCGCGATCGGACCAGCTCGCCTGCGAACGCGCTGTACAGGGCCGCCGGCACTCCTTTGCCGGATACGTCGCCGACGGCAACCACCAGGCTCTGCGGCTCGGGCGCAAGAAAGTCGTAGAGATCGCCGCCGAGCTCGTACGCAGGCTCGAACCGCGCGGCCACATCGACGCCCTTGAGCCGTTTGGGAAGCTCAGTCGGCAGCAGCGCCGCCTGGACGCGCTGCGCGAAGCGGATTTCCTTTTCGAGCCGGACTTCGTTCGTCCGGATCGTCTCGTACAGCCGCGCATTCTCGATGGCGACGGCCGCCTGGCTCGCAAGCAGCGTGAGGATTTCGACGTCGCTCTTCTTGAAGGCGTCGAGCTCCGGGCTCTCCAGATCGAACACGCCGATGCAGCGATCTTTGAGCATCAGCGGAATGACAAGCTCGGATCGGATGTCCTCGACGACGGGAATGTATCGAGGATCCTTCGAGACGTCGGAGACGAGCACCGGTTCTTTGTGCAGCGCCGCGTAGCCGACGAGGCCGTCGCCGATTTTCACGTGCGTCGGCACGCGTTGATCGCCGTAGCGGACGGCGGTCTTGAGCTCGAGCTCCTGCGTCCCCTCATTCACCAACAGGATGCCGAACGTCCGATAGTCGACGATGCGTCGCGTGACGCTGGCGAGGCGCGTGAGCAGCTCGTCCAGATTCAGAATCGATCCGAAGTCGCGCGCCACCTCGGCGAGCGTTTCGAGCGTACTCGTGTACTGGCGCTCGTGCTCGAGCAGCCGGGCATTCTCAATGGCGACCGCGACGTTGGCCCCGAACTGCCGGAGCACCGCTTCGTCGACGAGCGTGAACTGGCCGGGCGTGTCGCTCAGCAGATTGAGCGCGCCGATCACGCGGCCCTTTCGCCGAAGCGGCACGACAAGCTCCGAGTTCGAGCCCGGGACGGCTTCGACGTAGCGTGGATCCTTGTGCACGTCGTTGACGAGCAGCGGTAATCCATCGGCGACGGCGGCGCCCACAAGACCTTCGCCGACTTTGAAATGCAGCGTCCGGGACACTTCCGCCGGGTAGCCGACCGAGTACGCCACGGTCAGCTCGTTCCGCTTCTCATCAAGCAGGTAGACAGCGAACGCCTTGAAGTTGGTGATCCGGGAAATGAGCTCCGGAATCTTCTGAAGGAGCTCCTCGAGATCGAGAACGGACGTTACCTCACGGCCGAGCGCAAAGAGCGCGGTAAGCGCTTCGAGCGCACTCGCGCGAACGTCCGGCTGAGGCTGTGTGGAAGGCTGATTCACAGGCGGCGCAACACGTTGGTTCCTGCCAGTATAATCGCTTGCCTGCATGGACCTGACGCTGCCGCTCGACCACGCCGCCATCGAACGGATACTGCTCCATCGCTACCCATTCCTTCTTGTCGATCGCGTCACCGAGCTCGAAATCGACAAACGGATCGTCGGGATCAAGAACGTGTCGCGCAACGATCACTACCTGTCACGGGAGACCAGCGGCGCCTCGGTCTTTCCACCCACGCTCCTCACCGAGGCCATCGCACAGGTCGGGGCGATCCTGATCCTCGCAAAGCCCGAGAACCGGCAGCGGCTGCCGTTGCTCGCGGGCATCAAACGCTTCCGCTTCCGCCGGCCCGTCCTTCCCGGAGACGTCGTCGAAATCGAGGCGGTAGTCGTGAGGCTGGGAAGCCGGATGGGTGTGCTCGAAGGCGCGGCGCGCGTAAACGGAAAAGTCACCGGCTTCGCCGGCCACCAGGTAGCGGCCGCATCACGCGACCGCCACTTCGGCGGCTACCTGCACGCAGTTCCGTCCGTACTCCTTCGCGCGGTACAGCGCCGCGTCGGCGCGCGCGATGATCGCCTGGCTGTCGATCTCGGATGTCAGCGCCGTCGTGACGCCCAGGCTGGCGGTCAGGGCGAGCGTCTCGGCTTTCCAGTGGATCGACAGTTCCGACAACTCGCGACGAAGCGTATCGGCGACCCGCTTCGCACCTTCGAGCGGCGTCTCGGGCAGAAGCACGAGGAACTCTTCGCCGCCATAGCGGCACTTGAGGTCGCTCGCTCGCAGTACTTCATGCATCCGCGCGCCGACAGCTTTGAGCACCGCATCGCCACACAGATGGCCGTGACGATCATTGATGGCCTTGAAGTGATCGAGGTCGAACATGATCAGGGAGACGGGCGCCTGCGATCGCCGCGCGCGGCGCAGCTCGATGTCGATCACTTCGAGCCCGTGCGCACGGTTGAAGCAGCCGGTGAGACCGTCACGCAGGCTGTGCTCGCGCAATTCCTGAAACAGCAGCACGTTTCTGAGCGAGATGCCCAGCAGCGTCGCCGTCGCCGCCAGTGCGCGGCGGCGGCTCTCGGTGAACGGCCCCGCTGCGTCAGGCACTCCCAGAACACCGACGGCGAGACCGCCGGCCGTCATCGGCACGCACAGATGGCCTTCCATCGACACTGGATCAGTGACGGCGCGGATCTCGCTGTTCAAGACGCGATCGGCCAGATGCTCACGCGATCGCTCGACGGCGGCGCGGTTTTCGTGGGCGGCGCCGGCGAGCGCCTGCCATTGCCGTTCCGTCCTCACCATCACCCAGGCATCTTCAGTGCCTGCGAGCTTCGGCAAGTGCGCCAGCAGCACGTCTCGGATGGCGTCGATGTCGAGTGATCGGCCGAGCGCCTGGCCGAAAGTGACGAGCCGCTCCATCTCGACCGCGCGCAATTCAGCGGCGCTGGCGCCAGCCTCGGCGGCGGCCGCGCGCGCGCGCGCCTCCTGGCGCTTCCCCTGCTGGTGAAACAGAAAGACGACGACGAGGATTAGCAGCGCCGGCAGGAGACCGAGCCCGGACGTACGTTCGACGTCTCGAGCGCGGTCGATGAGAATCATTTCCTGCCGTGCGAAGACCACGATTAGTGCGACCGCCAACCCGGCGATCAGCAATCGATCTTGCGGGCGAATGAAATTCATCGCCAGCCGGAATGTACCACGGAGCAGAGGCCGTCACGGCTCTGAAATCGCGGCGCGACGATCTTGTGTCTGTATAATCCACCCTTGTGGAACGTCGAGGCGCGGCTTTCGCGCGGCTCTTCGAGGCCGTGCACGAAGGCGTCTACATCGGCACGATCGGTCCCGACGCGACGACAACGATTGCCGCGAACCCGTATCTCAAATTGATCTTCGGATACGCGAGCGAAACCGCGGAAGCCGAGGTCCGGCCGTTCGACCAGAGCCGCTTTGTCGATCCCCAGGCCCGCGCCGCCCTGCTCGAGCGAATCGGCAGCGACGGGACCGTCACTGACTACCTCGTGCGGCTCCGACGCGCGGACAACACCGCGGTCTGGGTGGAGCTGACCGCACGCGCCGACCAGCCCGACCCGGACGGCAACGTCCGGGTGGAAGCACTTGTCCGCGACGTCAGCGAGCGCAAGAAGCTGGACGACGAGACACGGGACCTGTATCACCAGCTGCTCCAGGCCGAGAAAATGGCGGCCTTGGGACAGACCATTTCCGGTGTCGCGCACGAGCTCAACAATCCGCTCGCCACCATCCTGAGCTGGGCCGATCGGTTGTCGCACCGACCTGCCATCGACGACTCGATGCGCCGTGGTCTCGAAACGATCCTGAACGAATCCGAGCGGGCGGCACGCATCGTCCGCAGCCTGCTGACCTTTGCGCGGAAGCGCCAGACGACGCGGGCGATGGTCGATCTCAACCACATCGTGCGCGAAACGCTCGCGCTGCGGGCGTACGACCAGCGCGTGTCCAACATCAGCGTCATCGATGCGCTCGCCGCCGGCCTGCCGCACGTGTTCGCCGACGGCCACCAGGTTCAGCAGGTGCTCCTCAACCTCGTGATCAACGCCGAACAGGCGATGCTGTCGGCGAACGGACGCGGGATTTTGGTGGCGCGCTCGTGGCACAACGCCGATCACGAATCGGTCATCCTCGAGGTCAACGACGACGGTCCGGGAATTCCGGAGGCTCTGCAGCCGAAAATCTTCGATCCGTTTTTCACGACGAAGGAGGTAGGGCAGGGAACCGGCCTCGGCCTCACGGTGGCCTACGCCATCGTCCAGGAGCACGGCGGCCGGATTCGTCTGGAATCGCGGGAAGGAGGCGGCGCCTCGTTCTTCATCGAACAGTGGCCTCTGAAAAGCGGCTGATGCCTCCGGTGCGCGCGATTGCCGGTGCATCGATTCTCGTCGTCGAGGACGAGGCGGCGCTTGCGACGGCCGTGGTGGACGCGCTTCACGATGCGGGCTACGTGGCCGACTGGGCCTCGGACGGAGAACAGGCGCTCGCGAGCGTAAACGCCAAGGCGTACGACCTCGTGATCTGTGATGTGAAAATGCCGAAGCTTGACGGCATGGCCTTCTACCGATCGCTGCTCGACGCGGCGCCGGCGCTCGCCCGGCGAGTGGTATTTGTCACGGGGGACGTGGCGGGCACAGCCGCCGAGAAATTCCTGAACGAAAGCGGATGCGGCTGGCTCGCCAAGCCATTCCGGCTTGGCGATCTCCTGCGGGCCGTCCGCGAAGGCCTGAGCTGACCGTCTTATATCGCGGCAGCCACAGACTGCTGCTGTCGACCGGATTTCAGCGTCGCGCGGGCCACGACTTTCTTGCCCGGTTTGTATGTCAGCACGACGCCCGCTTCCGCCGCCTTGAGATCGGCCTTCGCCATCGCCGGTTTCTTGGCCGCGAACTCCACGAACGCCTTCCGCATCTCCGCCACCTGCTGCGGGCTCATCTCACCGAGCGCCGTACGGAGCCGGCGGATGGCGCGCGCGTGAAGCTGCGACACGCGTGATTCGTTGACGCCAATCTCGGCGCCGATTTGCTTCATCGTCACTTCGCCGTAGTAGTAAAGACCGACGACCTTGCGCTCGCGCCAGGGCAGCGACTGAATCGCCGCACGCACCCGGTTGCGGGTCTCGAGCTTCTCGTATGCAGCGTCTGGAGAATCAGGTTCGGAGGGAACAAGCGCCGGTGGCAGCGACGCTTCGTCGAAGTGCTCGCCCGTGGCGAGGGGTGACGTCGACTCGATCGTGTTGATGCGGACGATCGTCCGGCTGAGGCGCTTCTCGTCGGAACCGACGCGTGCCGCCAGGTCGGCCATCGACGGTTCGTGTCCCAGCTCTCGCCGTAATGCCTCGCGTGCCGCATCGAGCTCGCGCCGCTGCCGGCGGACCCCGCGCGGCCACGCGTCGCGGCGCAATGCATCGATCATCGCGCCGCGCACGCGGCGTTCGGCGAATGTCTCGAATTTAATACCGCGGTCGGCATCGAACCGGTGCGCAGCGTCGATCAGGCCGAGCACGCCGTCCTGCACAAGATCACCGATGTCGATCGAGTTCGGCATCGACGCCGCCATCCGTCGAGCCAAGGCTTCGACAAACGGCAGTCCGGCGACGATGCGGCGATTCTGGCTGGCGGCAATAGGCTGCACACGCATTTGAGGTCTCCTCGGTTGTTCCGTTGGCTGCGCGATATCGCAATCACAGTACCAACTCAAGCGACCGTGTCTAGTTTCCCGACGTCAAATGGGAGAAATTGAGTGTAAATGCCTGTAAAACAGGTACTTACAAGAGTGTTCAGAATCAGTTCCAACGAGGATGTGTAGGGCGACAGGCCGCAGATTTCGTCATACTATTGACGAAACCGCTGGTCGAATCGCCAACATTTTGACGGTCCGATTACTTTTTTGGTGGTTCAGTACTACTATTCGCTGGCGGGATTGATCGTCTGGCGGCGGATTTCTTGGGCGGTGCCCATGGCTTCAAGTGCACTGGTAACGACTTGCGCAGCGCGGGCGCGATGGCTGTCGTCCGGAGCCTTGGCTTCGAGCAACTCGGCGTGGGCGAGGATGATGCCGAGTTGATTGTTCAAGCGGTGAAAGAGGAGACGCAATTCGGGCGACTCATCCATCGGTCCCCTCGCGAGCAATTCCTCTACGCTCAACCGACCCGACATCTCAGGCCTGGTTGCGCCCCTCTGCCTGCCACACCGCTTGAACCGCAGGACGATCGCTGTTGTGCGGGTCGCGCCACAGCGTATCCACAAAGATACGAACTGAGCCGCCGGCGGTGCGGACGTATTCGATCTTTCCACTGGAGAGCCAGTTGTAGATCGTTCGTCGGCTGACTCCAACGAGTTCGCACGCCTTCATGATCGAAATTGTTTTTCGTTCCACTTGGACCTTGCCTCCCGTGAGTGTGTATCGGTAGTAAGTCGACTGGGGTTTAGGGACATTGCGTTTTTCGTACCGACAGTGTTAGTAGACAGACTTGGCGCCGTGTGTCAAAATCTTGGCGACCTCGTAAATGACTGAGCAGACGAGACATCTTCTGATCGTTGAAGACGAAGCGCCGCTGCGTCAGGCCATCGCCGAACAGCTCGAGGACCACGGATATCACGTCGAACAAGCCGACTCGGGTGAGGCCGCAGTCGCGCGTCTCGCGGATTTCGCGTTCGACATCATCATCACTGACCTGCGTCTCCCAGGAATCGACGGTTCGAGCGTGGTCGAAGCCGCCGTCGAACGCTATCCGGATATCGTCGCGATCGTGATCACGGGATATGGCACGTTCAAAGATGCGGTGAACGCGATCAAACGCGGCGCACACGACTTCGTCACCAAGCCCTTTCAAATCGACGCGCTTCTCCACGTGCTCGACTCCGCGTTGGAACAACGCCGGCTGCGTTCAGAGAACGCGTATCTCCGGGCGCAGCTGGAAGAGAAGTATCGATTCGAGCAGGGCATCGTCGGCCGCAGTCAGCCGATGGTCAGGCTGTTTCAGCTGCTTGAAACCGTTGCAACAACGAACAGCACGATTCTGGTTACCGGCGAAACCGGGAGCGGCAAAGAAGTTGTCGCGCGCGCGATTCACCAGCACAGCCCGCGGCGCATGCAGCGTTTCGTCGCACTCAACTGCAGCGCGATTCCGGAAACGCTTCTTGAAGCGGAGCTTTTCGGCCACGTGCGGGGCGCGTTCACGGGCGCCGTGGGAAACCGTCAGGGACGGCTCGACCAGGCGCACAAGGGGACGCTTTTCCTCGATGAAGTGGGGACGATGAGCGGCGCCCTGCAGATGAAGCTGCTGCGTGTGCTGCAGGAGCGGGAGTTCGAGCGCATCGGCGAATCGCATACGACGAAAGTCGACGTTCGCGTAGTCGCCGCCACCAACAGCGATCTTCACCGGATGGTTGCCGACGGTCAGTTCCGCGAGGACCTCTATTACAGGCTCAACGTCATCCCGGTTCACATTCCGTCGCTGAGGGAACGCAAAGAAGATATCCCGCTGCTCGTCCAGCATTTTCTCGAAAAGTTCCGGCCCGATGCTCCGTCGGGCAATGGCGCCCGGCCGACCGTGACGGTTTCGCAGGAAGCCATGCGCCGGCTGATGTCCTATCCCTGGCCGGGCAACGTTCGTCAGCTCGAGAACGCAATCGAGCGGGCCGTCGCATTCGGTGCGGGCCGCACGCAGATCGACGTGCTCGATCTGCCGCCGGAAATGCAGCAATCGCAGGACTCCATTGTCCCGACAGCCGTCGCGTTGCCGGAGGAAGGCCTTGATCTCGATTCCTTTGTGTCGAAGATCGAGCGGGAGCTGATCCACCTGTCGCTGGCCAGAACGGGCGGCAACAAAGGACAGGCCGCAAAACTGCTCAATCTCAAACGAACGACGCTGGTCGAGAAGCTGAAGCGTCTCTAACCAATGCCACCACGCTACGCGTACTGGACCATCCTTATTGATCAGAAGCCGACGGCCTTCCGCGCCCGCGAGCGCGACGAGCTGTTGCCGACGTTCAATCAACTTCGCCGTACGAGCAGCGACGTCGTCATGAAGTGGTTCGCTCGGGGCCGGGTCTGGGAGTCGCCGGAGGCCGAACGAGCGGCGCAACGTGCGCCGAAACCGCCGCGTGAACCACGCGACCGCGAATGGCGGCCCGGCGGTCTCCATCGTGATCCGCGCGAGCGCTACAGGAAAAAGATCAAGGGGAAAACAAAAAGATCGGGCCGCGAGTGATCACGCACGTCGTCGTCATCAAACCGCGCACCGATTTGTCGCCCGACGCCAGGGAAGGGCTGATTGCGGCATTCGAGCGAGCGGCTCGCGAGATTCCCTCTGTGCGCGCAGTCCGCGTGGGACGTCGAGTCACCCACGGCGCACAGTACGAAAAGACGTCCCCTGACGCTGCGGACTTCCTCATCGTGCTCGACTTCGACGACCTTGCCGGCCTGCAGGCGTACCTCCGGCATCCTGCGCACGAAGCGGTTGGCGATCAGTTCAGTCGATTGCTTGATTCAGGCTGGGCTTACGACTTCGAGACGGGTGATCTGGCGAGGTTGAGGGATTTGGCGAAGATGAGTCCAGAGACGCGCTAGACGCCCGCGGTTTCCTTCAATCCGAGCATCCTGTAAACGCGAGCTAGAATTCCCGGGTCCTGTTGCGCATCCGGTTTGTCGAGCGTCGTCAGGATGTCGAGGCAGTCGGCGCCGCGCGGCCGTCGGCAACGCCTTTTCGTCTTCCCGCCACACTAGAATGGCGCGCGCCTTTGAATCGATGACGACGTCCAGGCAGTTCTCAGGGCGATCGTCGACGACCACGTCGAGATCGAGAGCCGAGGCAATTCGCCCCCGCGAGCCTTGCACAACGTAAACGCTCGGCAGAGGAAACCCCTTCGACGCCAGCCAGCGTTGTGACTGGACCTGCGCCGTTCCTCCCATCGTCTTCGGGCGTTTCGTCAGAAAGATGATCTCCCATCGACGCGCCGCCGCGATTTCCGCGAGGCGCATGATCACGCCGGGCTCGGTCTCTTCCAGCGTCTCCCAGAAATCTTCGACGCTCGCAATATGCCGCCAGAGGCGGCGCTCCTGACGAGGCGTGAGATTGAGCTTCACGACTGGTGGGATGATATCGACGACCGCCGGGCTCGACGAAGCATCCTGATCGGATGGATCGGACGGATCGCAGGGAGCTGAAGCGTCGAGACTCGCCTCCGGCCGCGGTGTGACTGCGCTCGCGTTCTGGAGCGTACGCGCTGTCGCCTCGCCGAATGCGACTTCGGCTTGATGAGCAAGCGCCGTATCCATGTCGGCGAGCACTCCATCGAGATCGAATGCGATGCGAAGAGACATTCGGGCGGGTCCAGCCTTCACGCCTGGCAGGGCGGCGGCGATGTTAACGAACGCGAGTGGAAGGTCGCAAACAGGGAGACAGGAACAGATTCGGGTCGTATCTCAGAACAATCTCTCGCCGACCAGGATTGTGTCGCCGGGCTGGACGACGTCGGTGAGCTTGCCCTTGAGCTCCTTCTTGTCGCCTTTGACGATGCGCACGATCTTGATACGGTTCATGGAACCCCGATCGGTGACTCCACCCGCGAGCGACAGCGCCTGAAGAATGCTCGTGTTTTTCTGCTGCAACGAATATGCGTTCGGGTTCTTGACCTGGCCGAGGACGTACACGGTTTCAGCCCGCGGAAGGGAGATCGTATCGCCGTCCCGGAGCACGATGTTCTGCCTCGCCGTGCCGTTCTGGAGAGCCCGCAGGTCGACCGTCTCAGTGTTGGCATCCTGCGTAGGAAGTGTCGGACCGGCGGCACCCGGCGTCGAGGGATGCACGATGATGGCTTCACCACTTGCGGACGGCAGCGTCGATCCGGCGCGGGCG
>WNFL01163570.1_pt2 | contig 21391 bp, 21 predicted proteins | sample 5400361 | NCBI WGS metagenome assembly WNFL01 (sample SAMN13153351, study PRJNA577476) | soil metagenome | isolation source: 40 cm soil on Douglas fir-dominated hillslope | place: USA:California | collected 2013-09-17
CGACATGCCGAAGTAGTCGGGTTGCCGGGCGAAGTAGATGACGCAGATGATGGGGATGGCGATCTGGAAGACGCTCCCCATGATCGAGGTGATGAAGTGCGGCGCCCAGGCGAAGACGAGATGCCCCATCTCGTGGAAGCCGAGCGTGATGCCGTAGAAGATCGTCCACCGCGTCGGATCGCGGAACTTGACCGTGAAGATGTAGACGAGGAAGAGCAGGAGGAGCGCGCGTGGAATCCACATCCTGCCGCGACACCAGTCGCGGGCGTCGTCGAGGAAGATGTCGAGCGCGGTAGGTTCCGAGGTCGTCGGCGCAGCTTCGATGTGACCCATCGCGAGAAGTGTAGAACGCGAAGAGGAAAACGAGGCAGGGAGGCCTGTTGACGAGGACGTTACCGGTGTCCAGTTTTTAGACACTGATGACTTCCCGGAAGTCATCGGTGACTTCCGGGAAGTCATTGATGAGGTGCAGGGAAGTCATCGATGACTAGAACGAAGTCATTGATGAGGTGCCGGAAGTCATCGATGAGGTTGCGGAAGTCATCGATTAGTTCGCGGAAGTCATCAATGTCCAGATTTTAGACGTGCATATCTTATGTTGTGTCCAATGTTCGGACATCCAGTGGGCACCTCTCACAGATACTCGAGCACCCGCGCCACGTGCTCCCACTCCGTCGCCCCGTTCCCGATGGCGACGCGGATGCCGTAGCGGCCTCTTAGGCGCGTGTGGGAGACGAAGAGACGGCCGCTGGCGTTCATCCGTTCCAGGGCTTCGACGCTGGCGCGCTCGGAGGCTGCCTCATCGATCTCGCTATTCGAAGAGCGGACGACCTTGCGGAAGACGACCACGCTCAGACTCTGCGGCGCGATCAGCTCGACGTCGTGGCGTTTTTGCAACTCGGCCGCGAGCCGCGCCGCGTCAGCGACGTGCTGGCGGATGACCTTCTGAAGGCGCTCGATGCCGTAGTGCTCGAAGAGGTACCAGAGTTTGAGGGCGCGGAAGCGGTGGCCGAGCTGGAGGCCGTAGTCCATGAAGTTCACCTCGGCCGAGTCGGTGGTCTTCAGATATTCGGGAACGAGAGAGAAGGTCTCGCGCAACACGTCGGGTTTGCGCGTGTAGAGCACGCTGCAGTCGATCGGGGTGAAGAGCCACTTGTGCGGGTTGATGACGATCGAGTCGGCCGCTTCAATCCCATCCCATAGCCAGCGAAACTCGGGACAGATGGTTGCGGGGCCGGCGTAGGCGGCATCGACATGCAGCCAGACGTTCTCGCGCCTGGCGATCTCGGCGATGCGCTTGACCGGATCGATGGCGGCGGAAGAGGTCGTGCCGACGGTGGCGGAGATGGCGCAGGGGACCTTTCCCGCGGCGCGGTCGCGTGCGATGGCTTCTTCCAGCGCGTCGACGCTCATGGCGAATCCATCGTCGCCGGCGATCTTGACCACTCCATCAATCCCGAAGCCGAGGGCCAGGGCGCCCTTCTCGATCGACGAATGCGCGTGCTCGGAACAGTAGACGCGGAGCGGCGGCGCTGCCGCGAACCCGCGGGTGCGAATCTCCGGCGCGGCGTACTCACGTGCCGCGGCCAGGGCCAGGAAGGAATTGATCGAGGCGGTGTCGTTGATGATGCCGAAGAGGCCGGACGGAAGGCCGAGCGCCTCGCGGAGCCAGCGCAGGGTCACCGTCTCCAGCTCGGTCAGCGACGGCGATGTGCGCCAGATCATCCCGTTCAGATTCAGCGCTGCCGTGAGCAGTTCGGCCAGGATGCCGGCCTGCGAGCCGGTGATCGAGAAGTAGGCGAAGAAGGCGGGGTGATTCCAGTGCGTGACGCCCGGGATGATCTTCGCGTCGACCTCGGCGAGCAGGGCGTCGTAGGGACGGCCGTGAACGCTCGGCCTGGCCGGGAACTGTTTCTCGATGTCGCCCGGCTGGACGCGGGAGAGAACGTCATAGCGATCGACGCCGTCGAGGTAGTCGCCGATCCAGTCGATCAGTTTGTGGCCGGCGGCGCGGAATTCATCACTGGTTTGATCGAGCTTCGGCATGCGGCGCATCTTCTCCGCCCCGCAACGAATTCGCAAGCATCAGGAAGACGACGAAGGTGAGGGGGACGGCGATCTGTGCGGTGAGCCTCGGCCACGACGTCAGGACGTGCCAGTGGATGTCGTGTGGCGTGGCGAAGTATGCCCCGGCGAAGAAGACGAGCTGGATTGCGGTCACGAGCAGGACGAACGCTTCGCGGTGGCGAGCCGCGGCCGGTGCGATGAGAATCCCGGCCAGGATGGCAACCCAGAACCCCGGCTTGTAAAGCTTCGCCGCGAGATAACCGAGGATCTGGTGCCCGTGCGGCAGCCGCGCCAGGATTCGCACCAGGGCACCGCCGGCGATGTCGGTGGCCAGGGTGTGCGCGGCCCGAAGAACGAGCCACGGAGCAGCCAGGGCCCAGGCAGGCCAGAGTCTTACCAGTCTGGCGATTGTGCGGTTGGGAGACCACGAGACCGCCAGCATCGCCAGCGTCACCGCCACCAGCAACGCCATCCCTTCGTTCTTGCAGTTCGCGGCGAAACCAAGCATTAGCGCGCCGTTGCGCCACGACCCGGCGTCGTCGTCGAGCAGCCCCGTGCGCACGAAGAGCACGCCGGCGCTGCCGAAGGCGATGAGCGCTCCTTCCGCCAGGCCGATGTGGGTGCTGAGCCCGATCCCGGCCAGTCCGAACGTCAGAAGCGAGGCGTAGAACGGCGTCATTTCCCGCGCGGCCATTGCGCGGAGGATGAGCAGGAGTGCCATTCCCCACGCAACGAAAAGGAGGCCCAGCCAGCGGTCGTTCCACCCTCCGGCAAGTGCCACGAAGTCAAAGTTCAACGGCACGAGTAGCGGATAGTCGGGATGCAGGAAGGTGTTCCAATGGCTCTGCAGGAAACGCCAGTCGATGGCGCCGATCTCGAGAAATGCCTTCGCCTTCAGTCCCCAGATGGCCCAGAAATCCCATTCCCACAGCGGCACGAGGGTGGCGAAGAGGGTGTAGCCGGTGATGGTGACGATCGTGAGCACGTCGAAAATGTGTGGGCGCGCGGGGCGTTGCCGGTGGCCTGTGTCCGGTCGGCGTCGTGCGATGACGGCGGCGGCGCAGAAGATTGCCAGCGCGGCCACGCTCACGCTGATCAATGTCCAGCGGATGTGCGCGATCGACAGAGTGAGCAGCACCAGGAACATCGTTCCGCTGCCATATAGAAACGATGTACCGATGATCATCAGTCCCCGGCTGCTCCGATCGACGTTGAGCGCGATCGGGATTCCGAGGACGGCCAGGCTGAGGATGGCCACGAGGATGGGGATCATCGGCGAAGCCTCAACAACGCGCCCTGATCTCCCTGCCAGATCACATCCGCCGGCATGCGCAGCCTGACCCCGAAGACGGCGATGTACTTCGCAGCCAGGAAGTTCTGAGGAAGGCGTCGATTGTCCGGGGTCACCAACGGCAGCACTTCGCGGCCGGTGAGAAAGTAGCTGGCGCGGTAATAGGCGTACGAATAGCCGTCATCCCATCTCATCGCCGGCACGACGACGGCGATGGTGTCGCCCGGCTTCGTGTGCTCGCGAAGGTCAGCGAGAAAATGCGGATATTGCGGCCACTGGCGATCGTAGAAGCCGTCCAGGGCGCTCGCAAGCGGCTCGCGATCGGTGAACACGACTTGCAGCAGGCGTGCCCCGATCGACATCGCTACGATGGCTGCCAGGCAGAGGATGGTGAGCGTGCGGCGGAGAGTCACGCGCGCGATTGTCGCATCCGGAAGCGTCTACGCATGAGAACGTTCTTTGCGGCGCTGTTCGCGGAGCCTTGGGCAACCAACGCCGGCTACGATGCGCCGCGACCTGACAACACCGCGGGAATCGTCCGGAGCAGGATCTTCAGATCGAGCGACGGCGACCAGTTGTCGATGTACTGCAGGTCGAGCTGCATCCAGCGATCGAAGTCGACGTTGTTGCGGCCGCTGACCTGCCAGAGGCACGTCAGTCCGGGCTTCATCGACAGCCGCCGGCGGTGCCAGCGGTGATACGCCGCCACTTCCTCGGGGATGGGCGGACGCGGCCCGACCAGGCTCATGTCGCCCTTGAGCACGTTCCAGAGCTGCGGCAGCTCATCGAGTGAGAACTTCCGCAGCACGCGGCCGACGACGGTGACGCGCGGATCGGATTTCGCTTTGAACACCGGTCCGGTCATTTCATTTAGATGAGTGACTTCTCCGCGCCGCTCGTGAGCATCCTCAAACATCGTCCGGAACTTGAAGAGCGTGAAGACCCGGCCGTTGAGGCCCATCCGCTTCTGTTTGAAGAGGATCCCTCCGGGGGAGGAGAGCCTGATGGCCATGGCGGCGAGCGCGATGGCCGGAAGGGCCAGAAGGAGGAGGAGCATGGAAACGGCAACGTCCAGCAGACGTTTGAGGGCGAGCTGCGATTCATTCGACGGCGTGGTGGTGAAGGTGAGGAACGGGATCCCTTCCAGCTCTTCGAGCTCGACGCGGGCCACGCGGTTCGGGAAGAAGTTCATGGCCACCCGGGCACGGATGCCGAGCTCCTCGCACATCAGGAAAATCTGCTTCATCTCGTCGAGCTTCTTGCGCGTCACGGCGAAGACGATCTCGTCGACCGGCTCGGCGAACTGTCCGCCTTCGAGAAGACGGCGAAGGTCGGGAACGCTGCCGTAGATGCGAAAACGCGCCCAGCCGTTCGACAGCCTATGCCCGTCGGAGACAAATCCGAGGATCTTGTAGCCCCAGTACTTGTGGCCTTCGATCGTGCGGGCCACTTCGATGGCGCGGCGGCCGGTGCCGACGATCAGGATGGTCCGGTAATTGAGGCCCTTCGCGCGCACGTAGCGGGCGATGATCCGGACGACGACTTTCTCGAGAACGAGGAGCAGCGCCGCCAGAACGCCGAAGAGAATGAACCATGCCCGCGATAGCTGCCGCAGCGGCATGAGGTAGGCGAGCGTGGCCAGGATGGCGTTGCCGACCAGAACCACGCGAATGGCCGTCAGCGCCTCGCGCAGGAGCGGGACCGTGCGGTGGCTGTGATAGCTGTGATAGCTGAAGAGGAGGACTGACCAGAGGATCAGGACGACGGGATAGAGCTTGACGTATTCGCGAAGAGGAAACAGGCCCGTCGGGAACTGACCCGGCGCGATCCTCGGCAGCACGAGGTCGCGGATGAAGAAGGCGGCAAAGAAAGCAGCCGTGGTGAGCGCAAGGTCGGCGACGTAGACGACCCTGGCGATCATGCGCGCCTTTTCTTTAAGCATTCAACCTCTTGGCCGGTGAAACGACTCTGGAAACGATTTGCACCGAATGTACTACGGAAACCAACGGACCAGCGTCTAACGACCCGGCGTTTTCAGCGGGCGATGGCCGTGAAGAGCCGCTCGTAGGCGTCCGTCACGGCCGTCCAGCCAAACTTCTCACCGGCGCGTGCCCGGGCGGCAAGCCTCATCCGCTCACGCATCTCCGGAGACGACAGGTATTCTGAAAGTGTGCCCGAAAGGGTTTGTGACGGCCGGAGCCTGAAGTAACCGGCGGCGTCCCCTCCCACTTCCCGGTTCTCCGGGGTGTCGTTGGCGAGAACGCACCCTCCCGACGCCATGGCCTCGATCATGGCCGGATGCGTTCCGCCAACTTCGGTGGCCTGGATATAGATGAGCGCATTGCGCTGTAGCGTCCGGTAGTCGTTCCCATAAAGCGCGCCGGGAAAGAGGATGGAATCCGAGGAATGGCCTCGAAGCTCGGACTCGAGATCGTGCGCGTAGGAGGCGGAGCCGAGCATGATGAGAGCCGGGAGCCGACCCCCGGCTCCCGCGATCTGCTCGTACGCCAACACCACCTCCAGCGGATTGTTCTCCGGCTCGAAACGGCTGACATAAAGAATGTAGTTGCCGGCCTCGACGCCGAGGCGCTGAAGGACGTCGCTGTCATCCTCAGCCGGGAACTCCGCGCCGTACGGGATCATCACCGGCTCGATGTCGTAGCGATGGCGGTAGTAGTCAGCGATCACAGCGGCATCGGCGACCACGCGATTGGCGAAGAGCGCCGAGAACGATTCGCCGATGGCGTAGACCGCCTTGCCGGCCACGTTCCATTTGCGTCGATGGCGCTCGATGCCGTCGACATTGATCGCCACCGGAATCCGGGCCGCGCGCAGCAGCGGCAGGACAAAGGCGTTCGCCGCATTGCAGAGAAGGACGACGTCGAAATCGCGCCGTAGCGCATCGAGCGCGGAGAGCAGCGTGTGGCTGACGGTTTCGAGGTACTTGTGGTGAAGCGCGGGGAGGACGATGCGTTGAACGCCATTCCAGGGTTCAGTTGTCGGTTGTCGGTTGTCGGTTGTGGGGGTGCTCTCCCGGCAATACACCGCCACCTCGTGTCCGCGCGCGGCCAGCCTCGCCGACAGCTCCGCGGCGAAGGTCTCGAAGCCGCCGTAGCGCGGGGGGATGCCGCGCGTGCCGGCGATGGCGATCTTCAACGAAACCATCCGGCGAGCTGACGGTCGGAGACGCGGCGGCGGCTCTGGATGGCGCGTCGTTTTTCCATGATCCGGCGCCGATTCTTCCACAGCCATGTGAGCGCCGGAAGGGAGCTACGCTCGATCGTGAGTGTGGCCACGATGGCGATGAGATCGCGGGTCAGCTCGAACGGAGCATTGCGCAGAGCCAGATAGATCCCTTCGTTTTTGAGCCGCAGCAGGAAACGGTTCTTGACGCCGTGCATGTTCGTCACTGCCGACAAACTGCGCCGCTTCTCCGGTGTGACGGTGCGGACGTGATGCGCGACGGCATCCGGAACATGAATCGCGCGCCAGCCAAGGAGTTGGCCGCGCCAGGAGACGTCGGCATCTTCGCGAAAGGTGAAGAAATCCTCATCGAGGAACTCGCCGCCGATGGTGACGTCGTTGACGAAGTCCCTGCGATACATCGCGGCGGCGCCGGAGACGCCGAAAACTGCGCGGTTGCGCGGTTGCGCGGTTGCGGGGTCTCGCGGTGAGGTAGCGCTAAGCGAAGCACCGCGAGACTGCGCAACCCCGAGACCCCGAGACCCCTCGTCCCGCATCCCCTGGTCAATATCGAAATGCCTCCCGGACCGCGTCATCCGGATGCCTTTCGAATCAACGAGCTTTGTCTCCGCCTGCAGCAGCGTTCCCGTGGCCATTCCGATGCCACCGGTCAGAGCAGCCACCAACTTCGCCAGGTAATCTGGTTCCAGGAATGCGTCAGGATTGAGCAGGAAAACAAACTCGCCCAGTGCGCCCCGCACTCCCTGGTTCACCGCCGCGCTGAAGCCGCGGTTCGAATCGTTGATGATCTGTCTCGCCCGTGGAGAGCACTGGCGAACCACGGCTACCGAATCATCGTCAGAGGCATTGTCGATGTGGATCAGCTCAACGTCAGGCCAGGTTTGCGCGGTCAGAGCGGCGAGGCAGCGCCGGAGAAAAGGCGCGCTGTTCCAGGTGACGATGATGACGGAGACGATCCCGTTCGTCAGGCGCCGCTCCATCGCTTGAACGCTTTCCGCATCACGCCGGCATAGGCGCGCGCGGCGCTCCAGCGCCCGAGGTGACGATGGGCGATGCCGAGGAGGGCCAGCGGCATGCGGAGAAGCATCCCGAAGACGATCGCCCACCGTAGGGCCTCGGCCTGACCGGGCGTAAGCCATTTGCGCGCGTACAGCCACATATTGCGATACCAGAGCGCAATGAACTCGGCGAAAGGAATGTGCTCGAGAGACGCCCCGCCGAAATGGCGTGCCCGCGCCGCCGGGACGACGAAGATCGTGTGTCCGGCCGCGGCCAGACGCCTGCAGTAGTCGACATCCTCGAACCATGCCGGCGCGAATCTCTCATCGAGCGGCCCGACCTCGGCGAAGACTTCCCGGCGCAGCAGCAATGCCGCCGCGGCAGGCTGTTCGACCGGCTGCGGATGCGTCAGTTCGAGCTCACGATAGCGGTAACGAGCGGTCATCCGGTTGGCCGGAAAAAGCTTGTCGATGCCGAACACCTCGCTGACCAGCGTGGCCAGCGTCGGCAGCCGGCGTAACTGAAACTCGCGCTGCGAGTCGCCTGCCTCGTCCGACAACAGCGGCGCCGCCGCGGCCACGACCGGATTGGCGTCGAGAAACTCGACCAGGACCTCGAGCGCACGCGGCGCCAGCTCACAGTCGGGATTGAGCAGGAAGAAGTAGCGTCCGCTGGCCCGGGCGGCCACGCGGTTGACCCCGGCCGCGAACCCGTCGTTTGCCGTTCCGCGGATGACGTCGACGCCATTGCCGATCGCCGGCAGCGTCGCATCCACCGAGGCGTTGTCGTAAACGATGACCTCGTATGCCAGGCCGCCGCACGCCCCTGCGATCGATTGCAGGCAGCGATCGATCCATCGCTCGCTGTTCCACGTCACGATCACGATCGAGAGATCGAGCGGGCGCGTGGCCAGGCCGCGAAGGATTCGGGGCGTTTCACTCTCGCTCTTCAGCGTTCTGGTTGCCTCTGCCATTGCTTCACTGCCTCGATCAGCGGCCGCGTCACCACATCCCAGGCGAAACGCGGCTGGATACGGATCAGGTTAGATACGCATGCCGCGTAGAAACCGTCGTCACGGATCAGCCGCACGATTCCGTCCGCGACGGCTGCCGCATCTGATGACGGTACAACGACCCCCAACCCTTCCGCCGCTACCAGCCCGGCGGCGAAGCCCTGCTCTGTGGTGATTACGGGAACTGCCGCCGCGATGGCGTCGAACAGCCGCGTGCGAATGGAGTACGCGGCTTCCGCCGTCGGACGGTGCAGCATGATAGCGACTTTGCTCCGGCGCAGCCACGTCAGCCGGTCCCGATACGGAGTCCATGAGTCGTTGGCACTTACATAGGGCGCCCCGCCGGCGATGAGGGCGTCGAGGCGGTCTTCGCGGCGCCGGTCGACCGAGTGCCGGTTGGGCCGCGACCGTCCCAGAAAAAGGAGCCGGCAGTCGATCCCACGCTGGTTGGCCGCGACCACCGCCTCGACGGCGGTGGCCGGATCGAGCCATTCCCACGTTCCGCCGCCCCACAGGATGATGTTCTCCCGTTTCGCGGGTGCGGCGACACCGACGTCTTCAATGCCGAAGGGGATCTCGATCACTGGTCCCCGGGCCTTCTCGTAAAGCGCGCGCTGTTTCGCCGTCGCGACGATGAGAAGGTCTCCTTCGTCCGTCGCTTTTTCCACGCGCCAACGCTCCGCCCGGAGGTGGACCCGCTGCCGCATGGACGGGTGCCGGCCGTACATTTCGCGCAGCTCGAGAAGGACTGGATCGAACAGGTCGTAGGCGATGTGCTGCGCGCGCCGCTGCCGCCGGAATCCGCGCGCCGGCTGGCCGACCAGCACATCTGCCGATTTCATCGCCACGAGTGCCTCGGCACCTCCCCGCGCGGCGACGCGGAAGGCGGGCGCCGAGGGGAGCTCCCCTTCGCGCTTGCAGATCAGGATCGTCGGGAAATGCCTGGCCAGCTCGCCGGCGAAGTGCCAGGCCCGAATCCCCGGCCCTGCCATCCGCTCACCGACGACATCCGGCGTATGAACTGCGACCCCAAACATGGGCGCGCACTTTACCGCGTGAAGAGTCCCTGCAACATGCCGCGAATCGAGGTCCGGCCGTGCAGCGCGAGCTTGACGTCTTCGAGCAGCAACGCCCCGATGCGGCCGACGCCGCGATGCCGACGGGCCACAAGGTAGCGGTTGCGCGTGCGCAGCCGGAGCGCGTCGGGCCCGAGAAGCGGCGCCGATTGCGAGCCAAGATGCGTGGCTTTGATCACCGGGAGCACCGTGGTACGCCACCCGGATTCGTGGAGCCGGGCATTTAACTCAACGTCTTCGTAATAAGCGAAAAGGGTTTCGTCGAAGATGGTTGTGCCGAGCGCTTCGCGGCGGTAGAGCGCGGCGGTTGCGGAGACGCCCCAGGCGGGAGTCGTGGGTCGGGAGTCGGGGGTCGGAGGCAAGTCAAGGTCTCGGTTTCCGACCCCCGACCCCCGACTCCCGACTCCCGATCCATGACATGCCTGCCTAAAGGTGCCATCACTGATATCGATCCCCGCGCCATCGATCGTCGTTTCGTCGCGACGGAGGATCGTCTGCACGGCGGCGAGTTTTGGATCGCCATCGAGCGCGCCGGCGACGGTCGCCAGCCAATCGCGGTCGAGGACGACGTCGTTGTTGATGAGCGCGATATAGGTGCCGGTGGCGTGGCGATACGCCTCGTTGTTGCCGCCGGCGAAGCCGAGGTTGGTCTCGCCGCGGAAGACGTGCAGACCGTGGCGGAAGGCGATGCGCTCCGCGGCCGGCGTGCGGGAGCCGTTATCGAACACGATCACCTCGTGCGGCGGCAGCGTCTGTGAGGCGATGGAGTCGAGACAGGCCAGCAGCATCCCGCCGCCGTCGATGTCGAGAACGATGATGGAGACGTCAGTCATGCCGCATCCAGTCGAGGTTCGCTTCTCCGTCGAGGCAGCGCAAGTCCAGGCGGCCGGAGTCCGCGATGGTGATGTGGGTGTAGCCGTAGGTGGCGCCGGTGGGCGCCAACAGGAATGCGCGCCCTCCGAGCTGGATCGTTGCACCCGTTCTCGATTGGTAGCGCAGCGTCGACGGGCCGGCTTTTGCCAGGAACGAGAGCGTGTCGCCGGCGTGAACGATCCAGCCGCCCTGATAGAGGAAGCGCGAGACGGTCCACTCCGTCGGAAACAGTTCGCCGCCGTTGTGGATCACGTGCGCGTCCTCGAACTCGATGCGATCCGCGGGTTTGCGGCCATAGGTGAACGCGGCGAAGAGCAACAGCGCGAAGAGGAGGGGTGCAACAGATGTTGCGCGATCGAAAATACGATCAAGCTGTCGCACTCCAAACAGCACCAATATCAAAACCAGCGCCACACTCCCCACCACCGCCGCCACATTTGGCCGGATGAAGCTCGGCATCAGCCGAGAAAAGTCGCTGCGCCACGTCGTGCTCAGCGTCTCGCCGATGAAGTTCTCGCCTGTGGCGAGGTGAAAGAGTCGCCATGGGAAGGCCGCGCCGTGAATCACCAGCATCAGCGTCCACGCCGTGATGACGGCGCGGAAGCCTCCGATGCGATCCCACAGAGTTGCCGCGCCGAGGGCCAGGATCGGCATCAGCACGACGATGTAGCGGAGTGGGGGAGACCAGCCTCCGTGCCACTCCGAGCGGGGGATCAGGTAGATGATGTAAAGCAGCGACGCGCTCATGCCGAGGCGGAAACCTTCCGGCAGGGTGCGCCAGCGCGGCAGCGCCAGGATGGCCAGCGCATAGAGTGGTGCCTGGAACAGCAATCCGGCCGCGCCGTCGAGCACGAGACCGAAGAGGCCGAGCCAGTAGAAAATCGGGCCGCTCGGCATCAGTTCCGTCAATCGGTGCGTGTTCATGGCATGGCCGGAGATCAGCCAGGCGACAAGAAGAGGAATGGCCACGAGCGCCGCGGCGATGGCGGCTTGCTTTCGCGTTCGCAGCACCCGCGCCAGCAGCACGACGGCGAGCAGCCCGAAGCGGATTTTGAGCAGTACCAGCGCGAGCGTCGCAATGATCCAGCGCGGCGGTCTGCGCTGCCGGACGCCGCGCACGGCCTCATGCCGCCGGTACCTCAGGCCAGATCCGTGTCGCATAGAAAATGATCGGCGGCCCGAACGCGATCAGCGGAAAGAGGGCGCGCGTGGTGGTGTCGCTGATCCCCTCATCCTCCAGGAATCGGATCGTTGAGCGCGCCAGGAGCGCGCCGAACAAGGCGATGATCGCGATCGCTCCCGGTACGCCGCCGAGCGCGTAGCCGGGCATCATCAGAATCGGCAGGAACAGTTCATGCCGCGAGTACTGCTCGCCGTGAGGCCCGCGTGGATCGCCCTGCTGCGGAACGAGATCGGGCCGGCCGATATCGGAGTGCGCCAGGGCGCGGTACTGATTCGTCAGATCGAGATCGTGGTCGCGTACCAGCGACTCGGTCATCAGCAGGTAATAGGGCTCGTCGCCGTCGATCGGCGTCCGAAGCTGCAGCGGGATCATCACGGCGTATCCGATCGCGGCGATGACGAAGGCGCGATTCGCGCTCCACCGGACTTTGTTTATAAAGGCGATGAATCCCAGCGGGATGGCCAGGATCGCCGTCCCGGCGGCGACGAAGAGCAGATAGGGATCGACGTCGACGCGCAACACGCGGCCGAACGCGCTAAGCCCGGCGAAGACCAGAAGGGCGCCCAGTTCAAACTCCAGGCAACGCCGGAGCGGCCGGCCGCGCAGGGCGACCAGCGAAATAGCGAGGGCGGCGGCGATTGCGAGAGGCAGGTTCATCGCGCCGGAAAGTCCACCGCATCGATCTGGAGGTGCGTCTGCCGAGGCAGGTCCGGGGCGGCCAGCACGCGCAGCGAGGCGATGTCGGCCGCGCAGGTGAGGGCCGTGCGGCCGGAGCCCCAGATCCATGCGCTCGCGCCGTAGCCGCGGATCTCGGCCGGCGAGAAGCGCGGCAATGGATTGCGCGATCCGAAGAACTGCTCGCGGCGCATGAATCCGAAGTCAGCAATGTCGCCGATGCGGATCTGCCGGGTGGTCACGCGTCCGCGTGCGTCGGTCGCTTCGATCGTGCCGACGACGCGCCCGGGCTTGAAGCGCGCCATCTGTCCTCCGCTCGCCGTCACGATGACGCTTCGGACGCGCGGCGGCACCCCGATCGGCAACGCCTCGGAAGCGGCCAGAGCCGACACGACCGCCTGCCGGTTGGCGCACGACGGCTGGTAGTTGCGCACCACCGGCAGCGCGCGCGCGATGATCCCGCTCCACGGCCAGAGGGCGAAGATGACCAGCGCCGCCCCGTATGTCAAGGATCGGACGCGATCGAGCAGAGGAACGAGAAAGACGATCGCCGCCGCGATGTAGATCGTCGCCAATGAATAGCGGGCGAAGAATGCGGCGGTCAGGAGGGCCGCGGCGATGACGTAGGTTGCGCGGTTGCCGAGAGTGCGCACCGCGAGTACCAGCATTGCTACCGCGAACGGGAAGAACGCCATCTTTCCCGGCGACAGGGGAGTGACGACAGCGACCGCCAGGACAGCCACGAGCGCCGACGCGCGGAGCGCTGTCGGCCGGAGCGCTGTCACCCGGAGCGCTGGCGTCTCGCCGGCTGGCCCAGCGGCGCCTGCCCTGAGCGCAGCCGAAGGGTCTCGCCGCTGGCCGATGGCGAAGAGTAAGGTGACGCTACCGGCGAGAACGATCGGCTCTTTGAGGACATGAACATCACGCAGCGGGATCCACCGGAGGAGAACAATCCCGATTATCGTCAGCGTCACGACCGGCGGCGGGACGCCGCCGGGCCAGCCGGCGAGACGCCAGCGCTCCGGGCTGCGCTGCGTGACCGCAGCGGCGACACCGAACGCCGCGGCGACGATGATGCCGTATGCGAAGAGCCTCGTACGCTCATCCGTGAGCGTCATCATCGCCACCACCAGCAGCGGCACGGCGCATTGCACCGCCGATGACCAGCGCGTTCCGCGCACGAGCCAGGCGCACACGAGCACCAGCGCGATCACGAGCGGGAGATGAGCGTCGATCGTCGTCGTCAGCACACCACGTTCTCGGCCGGATTGCGGACCCAGTCCGGATCGAAGCCTTCGATCGTTTCGGGAGTCATCGTGGCGCGGTAGACCACGCGCGCGTCGCCGCGAAGCTGCACCTCGCGCGCAGCCCCCCCGTCGAGCGCAAAGGAGACTTCCAGCGTGATCCCGCTCCGCGTCAGCACGTTCACCGGCGACGTCGTCTTTCCGAAGAGCGCGCTCGTCACCGACGACGCCACCACACCCGAGCCGCAGGAGAGCGTCTCCGCTTCCACGCCGCGTTCGTACGTCCGAACCTCAATCGAGTGAGGATCGCGCACGACCACAAAGTTGACGTTGGCGCCCGCCGGCTGCAGATCGGGATGCGACCGCAGAGCGCGGCCGAGGGGGACGATGTCCTGTGACCAGAGCTCGTCGCGAAGGAAGATGACGTAGTGGGGAACGCCGACGATGATCGAGCTCCCCTGAATCACCGTTTCACCAAGTCGCAGCGGGCGGCTGGCAATGAACGAATGCGGCGGCTGCAGCGAGAGCGTGACATGTCCGCGGTCGCTGACCTCCGCGCCGACCATCCCCGCGCCGGTCTCGATGGTCATCCGCTTCGGAGCGATGACGTTGACGTACGCGAAGCGCGCCGCGCAGCGGGTGCCATTCGCGCAGAAGTCGGCCGGCGATCCGTCGGCGTTGAGGTAACGCATCCGGAAGGTGGCCCGCGAGGTGTTCTCGATGAGGATGAGGCCATCGGCGCCGACGGAGAGGTGCGGTGTACAGATGCGCCGCGTCAGCGCCGCGGCGTCCTCGATCCGTCCGGAGCGATTGTCGATGACGACGAAGTCGTTCCCGCCTCCGGCCATCTTCGAGAACGTCAGCGGATCTTGTTTAGATGCCTGGCTTTGCATGAGTTTCGCGCGAGTATCGCCTGCCGGAAGTTTTCGCGCCGGGCGCGGGTTCAGACCGGCGGCCTATTCTCGCATGTAACGGCGCGCTCCCCCCATTCGTCTAGTAGGTCAGGACGGGCCGACGCGCGAGGGAAGCCATCTCGATCGGCACCGTCCGACATCTCACAATCATCGGAGATCCCGTGAAACGACTTCGCCTCAGCCGAGTTACCTCGGTGGTCCTCATCGTCGCGCTCACCGCCGGCCCCCTGGCCGCACAGAAAAGCCAGCAGCCGCAGGCCGACGTACCGAAGCTCACCGAGAACATCGACGTCCGCGTCATCGGCGTCGACGTCGTCGTGACCGACAAGAAGGGCAAAACCATCACGGGTCTTACCAAAGACGACTTCCAGATCTTCGAGAACGGCATCGAGAAGCCGATCTCGAACTTCTCCGAGATCGAAGGGAAGGCCGTCACCCAGGCCACCACGGTTGCCGTTCCCGGCGCCGCGGCGGCGCCGGCGCCTTCGAAGGAGGAAGTCAACGAGCTGTTGCGCCGCCGCATCATTTTCTACATCGACAATCTCTCGCTGGCGCCCTTCAACCGCAACCGCGTCTTTAAGCAGATGAAGGATTTCGCCAAGGAAGCCATGCGCCCCGGCGACGAGGCAATGGTGGCCACCTACAACCGCAGCCTCAAAGTGCGGACGCCGTTCACGCGTGACGTGGTGCAGATCCAGCAGACGCTCGATGCCATCGCCGGCGAGTCCGCCCAGGGGATTGCCGGCCGCAGCGAGGCCAAGGACGTGATGGGCCGCATCCGTGATGCGACGTCGTATGACGAAGCGGTCGCCAATGCCCGTTCCTACGCGGAGTCGGTCGATCACGATCTCCGGCAAAGCGTCGAGTCGATCAACGGCCTGCTCACGACGCTGGCCGGCGTCGACGGCAAGAAAGTGCTCGTGCTGACCACGGAGGGATTTCAGATCCAACCCGGCCGCGAAGTCTTCACCATGATCGATGAAGTGGCGCGCGAAAAGGGCTGGCAGTCGAGCTCGATGCTCGAGGCCATGGGCTATAACGGCAGCTCGCTCATCGAATCGATCGCCAAGACCGCCAACGCGAACGGCATCACGCTCTACGCCATCCATGCCGGCGGCCTTGCGGCCGGCAGCGAAGGGACGACCGCCGACAATCAGCAGGCCATCTCCTACAACGTCACCTCGGCGGCGCTATCGAACTCCACCGAATCGCTGCAGATGCTGGCGGAGCTGACGGGCGGCCTGGCCACGTCACGGACCAACAACTTTGCCGGCGCGTTCAAGGACATCGTGCGCGATCTCGACTCCTACTACTCGCTCGGCTACCGCGCCGGCACCGAGCGCGTCGACCGCCAGCGCGCGCTGGAAGTGCGCGTGAGGAACAAGGCCCTGCGCGTTCGCAACCGCCAGACCTTCGTCGAGAAGTCGACGTTCCAGGAGATGAGCGACCGCGTCATCGCCAACCTTCTCTACAAGACCAAAGCGAACGACCTCGGCGTGCGGGTGAAGGTCAACACCCCGATCCCCGCCGACGATCTGTACAAAGTCCCCGTCGAGGTGCAGATCCCGATCGACAACCTCACGCTTCTGCAGCAGGGAGAAGCCTACATGGGCGGCTTCTCGATCTACGTCATCGTCGGCAACAAGGACGGAGACATGTCGGACGTCGCCCGCAAGTCGCACCAGATCACCGTTCCGGTCGGCGACTTCGTCAAGGCCAAGGGCAAGTACTACACGTACACTCTCGACCTGATGTGCGAGCGCGGTCTGAACAAGATCTCGATTGGTGTGGTCGACGACGTCTCGAACACCACCGGTTTCGACCGCCAACAGGTGATCGCGCAGGACCTGCGGTAGACGGCAGACTCCGAGAGGCTTCAATCCGATGGATTACCGCACGGTAGCGGACCTCGGATGTGAGATCGAAGGATGAAGTCTGAGGTCTGAAGGATGAATGCGATGGTGATTCATCATTCATCCTTCCGCCTTCATCCTTTAAGATCTCCCTCTATCGGAGGAAACGATGAAGAAATCGCTGATCACCGTCGCCGCGCTCCTGTTGGCTGCCATCCCGGGATTTGCGCAGGAGGCAACCGCTACGCACGTCGAACATCAGATGGCCGCCGCTCCGCAGATCGTCTCGCAGGACTGGGCGAAGAAGAGAGTCGATCAATCGCCGCGGCATCACGAATGGGTGAATCTCAAGAACGGCAACCGTGTCGTCAGCGCCTTCGTGGTTTATCCCGAGGTCAAGGGGAAGGCGGCGGCGGTCGTCGTCATCCACGAGATCTTCGGGATGAGCGACTGGGTGCAGATGGAGGCCGACGAGGTGGCCGAAGCGGGCTACATCGCCATCGCTCCCGATCTGCTGTCAGGCATGGGGCCGAACGGAGGGGGGACCAGCTCGTTGCCCGACGGCACCGCGGTGGGCAAAGCCATTCGCGACCTGCCGCCGGACCAGATCACGGCCGACCTCAACGCCGCCGCCGATTACGTCGCCAAGCTCCCCGCCGCCAACGGCAAGGTTGCCGTGGCCGGTTTCTGCTGGGGAGGAACGCAGTCATTCCGTTTCGCCACGAACCGTCCGACGCTCTCGGCCGCGTTCGTTTTCTATGGAACCGGTCCGGAAACGGCCGAAGCGATCGCCGCGATCAAAGCGCCGGTCTACGGCTTCTACGCCGGCAACGACGCCCGCGTCGGCGCCACGGTTCCGAAGACAGTGGAGATGATGAAGGCCGCCGGAAAGAGATATGAGCCGGTGACGTACGAAGGCGCCGGTCACGGTTTCATGCGCGCCGGCGATACCCCTCCGCCGCCGGCCGACGCGGATCACAAGGTGAAGGAAGGCTATGCCGCAAACAAGAAGGCCCGCGACGAAGCGTGGACGCGCTGGAAGGGGCTGTTGAAGAAGCTGTGATGGCCTGAGGACTCAGGCGGAGGCGCGGAGTGCGCGGAGAAAGAAGTTCCTCGTCATGTCCTACGCGTCTCCGCGTGAACCTCTCCCGGAGGATGGGCCGGAAGTGACGTTGAGACAACTACGCTTTCTGGCGGTCGCCGCGCCGATCATCGTCGTGGCGCTGCTGGAGATCGCGCGGGTGACGACGATCGGGGTGACGTCGACGGGGAGCCGGGTACTGCTCGACGGTCTGGTCGTGGCCGCGCTGGTGGTCGTGAGCACGTACATGGTGCGCGCCGTCGGACGGATGAGGAGCTGCTGGCGCTGCACGGCGCGGGGCTCGACGTCACCGCCGAGCTTTCCCTCGACGTCGTCCTGAACAAGGGGGTCGAGCGGGCGCGGACGCTGGTCGGGTCGCGGTATGGCGCGCTGTCGGTGGTCAATGCCGACGGATCGATTCAGACCTTCATCACCGCCGGCGTCACAGTGGAGGAGCGCGCGCGCATCGGTCCGCCGCCGGTTGGTCATGGACTGCTGGGCGTCGTTCTCAATGAAGGCGAGCGGCTTCGGCTGCCCGACATCGGTGAGGACCCGCGGTCGCACGGTTTCCCGCCCAACCATCCGTTGATGCATTCACTGCTGGCCGTTCCCATCACCTGCAAGGGACCGTTCGTCGGGAACCTTTATCTCAGCGAAAAGGAAGGGGGCGGAGAGTTCACGCCCGGCGACGAAGAGACGCTGGAACGCTTCGCCGTGCAGGCCGCCATCGCCATCGACAACGCCCACCTGCATCGCCAGGTCGCCGATCTGGTGGTGGCGCAGGAGCGATTGCGCATCGCCCACGAGATGCACGACGGCATCGCCCAGGTTCTCGGCTACGTCAACACGAAGGTCCAGGCGGCCATCGAATATCTGCGCCGGGAGAAGACGGAGGAAGGGCTGGTGCAACTGCGCGAGCTTGCCGCGGCCGCGCGCGAGGCCTACGGCGACGTGCGCGAGGCCATCGTCGATCTGCGCACGCTTCCTGGGCCGGCGCGTGCCTTCGACGACGTGCTGCACGAATACATCGACCGCTGGAAAGAGCAGACCGGGGTCGATGCCCGGCTGGTCATCGACGGAGATGCCCTGCTGGTCATCGACGGAGACGTGGGTCTTCCCAACGGAATCGAGCTGCAGCTCGTCCGGATCATTCAGGAATCGCTTACCAACGTCCGCAAACATGCCAAGGCGACGAAGGCGACGATCGAAGTCCGCCGTCACAACGGCAGGCTGCTCGTCACCGTGAGCGACGACGGCGCCGGCTTTGCCCAGGCCGGTCTCAGCCGGGGCGTCTTCCCCCGATTCGGCCTCTCGACGATGCGCGAGCGCGCCGAATCGATCGGCGGGATCTTCTCAATCGAGAGCACACCGGGCGGGGGGACGGTGGTGAATGTTGAAGTGCCGTTGCCGGGGTGAGGAGGGGCGGCCTTTGGCGTTGTCGGTTGTCGGTCGGTTGTCGGTTGTCGGTTGTCGGTTGTCGGTACAGCGTTTAGCCTCCTGACAACTGACAACTGACAACTGACAACTGACAACTGACAACTGACAACCGACAACCGACAACCGACAACCGGCAACGGAACAACACGCCCAGCCGTCTGCCCTACACTACCCCCGTGCGCATCCTCATCGCCGATGATCACGCTCTCTTTCGGGACGGCCTTCGCAGCCTGCTGCAGTCGCAGGGACATGAAGTCGTCGGTGAGGCGCCGAACGGGAAGGCGGCGGTGGAGCTGGCGACGAGGCTTCGTCCCGATCTCGTCCTGATGGACATCTCCATGCCGGAGCTCGACGGCGTGGCCGCGACGAAGGAGTTGACGGCGCACCTGCCCGACGTCAAGGTGGTCATCCTGACGGCGTCGGAGCACAGCGAGACGCTCTTCGACGCCATCAAAGCGGGAGCGCAGGGCTATCTGCTCAAGAACCTCGAGGCCGAGGAGTTCTTTGCACTGCTCGAGCGCGCCGGCCACGGCGAGCCGGCGCTGACGCCGGCGCTGGCGCGCAAGCTCCTGCAGGAGTTCGCAAGACCTGTTGCACACGAGAGCGCATCGAACATCCCGGACTCGCTCACCGATCGCGAGCGCGAAGTCCTCGAGCTGATGGTCGAAGGGGTCACGGCAAACCGCAAGATGGCCAAGCGCCTCGGCGTCAGCGAGAACACGGTGAAGTTCCACGTCCGCAACATCCTCGACAAGCTGAGGCTCAACAACCGCGCCCAGGCTGTGGGCTACGCGCTGCGGCACAACATCGTCGACCGGGAAGGGGGAACGTGACGTCTCGAAGTTGTGCTCAGGAGCTTCGAGAGCACGACTAAATGATTTTGGCAACAACAGATTATTATAATATTCTGCAAGAACGAAAAATCATTCCGGCGGAGCGGATTTTCATTCTGCTGGATCGTTTGGACGCTCCCTCGGAATCAAATTTCATTCTGAAGGATCGATTTTTGTTTCCGGCCGAGCGTTCGAGCGCTCTGCGCGAACCAAAATTCGTTTTGACAGAATATTATAATATTCTGTCAGATTGATTTTTGGTTCCGTCAGAGTATTATAATGCTCTGTCAGATTGATTTTTGGTTCCGTCAGATTGGTATAATGATCTGCGAGAAGAGAATTTGCTTCCGAGGGGAGAGATCCCCTTCGTGCGATAGCGGTTGGGCGCTGGGTTCACCGCGTAACCGCGACCTCAATGCACCTTTGGCGGCGGAGCCATCGTCACGCTTGCGGCGGTCTTGCCGTCTATGTTCATCTTCACCACGACGCGCGAGCCGACGGCAAGGTCGTTCCTTTTCGCCGCATGGCCTTTTGCGTCCAGCCAGTTCGTCTTCGGCGTCGTATCGATGGTGAGGTCCTTGTCGTCCGAGGTCTTCATCATGAACTGCGTGTCGGTGTGCAGCATCGTCACGGTGCCCATGTAGGTGTGGATGTGACCGGCATGCGCGAAGACGTTCGTTACGGTAAGGGTCACGGTCAGGAAGAGGATCAGCGAAAGCATTTTCTTCATGGTGTTTGTCCTTTCAGTGGTGGTGTGAAGGAGGTGGAGCTACGTTGCCGCCGCCCAGGAACGCGGCTTCGGACTGCATCTCCTGCCATTCGTCAGGTGTCTTCGGATTGAGCTTCTCCATTTCCGCCAGCTCCTCGGTGGTGAGCTTCGGCAAGTGCCGGATGAAGTGGACGAGCTTCCAATTGTCGGTGTCGTCATGGCCCGCGGGATCGCCCCACGCCGGCATGCCGGTGAGCCGCACGCCGTTCCTGATGATCGAGAACAGCTCGCCGTCGGTGAGCTGCTGGGTACGTGGCTGCCGCATATCGGGTGTCTTCGGATAGAGGTCACGGCCGATTGCGGTATTCCCGCTGCCGTCGTTGGCGTGGCATGTGGCGCAGTGGTCAGCCCAATGCGCCCGCGCTTCGGCAAGAACGCCGCTGCTGAGCGGGACTGGATTGCGCGCCTCGCGCATGGATGAAGGCGTGGCCAGGTGTCGCACTTCGCGAGCGATCGCCGTCTCGATGAGCGTCGGCTCCGCGCGTGCGCTCAGCCCGTGGCGAAGGATCAAGACGAGGACGACGCCGATGACGACGACGCCCGCGGCGATCATCGCCGCGAGCACTTTTCCGGTGGTATGCCAGTGTTGCCGCGTCACGATCTCACCTCACATGCGCATCGAATGTACGCCTTCACCGATACCGCGCAAACGGATGAAGAGATAGAACGTGTGCGGATTGCCGTAGTACGGCTTGATCGTGCCGGGAATGGCGTAGCCGGTGATGTTCGCTCCCAACGCGCCCGAGATCGAGCCGGTGCGCAACACGTCGCGCGAGTAGCCGAGCGTCAGTGCCCTGATGCGGAAACTGCCGTTGGCGATGGTGGCAGGGACAGGCTGACTGGCGAACAGTTCATCCTTATCGACGACCTCCGCCAACGG